>Ga0310121_10005516_pt1 | contig 10861 bp, 11 predicted proteins | sample CB27_Tmax_986_MG_FD_203504 | JGI IMG/M metagenome (GOLD analysis project Ga0310121, IMG submission 203504) | Marine microbial communities from Western Arctic Ocean, Canada - CB27_Tmax_986 | ecosystem: Environmental > Aquatic > Marine > Oceanic | place: Canada: Western Arctic Ocean | collected...
ATGAGCGTCACCCGATTGATTCAAACGGGCGTTTTACCCGCAGAACAGCCACTTCCGGGACTACCGGCGGTGATTTCAAGTGACGACTTGAATCGGCCCGATGTCCAGAAGGTCGTAAATGACCTCAAAGCATCGACAAATCGTCCGCTAACTCACGATCCGAATCAGCTAAGTCTTTTCCCCACAACAAACTCTTAAAAGGATGCATCATGTTGACACTCCCTTCACCAACTCCATCACGAAATATGGACGGCCAGACTCGGTGGCTCCCGCGTCAAAGACCTTGGCGATGCCTGGATGATCCATCATCGCTACCGCTTGGCGCTCCGCCTCGAAGCGGGCGATAACCTGGCCCGTGTCCAAACCGGGTTTGATGACCTTTAGCGCCACCCGTCGCTCGACCGGCTCGCTTTGCTCGGCCATATAGACGACGCCCATGCCGCCTTCGCCGAGCTTCTGTAGGAGCTTGTAAGGGCCGATCTGGGTGCCGGGCTTCTCGGTCATCGGTTGGTCGATGGTGGGATCGAGTTCTGGAGCTGGAGACTCCAGAAAGCTTCCAACCTTCGATCGGGCGTTCAAGAGTCGGTCAACCCGTAACTTGAGGTCGACATCGTTGCCGCAAACTTGGTCCAGATAGACGGACCTGTCCTCAGCAGATCGTTCGACTGCAGCCAAGAAGATCGACTCAACGCTGGGCTTGTTTGATTCCATGGTTACTCCTCCCTTTGTCTCGCTATAAGACAGTGGCGAGTTCTTGGGCGATTTGCCTCATACAATTGGCGGTTTTTTCACTGTTTCTCACCATCCTCCATCTCGCAATAGAGGAATACTTTTGCATAAGACCAGTAACGGTCGGCGGTTGCGCGGGAAATGCCGACCGCGTCGGCGGCCTCTTGGTGAGATAATCCGGCAAAGTACCGAAGCTTGACGAGAGCAGCCTTCTCGGGGGACTCTGAGGCAAGTTTCTCCCAAGCGTCCTCCAGAGCGATGAGCTGATCCGCACGCTCATCAGACATGAATAGCGCTGCTTCAAGATCAACGCGACTGCGGTCTCCACCGTGCTTTGGACGCTGTTTACGCCGTGCGTTATCGACAAGTATTCTCCGCATTGCCTCGGCTGCGGCGCCAAAGAAATGCCCTCGACTTTTCCAGACGTCAACATTGTCCACATCCACCAGCCGCACGTACGCCTCATGCACCAGCGCCGTCGCCTGCAGGGTCTGGCCAGGCTTCTCCTGGGCCAGCTTTGCAGCTGCCAGTTTCCGCAGCTCGTCATAAACCAACGGCAACAGCTGCTCAGCCACCGCCGGATAACCGGACTCGATCTGCGATAGGATCTGCGTGACGTCGTTCATCGGAGCGTCCTGGGGGCTCAGCAACGACGGCGATTATATCGGCTGAGAAGGGCGATCGCGAAAACCGGGTGAGCTGTGAATAGGCAATCCGAGCGAAAACACCGGTTCCTAACAGGTCCTGGCCGAAGTCGCGGTCCGGCCTGGCAACTTGCCTGTGGTCACCGCAGGGTCCGCATTCGCAGGGGCAACCGTCGCTCGTCCGGGGTCCAGCCCGCGGGGTGCACGGATCGAGCGCAGCGATGGAGAATCCGAGGCCCGAAGAGGACGCAGGACGCACGATCGTGGGTCGGGTCGAGGAGACCTGCGAAATGAGCGAGGCGTTTTCGGGTGGAGAAAAGCAGGCGGGCGAAACGTTCCCCGCGTCGGCGACAATGGTCGAGACGTTTGTTGGATAGTCACTTCTACGAGGCTGGGAAAGGGAGGACCCGGACCTGACCGATCGGCGAATTCTGTGAAGACGGTTGTCGCCAGACTGTACGAGGCGACGGACGTGCTGACGCAACGCAAAAGTCCCAGTGCACCTAATTGCAGCGTCCACTCAGGTACCGACTCACGAGAGCATCGGAACAGCGGATTGCTTCCATACGCGTAACCGACCGTCAGCAAGCACGCTACGCCGCCCGCTTCAAATCCTCGGCCGTGAAGTGAACAGAACCCACTTGCGCATCAAACGAACGGCTCCTGCGGCAGTAACTTAAGCCGACATGTGAGTCAGCGACAAAGAACTCGCGGTTTGGCACAGCTCAGAATCAGGGTGTCCCCGAAGTGGCAACCCTTCGGGGACTCGCGAAGCCCTGAATCCTGGCGGGTGCGGCGACATCGGTCGCACCCTAAAACTAAGCTGTGACAGACCACTAGGCCGGCTTGCTGGACGCCGATCTCAGTTGTTGCAGCAGCGTCCACACCAGGAAGTACGCGAGCAAGCCGAACAACGCCCCCGTGACGTCGGCCATCCAGTCCCACGGATCGCCATGACGACCTGGAACCAGCAATTGCGACAGTTCATCAATCGCCCCATAAGTTACGACGACCGCAAGACTCGCGGCAACGACTCGCGTGCGAGGTCTGGTTCCGGCGAAGACCCAGGCCATCAAGAAGGAGAGGCCGGCATAGGCGCACAAATGCAGCAGCTTGTCGTTGGCCTGACCTCGGTACACCGGGGCGGGGATATGCGTTCCCACAAATAGTGCGGCCCAGTAGAACGTCAGCAGTGTCACGACCGTCCCGCGAAACTGGTTCAAACGCAGCTTCATTCAGTTTCCATCCTATTGGCCGCGGATTTCGCGAGCGTCGCATCTCGGCTGTGTGGCTTGCCAAACACTCGCCGGGGCAAAGTATACTCAGGGTCTAAGGCACCGCATATTCCGATTCCTTCCCCACGAGTACGGTTAGCTCTCATGAAATCATCAAGTCTGTTGATCTTGAGTATTTTGCAATTCGCCTACCTTAGTCCCCAAGTGCTAGCAGCGCCGCAAGAGCCTGCAGCGCAACCTCCGGCTTGGCAAAGTTTGTTTGACGGCAAAACGCTGGCCGGTTGGAAGACGACTGTTTTCGGCGGCCAGGGTGAGGTCTACGTCGAGCAAAACGCGATTCAATTGGATTTCGGATCTTCGATGTCGGGCATCACCTATCAAGGCGAGTTTCCTAAGATGGATTACGAGATCAGTCTCGAAGCCATGAGGGTGGACGGCGTCGATTTTTTTTGTGGGCTGACTTTTCCCGTGGATCGGACGCACTGTAGTTTCATCGTCGGCGGATGGGCCGGGGCTGTGGTCGGATTATCGAGCATTGACGGGAAAGACGCTTCCGAGAACGAAACCACACGATATATGAAATTCGAGAGCAAACGTTGGTATCGCATCCGCGTGCGCGTGACAAAAACCAAGATCGAAGCTTGGATTGACGATCAGCAAGTGGCGGACCAGAACATTGAAGGGCGCCGTATCAGTACTCGTACTGAGGTCAACTTGTCCAAACCTCTGGGAATCGCGACCTGGGAGACTCGTGCCGCGCTGCGGAAGATTCAAATGAGAAAACTCAAGAAGGGGTAGTGCCACGACCCAAGAAACGGTAGTGCCACGACCAAGCTCAATACTGTCGTTATCGAAAAAGCCGCCTTTCGCTCCGAGGTTGTGAAAGAATCTGATGGTGGCGGCGAGACGCGTTTCGGGTGCCACTGCCTTCGCCAGTGTTCGATACGCGACGTCGACAAGCGATTCAGCACTGGCAAAGCCAGTGGCACACAGAACGAGAGCAAAGCCAGTGGCACACAGAACGAGAGCAGAGCCCGTGGCACACAGACCGAGAGCAGAGCCAGTGGCACACAGAACGAGAGCAGAGCCCGTGGCAAACAGAACGAGACGGACAACTTTTCGTCTTCAAAGTCTTAGTCGCTTTTCGCTCCGCGAAGAGACATTTGTTCGCGGAGCGAACAACGACGATCAACATGTTTAGCCGGGTAAGTGTGCATGTCAATGAGATCATCGCATCACTAAATCGGCCTAACCCTTGCCCCAGGAGCGATTCCCCGTTCATGTGGACAGGATGCGATCCAGTCCTAGTCTTTGATCGTGATGTTGACCGCTTAATGATGACTTGAGAGTGTTTTTATGCACGAGATTTACATGCGCATGGCACTGCAGCAAGCCGAGCAGGCGTACACCGAGAAGGAGGTCCCGGTGGGTGCCATCATCACCCATGGCGAACGTGTCGTGGCCGCGGCGTATAACCAGCGGGAACAGTTGCGGGATCCAACTGCGCATGCAGAGATCATTGCGATCACCCAGGCCGCGACGGCATTAGCTGGTTGGCGGCTGGACAATTGTTCCCTGTACGTAACTCTGGAGCCCTGCCCCATGTGCGCTGGCGCCATCCTTCAAGCCCGCATACCGCAGGTGATTTACGGGGCAACCGATCCGAAGGCGGGCGCCGTCAATACTTTGTTCCACTTGTTGGACGACTACCGCCTGAACCATCGCGCCCAAGTCGTTGCCGGAGTCTTGGCGGAACCTTGCGGGGCAATCCTTTCCCAATTCTTTGCCGATCAGCGCCGTTTGGGAAAGAAGTAATCTGTTACAGGTCAATATCGCCGCCGCCCGGCACGAACAGCTTGAACGGCATCGACGACTTTTTGTTGTTGGGCGTCATTAGCGACTGATAGACACGATATGTGATTGCCTCATTGATAATCTGAGTTCGTCCGTCCGCGAAAGCGGCAATCACCGAACCATTGTGGTACGAGGAAGGTCGGGACCATTCAATATCGTTATTGAAAATCTTGTCTTCGTTCCCGACAGTCTTTTGACCGTTGCAGACACAAAAAGCGGTTGGATCGTTATAGCGATCCGACTCGAGTTCATCCCTGATAGCTCCGTTGATTTTCATGTGGGGCTCCAGCACCGTAGCGATCGCCAGGTTCTGTTGATTGGGATCACCGATTTCATTGGTGTACAGCCAAAAGAACGCGGTTGGCGGGCAAACGTGCTCGGTGACGTTACTGCCAAAATCGACGGGCTGAAGTTGATCCCAGTTGCCTGCATTGATCTTCTCGGAAAACAGAATCGTGTTGGATGCGCCGTCCTTCAGATCGGTGAGTGTGACCTTTTCCCGCGCATTGTTGGTATTGAACCACAGCTTCCTGTTGAAATTCCAACGAACCAGGTCGGTCATGACCCCGTTTTCCTTCTTGCGGGCTTCTAGGTAGATGGGAATGAGCCGGCCATTCTGGTACGTCTTTGTCGCCGCTAGATCAAGCTTCGAGTTGTCGGTGGGAGAGCCGACCGTATTGACGCCCGACCGGGGGCCTAGACCAGCATTGGCGACATACGAGTTTTGTGCTGGATCCCCGCGATTGAGACGAGTGCTGGCACATTTCAGCGTGGGGATAAAATGGACCATGTCTTTGGTCGGTATGACCGTCGGGTCATGGTTGATCCACAGGTCGAACACCGCCTGCTCGCCCAATTCACCTAGCATTGCAACCGTCCAAGTTGCGCGGGTGCGTCCGACGACTTCCTGATAGCCGGGAAACCGCTGTTTCCTGGATTCGAATGCGATTGCTGCGGTCGCCAATTGTCTCATGTTGCTCACACAGCTGGTGCGCCGTGCGGCTTCCCTGGCCGCCTGTACTGCCGGTAACAACAGCCCGGCCAAGATACCGATGATCGTGATAACCACCAACAACTCAACAAGCGTAAACGCCTCTTTTCGCGACCTACACATGGTGGCCCCTCCTCTTCCGGGTGAATAGAACGTGCAGAAATAGCACATGACACAGCGACGGGAAGATAAGAGCAGTACAAGACATACTCTCAAAAATCAGCCCTATTGTCCACCACTTTTTCCGCAAGACCTCGCTGAAAAGTGAACTGAAGGCAGCGGTTCGACGTTGCCCGGACGTTGTAATTGTCCTCTAGCGCCTTGTCATCGCCAAAAAAATGGGATGTAGCCGAATCGGCAACAATTCAGGCGACGCTACGATTACGGAAACGCAAAACTAAGCTGTGACCGACCACTCAACAAGGCACATCTCGTTGCTCAGTTCTCGTTGTTCAGTGCGGATTCTCGTATGTAAGTTATTGTAAGTTAATGGTTTAAAGAAATTATCCCGCAAGTATTCGCCGCGCCCGCGGTGAAATCGTTTGTGCGGCTCCTCAGTCCTTGTCGGCGCTGAGGGCGTCTACTGAAACGGGGTGAGTTTGACTAAGATTGCCGCAACTCGCGGGTTCCTCCATGCGCACCTTTCCTAAACCGCTCTACGCTTTTCCAAAACCTCGGGCTTCCGTTCGCTCGGCGGTCGGCCATGCGCTGGCCGAATCCCGATTGGTCTCTGTGGGGCTGATCACAAGTGGTTTGGCCCACGGTTTGGCTGCCGTATTGCTGAGCTCTCTCTGGGGCTCGGCATCCATGCACGTCGTGCCACCGAGACACGGACGAAACTCTGTTGATCTTGTCGCTGCGCAAGCCGTTTTTGACCAATCCGCTGCGTCACAGCCACCGCAGGCTATCGCGGTTGAGACTTCCGACGCGGCACCGCGCGGGGGGGATCCGATGCAGTTTCGTCCGCGTCGGTTGCCAACGTCTCGGCAGGCGGCAGTTTCCGCAGATTTGGGCAGCGAACCGAACACACTGCAAGGGGGTGAGCCGACATTGCCACCGACGAGCTCTGTGGGGCGGCGTGCACCGGCTGCGACCGAGCGACGGCAACGCTCGGTAGTCGGAATTGAGCCATGGGTGCTCGAACCGCCCGAAACCGTACCGAGGCCTCGTCGCGCAACGATGGCTTCCCACCCGTCGGTACCCACGGTCCGACAGCAAGGCCAGGAGGCCCCCACGCCGCCGCAACAGTTTTATAGCCCTCTGCCAGAATGGCCCGCGGAGGCGAGGAGGGCGCAGCTGGGCGGACGCGTCGTGGTGCGGGCCAAAGTCGGCACTGACGGCCGGGTAATGACTGCCTCGGTATTTCGATCCAGCGGCGTCCCGTCGCTTGACGAAGCGGCGGTGCGTGCCGTCCGCAAGTGGAGATTCGAGCCGGCGCGGCGATTCGGTTTAGCGATGGAAATGGAAATCGGCGTACCGATTCACTTTCGTATCGAATAGCAGCGTATCGGATAGCAGCGCATCGAAAACCAGAGCATCGAATCGCATCGAAAATCCGCGCAGCGAAGATCGGATTACCAGATGACGTTCATCCCGGCATAGCCCGAGATGCCGGGTGTCGCAAATCCGAAAGTCTCTTCGTAATCGGTATCCGTCAAATTGTCGATGCGACCGAAGGCCTGCCATCGATCGGTCAATTGAAGGCTCGCGGATACATTGGCGGTCACATAGTCGCTCAAATCTACAAAGTCCACGGTTCCGAAGTCACGCCGGTTTCCGATGTACAGCAAGTACACGTTGACGGTTGCCAGATCGTCGCAACAGCGGTGCTCGATATTAACTGAGGCTTTGTTGCGTGGCCTTCGCAATAGTGGTTGGTTTGCATTGAGATCGACCGTGTCGGTGAACGTGTAGGCGGCAGTTACTGTCGTGCACGACGCGACGTAGATGCTGCCGCTCATTTCCACGCCGCTGGACCGTGCGCTGAGCACATTGTTCAGCTTGCCGAATGGGTTGAATGGGTCGGTTAGCGTCGGATCAAAAATGATCAGATCATCGAAGTCATTGCGAAAGTACGTCACGTCGGTGGTAAGGCAACCCTGCAGCAAATCCTGTTGGACGCCAACGTCCCATCCCTTGCTGAATTCGGGGCGTAGCAGCGGGTTGCCACCGAAGAAATTGATTGATCGTTGGGCAATAGCGGGCGCTTTGAAGCCGCGTCCGATGCTACTGTGGATACGCGTACCTGTATCGTCCAATCGCACGAGCTGCGTCAACCTGTAGGTCTGCGCATCGCCAGCAATGCTGTGCTCATCCCAGCGAACTCCCATAGTCGTGAAAAAGCGGTCGATCAGACTAAAGCTGTCTTGCAGATAGACGCCGGCCAGGTTTTGAGATTCCTGCGGACGGCCGGTTGATCGCGCCTCTTCTTGGAGGTAGTCGATCCCGGCCGTGACCGTGTTGTGTTCGGTGATCAAGGCGTTGGTCTGCCAGTAGACCTGGCGGCTTTCGCCGGTGAATTCGGCGCTCGCAAAGATTCCCGGATTCGTATCCAGCCGACTGTAGTCGGTCAGACTGAAACCGACTTTTTGTGCAACCACGCCGTCCATCATAGCCGATCGAATTTCGACATTTTGGAAAAACTGTTCCAGCCGGTTTTCCCGGATGGGATCATCGACCAAAAACCCGTCCACTTCGGAATCGGCGTCGGTATAACGAAACACATAATCCACGTTAAACGCGTCTGCTGGGGTCCACCCGAAGCGTCCCGACAGGGTGGCGTTCTGGTATCCATCACGCTCGGTTGCGCCGAATCGGCTGCTGATTGCCGAGATACCATCTGTGTCAAAATAAGATGCGCCTAAAGAGTAATAGGTGTTTGTATCTCCACCACTCAATTGCACCCGCTCCTGATGAGTGCCAAAGCTACCTCCCATGCCGCTAACGCGCACTTGCAGTGGTCCCTCACCGCGGCGCGTGATGATATTGATCACGCCTCCGATTGCATCCGATCCGTAGAACAGGCTTTGCGGGCCGCGGACGATCTCAATTCGCTCAATATTGTCCAGACTGAGCGTCGAGAAATCGAAGCCCCGGTTGGGACCGCTGGGGTCGTTTAAGGGGATGCCATCGAGTAGCACTTTGGTGTGCTCTGAGTTTGCGCCACGGAGGAAAACAGAGGTCTGGTGCCCCGGGCCGCCCGCCTGCACAACGTCGAGCCCGGGAGTGCCGCGGAGCACTTCCAAAACGGATGACTGACGCGACTGTTCGATCTGATCCGAGCTGATGACGGTCACCGCCGTTGCGTTCTCGTTGGCCGACGTTTCGCTGCGCGAAGGAGTAATGAGTGTCTCGTCACTAATCGGATTTGTCGGAAACGACTCGGGGCGCCAGGGCACGACCGTTTCCGGGATCTCGACGAGAGGCGCCTGAGTCTCTGCGTCCGGCTCGATGTCCAGACTCGAATCCTGCGCCGTCGCGAATGGCAACGACATCAGCAAAACCGCGAGCAGGCAGCCGACGTACGGCTGCAACTTGAGCTCAAATCGCATCTCAACTCCCCCTTTACCCGAGGAACGAAGTCGGATTTTCTGCGCCTTCGGGTCAGATATGCCGCGGCCTGGCTGAAATGTCCGGTCAAGCGCTGTGTTTCCGCGTGATTTCAAGCCGGCGCCCGGACACAGGAAAATGCCCACGGCATATCCTGGCTCGGGATCACCCTACTGACCGGCCTTCCCAACCTGAGATCAACCTGGCGGACGAACGAGCTCGTGGTAACCGAGACCGGTTACCGTTAAGGAACCGCGGTCGTCAACGCTTGCTGAGCCCTGGAATCAGTGGCATATTCGGCTTTCGTCACCCATCCAGTCGCGGAACGGCGGGAGCATCTCACTCCACTTCCCTGACTCCGATGGCGAACGGATCGCAGCCGCGCGCAACGAGGCTGCCAGTATGGTATCGGTCTTGCAGGAAAGTCCGAAAAGAATGACTTTGTGGACTGTAACAATTGCTCTCATTTTGCCAGCTTAACGTTTGCCAACGGCCGGGATTCGACGTTTACCAACGGCCGGGATCCGAGAGGAGTCTTGAAACAACCCCAGGTATGCCGTGGGCATTCTCCTGTGTCCGGTCGGCGGCCTGAAATCATTCGGAAACACAGCTCTTGACCGGACATTTCAGCCAGCCCGCGGTATATTAAAGCCCATGCGTCAAATCTATCTCGACTACAACGCCACGACACCGATCGCTCCGAGTGTGCAGGAGGTCATGCTGCCGTTTTTGGCAGAACATTTCGGCAATCCTTCCAGCGGACACGCCTTGGGACGCGCTTGCCTGGCAGCGATTGAAGATGCCCGATCTCAAGTCGCCAGCCTACTGGGTGCCGATCGTGACGAGATTGTGTTCACATCTGGAGGCACGGAAAGCAATAACTTGGCGCTGAAGGGTATCCTGCTCAAAGATGGTCCCGGCCATGGAGGTCACTTGGTAATCTCGGCAGTCGAGCATCCGGCAATCGTCGAGCCCGCCAGATTTCTCGAGCGTTGGGGTGTGGCCGTGACCGTGGTTCCATGCGACCGTAACGGAATCATCGAACCGGACCGCGTCGCCGCGGCGTTGCGGGATGATACGCGGCTGGTGAGCATCATTCACGCGAACAATGAGATCGGAGTGTTGCAGCCGATTCGAGAGATCGCAGAGTTCTGTCGCGCCCGGGGCATTCTGGTCCATAGCGATGCTGCCCAAAGCATCGGCAAAGTGCGCACGTTTGTGGGCGAGATGGGTGTTGATTTGTTATCGATCGCGGGTCACAAGTTTTATGCACCGAAAGGGGTCGGCGCACTTTACGTGCGCCGAGGTATTGCCTTGGAACCGGTGCTCCACGGAGCCGGGCACGAACGTGGTTTGAGACCGGGAACGGAGAACACCCCTTATATCGTGGCACTGGGCAGGGCCGCCGAATTGGCTCGCAGAGCGGCCGATGACGCCGCCGGCCGTATGGCCGTGCTTCGTGACCGCCTGCTCGACAATCTTCGTTCGACTTTGGGAGCGCTGTTAACCGTCCATGGCGAGCAGGCTCCTCGGCTGCCCAACACTCTGTGCGTCAATTTCCCAAGAGTCTCGGGAGTGGAGCTCTTGGCCCGGATTCCGGAGCTATGCGCCTCGACTGGCTCGGCCTGCCACAGCGGGACGACCAAAGTTTCATCCACACTCTCGGCACTCGGGCTGGCTCCGGAGCATGCCGAGGGAACGGTGCGGCTCAGCGTCGGATGGTATACGTCCGAAGATGAAGTGGATCGCGCGGCAAGCCTGTTGCTTGATGCTTGGGAGAGTCTCCATCAGCCGCAGCCATGACGATGGCTCTTCGGTTTCGGAGGGTGCAATCCCGTTTTGTAGACGTTCTTTACGGC
>Ga0310121_10005518_pt1 | contig 10859 bp, 7 predicted proteins | sample CB27_Tmax_986_MG_FD_203504 | JGI IMG/M metagenome (GOLD analysis project Ga0310121, IMG submission 203504) | Marine microbial communities from Western Arctic Ocean, Canada - CB27_Tmax_986 | ecosystem: Environmental > Aquatic > Marine > Oceanic | place: Canada: Western Arctic Ocean | collected...
TTTCGCGACTGCTCACGCTGGGCCGGGCGTCGTCGGCATCGCTCACTTTTGGATTCAGCATGAAGCATACCGGTCTGGCTCTCGTATTGGCCGGCGAAGTGTTGCACGAAGAGCCGCGCGTGATCTTGATGATCGTCATGGCCACGCTTTTGCAACACGTAGTCGCGGCTGCCGCGGCCTGGCGCCTGGCTCGTCATGGGCCGCCGACGGTTGGGGATTGACCGGGTACGGCTGTAAACGATTGATCCTTTGGCTGTGCTTCGACGTTATATCGCCTTGGTTTGTACCAGCACGATCCAGCCGGACGGTGTGTCGACGGATTCATTTGTCGATGAATCTTTTACCTGGTAAATTACGGGCTCAAAAGCACCCCAGTACTTGGTCGTCGGGCTGTGTAATATGGGGTCGCCGTAATCACTTAGAAAACCTGATTTGCGGCTGTTGTGAGAGCCCATTTTGGCGAGTACGTCAGCTCCGATGCGAGGCGGTCGCTTCTCGTCCTCCCACAAACTTTGCTTCGGGTGATGTAGAATCATGCCCCGCTGTTCCAGCTTTCGTTCCGCGTCGGCGGGATCGGATTCGACGTAATCGAAGCGCAGATCGATCAGCACATACTCTTTCCCAGCAAGAATCGCTCGGTTCAACACTTGAAACTGACCCAAGTCGACCGACATGGAGAGCACGCCGATCACGAGGGGCTCGCTTTCTGGAGTAGGTTGCTTCCATATGGGTACCGAAAAGGCCACCTTGAATTTGCGCGTATTACTACTCTCGTACACCGCCGAAAGGTTGGGCTTTTGGATAGGCGAGACACCGTCTGCCTGATCTTTAGGTAAGTCCTTTCCCAGACCGTGAAAGTAGTTGCGATAGGCATACAGCTTGAGAAAACTCTTGACAATCTCGCCCGTTTTTTCCTTGCGTATCGGGTAGCGCGCGACCTGGAGTCCGGCGGGGTTGTTGATGAACCAGCTGTCGGAGTCCGCGCGGTCCTGATTGTCAGAGCGACGCAACTTGATCCAGGCCTGTAGTTCGTGCTTTGCCAAGGTTTCTCGGTTTTCCGCGACATCAAACTGCTGCATCATGGCGATCATTTCCGGGTCGCGGGCCGCTTCTTGGAGGATTTCAAACCGTTTCGTGATCTGCGCGCCAATATGGGCCTCGACGGCGAACTTCGCAAAGGCGGGTAGGTCGTTGCGCGCCTTCCCTTCGGCGACGAGGATAGCTTGCCGCTTGTTTCGTTGCATCATTGTGAAGAGGAGACCCACAATAGCCAGAACGATCAGCAAGGGGGCGCCGCGGCTAAGCAACCACCGTCGCGACGGATACAGACGACTGGCCCGCGAGAGCCAGGTGTCGATCCGCGCTCCTGAGTCCGAGCGCGTGTGGCGCTGCGTGCTTGTTTGCGAGTCGGAGTGCGTGTAGTTTTGCACTAGCGCTGCCAGATCGTGCCCCTCGGTAAAGGGCAGCAATTCGGTGGCGACTTCTGCGGGCGTGGCAAAGCGCTGGTCCGGCTGTTTTGCCATCATCTTCCGCAGTATGTCCCACAGTCTGCGCGGTAGAGGCGGGCCCGCCGTGATCGGCGGGAGCCGTGATTTTTCGTGCGCCTTCTCCGGCCGCAGATCGGAATCAAAGAAGGGCGGATTACCAGCGAGCAGGTGGTAGAGCGTACAACCCAGGCTGTAGATATCGGCGCGAATATCGACGCTGGTGGTCTTCCACTGCTCCGGCGACATGTACATGCCCGTGCCCATCGCCTTGTTGTCAAAACGCGTAAGGCGATCGTGCTTGTCCTCAGACAAGAGCGCCAGCCCAAGATCAAGAATCTTCACGACGCCCTGCACACCGTCAGTTACCAAGAGCTGCGATGAGTCGGCGGCCATGCCATCGCTGTCCATTAGCGTGAGCATCAGGTTCGAAGGCTTCATATCGCGGTGGACCATCCCGTGGCGATGGATGTACTGCAGCCCGCGCGCCGCCTGGCGCGCTACTTCACACGCATCGCCAATCGAAAGATGGCCAAGCTGGTCTACCAGATCGCTTAAGGCCACTCCATCGATGTATTCCATTACCAAGTAGTGGTGCCGGTCGGTAGGCGCTGAGGAATCGATCGCGACAACGATGTTTTTGTGCTCCAGCGCGCCGACCGCCTTAATTTCTCGATAAAACCGGCTGATCACATCCTCGTTGCCGGCGGCGACATAATGCGGCTTGATGACCTTGATGGCTCGCTCGCGGCCGAACTGACTGTGCCGGCCTTTGTAAACGTCGCCCATGCCCCCGCTGCCGAGTCTTTCTTGCAGCTCGTAGTTGCCAATATGTCTTAGCGTCTCGGTTGACGCGACGGCCGTATCCGACTCACGGCCGTCTTCGCGCGTTTCGCCAATGCCTTGGGTAGGCATCACGGTCCATTGCCGATCGGAGTTGCTGGCAGGGCGTTGCCGAAGTGGCACGGGTTGGCTGGCGTCGTATAGCAGTTCGTAGACTTCGACGTGCCCAATGCCTTTCAAATGACGCCGGCCGTGCGGGTGAAAGGCAATGTCCTGGAGACCCACGTCGTGAAGAATGGCCATCACGCTACGGGAGACCAATATTTGCGCGCCTTGGGCGTAGTCATTCAAGCGCGACGCGTAATCGACGCTTTTGCCGACGAAGTTGTAAGGGTCGCCGGGGTCCGCTTGGGGCACGCCCACGTGAATGCTGATCCGTACCTCAACATGGCCGTCGCCGGGAGTTTGGATCGTGTTATCACGATGGTCACGCTGCACGTCGACGGCCCATTGAGCCGCCCGCACCGTGTTGTCAAATACCAAAAAATGGCCGTCGCCCGCCGTCGATACGACCCGTCCGCCGTGCTCTTCCAAATGCCCTTCGATGCGCTGGCGGTGGGGTGTGAGGATGGTTTCGATGAACGCCAGGTCGCGCTCGGTCACGCTTCGACCCGCCATCTCATTCTTGAGATCGACGCTACGGCAGATGTCGGTAAACAGAAAAGTTTTCAGCTCGGCCATGGTTTAGAGGCCCATGGTGTAGAGGCGTCGTGGCGCTGGACGCCAGTTGCCAGGTGCCGCTTGCCAGGCGCTACTTGTTGCGTGCAAGCTCGACGAACAATCATCGAAGCGCTCCCCAACTCGCGCCGAGCGCCTAATAACCAGCGCCTAGCCCAGCGACTGGGTAGGGCGCAACATAAGCCGGCGCATAACCGTAGCGGACTCGGGTGACCGTGCCCCCTAAAAACGGGCGGTAGCGGGTGTAGTATTGCGCGACCGGTTGGTACGCTACCGCGGGAGCTACCGCAGCGTAGTAGACCGGCTGCGGCGCGCAGCAGGGGCTATAAACCGTCATCGGTTGGTAGTACGTCACGTAGGCGATCTGCGCCTCGGCATCCGCCTGCGCACCCAACCACAGCGCGGCAGAGACCAGCAACAATGCAATTTTTCTCATTTTTCCAACCCTTATAGCAACGCAGGAAACAGGGAAGTCAACCCTACTAGTATCTCACGCAGCGAAGCGATACGCAACCAGCTGGCCGATCCAAGAAGCGAGCAGAAAAGGACGCCGGTGGCGATCGCGCCCGTCCGGTTCCCATGTGCCGACTGGTCACCGGAATCGCCACACGCCGGGGGGCACCGCGAGAGGCACTCTCGCCCCATTCAGAGAGTGCCCTAAATTCCCAAATTCGCAAGCGCCGTAGATACCTGATTGAGCGCACGCGTCAACTGCGGGTGCTGCGATTCAAATTTGAGCATCAAGTCGTGGACCTGCTCTGATAGCTTGCTGACATCCAGGGTCGAATCACCGCCTGTGCGAATCGCCCCATCCGCCAGAGCCCCATCCACTTGAGCCCCGTCAGGCCTAGCCAGTCGGCGCATGTCCTCGGTTAAAGTTGCCAGCAGTGCCCGGGTTTCCGCATCGATGTCGCCATCGGTGGGGGAGACACCGGCCAGCTCCTGATGCAGCGCTTCCAGGGTTCGAAGCAGTTCTTTCTTTTTCATAACCGTCTTTCTTCCCAGACCAACGCCGTCACACCAACCTCCATTTGCAGTTGTGTGGCCGCCGCCCTCGACTCAAGCCTAGGGGATCACGCCGCGCCTGCACTTGCTTTGGGACCGACCGCCTTGATCTCCTCAGAGGCGTTCTCGGCGAACTTCTTGAAGTTTTCCGCAAAAAGGCCAGCCAATTTGTCGGCGGTCGTATCAAAGGCCCCTTTGTCGGCCCAGGTGTTTTTGGGGATCAAGATTTCCGCAGGCACATTCGCGCATTCCGTAGGAACGGTCAAACCGAAGACTGGATCGGTTGCCGTGATAGCCGTGGCGAGAGAACCATCGTGAATTGCGTCGATGATGGCCCGTGTGTATTTCAAGCTCATGCGCTTGCCAGTACCGTAAGCACCACCGCTCCAGCCGGTGTTCACCAGCCAGGCGATCGAGCTATGTTTGCGCATTTTTTCGGCGAGCAGCTCCGCATAGCGCGCGGGGTGCAATACGAGGAACGGTGCGCCAAAACAGGCCGAGAAAGTCGCTTCCGGTTCGGTGACACCGACTTCCGTCCCCGCTACCTTCGCGGTGTAACCGCTGATGAAATGATACATCGCTTGCTCGGGGGAGAGGCGGCTAACCGGCGGCAACACGCCGAACGCGTCGCAGGTCAACATGACGATATTGTCCGGATGCCCGCCTACGCAGGGTATCTTGGCGTTGGGGATAAACTCGATCGGATAGCTGGCTCGCGTGTTTTCTGTTAGTGACACGTCGGCGAAATTCACCTCGCGCGAGTGCGGATCATGGACCGTGTTTTCCAATACCGTGCCAAAACGAATCGCGTTGTAGATTTCCGGCTCGTTTTCGGCTGACAGATCGATGCACTTCGCATAGCAGCCCCCTTCGATATTAAACACGCCCCTGTCATTCCAGCAGTGTTCATCGTCGCCAATCAAAGCCCGGCTGGCGTCTGCTGAGAGGGTCGTCTTGCCCGTGCCGGAGAGACCGAAGAAGAGCGATACGTCGCCCTGAGGTCCCTCGTTGGCCGAGCAGTGCATCGAAAACACACCCTGTTTAGGCATCAGGTAGTGCATGATGGTGAAGACGCCCTTCTTCATTTCGCCAGCATACTGTGTGCCGAGGATGACGAATTCGCCGGCCGCGAAGTTGAGCGCGACACTTGTCGTGCTCTCGACGCCATCGACGCTGGTATCCGCCGCCTGTTTGCCGGCGTTGAAGATCACGTAATCGGGTTCGCCAAAATCTGCAAGTTCGTCTTTGGTAGGACGGATCAGCATGTTGTGCATGAAGAGTGCGTGATACGCCCGCGTGCAAATAATCCGCACCTTGATCCTCGACTCGGGATCCCAGCCGCCGAACCCATCGACGACGAATAGCTGATCGCAGCTATTCAAATAGTCGAGTGCGAGCTGCTTGTTCTTCTGGAACGAGTCTGCCGAGAGGGGCATGTTGACTGGGCCCCACCATACATCGTCCTGGCTTGAAGCTTCCTCGACGATTCGCTTGTCCTTCGGGCTACGCCCTTTTTTGGCGTCCGAGTCGGTCTCGATCGCGCCGCTGGACACGATGGCTCCTCCATCGTGGAGAATTGCGTCTTCATACAAACGGGCCGGCGCGGCATTGCGCAATATATTGGTGGCACGAATGCCATACTGGGCGAGGCTAAGATCCTGAGTCATACCAAATCCTTCTTAGTCAAATCACATGTGAAATTGTGTTCCCGTCAACGGCACCGACTATCGAGGTCGTGATTGGGGCTCGTGCGCTACTCCGCGGGAAGACCGCACGCAGGCGAAGCGAACCGTGTCCGGTGGCAAACGGGGCCAAAAAAAGATTTTAACACAACCGAAGAGTGAATTCTACGGCCTGTCTGCGGCCGCCTCCCCCAGCTGTGCGACGGGCTGGGTGCGCACGTTCGGCTCGAGCGCAGGTAAATCTTGCGAGCTGACATCGATCAGCAAATAGCCGGCCCAGAAAAAGGGGTGCGACGCGGTCAACGGAGGGTCGTTATTGCCAGCCCGTACCCGAGGTTCGGTGGCCGCTTCGATGGGCATTTCGCGGGCCAGCTGCACGCTACGCTGCCAGGCATCGGCGGCCGTCATATGCGGCAATTCCTGAATGAACTCTCGGGCGATTTCCAAGGTCGATTGCCCACGCACTTGCCAATTGCTTAGCAAAATTGTTTGGGCGCCGCTCGCCACGAACCCACAACTGGCAAGGAACAGCTCGGTGCCCGGCGGCGCGTTGACTACCTTGCGTTTTGCGTGTTTGCCGCCGCGCTCGGCGAGGGTATGGGTTCCCGGCAGGAGTATGCGCTGCGGGCCAAAATGGGGCAGGCGGAACCAGTAGCTCAAGGACGTACCCTGGGCGCCACGCCCTTCTGGGATCGGTGACCACTGAAGCGGATCGGCCAGATCAAGCTCCACTTCGTCTAGGACCACTAAGGTTTCCAGTAGCGAACTAGGGATTGGATTGGGTATCGGGAAGTGCTTGGGTAAGTCGAACGGATTCTCCAGGGAGTCACGCAGCCTGGCTAGAGATTCTTCTCGCTGCGCATCGGTATCACCGGGCAATATGTTTCCTCCTGCGATGCCGCTGCGCTGGACGCGTCGCAACGGAGCATGAGGCCCAAATGCAAGGCCCACCGTGGGCGCAAGTCGGAGACGCGAAATGGCAATGAGGGGTTTCATCCCTGTTTCCGTTTGTACAGGGAGCGCACCCCAAGGCACGTACCAGCTCAAACCGTCTGGGATGATCAGCAAATCGGTCATTGCCGCCGGGTCAATCGACGAATCCTTCAGCAGCGCTTCAAATAATTTTTTGCCGGATTCATGCCAATCTTCCGAGACCAGTTCAGTTGCCGACAGCTCGTGGTTCGCGTCGTAGTTTCCGAGATCCCGCAGGAAGGCTTGCAGGCGCGAAGTAAGTTGGCCGCTCGGGCCACAGTTCCAGCGGGTCGCGGACTTTGCCGTCAGCAAGAAACCGTGCAAGGCCGAGGCCGTGTCGTGAAATGCCAGTACGGCCTGCCCGGGCTGCAGCCGTGCTTGCCAATCGGTCGTTGCCACGACGGGCGGGAATTGGATGTCTGCCGGGACTCGCAGCGCGCCCATTCTGCCCAGCATATGTTCGCGATCGTCCAAGTTCGCCGCCCACCGGCGCCAAACTTTGACCAAGTCTCGCTCCTCTCTGGTATCGAGGCCCGCTTTCCAATCGATTCGAAGCGATGCTTCCAGCTCCCCGCCCAACTTGCGCGCTTCGACATATTCGGGAAACCTTAAGAGCAGTTCATTCCGCTGGCCACGGGCGTGTTGGGTGAGCAACGAATCGGGTGCCTCCAGAGCGCTGCGCAGTGCCGCCAAGCGCCCGCCCCAAGGCAAGCTCTGCAAATAGCGGTGCCGCTTTGCCAGATCGCATATTTCCAAGGCTGCACCGATATTTTTCGGGGAGATGGCGGAAAGCCAGCGATCGAAAGCAGCGTGATGCGGTGTCTTCAGTATGGCCAACGTTTCCAAAGGCCAGAAAACCAGGTCGACCGGATTCGGGTCGCCCAGCAGCGCTTGGTAGACCTTCGGGGCCGAGCGGTTTTCAAGTTGGCGTTGGTCAAATCGAGAATTCGTGAGCACCAACTGATAATTATGTGCCGACATTCCGACGTGCTCGGCGACGGCTTCCAGCAATACGTCGCGGGCAGATTCATGCCCCTCGGCCTGCAGCAAACGCCCTTGCAGAAATCGCGACAAATTGCCCAGCAGGCCGGGACCCGCATCTCTCAATCGCGATTGGCCTGCTTTCAGTTCGTTGGAGGCCGACTGCCAATCACCCACCGCCATCCATTGCTCGGCCAGCTCAAAACAGAGTCGGGCAAAGACGTGGTCGTATCTTTTCTGGCGTGCCCAGGTGCGAGCTGATTCCAGGGCGGGATTGACACCTTCACTACCACCGGCCAACTCGCAGATGGAGTGCAGGCGAAACGACTCATCGATTACACCCACGTCATCATAGAAGAAGGCGGAGGTAGCGGCGCCTGCCAACAATTGTTTGGCTGCATCGAGATCGCCTGCTGCCATGCGCAGCCGACCCATTTCCAGGAGGGCGACGCAGGTGAGCGGATGGTCGTATTGCCCAGCGACACGTTCCGCGCGCAGCAAACGTTTCAGAGCCAGATCCGATTTTCCCTGGCCAGCATACGCCAGTCCTAATTGCAAATCGACCCAGGCACCCGACCAATGGTTGGGTGGAGCACCTCCGCGCGAGAGGGCTGTAACCAGCGCGTTGGAAATCGAATCGTAAGGCCCCAGTGGCCCGAGTAGTTCATTTCGACGCCGTATCGCAAGTGCGGTTGCGCGGATGATCTCGACGACGTTCACTCTCCAGAATTGGAGTTGCGTAATGACGCCGCCCCCTTGCTGAATGGCCCGCTCGGTCGAACGCAGTTCTCCGTGACGTATAAGCATCTGCCTCGGAAATCTTCCCAACGTAAACTCTCGGCCGGCCGTTCCCCACGGTGGCGGACGATTCAATCGATTGGTATCGGGCTCGGGCGGGCGGAATTCCACGCGTAGGAGCCAGTTGGGATACAGCAGCAACATGCTGCAGGCCTGGTCAAATTGCTCCAGTGCCAGCGCCGGTTGCCCTTGATGGTAATAGGTCTCTCCGAGCATGCTGTGGTAGCAAATCGCATCAATCCAGCGCCTCGTGACCCCAATCTTGATGCTGCCGCGCACTTCTCGCTGAAAGACGCGCTGGGCATCCCGGTATTCACCACGGTAGAGCTCTTCGATTCCCTTAAAATAGATCCGCGACGGAATCGAGTCCCGCACCAGCTGCTGCCCCTGCTGCGCCGTGGCCAGGCTTATCGCCAAAGTCGGGCCAAGCAATCCCGCGACTGCTAGCGTCGCCGTTCGCACAGGGTGAATAAAAAATGTTGCCACGCCGCACCTCTCCCAGTTCCGCCCAGAGAATCACTTGCTGCACAAGTCATTCTAGCAACTCCTACGCAAAAAACGATTAATCTCAGCCAAACCACTGAAGAGCCGCGTTTTGGGGCTGGCTGCGGCGGAAGCCGGTTGGCGCCGAGCCGGTGCTGGCAACCAAATATTAAACGCCAAATTGGCACGATCTGCGAAAGTTTAACGGTCAGGACGACGATAACGATTGTGCTCGCCCGGCCTGGAACGGGTGGAGTCATCGTCCTTGTGCTTGGAGCTAAACAATCGTGAGAACCTCGACTTCCCAAACTCGGAGCCGCTCAGCTCTTGTCTGCAGTGGACTGATGCTGCTTGCATCGCTGTCGGCAACAGGATGTCAGATGGATATTGTAGGTCAAACCTTGCCGAGTCCGTACTGGCTTACAGACGATCCGCAGTACTACGCTCCGGGGCCGGAATTCAAACTGGCTCGAGAAGCCGCCGCGCTCAAAGAGCAGGCCGCCAACCAAATCAGTGAACGACAGCCCTGACCGTATTCGCGCCTACAACCGTATAACGTGTTTTTGCCGTTGGCCGCGCTGGGCAGCCTTTGCCATTGCAGCGCGGCGAGGATGGGGGGACGGCGCCCTAAGTGGCAGACGTTTGAGGCACGCAACGCGCCGCGCACCTCAGACGTCTCTGCCCTAGGGAAAGATGGCGGAGGCGGTTACCAGGTGACGCGGGGCGTGTGTTTGTATCTTAGTCAAGACGCCGCGCTTGTGCGCTGTTTGATCCATCGGGAGAGGCGCACTCCTTGCGAGCGCCAGGCGGTCCACGGATAACAGCTGTAACGGTAGCTGGTCTCGACACCGCTGCGGAAGCGGCGGTTAAAATCCAATTCGCCTTTGCACAAGTCGAGGTTGCGATCGCCGCGGGTGAAGCTGTCTTCAATCAATTGGCTCATCAGTACGCTGCCGACACCCTGCCCGCCGTATTGGCGGTCAAAGCCCATTTGCAGGCCTTGGAGTCGGCCGTCGTAATGATAGTTGTACTGGAATGCGGCCGGTTTTCCGTCCAGCTTCAGGACGGCCACATCCAGCATGCCCAGGTGGGCCGCTATGCCGTGGCAATCGCGCAAGAAGGCCCTTTCGTCGCTGTGGCAGAGTGCGTTTGCGGTTGTGGAATCGCCTTGCCGACTTTGCTGGGCAATTTGCACGCAGGCGTCGTAGAGGTCCCAGCGAGGATCGTTGTCTCCATGGGCAGTACCCGACGGGCGATGGCGCTCGAAGGTGAGCGCGTAATCGCGCGGCAGCGCGCGACTTAGACGGCCGATCTCTTGTCCCCATTTTTTTGAAAGTTGGGCGCGATAGCTTGGCCAATCGGAATCGGCAAAACGGATCACGGAGACCTGTCGGTAGGCGCTTTGCTGAGGAGCCCACCCCGCAGCTTTTATGGCAAGGCGAACCGGATTGTTTTTGTCCGGGCCGGCGGCGAGCCAGCGCAAGTCGAGCAGGTCCCAGTCCTGTGGCGTGCGCTGAATATGCTGCATCGCCATCAACAGGCTGGCCGTCTGGTTGGGGCCAATCGCGCCGCAGGACGTGCCCCAGTCACGCATGGCGTAACCCAATACGCGGACGCTGCCAAGGTGGTAGCGCTCCGTCCGAACGCACAAGGGTACAATGCCAATGGTTTTGCCGTGCGAACGGATCACCAGTACACGCAAACGTTGACCGCGGCCAAAGTGCTGCCAATAAGATTCCAGCCAGGCGCAGGTGTTCGGCAGCGAGGCTCCTGGGGTTTGCGGCAGCAGGGCATTCCAGGCGAGCCGATGGGACTTGAGCTCCTTCAGACAGGTGATTTCGACGACTTCGGCCATACACCCTCACCCAACGCCGTCAATGATTTTGGTAGCCGAATTCGTGAGAATTTGGACTTTTAGATGTTGCGTCCAAAG
>Ga0310121_10005521_pt1 | contig 10856 bp, 12 predicted proteins | sample CB27_Tmax_986_MG_FD_203504 | JGI IMG/M metagenome (GOLD analysis project Ga0310121, IMG submission 203504) | Marine microbial communities from Western Arctic Ocean, Canada - CB27_Tmax_986 | ecosystem: Environmental > Aquatic > Marine > Oceanic | place: Canada: Western Arctic Ocean | collected...
AGGCCGCACTGCCGACCGTCGGCAGGTATCAGAAATGCTTGATTCGGCAGGATTTCGTAAGTCGGGGCGACTGGATTTGAACCAGCGACCTCTGCGTCCCGAACGCACAGGCGATGACTCGAAAACCCCTATTATTCAAGCGTTTCACGACGCTCTCTCCGCGGTTTGCACCAGGGTTTGCACCAACGAACCGGAAATGGGTCACGACGAGCTGCTTGAATCGCTCGCCGCGGCACTCCGCGGATCGGTACCGGACGACGACTGCCGCCGGCTCGCTGAACTGCTTACCAACAGCTACTGCGAAGAGAATGCCTAATGTCGCTTCGACCGCTAGGATGAAGCAGAACGGCGACCAACGGAACAGACCAGGGGGCGGTCAGAATTGAGGATATGCCTCGCCCAGAAAACCGTTTGTTAAGCCCGCGTAGAATTATCAGCGTTTTCAAATAACCGGTATTAGCACGGAGGACAATTCAATGGCTAAACGCGGACCACTTCCAAACCCGAATTCTGGAGCTACTCGCCGAGGTATCAATTCGTTATCGCAACAGACCGGCATATCGGACCCTGGCGACTGGAACCCGGAAACAGAACTGGCACAGTTTGATTGGATTGGCGACTACGGAAAAGAAATGTGGCAACGTGTCGCACCAATACTGAAGCAGGCCGGCATTATGACCAGGCTGGACCTGTTTGCGTTTGCTCTCCTCTGCCATTTTTGGGATGGATACAGAACCGCAAATGAACAGCTGAAGGAAACCGGCTGCACCTACACTACGGCACGCGGACGGAACGAACTGCACCCGATGGTGAAAATCGAACAGAAGTATTCCGAACTGTTTATTGGCCTGGCAGGAAAATTCGGTATGGACCCGGCAAGCCGCAAACGGAACGGTTGGTCAATCCAGGCCGATACCGTTAAATCAGACCCGTTTGAGGAATTCATGCAACGGCGAGTAAGCGACAACTGATAGACGGCAATACGAAGGGCTACCGCCACTAGGTACTTTCTCGCAAACAGTCCGGAATACACCCAATGCGAAACGCAAAAAATACCAAACACTTACTTTACAAGACAGGCATAAGACAATGAAGAAAGAGCATATTCGGATTTTGGTCGAATGCCACCGCCGATCGAAGGAATTAGCGGACAAACCTCGTCCGTACGGGTACGACTGGCGAGCCACGGACTACGACGAGCAAGTCGAGCACGGTCCCGCGTACGGTTGCGGCAAATGGTTCGGACCGCACCGGAACACCAGCGAGTGCGGCTACGTCGAGCCATCAACGAGCTAGAACGCGTCGGTTTGCTGACGACCTGGCGTCAGTGGGGACGGCGGCTAGCTAACAAACAAAGGTGAAACAATTGCCCAACAGTTGATTGAGGCTGATTACAACATCGCAGTGGCTGACGGAAGCGGGCTAAAGCAGTAGACTCATTAGCGCGGGATAGGGTAGCGCCCGAACAGCGAGTTTCCCGACTCGCATTCCCGCTTTTTTTTTCGGGAGCCGAAACGGGAATCGGTACCTTCAATGTCAACCGATGAAGGCAGACGCAACCCGGTTGATGAACCGGCGAAAACTAGTTCGTGGAATTTGGAGGCCGAATTCGATCGAATTCGTGCCTCGTTTTCTTCTGAAGAACTTCGTGCGAAGCAATCGCGCCTTTTGTCGCTTATAGATGAATTAATCGAGCGATTCCAGGAAAGGTTTGACGCGATAGATGCCGGAACACTAGGCGACGGTTGGGCTGGAACGTCGGGCTTTAAGTTGCCAGACCAATTGATTGAATGTTTCGCAAATGCGTGCAACGACTTAGGTCTGTCGCGACACCCGCTGTATTGGATTACAACGAAGGAATCAGAGCTTCCTGAGAAATACAAAAGGAAAGGATGTTGGAAAGAAGCAATTAGTATCTACGATCCGTACGGTATGGGAGCATGGTTCGGACTGACGTGTTGTTTTTGGGACGACAAGACCGCTCGTTTTATTGAAAAACGAATCGATGAACCGGGGACGTTGAGTTGTATTTCTCAAGATGCCATCACGAAATTACGGGCATGGCGAAGGGCCGTCGCTAAACTTGCACCGACGAGCGAACCACCGCAAGACTCGAAAACGGAATCGCCGACGAATTCGCAACCGGATGAAATGCCGGCACTATCCGCCAGGCAATACTTGATATTGCAGACGCTCTTGATAATGAAGGCGATGACCGCTGTCGCTCGGCAGACAACCGCAAAAATTGTTGAAAAAGCCGAAGGCAAGGCCGCCGACCCTGTGCAATTCAAAAAGGATATTGCCAGTTTGAAAAACGCCGGCTTTATCGACACCAAGAGCGGGGCGGGCGGTGGGTGCTGGCTGACAACCAAAGGCAGGAATCTTGCAAGCCGGCTGAGTTGAATTGGTGCGCAATTGGTGCGCACCAATTAGCTACCGTATCTATACCGATTCGGCCGCACGTCACGAATAGACTTCGAGCGTACGGCAATCTCAGTGATTGCCACCGCTTCACGAATCGTTCGGAGTCTACATGATGACGACATTGCAAACGCCGCCGGCGGACTCGCCGGCAAAACTGCACGATGTGCAGGCCGTCGCCGAGCTGCTCGACTGCTCGACACGGCACGTCTACCGGCTCTCTGACGCCGGCCGGATGCCGCCACCTGTCAAGCTTGGAACGCTTGTCCGCTGGTCAAGAACGTCAATCGAAGAATGGATTGCCGCCGGCTGTCCCTCTTGCCGACAAGGGGGCCGTCGATGACCACTACACTCGCCATCGAAACCGATAATGGCTTGCTTGCCGGCGACGACAACGGCCGACACAACGGCGAAGAGAAAAAGCAAGAGCGGCTGACACTCTTGCGCGAACGCCGCGCTATTCACGTTCGTCGTGGGCAACGTGCTTTGCTGGCTCGGTTGCTTTCCGCCGAAACGGCGACGGCGGATGACGTTTACGAATCGGTTGAGCTGCCGCCAAATATCGACCCGCGTTGCTTGGGCGCTGTCCCTGGCTCCTTGGCACGGGACGGCATCATTCGGTCGCTCGGTTACGCGAAGTCGGCACGGCCGGAACGGCACGCTTCGCCGATACAAGTCTGGGAACTCATCGACCGTGACGCCGCGCTTTCGTGGCTGGCTGAGCATCCCGACGCTGACCAAGTTGACGACCTGCCACTGTGGCAAGCTGCAAAACGACAAAGCCGACGGTTGCCGCCGTCGGCTTTGAACTCTGATGTTTCTATCCGCTCAACGCATTCACGAAAGGAAACACCTAATGGGACGGTTATCTGACATTCTAGCGAACGGCGACGGTGAACAACTACGCCGCCAATGGGACAATACCGAAGCCGCGGAAGACTTTACGCCTTTGCCGAGCGGTGAATACGTCGCTCGCATCATCATCGGCGAGCTATTCACAAGCCGCACGAATGCGACACCTGGTTACAAGCTGACATTCAAGGTGCTCGACGGTGGCCATGCCGGCCGGCAATTCTGGCACGACATTTGGTTGACGCCGGCCGCGCTGCCGATGGCCAAACGCGACTTGGGTAAGCTTAGCGTAACGAGTCTCGACCAGCTTGAGCAACCGTTGTCGGCCGGCATTCGCTGCGCCGTCAAACTGGCGTTTCGCCGCGACGATGACGGCACCGAGTACAACCGGGTTCGCCGGTTTGACGTTGTTGGCATCGATGAGCCGGAACGCGACGCCTTCGCGCCGGCTGACGAAGCCGAGGACATCGAGCCGGCTGAATCGGGCGTCGCATCGGAAGCCGACGAGCCGGACGCCGTTGCAAGCGAAACGGCGTTTTGAGGGGAGCCGTTATGCAAGCCGCACCTTACGGCTTTCGCATTCTCGGCTCTTGCCGGGAAGCCCGACGGCTGGTTGACGCCGCCGCCGCACTTTCCGGCTACGCCGATTGCGACGAAAGAGCCGAAGTGACAAACGAAGCCTACTTGTCCGCGTTCCAGTTTGGCGACGAATTCCGCCGACACCTGGAAATTACCGGCTCGACGAAAGGCTACGACGGGCCGTGCTGGTCGCCGTGGCTTTGGTGGGACATTGACCGCGACGACATCGACGCCGCGACGCGGGACGCTAGACGACTCTGTGTTGATTTGACGAATCGTTACGAACTCGACGGCGACGAACTGCTTAATTTCTATTCTGGCTCGAAAGGCTATCACGTCGGCTTGCCTACGTCACTTTGGCTACCGCAACCGTCGGCCGACTTCAACAAACTGGCTCGACGCTTTGCCGAACACGTCGCCGAGCTGCTCGACATCGAGATAGACCGCGGCGTTTATGACAAGGTGCGGGCATTTCGCGCACCGAATAGCCGACACCCGAAGACGGGCCGGCACAAGCGCCGGCTTGACTTCGACGAGTTGATGCACGTAAAGACCGCCGCCATTCTCGAACGGGCTGGCGAGCCGTTACCGTTCGACCTGCCACACCCGCCGCCGCATGACGACCGGGCCGCGGCCGACTGGCGGACGGCTGGCGAGCACGTCGAGCAACGAGCAACGGCTAATCGTCAACGACGGATTGCGTTGAACGGCTCGCCGACGCTCAACCGCTGGACGATGGAGTTTATTTGCGATGGCGCACCAGCCGGCGACCGGCACCGACTCTTGTTCTCGGCTGCGGCGAATCTCGCCGAGTTTGATTGTCCGATGGCTTTGGCTCACGCGCTGCTCAACGAATCGGCTCTCGATTCGGGATTGTCGCCGGCTGACGTTCGCCGACAAATCGAATGCGGTCTACGGAAGGACCAGAAATGAATACCGGGAAAATGTCCATCGACGAAATATTCAAAGAGGATTGGGACGGCAAATCGGACGGCGAGATATTCCTGGATATGTTTTTTGCGTCACCCGGTGAGTTCGTAAAACCAACACGAACTCACCGGGTGACAAAAGCGAAGCTAGATTCGTTTTTGGATGAGTTGACAGACAGCGGTTGGGATCCCGGGCTTACTGAAGACTCTTATAAGTCAATCATTGCAAGTGGCATCACTTCCAAGAATCGCGGGCTCGCTGCTATCGCTGCGGGAATCGCAGTCGATGAGCAACCGTTGACGCTGCGCGGGCTGTTTTATCGCGTCGTGTCTGTCGGCGCGTTGCCGTCGACGGACCAAAAACACTATACACGTCTAGGCCGATTGCTGACGCGACTTCGCGAAGCACGGGTCATTCCTTTCGGGTGGATTGTCGATAACCTTCGCAACACGGAAAAGCCGTCCAGTTGGACCGGCCTGAACGACTTTGTCGATACGGTCCGAGATTCCTACCGCAAGGACTTCTGGTCGAGTCTTCCTGAATACGTTCACGTCTTCTGTGAAAAGGACGCTATAGCGGGAACGCTCTCTCCCGTGACCCGCGAATTCGATGTTCCATTGTCACCAATACGTGGGTATGTCTCGCTCTCGTATGCAAATGAAATCGCGGAGCAATGGAGCCGTATAGATAAGCCGATTTTCGCGTATTACGTTGGCGACTTCGACCCCAGCGGATTTGATTTGGAACGAGACCTGAAGGACAAGTTGGGCCGATATAGCGAGTCAGACTTTACTTGGTGCCGACTTGGCGTGAACGCCGAGGACTTCAACGAGTTTGATTTGATTTCCCTAACACCGAAGAAAACCGACAGGCGTTGTCAATCGTTCATTGATAAGCACGGCACGCAGTGTACTGAACTGGATGCAATTCCCGCGAATGCGTTACGACAGCGAATCCGCGAAGCAATCGAAGCACACATCCCCAATGAAGAGTGGGAAAGGCTGCTTACCGTCGAGCAGGCAGAGAGAGAAACCTTTGAGCGGGTAATGGATTCCTTTGGAGGCGAGGCATAGTGTCATCGACAAAAGCAAATTATCAAGCCGCCGCCGACCTGTTCGACGATTGGCGAGGTGACGTGTTGAAGGGGACGCCGCCCGTTTTTTATCCTGTAGGCACGGGCGAATTGGCACGCATCGAAATAGGACCGAAGCTGGTCACGCTAATCGGGGGCGCGCCGGGAGCCGGTAAGACGGCATTCACGATGCAATGCGTTGTCGATGCGTTACGGCTGACAGAATCGCTCCGCGTTCTGGTTTGCAATATCGAAATGCCGCCGGCCGTACTACTTGACCGACAATTGGCGCGGCTTTCAGGCATCGATGCGGAGACGATTCGCTACCGAAAACTTGATGGCTCGCACGCCGGTCGACTCGACCGGGCGATGAACACGCTGGGACACGTTGTCGAGCGGCTTTGTTTTGTCCGGCCGCCGTTCAATCTCGCAAACGTCGCCGCCGCGGCCGATGCCTTTGGCGGTGGTTTGTTGCTGCTTGACTACATCCAGCGGATTCCGCCACCCGGCGAACACGGCGACCGCCGTGGCTCTGTTGATGCGACGATGAACTACCTGAGGCAATTCGCCGATGCCGGGGTTGCTGTTGTCGTAGTCGCCGCTGTGTCTCGCCAGAAAGACAAGGCGGGGCGTTCGTCCTACGCCGGCGAAGCGCTTTCGCTGGCGAGTTTCCGCGAATCGTCGGAACTGGAGTTTGGAGCCGATGACGCTTTTATTTTGGCGCCGGACGCCAAAGCGGCCGACCTGGTGCTACTTCGGCACCTAAAGGCGCGGCATACCGAACCGCGGGACATATTGCTGCGGTTTGACCGCAACTGCCAACGGTTCACGGCCGACGCGGTGACCAGGCCAAAGCCGGACGGCAAACTGCAATCGGCTCTTGCGATATTGTGGGACCAAACCGAGCCGGCTGCCGAGGACGTTGACGGATGACGACCGACTTGCCGATGCTCCACGGCTGCGACGTGCTGCCGCCGATGCAAACCGACGATGAGCACAACGGCACGCAAAAAAAACCGAAGGGGGCACCTAGTCGCCGCAAAGCCGCGAATCGGTTCGCCGTACTCAATGCCTTTGCCGATTACTCGCTGGCAGGACTTAAACGGTCCGAAATGGCAGTCTGGTTGCTGTTATATCGCGATACGAAGCCAGACGGCTTAGCACGTACATCACAAGTCGACCTGGCTCGACGTGCTGGCATTGACGAACGGACGGCACGCCGAGCCGTCGAGAGTTTACGGCGAGCCGGTTTGCTGACTGTCGTACACCGCGGGGGGCTGCGGCGTGGGACTTCAGCGTACCGCGTTCAGCCGGTTATCGGGGAGCCGTAGTAGGACACCGGTGTCCGGTTGTAGTAGGACATTTGACGACATTTACTGCGGACACGGGTGTCCTATATCCCATAATGGACCATAAGTGCGTCTCCTTTGTATCCCCTTTACGGGGACGGGGACGGGGACGCTTACAGAAAGAAAAAGAGAACACGCCGCCGATGACAAATGACATCTTGGCACGATTACAAGCCGCTTGGCGGCAGGCTGCCGTCGAGGTGCCGCCGATGCCCGCGGCCAAAACAGCGAAGTGCTTGCACAACGACCCGCGGCAATGGCTCGACGAACCGACACCAGGCCGACCGAGCTGGATTCGTACAACCTGCCGGCACTGTGGAGCGTTTGTTGGGTATCGCTCTGAAATCAGGAGGTAGGGACGTGCTTGTGAGCCTGCTGGAAAAAGCGGATACTGTAATAATTGTCACAACGGGTCCGGCTGCGTCCCCAGCGTCGCGGCAATCATGACGATCAACAAAAAATCTCTGACCGAGCGTGACATCTGCACCAAGTACATCACGCCGGCTATTGTCGCGGCGGGGTGGGACGTGCAGACGCAAATTCGGGAGGAATTGCAGTTCACCGCTGGCCAAGTCCTTGTCAGGGGAAAGACCGTCAAGCGGGCCAAGGCGAAGCGGGCCGACTACATCCTGTTCTATCGCCCAAACTTGCCTATCGCTGTCGTTGAGGCCAAGGACAACAACCACTCGGTAGGCGCGGGTATGGAGCAGGCGCTCGGATATGCTGACGACGAACTGGCGATGGCTCTTCCGTTCGTGTTCAGCAGCAACGGCGACGGTTTTTTGTTTCACGACAAAACGGGCACCGGGGCAACCGTCGAGCAGGAAATCTCCCTGGAGGAATTCCCGTCGCCCGCCGAGTTGTGGAGCCGATACTGCAATTGGAAGGGACTGGATTCGGGCGCTCAAGAGGTTGTAACGCAGGACTACCACTCCGACGCCAGCGGCAAGTTTCCCCGATACTACCAGCTCAACGCGATTAACAACGCCGTGGAGGCAATTGCCCGTGGGCAAGACCGGGTTCTGTTGGTGATGGCGACCGGCACGGGCAAAACCTATACGGCGTTTCAAATCATCTGGCGGCTGTGGAAGGCCGGTCTGAAAAAGCGAGTGTTGTTCCTGGCAGACCGAAACATTTTGGTCGATCAGACCCGCGTCAATGACTTCAAACCGTTCGGTCAGGCGATGCACAAGATCAAGGACCGCAACGCGGAGAAGTCCTACGAAATCTATCTATCGCTTTATCAGGCAATCACGGGCAATGAAGACGCCAAGGACGTTTACCGGAAGTTCTCACCGGATTTCTTCGACCTGATCGTCGTGGACGAGTGCCATCGCGGAAGCGCGCGCGACGACAGCCAGTGGCGGGAGATTTTGGAGTATTTCGATTCAGCCACGCAGATAGGCATGACGGCCACGCCAAGGGAAACGCAATACGCCTCCAACATCTATTATTTTGGCGATCCAATCTACACCTATTCGCTGAAGCAGGGGATTCAGGATGGCTTCCTGGCCCCCTATCGAGTCGTTCGCATTGATTTCGACAAAGACCTATCTGGTTATCGACCGGAGGAGGGCAAGACCGATAAATACGGCGCGGTAATCGAAGACCGCATTTACAACCAAAAGGACTTTGACCGCTCGCTGGTTCTCGACCAACGGACCATCATGGTCGCCAAGAAGGTGACAGAATTCCTTGAGGGCACCGACCGTTACGACAAGTCCATTGTGTTCTGCGAGGACATCGACCACGCCGAACGGATGCGACAAGCGCTCGTCAACGAAAACGCTGATCTGGTCGGTGAGAACCGCAAGTACGTCATGCGGATTACCGGGGACAATGCGGAAGGGAAAGCGGAACTCGACAACTTCATCGACCCGGAAAATCGCTATCCAGTGGTGGTCACTACGTCGAAATTGTTGACGACGGGCGTTGACGCCCAAACATGCAAGCTGATTGTGTTGGACCGTCGCATTGGATCGATGACCGAATTCAAACAGATCATCGGTCGCGGCACCCGGATAAACGAGGATTACGGCAAGTACTATTTCACCATCATGGACTTCAAAAAGGCGACTGAACTGTTTGCCGATCCCGACTTCGACGGTCCCCCCATTTGCGTCTACGAGCCCGACGATGACGAGACGCCCGTACCTCCAGATGACGACGAGGACGCCGGAGAAGGGCCGGACGATTTAAGCCCCGACCCGGCTGACGGGGTCGTTGTTCCATTGGGTGACGGCCCCCCGAAAAAGTATTACGTGGGAGACGTGGAAGTTAGCGTGGTTGCCGAGCGGGTCCAGTATTTCGATCCCACGACTGGCAAACTCATAACCGAGTCATTGAAGGATTACACCCGCAGCCGTGTCGGCCAAGAGTTCACCTCCCTGGACGACTTTACGCAGCGCTGGACGGCTGCCGATCGCAAGCAGGCGATTATCGATGAACTTGAAGAGCGTGGCGTCTTATTTGATGCTCTGGCGGATGAAGTTGGCAAGGATTTCGACCCGTTCGATTTGATCTGTCACGTTGTTTTCGGTCAGCCCCCGCTAACTCGCAAGGAGCGGGCCGAGAACGTCCGCAAGCGGAATTATTTTGTCAAGTACGGTGAGCAGGCGCGTGCCGTGCTACAGTCACTGCTTGACAAGTATGCCAATCAAGGCATTGAGATGATCCAAAACATTGACGTATTGCGAGTTCAACCATTTGACAAACTTGGTACTCCAATAGAAATCATTCAATTTTTTGGCGGGAAGTCGGAATACCTCAAAGCAGTCCGTGAACTGGAGGATGTATTGTACGAAGCAGCCGCATGAGTCAGGCAGACGGAGGGGGCGTCTATGTATTCGTTGGAGATCAGCAAGTATTGAGATACGGAGTAGATCGTGGACGATCCAAACGATGACCGCGCCGCCCGAAAGGCGCGAAGGACAGAAGAACTTGCGAGGCGAACGGCCGTAAACAAAGAAAGGCGCCAGAAAGAGCAGGAGAAGAAACGGGAGCGTCAGTTAGCTCGACAGAAAGAAGATGAGCGTCTGGCGCGCAAGAGACAGAAAGCGGTCGAATTAGGCTGTCCGCCACCTGGGGCATGTACGCGATGTGGTGAGGACATTTGGATAGTCGAGTCGTTTTCGCCAAACTCCGTATCCGTCACGTGGATTTGTCGGTATTGCAATAGAAAGGAGATTATTCGCTCCGGCTTAGCCAAAGACAAGAATGCAACCTATCGTGAGTCGATACCAAAGGAAGTACAGCGTGAAGTTTGGCGACGAGACGAGGGTCGGTGTGTTCAGTGCGGATCGCAGGAGAAATTAGAGTTTGATCATATCATTCCCGTTTCCAAAGGAGGGGCGAACACTTCTCGCAATATTCAACTCCTATGCGAAACCTGCAATCGGAGTAAGAGCGACAAGATAGGGTAGTACTGTACCGGGATCGCTACCTGTCGTTGCTCAGCGGCACTTCCAAAAACGAAAGAGATCATTCATGTCGCTTAACACTACCATTAAGTCCATCCAAGACATCATGAGAAAGGACGTCGGCGTTGACGGAGATGCCCAGCGGATCGGCCAGTTGACCTGGATGATCTTCCTCAAAATCTTCGACGACCGGGAACAGGAATACGAACTCTTCGACGGAGATTACAAATCCCC
>Ga0310121_10005523_pt1 | contig 10855 bp, 10 predicted proteins | sample CB27_Tmax_986_MG_FD_203504 | JGI IMG/M metagenome (GOLD analysis project Ga0310121, IMG submission 203504) | Marine microbial communities from Western Arctic Ocean, Canada - CB27_Tmax_986 | ecosystem: Environmental > Aquatic > Marine > Oceanic | place: Canada: Western Arctic Ocean | collected...
CCACCGAATAAACAAGCAACCAGAAAACTGATGACAGATAGCATCTCTTCCTTGAACGGCCAATGGGCCCTGATCACCGGCAGTTCCAGCGGCATTGGTCGGTCAATTGCCCTTGAGTTCGCCTCGGCAGGAGCGAATGTCATCGTCCACGGTTTTCGGAAGCATCAAGCTGCCGAGCAGCTCGCCGAGAATCTTCGCAGCCACGGTGTTGAGTCAAAAGTCTTGCTTGCCGACCTTTCCACGTCGGTCGGTGTTGAGCAGCTGATCGATCAAGCCTGGCAATTGAGTCCTCTCGACATCTTGGTCAACAACGCCGGCGTCGACGTCCTCACCGGTGACGCCGCCGACCGGTCTTTTGCTCAAAAGTTGACCTCTCTTTGGCAAGTCGACGTCGCCGCCACCATGGAGTTGTCACGAACAATCGGCGCACGCATGCAAGCGCGCGGCAGCGGCGTTATTCTGAATATCGGCTGGGACCAGGCGGCCCGCGGCATGGAGGGCGACAGCGGCCAATTGTTCGCCGCAACCAAAGGCGCCGTAATGGCCTTTACGAGTAGCCTCGCCAAGTCGTTAGCTCCAGAGGTCCGAGTCAACTGCATTGCCCCCGGCTGGATTAAAACCGACTGGGGAGAAGAGGCGTCGGAATATTGGCAACAACGGGCAATCGACGAGTCGCTACTCCAGCGCTGGGGCACGCCCGCAGATGTCGCGCAGGCCGCCCGGTTTCTGGTCTCTCCGCAAGCTTCCTTTGTCACCGGCCAAACCTTGAATGTCAACGGCGGCCACAGATGATGAAAAAAGAGAGTCTAGCTGGGAGTTGCGAGATAAGTTTCTTGTCATGTGCAAGTGCCTCAAGACTGGCAACTCGATAATATGAAACAAGAACATATCCATTTTGTCACTGGCCGCCTTGCCCAACATGCGCTCGAAACCGTTGTTCCACAATTGGCCGAGCAAGTCGGCTTTGAATACTCGATTGATGTCTTGCCGATCACCGTCGCAGCTCTGATGAGCCCCGGCTGGATCGCCAAACACATACAAGTGCCCGCCGCCGCCAATCGAGTACTCATCCCTGGCTACTGCGAGGGCGATCTGGAGCCGCTAGCAGCTCGGGTCAATCTACCTATCGACGTCGGACCACGCGACTTGCAGCAATTGCCGGCCTATTTTTTGCGTGATCCGATGCCAATTGACTACGGCGATTTCGATCTGCAAATAATCGCGGAGATCAATAACTGCCCGCAACTCTCGCAAGAATACATTCGCAGCCAGGCAGCCGCACTTGCTCGCGATGGCGCCGACCTGATCGATGTCGGCTGCGATCTGGGCCAAGCCTGGCCTGGCGTCGGAGATATAGTCCGTGCTCTCCGGGACGACGGACAGCGAGTCTCTATCGACAGCCTCAATCCCGACGAAGTCGCAGCGGCCGTCCGCGCTGGCGCCGAACTCGTCTTGAGCGTCAACAGCTCCAACCGAGAAGCGGCCGTCGACTGGGGCGCCGAGGTGGTTGCTATCCCAGACGATCCCAAAACACTCGCTGGCCTCGATGAGACGATCGACTTCTTGGCGAAAGCTGGCGTCCCGCTGCGGATCGATCCGATCCTCGAACCGATCTCCTTCGGTTTTGCTCAAAGCCTGGGCCGTTATCTGGATGTTCGGCGCCGTTATCCCGACGCTGAAATCATGATGGGTACCGGCAATCTCACGGAGTTGACCGACGTCGATTCGGCCGGCGTCAACACGCTGTTGCTGGGGTTTTGCCAAGAGTTGGGCATTCGCAGCATTCTCACGACGCAAGTGATCAACTGGGCGCAAAGTAGCGTACAAGAATGTGACTTGGCCCGCCGACTGATGTTTCATGCGGTCAATCACCGAGTGCTTCCCAAACACTTGGAACCGAAGCTACTGATGTTGCGCGACGAGCAAATCGACGAAACTCCCATCGCACAAATTACCCAATTAGCCACCGAAATTAGTGACAACAACTATCGCATTTTTACCTCCGGTGGCGAAATCCATCTCGTCAGTAGCAAGCTGCACCTACACGATGCCGATCCTTTTAACATCATGCAGCAACTCAGCAACCCCGATGAGGGTCACCCTGAAAGCTCGAACCCTCAGAGGGGACTTAACCGCGGCTCGCCGCAAAAACTCGACCCCGGCCACGCCTTTTATTTGGGTTATGAAATGTGCAAAGCGCTTACTGCACTCACCCTGGGAAAAACCTACGAACAGGATGAATCGCTCAATTGGGGCCTGGCCACCAAGCCCGAAACACGCCACTATCTCAAGAAGAGCCGCCGCTAGGGTCGGCGCCACCTCTCCATCCCCAACAAAAAACTAGGGCAAAGCAGCGAGTAGACAAACCAAAGCCATGCCAGCCGATGCAGCCGCAACCGCCGACTTACCGCTCACTGCGCCACTATCTGCTGAATTGACGCCGGTAGTAGCTTTTCAGCGTTTGTCCCATCTGCCACACGTCGTGTTCTTCGACAGCGCCAGCCAAGACACGACGCAGGGGCGCTATTCGTTTATCGCCGTCGATCCTTTCCGATGGTTTTCGCAGACCACTGAGAATCTTGGGGCGTTTTCAGAGCTTGAACGGGCTTGCCAAGCCTACTCAACCCCAACGGGCGAAGGTCTACCTCCATTTCAAGGTGGTGCAGCCGGACTGTTTGGTTATGAATTAGCACGAATGCTCGAAAAGATCCCCGCCGCTCGCACCGACGACCTGCCTGTACCGACATTGGCCGTTGGTTTGTACGACGTCGTCCTCGCATTCGATCATCAGACCAGGCACGCACGAATCGTATCCCAAGGTTTTCCCGAAACCGATCCCGAAGCACGCACCGACCGCGCGCAAGCTCGGCTCGCTCAGATGCAAGAGTGGCTCTCGCTTCCTGCGCCGCCCTCCCCTTCTGAAGAAACGCCGCGCAGACCATTGTCGTCGCTGACTGAGCAATTTGACGTCGGTTTAGACGGCGTCACTAGCAACCTCTCGGCCGACGGCTATCGGCAGATGATTCAGCAGGCTGTCGAATATATTCATGCAGGTGACGTCTTCCAGGTCAACCTGGCTCAGCGCCTACTTTGCCCTGCCCGCTCCAATTCAGTAGACCTCTACTTACAGCTACGTAAAAAAAACTCCGCCCCCTATGCCGGCTATTTTGACCAGGGCGATTGGCAAATATGCAGCACCTCCCCAGAGTGTTTTTTGACGCTCCGCGATCGCCAAGTCGAGACACGCCCCATTAAAGGTACCCGCGGCCGCTGCGGCCAACCAGAAGCCGACCTCTATGCCGGTGATGACTTGCAGCTTAGCGAAAAGGACCGCGCCGAAAATGTGATGATCGTCGACCTGCTACGAAACGATCTCTCGCGCGTCTGCACTGTCGACAGCGTTCACGTCGCTCAGCTGTGCCAGATCGAAACGTATGCTTACGTCAAACACCTGGTCTCGATCGTCCGCGGTACGCTGCAACCAGACGCCAGCCCGCTCGATCTGTTGCGCGTCTGTTTTCCCGGTGGGTCAATCACTGGCGCACCTAAAATTCGCGCCATGGAAATCATTGCGGAATTGGAGCCAACTGCTCGTGGTGCCTATTGCGGCTCACTTGGATACATCGGCTTCGATGGCCAAATGGACAGCAACATCCTCATCCGCACCGTCACCGCCGGCCAAGGCTGGTGGCAAATGCCGGTCGGGGGTGGTATCGTAGCACAGTCAACACCCGACGACGAATACCGCGAGACCTGGCATAAGGCGAGGGGAATGCTGGCGGGAGTATTGGATGACCAGTGACGAATGATCCTACTCGTGATCCTACTCATGATCCTACTCATCGACAACTACGATAGCTTCGCCCACAACCTAGCCCGCTACCTTCGGCGTTTGGGCCAGGATGTCGAAGTCGCGCGGAATGATGCGATCGACGTCCCAACCATCCGTCAGCTGGGCCCCCAGGCGATCGTCCTCTCGCCAGGGCCCTGCACGCCCAACGAAGCTGGTTGCGCGTTGGAGATCGTGCGAGAATTGCACACCGAACTCCCGTTGCTCGGTATCTGCCTGGGCCACCAAACGATTGCTGCCGCCGTCGGGGCGAGAATCATTCGCGCCAACCTACCGATGCACGGCCGCACCTCAGTCATCTGCCATCAGCAGTCCGATTTATTTGCCGGCCTTCCTAAGCGGTTGACGGTTTGTCGTTACCATTCGCTGGTCGTCGACCCGACGTCGCTACCCAACGAATTACGGACGACCGCCACCTGCGCCGACGGCACGATCATGGCGATCGAACATCGCCGCTACCCCGTCTTTGGCCTCCAATTCCATCCGGAAGCAATTCTCACACAGCACGGTTTTCCGTTACTACAAAACTTTCTCAAGCTCGCTCGGATCCCCGCTCTCATCTCCCACCACGCGCTGGCCGGTGATGAGCTCCGGCCCCCTACCCGAACGGCCCCGCAGCTCCCACAGCAACCTGTCACCTTTTGACAACATAGCAACTCGACCCGTTTGAGTCGTGTTACAATGATTGCCATGCAGCAACCAATTCGAAAACTTCCGCAACTGGGCGACGACGGTCGCATCTTGGAAGGCATTGTTACAACGCACAACAGCGACGGCACCGTTAATATCTCGCCGATGGGACCCATCACTGACGGACAAGTGCAACAACTCGTGCTCCGCCCTTTTCGCACTTCGACGACGTACGCCAACCTAAAACGAACCCGGCAAGGTGTGTTTCACATCACCGATGACGTCAGCCTCTTTGCCCAGGCGGCCCTCGGCCAACCCGACCCGCTGCCCGAACTTAACGGTTTGATTCTCACCGGAGCTTGCCGCTGGTACGCTTTCGAGATTCTCACACTAGACGACCAGCAGCCACGCACCCACATCGTTGCCCAAACCGTAGATCAGGGACGCCAACGCGACTTTCTCGGCTTTAATCGAGCCCAACATGCAGTGCTTGAAGCTGCCATCTTGGCAACTCGCGTCGACCTACTCCCGAAAGCGGAGATATTGACCGAGTTGGCGCGCCTCGAATCGCCAGTGAAGAAAACGGCCAGCGAAACCGAGCAAAAAGCCTTCGACTATCTGTGTGAGTCCGTCGAGCAAAAACTGCTCCTTGATCGCAGCACGGAACCGCAAGCATGACGCGCATGATTGAAGTCAGCACGCCCGCGCGGCTTCACTTCGGCTTGACCAATTTTGCTGGCGAGGGTCGACAGTTTGGCGGATTGGGCATGATGGTCGACCATGGCGGTATCAACCTGCGCATTTCGCCAGCCGATACCTTTCGGGCGAACGGACCACTTTGCCAGCGAGTTGAGGCATTCGCCAGTTCCTTCGCGGCGCACCATCAACTCGCTGCCTTGCCTGCCTGCCAAATCGATGTCGTCTCCAGCTCACCTGAGCATACTGGCTTGGGCGTTGGCACGCAGCTAGGCTTGGCCGTGACTGCCGGAGTAGGAGAATGGCTTGGAATGACTTGGCGTGACGCGAACCTGCTGAGCAAGGTTAGCGGTCGCGGACGACGCTCGGCGGTTGGCACACACGGCTTCTTGCACGGCGGGCTGCTGGTCGACGCCGGCAAACTGCCTGAAGAGCCGTTGGGGCAGCTCGCCGAGCGGGTTGAACTGCCGGCCGAATGGCGATTCGTTCTCATCCGACAATCGGCCCGACACGGCCTTGCTGGCGGAGCAGAAACAGCGGCCATCGATTCGCTCCCGAGCGTGCCTAGTGAGGTTACGCAGTATCTCCGCCAATTGATCGACACCCAAATTCTCCCCGCCGCACGCAACACTGACTGGCATCGCTTCAGCCAGGCCATCTACGACTATGGTCACGAAGCAGGCGAATGTTTTGCCGCCGTTCAAGGTGGCCCATTCGCATCCCCCGAGATTGCTAAGCTCGTCCACACGGTCCGCGAACTCGGCGTCCCCGGCGTCGGTCAATCTTCCTGGGGCCCTACTGTGTTCGCTATCACAACCGACTGGCAATCGGCCGAGAACCTGGTCGGCCAACTCCAACAGCATCCTCACTGCGAGCAATACCAGTTTGCCATTACGCAAGCGAACAACTCAGGCGCAAGAGTAGTCACCACACCAGACGCGACCCAGGAGTAGGAAATGCACTCCCTGGCATTCCACCGCACTGCGGCCACGCGCGTCGACCCGGCGCTGGAATGGCAGCGAGGCACACTCCCGACCGCGCGGAGCGCACCGAGCGCACTGCGGTTCACTCCAGAGGATCGGCCAGAGATTATGCCAGAGGTTAAAAATGCAGCCACCACGGCTAGGCAGTCGCGTGCTGCCTGAGTCCGTAATCGGACAATGTTTGCGCTAGCGAAGCCTCTTCGCTGACGGTCAGCGGGGTCATCGGCAGCCGCAGCTCCCCCGTGTCGCGACCAAGAATCTTCATCGCCGCTTTCACTGGGATCGGATTCGTGGCTAGCCCCAGCATATCGCGGCAGAGCGGAAACAACTTCTGATGCCAGCGCTGCGCTGCTTCGATGTTGCCCGCCTGAAACGCGCGCAGCAAAGCGAGCATGTCCTCAGGTACGATGTTGCCCGCAACCGAAACTACGCCATGCGCACCGACCGCCAAGAGTGGCAAGGTGAGACTGTCGTCGCCGCTCAGCACCGTCAGTTTCGTTGTTGTGAGAATTTCCGAAGCCTGATCCAGTGAACCGGTCGCCTCTTTCACCAAATCAATGTTCTCGAGCTCTGCCAGCCGTGCGATCGTCTCGGGCTCGATGTTTTTGCCCGTCCGACCCGGGATATTGTAGATACACTGCGGCAGGCCAGTCTCCTCGGCCAAGCACTTGTAATGTTCGTAAAAACCCTGCTGCGTCGGCTTGTTGTAGTAGGGCGCGACTTGCAAGGCTGCATCGGCGCCGACTTTTTCCGCAAACTTTGTTAACCGCAATGCTTCGGCGGTACTATTCGAGCCTGTGCCAGGCATCACTTTGATACGCCCCCCCGCCGTTTCACAAACAAAGGCGATCACTCGCTCGTGCTCTGGGTGCGACAGCGTCGGTGACTCGCCAGTCGTGCCCACCGGACAAAGGCAGTTCGTCCCCGCCTCGATCTGAAATTCAATTTGCTCGACAAACAGATCGTAGTCGACTTCTCCATTCTTGAGCGGCGTCGTCAGTGCAACCGAAAGGCCAGCAAATTGTTCTCCCTTGGTAGCCATCTTTGTCATTCCCATTTGAGATTAGTGTTTGATCGATACATCATAGCGGCTTAGCCCGGATATTTCATCAGCCTTTCATTGAATCAGTCGCTTCATATCCCGCACGGCCCTTTCGAGGCCCACCATGATGGCCCGCGAGATGATGCTGTGACCGATATTGAGCTCGCACATGCCTGGGATTGCCGCGACCGGGCCGACATTGCGATAAGTGAGACCATGCCCCGCATGGAGCGTCAATCCTGCCTCGCAAATCTGCTGCCCAGCACTGAGCAGCGTCGTCAATTGCTCTTCGGCTGAGTATGTGGCCGAAGCGCTAGCGTAGGCGCCGGTATGTAATTCAACTTCGGTTGCTCCCGCGCGGATGCCAGCTTCGATTTGAGCCGAATCAGGATCGAGAAATAGACTCACTACAATCCCAGCATCCTGTAGTCGCCGCACGGTGGCTGCCACGCGACTCGGATTGCCGACTACGTCTAAGCCTCCTTCGGTCGTCACTTCTTCTCGCAGCTCGGGCACGAGCGTTACCTGATACGGCCGCGCCTCGCAGGCAATCGCGACGACTTCATCGCTGCAAGCCAGTTCCAAATTCAGCTTGACTGCGACGGTCTGCTTCATCAGGTGCAGATCGCGCTCCTGAATGTGTCGACGATCTTCGCGTAAATGCAAAGTGATACCGTCAGCTCCACCCAGCTCTGCCAGAGTGGCTGCCCAGATCGGATCGGGCTCGTTCGTCATCCGCGCTTGCCGGACCGTGGCGACGTGGTCGATATTCACCCCGAGGGTTGGCATTTTGAATCCTTGCTGATGCATTTTGACAACAGACTCGAAACCTCTGTTTTACGTGTCGGGAGTCCCTGATGTCTACTGGCACTCGTCTCTTTCTCAGGAGATAGTCAGACACTCCACGCTGCCGCTGGTTCGCATTGCCCGCCGACCAACTACGAAAACCAGCCTTATCAGTCAATCGCAGCCGCCGGCAATTCGTGAGCTAGACTTGAGTAAATCAGCTTTTTATTATCCTTAAGAGCAACGCAACGTTCGAGAACCTCTTCACAGCCATTGCTCGATGCCTTGTTGATCGCAACTCACTTCTCCCCGTCCCATCGACACCTTGTGACGCACAATCGAATTCAAACCGATTGCTAGAAAACTAGACATTATAGCCAGCTCAGCTTGGTTATGCAGGCACGCGTTAAGCATCAATCTAGAAGAGAAGGACATCGCAATGAACTGCCAAGAGCTTGCCCAAAGAATTCAAGAACTACAGCCCGACGCGTCGGTCCAAGATGTCGCTCGCCTCTGCCTACTGCTGGCCAACCAGACCGAACAACTCGAGCAGCTCAGCGATTCATTGACGCTGCAAGCCGCCTGGCAAGAAACCGGCCTTAAGCTGCAAGCCGCAACGGACCAACATGCGGCAATGACGCAAGATCTCGAGGAACTGGCCAACTCCGATCCTGAACAGTTCACTCGCGACCAAATCTGGATTCTGATCCGCGCGATCAAAGTGCAAAGCCAGGTCTTGCAGATGTATGTCGGCCAGCCGCTGCTCGATGTATAGCGGGCACCTATACCTCGGGCACATCAAATGGTGTCCGGTAATTGCGGCGCAACAACCGATTGGCATAGTCGGATTGCCGTCCGACAAATCGTCCGTGAGCCGTATCCCCGTGACCTGTATCCCCGTGACCTGTATCATAGTGTAGAGTCGGTCCCAACTGCAGCTGCTCCACGGCATTTGCCGCAGCATTTGCGGTAACAATCGTGCCGATCTGCTCAAAGATTGTGGCTGCCGATTCAGTGCCAATCGCCGGGGCCAGAATACTGTCGGCTGCTTCCCCTGATGAATGGGGCACTCGCGAAGCAATATTTATCAAGTTACACCACGTCGTCGTATCGTGACCGACTTGCGCCGGAGCCACCAGTAGTTCTGGCTTGTTGTCGCGCACCGCATCGATGAAATTCTGTTGATGATGGCCGTTGCCGCCATCTCCCTTAAACTTCTTGATCAACTTGCCGTCTACATCGAAGGCGGCCGCTTTGCCCCGTTGCCCTTCCAGGCGGCCCTCACTGCAATAAGCGATGTAGCCGCTTTTGGGACGGGCAGTTATCGAAGGTAATTGGTCAATAGGCAAGTTGGAGAGTGTCACGACGACTGGAATTCCACCAGCGTCGAGTACCGCGAAGTGCACGTTTGGCGTATTGCCTGCGTCGTTCCATGCAAAGCGCCCACCAGCGGCAGTGATGGAATTTGGCGCTGCAATCGAGTCGAGGAATACGTTATTGCGCACATCGTCGAGAACGTGGACTCCCCAATTCCCCATCTCGCCTGAGCCGGTATTCCAGTCCCAATGCCAATCGTAATGCAACTTATCACGAAAGATCGGCATCTCTTGAGCCGGCCCAAGCCACAGGTTGTAGTCAACGCTACTGGGTGGCACCAAAGGCTGTGCACGGCGGCCAATCGATTCGCGAACGCCAAAGCGATTAACGCGTACCGACTCCAGATCACCAATCGCTTTATCCTCGTGCAAAAAATGCTTAATCTCCGCTTGCATGGGGTCGCTACGCTGCTGCGTGCCGACCTGGCAGATGCGCTGGTAATTTGCGCTGGCATTAATGACTTGCTCACCTTCCCACTGCGTGTGGCCCAATGGCTTTTCCACGTAAACATGCTTGCCGGCCTGCATTGCCCAAATTGCCGCCAGACAGTGCCAGTGGTTGCAAGTGGCAATTGCCACCGCATCGATATCAGGTGAATCGAACATCTGCCGCAGATCGGTCCATCTTTTCGCCTGCGGTGACTCCTGACCCAATTTGTCGACTAGCTCTCGATCGACGTCGCACAAGCCGGCAATCTTGACGCCTGGCAGTTTTTCGAAAATCTTCCGCAAATCGCCACCACGCCAGCCACAACCAACGATGCCAAGATTGACTTGCTCGGCGGCGCTAGCAGCCAGCAGTGAGCCAGTCGGCAGTAATCGAGTCGGCAGGGCAACTGCAGCACCCATTGCCGAGATGCCTCGAAGAAAACGACGACGTGTATAAACTGTCATGGCTCAGTATTCCCAGCTAGATTGGTGGCTGCTCGTCAGTCCGATACTCACATAATAAAAGAAAATTGGCCATGTGCTACAGGTTGCACATGACCAACTTTCGATTTTTTCTCAGTTCTGCAGGAGAACGCAATTGCCCCCTGCTCTCAAAATTGGCGTCGCCGCCCCAGCGGTACGATTCCCCAGCGCCAATCCAATCAAAGCGATCGACGCCCGATCTGGCACGGGGGAAGCTGCGCCGCTTAGTGCCGATGGATCCCACGCAGCAAGCAGGATACCCAAGTCCAAAACATCTTCCGGGGGGGTTCCATTGAGTTCGCCACCCGCTGCGTCAGCAACCTGGTTGAAGTTGCCCAGCTGAATACCAAGGTCGAGTCCATCCACAAATCCGTCCATGTTGAGGTTCGACCTCGCAATCATCGCCGGGTCAATCGGGGAAGCAGCGGATGCCGCAGGATGAAAGGGCAAGGGGACACGGCTGACGCTAACCTTGGGCAGGCTAGATAATTTAAATGGAGCGACATTTGTGCAAACTGGAATGATGCCTTGGTGAACTTGTGTTGACAAGAATGACATCGTTTGATCCAAGCGTAGTTGA
>Ga0310121_10005524_pt1 | contig 10854 bp, 9 predicted proteins | sample CB27_Tmax_986_MG_FD_203504 | JGI IMG/M metagenome (GOLD analysis project Ga0310121, IMG submission 203504) | Marine microbial communities from Western Arctic Ocean, Canada - CB27_Tmax_986 | ecosystem: Environmental > Aquatic > Marine > Oceanic | place: Canada: Western Arctic Ocean | collected...
TACACCATCGACAGTTTGACCACGGCCTACGCTCAGGAGTTGAAGCGGCGGACTGAGGGCGTACCGGATGTGAGGCCGATACGCCGCGAGACATTTTGAGACCCGGAACTGAGAGTGTCTCGCTGATTCCCTTGTACACCACGGTTTGTGTCCTCTTTCCCTCGCGAACTGCTAATTGACTGATTCGATTCGAGATGTTTTTCTTCTCTCGCTGTGATCGGACTTTCCTCTTCTCGGGGTTTCAAGCGGACACTAGGGCGGGGGTGTCTCAGGGGCCTTTGCCGAAGCCCTTTCGGCCTGTGAGCTGGACCCTTGCGCCACGTCGGAATTGGGCTCGATCGGGCGTCATTCCAGGCAATCCCTGCAACATCCTGCAACATTTTGCAACATGGATTGGGCCTTTTCCGCTGCGGGGCGAGCGGCGTGCGAGAGCGTAAGTGACTGGTTCTGCTTGAGTTCTTGTGTGGCCCGGCGCGATATTGGACTGCCATGGCGGGCGGGCGTTCAAACGGCGGATTCGAAGCCAATTTGTATCCGCTGATTTCGCTGATTTGCGCAGATTTCTTTCTGGTGGACGAAAGACCCCGGCACCGAATTGGGTTGGTATGGTATTCGAGGTGCTTGGCGGGTTCCGGCGGCCAGGGAGAACTCTGAGCGTTTCTCGCAAACGCGCAAAGTGCGGCAAAGCTCGTAAAGGGCCAGCTTGGATGGGGCACTGCGGCGATTGTAACCCGCTGGGTGCGGGCTAGCGGGGGCTGAGCCGGGCAAGTGGTTGGCGGTAAAGGAGTTTGCGTTTGCCGGGGCGCGTGATTGTTGGGTTCTGGGTTCCAGGGCTGGTTTAGGTTGCGGGTCTTCCCGTAGCTGAAGCTATGCCTTCGTTGGGTGAGCTCTTCCAGGGCCGGGCACGGCATGCCGTGCCCCTACATTTTCCACGATGGGGAGCGATCGAGTCGCCTGACCCTAGCCTTACCGAACGGACTACGGACGCTTACCGGACCAGCGGTCCCGCGAAGGAAGACTGGCGCGGACACCGATTGCCTCCCCTGTTGGTACCTGTTCGTGTGCCCACCTGAGGCCGGGGCCTCGTAACGCGCGGTGGCACGCCCAACGCCGGGCCGCGCTGACCGCCTTGCGGCGTGGCGATGCCTGGACCGGTTTGGAGACGCGGCACCGGGGATGCGGTCCGCTTCGCTTCAACCGAAGATCCGTTGAAGGTCGGCGTTCTCGCGTCCGGCTGCCCGAACCCTGGGAACTGAGCCAGAGAGAGCGCGGGAAGCAATAACAGACAGCAGCTAACAATGAGAATTCGCATTGGATTCCTTCTTGTCTGAGGAGTTCTGATCGGCCTCCCGTCCAAGGTCGCCCCTGGCCGTAAGAGGCCATGCATCAACAAAGCACGTGGAGCGCCATCGCGTATGTCACTGAATACATGGACAGACACCTGGGACCGGGATGATCCCGTGGTGGCTGAAAACCACCGCCAGCGCTCGGTTGTATCCGTCCCCAGTACTCTTATGCCACTCGGGGCATCGGCCTTTGCCGATCGCGAAGGTCGCGCATAGCGCACCGTGAGCGTGGGTCTAGAGGAGATTGATCTGTACGATGTTGGCGACAATGCCATTGATGGTAACGACGACGTTGACGAGCCCCTGCCCGGCCAGACCTCGATCGATCAGGACATTGAGTTGATCCAAGCCGTCGAACTCGGGCGAAGGAGCTGGGCCAAAGACCGTCGTCATCGGCACGCCGTTGATCGTGACCTGCACGGTGCTGCCATTTCGGACACCGGTTAGGAAGAGCGAGAGAAATACCTGATGGTTTGCAGGTCCCAGGTTGATAGGCGCTGCCGTGACTACCGGAGGCAAAGCAGGGGGAGCCGGAGTCTGTACACCATCAATGAACCGGAGTATATTCGCGGCCGGAAAGCCGGAACCGGAGGCGTTCGCTGTAAAGACACCGGGCGCGACTTTGACGACATTGATCGAGATCGAATGGCTCCCGCCGCTGGCTCGCCGGATGGTTAGAGTCGCAGGGCCTTCGGCAGTTCCGGCGGCGATCATGAAGTTCAGTTGGTTGCTGCGTGCCGCGAACATCAAGCACGGGCGCGTGACTCCCTGACTATCGGTTACATCGGCTGACGAGCCACCTAGTTGGAAACCCAAAGGCAGGGTGGCGTCCGCATCAAAGTCCGACATAAGCAGACCGAATTGCGAGACGATCTCCTGTTCCGCCACATCACCTGCTTCGAGCCGAGCCGAATGCGCCAGCCCGGCGGAAGTGAACTCAGGGTTCTGTGGGCCGTCATCCGCGCCTTGAACGACCAGTCGACACCGGCTTGGCCGTCTTTGAACACCGCGATGGTAGCTAGGGGTATCCCTTGCACGGATGCCGCGGCGTCGACAGTCATACCCACAAACATTCCTTGGTGGGTCCCATCGTTGGGCTGCCGAAGCCCGGCACTACACCCACCGAACCGGGACGAATCGTCACTGCATCGCCGAAGATCCGAACATTGGCGTCGCCTATGGAGTCGTCGATGCCCGGACCCCAGATGTAGATTCTGCGGGCATCACCGGGGGCCAACAGTCGCGGCGCGGTGCTGTGCCTGAAGGACGACCCGTCTTCCGGACCAATACCCAAGCGTCGGATCTCGAGTGTCGGCGGGCCAAGCTGGACGCTAAAGCTCGCATTACTGGCTCCCTTGCCTGCCGTAACGTTGACCGCCTGCGGGTTGGCATTGCCTCCGAAGAAGCCGTCGCTGATGTTCAAGTCAAAACCGGTCACGCCGGGGTAGTCGGAAGTGATAGCGGGGCCATCGACCGGTTCCGCCGAAACGAAGTAGTTCCCTGGAGGGATCGGTCCCATGTCGAAGGTGCCGTTCGTGAAGTCCGTCAGCGTAGAGATGACCGCGCCGCTGCTGGAATTAACTGCGGCTACGAATACACCGTTGGCGGTTCCGCCACCGTCAATCGAAACGGTCCCCTGGATAGATCCGAACCGCGCCGCTACATCGGCAACGCCGTAGTTGTCACGTACGAAAGTAAGGTCGTCTTCCTTAGGCATCTGTTGGATGTCAGTGCCGTCGCCGATGCGCGCGAACATTGTTGCGCCCGCTACACCCGCATGGCCAAGACCCTGGGTGTGACCGATTTCATGAGACCCGACTGACTGCAGGTGGAAGGTATCATCGACAATGTCGGTTGAGAACGGCCTCGTGCCGACGTCGCTGAAAATGATGTCACTATCGACGATGATGCCGTCATCGAAGGACACAGGTACTGCCACAGCCAACGCTCCCCCGACAAACGAGCGGGACTCAGGTGAGTTGGCGAACAGGATGACGTTCTCTCCGTCTTGGAAGTCAAAGTCGGCCGGTGTTGTACCGGAGATTCGAGTTCTCAGCATGCTATCGGGCAGGCCGTTCCAGTTTGCGGCTGCTTGTTGGAGCCCGGCCATAGGATCGCTGCCCGGAGTGATCAGCGTCATCCCGCTGCCATTGGTGAGCCCAGCGGCTACCTGATCGGTCACCCTGTACTGCACGTCGCCAGCATCGGCTGCATTCCGCCGCAGGGGGCTGTCGGCGCTATTTCGGCTCTGGACGTACGCTCCTACGGGTAAGGCAAAGAGTGCTGCGAGGAGGACGAGATGAAGGTTTCTAAGCATGTTAGCGATCTTCCTTCCCAGCGCTTGACTCGATCAGTTCCCTCAGGCGCGACTTGAATTCCCTCAGGGACAAACCGTCGAGGCTCTTCCTTGCGGTGCCGAGACTCTTCTCTCCGTTCTTCGAGGGCAGGTCCACAATCTGTGCGCCAAAGCCGGGGGCGCTGACGGTCTTCTGTCCGCCGGAGGTTTGGACGGAAAACTTTCCCTGGCCCCAACCGCAGGTGCGGAAGTAGCCGATCTCGGTCGGGCTCAGCAGGATCACAACCTGTTCCCCCACCTCATACGTTGGGACGCTCACGATTGACATGTGAACGCCGCTGGCCTCGCCGCCCGGTTCGCTCACGGTGACTGTCGAGCCGACAGCCCCTTTGAGGATGTCCGTGACTTCGATTTCGTAGTGCGTCCAGATGAACTGATGAGCACCGTCCCATTCGGACCATTTGCGGAGCACGGTGCCCTCGACAACCGATGCCGATTCGTCGACCATTTGTTCCATCGTGAGTCTGGGCACGAGCGTGGCCCACCCAAGGCTTGTGCCGAGCAGGAGCAGCACAGCGAGCGCAGCAGGGCGCGCCGTGCCGGGGGATCGCAATCGAGAAAGTTTCATCCTTCTGCCAGCCTTTCGTCCGAATTCAAACCGCACTCAAATTTTACCCCATGCGGTATCCTGCTATCGGACGTTGACGTAGGAGACTTCATATGACTAAGTCGCTGTGTTTGCTGGTATTTACAGTCGTTTCAGTGGCCGTCTTGTCAGCGGGCGAGGCACGTTTGAGTCAGTCCGCGTTTGATCGCAACACCGCCGCCGCCGAGTGGCAGCCGTGGGCGGTTCGCGACGAGATTGCACCGCGTACAGCCGTCTCGACCGAACGCGACCGAGGTCAGCCGGGTGCGTTGATGATCTCCGGTGGCGGCAACGCGTCTGCATACGGCGGTTGGCAACGGGTCGTCGACGGCATCGAGCCCGGCCGCTGGTACCGCTTCGTTGCGCATTACCAAGCAGCCGACGTTGACGATGAAGCCCAGCGGGTTGTTTCGCGATTGGACTGGGCGAAGCAGAACGGCAAGCGCGCCGGCCAACCCGACTACGTGTTTAAGGTGGAATCAGACGGCGATTGGCGGCGCGTGACTCTCGATGCACCGGCCCCGCCAGAGGCGGCTTCGGTGAAGCTTCAGCTCATCCTGTCGTACAGCGCCGACGGCAAGGTTTGGTGGGACGACGTTTCGCTCACGCCGATTCCCGCGCCGGAGCCACGGCTGGTCCGCGTGGCGACGGTAAACCTGCGGCCGCGCAACACCGGTTCGCGCGAGGCCAGCGTCCAGCGCTTTCTCGACGTGGTGGACCATCGTGTATCCGAAGACGCCGATGTGATTCTGCTCTCGGAAGGAATCACTGTCGTCGGTACTGGTAAGAGCTACGCCGAAGTGGCCGAGACGATTCCGGGCCCGACGAGCCGGGCGCTGGGTGAGATGGCTCGGAAGAAGAAGTCGTACATCGCGGCCGGCATTTATGAGCGCGACGGCATCGATATCTTCAACACGGCCATCCTTGTTGACCGCGAAGGACAGGTCGTAGGTAAGTATCGAAAGGTTTACCTGCCGCGTGAAGAAATCGAGGGCGGGATCACGCCCGGGAACGAGTACCCGGTCTTCCAAACGGACTTCGGCAAGGTCGGCATGATGATCTGCTGGGACTTGCAGTACGCCGACCCGGCGCGCGGGCTGGCGTTGAACGGTGCGGAGTTGATTTTGATGCCGATCTGGGGCGGCAATGAAGCCTTGGGCAAGGCGCGGGCCATCGAGAACCAGGTGTTCATCGCGACGGCGGGTTACAACTACCCGTCACTCATCATGGACCGCGACGGCGATATCCTGGCGCACGCCAAGGATGAGGGGACCGTGGCCACGACCACGATTGATCTCAATAAGCGCTATGCCGACGACTGGCTCGGAGACATGCGCGGGCGGTTCATGAAGGAGCTGCGCTTGGACGTCCCGGTGCGGGCGTCGCCGTAGCGCAGGCCCCGGCGGTTAGTAGGAAACCGGACCGGTTTCTTCGAGCAAACGCGATAGCTCCGCCTTCATGGCGGTTAGATCCTGTTTAGCGGCCTCGTCGTCGATGAGGTTCTTCATCTCATACGGATCGTTCTCTAGGTCGTACAACTCATCCACGTTTTCGAGATCGACGTACTGAATGTATTTCCACTTCTCGGTTCGCGCGGCCTTGTAGCCCATCTTTACAAGGCGCGGCATCACGGTGTCGGAGTAGTACTCGATGAGAAACGACTTGCGCCAGTCGGCGGGTGTTTCACCTTTGAGGAGCGGAACCAGAGAGCGTCCGTGCATGTTGGCCGGCGCGTCGACGCCGGCGAGGTCGAGCATCGTCGGCGCATCGTCAACACTGAGAACGAAGTCGTCGATCTTCGTCCCAGCGGGGATCAGCGGCGTGTAGCGGATAAACAGCGGAACGCGCGCGGTCTCCTCATAGGCGAGGCGGCGTTCGCGCCCGAGGCCGTGTTCGCCATAGAAGAAGCCGTGGTCGCTGGTCAGGACGATGACGGTGTTTTCCAACTGCCCCGTCTCTTCGAGCGCCTTGAAGATCTCTCCCATGCCCTCGTCGGCCGAGGAGAGCATCCGCAGGCGGTTGAGGATGGTTGCATCGTCGGTGCCGCTGTCGGGGCCGAGCGGTACAACACCGGGGATCGGTCGCTGCAGCGCGGGCTTGTCTTTGCCGTAGCTGGCGGTGTTCGGACGGCGGGGCATCGTTTCACCCTCGTAGAGATTGACGTGCCGTGGCGCCGGAGTGTATTTCTCCGCGCCCCCACGCGGGCCTTCGGGGCTGCCGTCGGCGTTCTGAAAGATGTTCGGATGGACGACTTTGTGTGAGAGGTAGAGCAGGAAAGGCTGGTCACGATCCTTGCGCACGAACTCGACCGCGCGCTCGCCGAAGACGTCGGTTGTGTAGCCTTCGACTTTCTTGCGCTCACCGTTCTCATTGACGTCCGGGTCGAAGTGGTAACCTTGGCCTTGCAGGCTGTACCAGTAGTCAAAGCCGGGACGCGGCGTATCGTCTACGCCCATGTGCCATTTGCCGATGAAGGCCGTCTCGTATCCCGCGTCGTGCGTCAGGCGCGGGAAGGTCATGAGCTTGTGGGTCTGTGGGCTGCGGTCGACGTTGTCGGTAATGCCATGCGTGTGCGCGTATTGGCCGGTTAGGATCGTCGCGCGGTTCGGCGAGCACAGCGGCGTGGTCGCGAACGCATTGGTGAAGAGCGCGCCCTCGTGGGCGATGCGGTCGAAGTTCGGGGTCTGGACCCAGGGATGTCCGCCGGCGCCAAGGTCGTCCCAACGAACGTCGTCGAGCAAGACGAAGACAATGTTCGGCGGAACCTCCGCGGGCGGTTCTGGTGGCGAGCAGGCCGCGAGCAGCAGCGCTGCCAATGTGAGACAAAGTCCGAGAGTTCTATATCGAAGCCGCATCGAGTTTTCCTTTGGCTGGGTAGGTACGGAAGATTATGGCAGACCGAGTGATGCTTCGGCCGACCCACCCCGCCTGCACGCGGCATGAGAAAATCAAGGTTCCTTTCGATTCGGAGGACCGCCATGCAACATTCCGCCAAGTTTCTCGACATCGTCAATGACGCCAAGACTCGGATCCGGGAGGTTACCGTCGACGACGTCAAGAATGACCGCGAGACCGGCGTCGATCACGTCCTCGTCGACACTCGCGAAGACTCGGAATGGAATGCCGCTCATGCCGCTGGATCGATTCATCTGGGCAAGGGCATCATCGAGCGAGACATCGAGGGTGCAATTCCCGATACGGGTAAGAAGATCGTTTTGTATTGCGGCGGTGGTTACCGGTCCGCTCTGGCGGCTGACACTTTGCAGAAGATGGGGTACACCAATGTCTTCTCGCTTGCGGGCGGTTGGCGTGCTTGGAAGGCCGCCGAGATGCCGGTCGAGACGGGCGAGTAAGACTGTGCGTCAACTGAACAGGATTTGTATGCACACCAACAGAGATCGATTCGTGTATCTGCCTCTGGCGCTCGTATTCGGCGTCTTGCTCTGCTGCGGAACATGGGCCGCGGCAGCGGAGCCGCCTGTCGACGGACCCATCCCTGACCTCGTCTCTATCCCTTCCAACGTCCCCGTACCACCACCCGCGTGGGCCGTCATGGAGCGCGAACTGCTCGAAACGATGAGTGAGGCCGCGCTGCGCTACGCGGACCGCTACACGCGAAGCGGCGGCACCTTGATCTGGAAGACCACCGGCGGCGCATCGCCGGACGACCTGCCCGAAGCCTTCTACAACTTCCCGTTGCTTTACGCGCTGGGCGGGGACGAACGCCTGAAGGATCTTTCGTTTCATCTCTGGAGTGCGACCGCGCGCCAACTCACTTACGATTTTCCGGTTCTCCATCGCGAGTTCCCCAAGCACGCCGACTGGATGCATCTCGGCGAAGGGCTGCTCTTCTTCTACTACCTAGGCCTGGCTGATCCCACCGACCATGAAACCGTCGCGCGGGCCCAACGCTTCGCCGGTCTCTACATGGGCGAAGAGCCAGAAGCCGCCAACTATGACCCCGAGCACAAGATCATTCGCTCGCCTCATACGGGCAGCCTCGGACCGCGCTACGGTTCGGCCGAAGAAGCCGGGCCTTACCGTTGGAGCAAGGGGATGTCCGTCTACGGGCTTCCGCTGCAAGACATCGAAGGTATCGACAACGTCGAGCAACTGAAAGTGGATGCGAACGCCGTCAAGATGGGTCGCGCCATGGCCGAGCGCATGCGCCGGGGCGACACGCCTCCGAATCTTGCCGCCACCAGCCTTGCCGCGAACGCGTACCTATTCACCGGCGAGACGAAGTACGTGGACTGGATCACCGAGTACACCGGAGCGTGGCTCAAACGCACGCGCGACAACGATGGCATCTCGCCCGACAACGTCGGCCTCTCCGGCAAGGTCGGCGAATATCACGACGGCAAGTGGTGGGGCGGCAACTACGGATGGCAGTGGCCACACGGTTTCCTCACTCTCGGCATGCCGTTCCTGATCTCTTCGTCGAACGCCACGCTCGTGACTCAAGGGGACGACAGCTATCTCGATCTCGTCCGCTCGAACATGGACCAGCTAATCGCCAACGGCAAGACCTTCAACGGAACATTCCTTGTCCCGTACAAACACGGCGACAACGGTTGGTTCTCCTTCCGGCCGTTAGCGCGCACGTACCCGGTTTCGCTTTGGTACCTGTCGATGCGGGATGCCGACTGGCAGCGCATCGAGAAACTCCGCAAAGCAAGCACCGTCGACTGGCATGTGGCCACGAAGTCGACGTATCCCAGCAACGGGTATGCGATGTTGCCCGAGCCAATGGGCGATTGCGAAGGATGCGATATCGAGGGTTTGCACGATTGGAATCGAGTCGCTGATATCCGCAACAAGACTGACTCGGGTCATGACGGTCCCTGGGTGCGCTTTCTTGCCGGCGTGAATCCCGACTACCCACAACGCATCCTGCGACAGGCCTACGGCCAGGTGAACTACCGCATGAAGATGATTCGGGACAACGTGCTGTTACTCGAATACGACCCGCGTGGAACGGAGAAGATCGACCCGGCGCGCGTCGATCTCAAGAACGTCCACGAGCATCATTGGATGACCGTGACGCCGGTCACTACCGAGGCGCTGATTCAGCTCATGCTGGGTGGCCCGCAGATCCAGTACAACGGCGGATTGCTCCACACGCGCGTCCGATACTTCGACCCGGACGCCCGGCGCCCCGGCCTTCCGCCTGACGTCGCCGCGCTGGTCACCAAGGTGGAAGCCAATCGGACGGTTGTCGAACTCGTGAACCTGAGTCCGTTCGATACGCGGCGCGTCATCGTTCAAGGCGGCATGTTCGGCGAACATAACTTCGGCCGCGTAACCTTCCAGACGCGTGTCGACAAGGATCCCATCCAGCCGGACTTTTTTGCGCGCGCGGAGCCCAAACTTACCGGCGATTCGGTGGAAGTGAACCACAAATTCTTCCAGGTCGAGTTGCCGCCGGGAATGGGACAGACTTTGGAGATCGAAACCCATAGATACGCGAACAAACCGAGCTACGCCTTCCCGTGGCACGGCGACAAGATTCCCGTCCGTTAGCGGCAACCCGAGTTCCGCCCCCCCCGCGCCGTCCTCTCACGAAGGAGCAAGCCATCTCAGTCCTAGCGCCATCACAAAGCGCAAAGCGCTATGCCACCGAATCGTGGGAGGAAGAGGTCGGCCTGATCACCAAGCTCCGCATCCACTCGACGAATGAGACGGCGCATTGGGCGCTTCTGTCAGATCCGCATTTCCCTGCTGATCCTGAGGAGGGCCGGCCGCCGCACAAACCAACCGAGAACTTCCCCATCGCCGTTGACCAAGCCATCGATGCCGCGCCGCAAGCCGCGATGGTTCTCGGCGATATCGCTTACCGCCACGGCTTGCCGGAGGATTATTCCGCCGTGAAGCCCATGCTCGCCCGCATGGCCGAGAACTTTCCCGTGTGCCTCACGCTGGGGAATCATGACGTGCGCGAGAACTTTCTGACAGCGTTCAGCGATCACCCCATCCCCGACGAAACACCAGCCAAGGCAATCGTGATCGTCGAGCATGGGCCCGTCCGATTCCTGATCCTCGACTCCAGCTACCGCGTCGATGTGGTTCCCGGCATGCTGGGGTTTCGACAGCGCGCCTGGCTGGACAAGTTCCTTGCGGAATCCGATCAGACCCCCACCATCGTCTGCTTCCACCATGCGCTCGATGACAACGACAAGAGCCTGGTTGATGTCGATCGGCTGCTCGGCGTGATCCTGCCTCACAAGCAGGTCAAAGCGATTATCCACGGCCACTGGCACGATCTTCGCCGCTATGAGATCGATGGCGTACACGTCCTGCAGCTCCCCTCTGCCGGCTTGCCGCTTGTCCCCGACGTTCCGATCGGCTGGCTCAATGCAACGTTCACCGGGTCCGGCGCGGAGTTCGAGATGCGCTCGATCGAGCCGCATCGCGAAAAGATTCTCGACAGCTTTTCCCTCGAATGGCGCTAGGATGTCCTCGTGACGAACATCCGCCGCTATCTCCGGTCACTACTCTTCGCTTCTGTTTGTAGTGCGACCCTCGCGTGCGCTCCCTCTGAATCCGCTGATATCACGCTGATCAAC
>Ga0310121_10005527_pt1 | contig 10850 bp, 9 predicted proteins | sample CB27_Tmax_986_MG_FD_203504 | JGI IMG/M metagenome (GOLD analysis project Ga0310121, IMG submission 203504) | Marine microbial communities from Western Arctic Ocean, Canada - CB27_Tmax_986 | ecosystem: Environmental > Aquatic > Marine > Oceanic | place: Canada: Western Arctic Ocean | collected...
CCTTCGACCCCGGCCGCCTCGGCAATCCCGAACAAACTCGCGCAAGAAAAGAACGATTCCTGCGCCGGCAAGCCGAGCAACTCGGGTTCACCTTGACTCCGGTGGAGGGGGAAGTTTCATAAGAGTGCGGCAAACAGGGCAAAGAACGGCCCGAACCAGAGTAGTTCGCGGCGGGTGAAGGTGCTCTTGAACGCAATCATGCCGGACTTTGTTCCTCCTTGAGCAGAACCAGGTCTTCCAGCACCAGCACATCCATCTCGGTGGACATGAAACAGCGGTAAGCATCCTCCGGGGTGCAGACAATCGGCTCGCCGCGCACGTTGAAACTGGTGTTCACCACCAACGGGCAGCCGGTGAGTTTCGCAAACTCGCTCACCAGGCGGTGGTAAATCCCGTGCCGGGCAGGATCGATGGTCTGCACGCGGGCGGAGCCGTCCACGTGAGTCACGGCCGGGATTTCTGAGCGCGTCGCGTGCAGCCGCTCCAGGCCCCTTGCCTCGGGGCCCGCGCCGTCGGGTCTCGGCATGCGCTTCGCTGCCCGCACTTGCGTGACAAGCAGCATGTAAGGGCTGTCCTGTCCGGACTCGAACTCGAACCACTCGGAGGCCTCTTCACGCAGCACCGAGGGGGCGAAGGGCCGGAACGATTCGCGAAATTTGATCTTCTGATTGATCAGGCGCTGCATTTTTTCGCTCCGCGGATCGCCGAGGATGCTTCGGCACCCCAGGGCCCGTGGCCCGAATTCCATCCGGCCCTGCATCAGTCCAACCACCTTTCCGTCCGCGATCTGCCGGGCGATCCATCGGCACCGATCCTCCTCGGAAGCAATCTGCCGGTAGCGTGCCCCGGCCCTGCTGACGGCCTGCTCACAGGCGGCGTGGTCGAAGCCTGGCCCGAGCAGGGATCCACGCTGGCGGTCGGAACGCCCCGCTTCGCGCGGCTGGTCCAGGAGTTGGTGCCAGATGAAGGTCGCCACGCCCAGGGCGCCCCCCGCGTCACCCGCCGCGGGCTGGATCCAGACATCTTCGAAGGGGCCCTCGCGCAGGATCCGTCCGTTGCCCACGCAGTTCAGAGCCACCCCCCCGGCCAGGCAGAGGTTCTTCTGCCCGGTCACTTCGCACACGTGGCGGGCGCAGCGCAGCATGATTTCCTCCGTCACGGCCTGGACCGAGGCCGCGACGTCCATGTAGAACTCGTCGATTTCGGACTCCGCTTCGCGCCGCGGTTTCCCGAAGAGCTTCTCGAACTTCTTCGAGGTCATGGTGAGGCCCGCCGTGTAATTGAAATAGGACATGTCCATCCGGAACGAGCCGTCCTCCTTGAGATCCAGCAGGTTGCTCCGGATGAGCTCCACGAAGCACGGCTCGCCGAACGGCGCCAGGCCCATCAGTTTGTATTCGCCGGAGTTCACGCGAAATCCACAATAATAGGTGAAGGCCGAATAGAGTAGGCCCAGCGAGTGCGGGAAGTGCAGTTCGTGGGTCAGTGCGATTCTGTTTCCCTTCCAGCTGCCGAAACTGGCGGTGGCCCACTCCCCCACCCCGTCGAGGGTCAGGATCGCGGCCTCCTCGAAGGGCGAGGGAAAGAAGGCACTGGCGCCGTGCGACTCGTGGTGCTCGGTGAACACAAAACGCTTCCTGTACTCGCCGCCGAGTGCACGCCGCATCTCGCGCGGCAAGTGCAGCTTCTGCTGTAGCCAGACCGGCATCGACTTGAAGAAGGATCGAATGCCGAGCGGCGCCGTCGCCACGTAGGTCTCCAGGAGCCGCTCGAACTTGAGAAAGGGCTTGTCGTAGAAGCCGACGTGAGCGAGATCGGCCGCACCGATCCCCGCTTCGGCCAGGCAGTATGCGACCGCGTGATGCGGAAAGCCCGAGTCGTGTTTCACGCGGGTGAAGCGCTCCTCCTGGGCCGCCGCCGCGATCTCGCCGTCAACGAGGAGGGCGGCCGCAGAGTCGTGGTAGAAGGCGGAAATTCCGAGGATCGCGGTCATGCCGGTCGCGTGCTCCAGATGCCCCCGCGGTCGAATACCGGAAGACTAGAAAAACGGGTAAATGAACGGTGCAAGCGGTGTCTGGCTGATAATGACCAGAGCGATGAGGAGGACCAGCACGATCAAGATCGGTGTCAGCCACCATTTCTTGTTGTGCCGGAGAAACTCCCAGAACTCCCGGAAGAAACCCGGCTGTCCCTCTTCCGCCATCTGCGCGAACCGGCTGGCGGTCTCCGGCGGTTCCTCGGGCGCTGGTTTTTGATCCTTTCCGGGCATTGGGGCGGTGACTCTGGTGTGCTCTCCGAGCACTTCCTTGAATAAGGCGCGAAAAATCTTTTTCAAGTTCAAGGCGCGACGAGGGAGGATTCGAGCTCGTCAATCAGGCACGGGTTCGAATTCCACCTCAGCGTCAATTCTCCCGTCCCCGCCTCACGGCTGATCGCCGTGATGGCGAGGGGGATCGGCGCAGCGGACACGCCGCCTCTCAGGTCGATGTAGGTCAGCCGCCAACTGTCCCGGATACCCCCGCCAAGGCCCGGGGGGTGAGCTCCGTCCACGATCGGGGTGTAGATCCCGCTGACCAGGTCGTAGATGCCCTCGCCTTTCGGAATTGAAGCATTTCCAACCTTTGGAGTCGTTCGGAAGGATCCCAGCGGCTTGTCATATTCATCCGTGATCGGCCAGCTGGCCTCGGAAAAGGTGTTCGGTTGGCGGGTCCCGCCCGCCGGAAGAAGGTGGGAAGGAGGCCGCGGATCCGGTTTGACGTGCGGACCGCCTGGAGATTGAATCCGCCCCAGTGGACGGGCGGGGAGCCAGACTCGCGGAGAGTCCTGCGATCAGCGTCCGGGAATTGGAACGGTGGAGACGACCATTGGACGATTGAAGCCGTACTTCCTCGGTTGGCTGACATTGCATTTGGTGGGGTGGTCGGTGGTGCCGTGGCTGACGAATCATAGCCTGCACCTTGATACCATCGAGGCCCTGGTCTGGGGGCGGGAGTGGGAGTGGGGATACGACAAGCATCCGCCTCTCAGTGCGTGGGCCGCGGAAGGGTTCGGCGCCATGTTCGGTGACTGGGGCCTTTACTTCCTGAGCCAGGTTTGCGTGGTTCTGGCCGGTTGCGGGGTCTGGATGCTCGGGGGCGAGATCGGCGTGTCGAGGCCGGCGCGCTTCCTGGGCGTCATTCTCCTCGATGCCGTTTACTATTACCAGTATGCGACACCGGAGTTCAACGTGAACATCCTGCAGATCCCCATTTGGTCGTGGGGATGGTGGGCCGGTTTTCGCGGTGTCCGCACCGGAAGTTGGCTGGGATGGATCGGCCTCGGCCTTGCGGTGGGATTGGGTGCCTTGACGAAGTACCTCGCGGTCTTGCTGGTGGCGCCCTTCCTGCTCGCGCTCTGGGAGCGGGGGGATCTCTGGAGACAACTCCGCAGGCCCGGCCTGTACGTGGCCGGATTGATCTCGATCGTGGTCTTCCTTCCCCACCTCCTGTGGATGCGGGATCATGACTGGATCACGATAAACTACGGGTTGCGTCGCGCCGAAAGCGATGACCTGTCCTGGTGGCTGAAGCGAATCTGCTACCCCGTCGAGTTTCTCCTTCCACAACTCCTGTTGCTTTTGCCCCTGGCCGTCATCACGTTTGGGAATCGGGCCCGCGGCCCGCGTGCGGGCGATGGACCCAGGGGACTGGCCAGCCTCGCCCTGGGCGGATTGGGGCTGATCGTGTTCGTGACAATTGCGTTTGGTTGGAGACCGGTCATGATGTGGGCGGTGCCGATGCCCATTGCGGCCGGCTTGTGGATGGCGTCGCGATGGATCGATGACGCCAAGGCGTTGCGGGCCGCAACGCTGGCCCTGGTGGCCGGGGCGCTCGGCCTGCTGGCTTATGGAATCGTTTATGGAGGAAGCCCGCTCTTCCGGGCCAAGCCGCACCGCGTCAACTACGATGGCCGGAGCCTGGCGCGGCAGCTCGAGGCGGAGTGGGCCGGCTACCGGCTTGGCCCCCTGCGGGTTGTAGTCGGGGACGAATGGCTGGGCGGATTGGTGGCCTGGTACGGCCAGGACCGTCCCTCCGTCATGATCCGGGGCGACCTGTCGCGGTCCCTGACCCTCTCCGACCAGGATATCAGGCATCAGGGGGCGATGGTAGTGTGGCTCAAGAACCTCGATGCCAGCGACGGCCGGGAAATGGCGCTGGACAAGGCATTCCCCGATTTGCGGGACCGCCACCCGGAACTTCGAGAGCTGCGGGACGCGGTGATTCCCTGGCCAAGGAGGCGGGATGACAAGGCGGGACGTTTTGGGATTGGCCTGATCCCCCCGACGATTGATCCTGGAGCTCAGAAAGTGCAATGACGACGAGGCGGCAATTGAGCGAGACCAGCGTGACGGTAGTATCGCCGGTCTTCAACGAGGAGAGCGGCATTGGCCGATTCGTGGAGGAAGTCGAAAAGGCCTTTTCAGAAGTCGGGTTGGAGTCCTGGAGCTTGCTCTTGATCGATGACGGGTCACAGGATCAGTCGCTGGAGATTATCCGGATGCTGGCCGCCTCCCGGCCGGAAGTGGAGTTTGTCAGTCTGTCCCGAAATTTCGGCCATCAGGCCGCGCTGACCGCCGGGCTGGATCAGGCCAGAGGCGATGTCGTGATCGTGATCGACTCGGATCTCCAGGATCCTCCCTCCCTCATCCCCGAGATGTTGAGGAGTTGGGAGGACGGGAAGGATGTCGTTTTCGGGAAGCGGCTCGACCGTTCCGAGAGCGGCCTGCGTCGCCTGGGTTTAGATCTGTTTCATCGCCTCTTCCGCTATTGCATCGATTTCCCGATCCCGAAAAACGTGGGGGTCTTTGCACTCATGGACCGCCGAGCGGTTGATGAACTCGTGAAACTGGAGGAGCGCAATCGATTCCTCCCGGGGCTGCAGACCTGGGTGGGATTCGAGCGGGGATTTGTCGAGTATCGGAGGGGCGACCGCGAGGCCGGGGAACCGAAGCAGACCTTCAGTGCCCTGTGCAAGTACGCGGTGGATGGAGTCCTGAGCTTCTCCTACAAGCCGGTTCGGCTCCTGGGAGTGTTTGGCACTCTGGTAGCTCTCGGAGCCTTCGCGCTGGCGCTCTATTTCAGCATCAAGCGGTTGCTCGGCTACGAGATTGCATTCACGGGATTCACCACCCTGGTGATCCTGTTGTGCTTTTTCGGCGGACTCATCCTGATGGCGCTGGGCCTGATCGGGGTCTACGTGGCGCGAATCTATGACGAGGTGAAAGGGCGGCCGCTCTACATCATCCGTGAGTCTTCCCTGTCCGACGAGTAGGGAGAGGCGCCACGGTGCTTATTGACGTTCCGATCGCAATGAGAAGAGGGGTCAGACCACTAACAGGAATGAGCGCCTGCGCTTTGCCTTCAGAACAATCTTAGCCCGTAACCGGATTCGCTTGCCCGCCAGGGCACTCGAATCACCACTGAAACCAGCACTAACATGATGCGAGTCGATGGGTTGCGGAGTTTTCATCAGGCGGTCAGGGAAGGATTTCCATTATCGCCTGCAGGAATTTCCTTTTCCAGTCGCATGGCGGCTCGGAGCCAGCGGTTGGCGGGGGTGCAGGAGGCCGAGGAGCCCCTTCTTCGTCATCCCCCTTCGCTCGGCGAGCTTCGGTAAACAATTGGTGTCGCGTGACACCCGCAGAATCTTTTGACAATATTGACAAAAAAAACTCTTGCAGGGACCGCTACAACAAGTTTCCGCTGTCAGTAACTTCTTTCTTGTCAATGGGTTGCGACCATGTCGAAGCATTTGTTCAAGAATCTCGGACTCTTTCCTCGTGAATCTTCTCTTGTTCTCGTAAGGTAGTCAGCAATCCGCAGGGCTATTCCGTGGGTGGAGTGGTTTCAGCCACTATCAACGAATACAAAAATCAAAAAGGAAAAATCATGAAACTACAAAAACCGTTATGTGTTACCGCTCTTGCTTTTACCATCGTTGCCGGCACACCGATGACGACGAAAGCCGCCACTTTGATAAGCCCAGTGGACGCCACGGCCCGGTTCAATCGCGATGGCTCCGATGATGGCACGACGAACGGGGGTCGCGGCGCGATTTTGTATACCATCGATGGTTCCGGTTTTGATCTCACCACTTTGGGTCCTGATACTCAGCCTGCCTATGGAGGCACGGTTGCCATCGCTACGAATCCGCGGGATGAGACCTCGATTGGTGGCCGGACAGGGGGTATCGGCGCAAACGGCACGGTTTGGTATTGCGGTTCCGGCGACTGTGGAGGAGGGTCTCCCGGCCCGGCAGACCTACCGCAGCATGCGTATTACGACCTCGGTTCCCTGCAGCCGGTTGAGTCCGTGTTGATTTGGGTGGTCGACTCGGGTTTCTTTACGGCCACTCAGGTCGATATCGCCACAACTGTGGCCACTCCCACGGCATTTGACCCGGACGGCATGGACGCGCTTGCGTGGACGAACCAAGTCACGGATGCTATCCTCGATGATACCATTGGGACTGGCCAGACCCTACCGTTCGGTTCGTCCGTCAATACGCAGTACCTCCGGCTCACCGTCGACGCGGACACTTTCCCACACAATGGGGACATCTACTCTATCAATGAGTTTGCGGTAAACATCCCCGAGCCTTCCACGTTCACGATGGGCGCGCTCGGACTGTTGTGCCTTGTTGGCCGTCGTCGTCGCCGATAGAAAATGTGCAACTCGTTTGAGCGTCCCTGGCGCCCATCCGGATTTTACGGCATTCGCTCTTCGCACCCTGCTCGAGACTTCTTCGCGCTGGTCCTGCTTGGCGCCGTTCTGACCGGTTCGGCCGCCGCCGCCACCTTCGACTTCGACGGTGGTCCGGGCGGGTCCGGCACCGACTGGCATGACGTCACGAACTGGAACCTCGATGGCCCCGTTTACCAATTCCACCTCCAACGTGGCGGACGACCTGAGTGTCGGCGGTTCCTCTTTGAGGGCCAAACCTCTTCTCCCCGTAGCCCCGGGGCAGCATCCACCCGGGGGGCATGCCCGGGCTGCGGTAAAGGAAGACCGTTGGCTTTCCAACCCATGGGCGTGCATCGACGGTTATATAACCGTCCACAACTCGTCTGTCCTGTCCCATGTGCAGAGGAGTAACCTCCGGCATACCCTCGCCGGCGCAAGCCTGCGGACTACAGTTTGGACGTTTGGATGGTATTTCCCCCCAGTCAGTAACTTCTTTTTTGTCAATGAGTTGCGACCATCTAGAAGCATTTGATCAAGAATCTCGGACTCCTACGCGTGCAATCTTCTCGTGTTCACGTTAGGTAGGTAGTCCAGTCAGGCGTCCACGTGTCTTTCTTCGGGTGAAGTAGTAGTCTCAGCCGCTTGCGTCAAAGAATCCAAAGATCATGAAACTTCAAGAAAGGTTATGTGTTGCCGCGGTTGCTTTTACCACTTTTGCCATCGTTGCTGGCACACCGATGACGGCGAAAGCCATGTTGATGAGTCCGGTGGACGCCACGGCCCGGTACAATCGCGATGGCTCCGATATTGGCACCAATGCCGGGGGTCGCGGCGCGATTTTGTATACCATCGATGGTTCCGGGTTTGATCCCACCACTTTGGGTCCTGATACTCAGCCTGCCTATGGAGGCACGGTTGCCATCGCTACGAATCCGCGGGATGAGACCTCGATTGCTGGCCGGACTCCGGGTATCGGCACAAACGGCACGGTTTGGTATTGCAGTTCCGGGGACTGTGGAGGAGGGTCTCCCGGCCCGGCAGACCTGCCGCAGCATGTGTATTTCGACCTCGGTTCCGAGCTGCCGGTTGGGTCCGTGGTGGTTTGGGTAAACGACGACCCGACTTTCTTTACGGTTACTCAGGCCGATATCGCCACAACTACGGACACCCCCACGTCATTTGACCCGGACGACCTGGACGCGCTTACGTGGTCGCCCCGGGTCACGGATGCTGCCCTTGATGAAACCATTGGGACTGGCCAGACACTGGCGTTCATTTCGCCCGTCAATACGCGCTACATCCGGTTCACCGCCGACTCGGACACTTTCACAGGCGCGGGGAACATCTATTCTATCAATGAGTTTGCGGTAAACATCGTCACCGCGTCCCCGCCACAAGGCCCATTGATAAGCCCCGTGGACGCCACGGCCCGGTCCAATCGCGATGGCACCGATGATGGCACGAATGCCGGGGGTCGCGGCGCGAGTTTGTATACCATCGATGGTTCCGGGTTTGATCCTGACAATTTAGGTCCTGATACTGAGCCTGCCTATGGAGGCACGCTTGCCATCGATACGAATCCGCGGGATGAGACCTCTATTGCTGGCCGTGATCCGGGAATCGGCACCAACGGCACCGCTTGGTATTGCGGTTCCGGGGACTGTGGAGGAGGGTCTCCCGGCCCGGCAGACCTGCCGCAGCATGTGTATTACGACCTCGGTTCCCTGCTGCCGGTTGAGTCTGTGGTGGTTTGGACCTACGACAACCCCAATCACTTTGGAGTCACTCAGGTCGATATCGCCACAACTACGGGCACCCCCGGGTCATTTGACCCCGACGGCATGGATGCGCTTACGTGGACGCCCGAGGTCGCGGATGCTCCTCTTGATCCAATGGTTGGGACTGGCCAGACACTGGCGTTCGGATCCCCCGTCGAAACGCGTTACATCCGGCTCACCGTCGAGGCGTCAACTTGGCCAAATGCGGGAGACATCTATTCTCTCAATGAGTTTGCGGTAACCGTCGTCAGCGAGCCCCTGGTGTTGTCAGTGGCGCTCAGCGGCTCCGACGAGCTCATTCTCAAGTGGAATAGCAAGACCGGCAAGCTCTACAACCTCCGCAGCGAGACTGATCCCTCCGCCGCGTTGCCGGCCGACTGGCCGATTTTCGAGACCCACCAGGATATCGCGTCCACCCCGCCGGAGAACACCCTCGTCATTCCGCTTCCCGCCGATCCCTTCCGCCTCTTCGTCATCGAGGAGGTCATTGCCCCCCCGGTCTCACTGGTGTCCGACGACTTCGAGAGTGGAGCAGGCGACTGGACGACCGGCTCGGACGGACTGGGAGGAACAGTTTGGGAACTCGGGGTGCCGTCCAACGTCGGGCCCTCCAACGCCAACAGTCCCACCAATTGTTTTGGAACCAACCTATCCGCCGACTACGATTTTGACGCCGTCGTCTGGCTGCGCTCGCCGGTCGCGGACCTCACCAGCGCCGACAGCGCCTCTTTGAGCTATTTCCAGTTCTTTGAGATTGAATCCGATTTCGACCTTGGGACGGTCTCGCTTCTCGACGCCTCCGACAACTCGGTGCTGGCCGTCCTGGTGCCGCTGTTGGATGGAAGCTCCGCCGGCTGGGAGGAAGTCTCCATGTCCCTGCCCGCCGCCGCCCTCGGCAAAGCTGTCAGGATCGAATTCCGCCTTGACAGTGACGACGTCAACAACGAAGCGGGTTGGTACATCGATGATTTTGACCTCACCGTGCCGTGAACCCAAGACGAGCAGCTCCGCCACGGCCTCCGCAAAGCCTGGGAATCGACGCTGCGCACCTCCCTTGCGGGGATTCCGGACCAGTCTGAGATGAGAGGTGGTCTCAGCGGCGCCGACGGGAGAAGGCGAGGCCCAACACCCCGAGAAGACCTCCGAGAAGACCTCCGAGCAGGGCCGGAGTCGGCTCGGGAACGGCCGTCTGGATTGAATCGAGCTGCAGGGTGAAGTCTGTGGGGGGCGGGCTCAAGAACGCGATCTCCAGCGCTCCCACGTTGCTGAAGTCGGCGGGCCCCGTCGCCGCACCCGACATGATGAAATCGGTATACTCTGCATAAACGAAAGTGGAGGAGGTGATTCCGGCCGGAATTGTCAGCCCGAAGGCGGACGCGTTGCTCGCGTTGGTGTGCACGGTGATGACTGCACCCCCACCTTCCCCGGCTCCTGGCCCTCCGGAAACCCCGGCCTGGAAAAGGAATTTCCTAGCAATCATAACTCATTGATCCTCAACTGGCGGACAGGGTGGGATTCGAACCCACGGTGAGCTTGCACCCACACACGCTTTCCAGGCGTGCCCATTCGACCACTCTGGCACCTGTCCGGATCGATGGCGGAGACGGGGCGGGAGATTACTGATCCGCCCGGAGGTTGACAACGGGAATATCAGGAGGTGCGGTCTTAGTAGGAGACCGTCACGCCCACGTGTCCGCGAATCCCATTCCCGTTGTCGAGGGGCGCGCCGAGATCAGCGCGCAGGTTCAGGTAGGAGCCGGCCTGGGCACGTAACCCGATTCCCGCCCCCGTGAAGCTGTCGCGGATTCAATTTGCTAAAGAATATTCTGGAACCGCAGAACAGGACGGCATTTTTGTTCTGAACGAAGCCCTCCAACCCTTGGAATCACGGGGGTTTGGTCAGAACGAAAATGCGTAAAACGTTGATTTACAGCCATGGGGCGATATTCGATAACAAATTGAATCCGCCTGTCGTACGCGGCCTCGCCCACCCCGGTTTCGTTGCGCCAACCCATTCCGTGATCGATGAAACACAGCAGTTGCACCTGAGTGGGGGGGAAATTGCCGAGAGGCACATCGAGGGCCGGGGCGCGAACTTCAGCGGAGAGAGCGTAGCCGTGATCGGCGAGGTAGTCGCGCTCTACGTAGCCGCGCACGGAGTCGTGCCCACCGAGGGCGAGTTGTTCGGTGGGGAGCAGGGCACCGCTCGCGAGTTGGCCCCGGGCCCATTCGCGTCAATCTAGCGTCGGAACTGATTGGTTATCAGTGAGATAAAAGTGAAGAAAAGCCAACTTTTAGGTTGACCTACTGAGCGAGTCGGCAAGCTCGGTATGTTAAAAGCCATTTCTGG
>Ga0310121_10005528_pt1 | contig 10850 bp, 8 predicted proteins | sample CB27_Tmax_986_MG_FD_203504 | JGI IMG/M metagenome (GOLD analysis project Ga0310121, IMG submission 203504) | Marine microbial communities from Western Arctic Ocean, Canada - CB27_Tmax_986 | ecosystem: Environmental > Aquatic > Marine > Oceanic | place: Canada: Western Arctic Ocean | collected...
CAACATGGTGACGGACCTCATTTTCAAGATGGAGCAGCTTGACGAAGGTTTTGTTGGCAGCACTTGGGTCGAAACTGAAGCCCGCCATGACGAATCGCCTGCCGCCTCAGACATTGCCCGTCAACAACAGCAAGCGATCGACGGTTCGCAAACGCAACAAAAGATGGAGCCGATCCGCAACCGTACCGAAAAAGTTGGGCGGAACCAGCCTTGTCCGTGTGGTAGTGGGAAGAAGTACAAGCAATGTTGTGGTAGGGGTGGGTGACCACCCACTAGATAACTCCACCTTGGGAAAGGAATCCCGCGTGTCTCGTCTGCTACGAAACTGGCTGCTGGGCTGGCTGCTGAGCTGGCTGCTGAACGGCGTCTATCTGACGTTGATGCTCGCCGCTTCGCCGTGGATCGTGTGGTCTGCCGTGCGGCATGGCAAGTATCGCCAGGGGTTCGCGCAGAAGCTGTTTGGGCTAGTGCCGCGGCGCGAAAGTGGGCGACTTTGCGTGTGGCTGCATGCGGTGAGTGTGGGCGAAGTGAACTTGCTCGCCACGACACTCGACGCGCTCGGTAATAGCCGGCCAGATGGGGAGTTCGTGATTTCGACGACGACCCGTGCGGGCTACGAGTTGGCTTGTCGAAAGTATGCCGAGCATACGGTGTTTTATTGCCCGCTCGATTTTAGCTGGGCGGTGAAATCGGCCTTGAGACGCCTGCAGCCCGATTTGCTGGTGCTGGCGGAACTGGAGCTGTGGCCCAATCTTATTCGTGCAGCTCGGCAGCGCGGGACCAAGGTCGCCATCATTAACGGCCGACTGAGCGACAATAGCTTTCGCGGCTATCGCCGGTTGCGTTCACTGGTAGCTCATCTCTTGCAGCAGATCGATCTGATTGCCGCACAGAATGAAGAGACAGCCGACCGTTTTCGTCGGTTGGGGGCCGCACGGGTGACCGTGAGCGGTTCGCTAAAATTCGATGGCACGCTCACCGACCGCGAGAATCGACAGACCCAAGAACTTAGCAAGCTGGCGGGAATCACCGACCGCGACGTCGTCTTGTTGGCTGGTAGCACGCAAACGCCCGAAGAGCAGTACGTGATCGAAATCTTTCAAGCATTGTCGAAAGAGTATCCGCAACTTCGTTTGATTTTGGTGCCACGTCATCCCCAGCGGTTTGAGGAAGTGGCCCAGCTCTTGCAGCGGGCGAAAATACCCTGGATTCGCCGCTCCGCCTTACCTGGCCCGCATTCGGCAATCCTCAATCCGCATTCGGTAATCCTCGTTGATTCTATCGGTGAACTCGGCGCTTGGTGGGGCACGGCTACCATCGGCCTGGTTGGCGGCAGCTTTGGCAGCCGCGGCGGGCAGAACATGCTCGAGCCGGCAGCCTACGGCGTAGCGACTTGCTTCGGGCCAAGTACGCGGAACTTTCGCGACATCGTCGGGCAGTTGCTGGCGGCCCGTGGCGCCCAGGTTGTAAACGATCATGCCGAGTTGGAGCAATTCGTTCGCCAGGCACTCAACCATCCTGCTCAGGCCCGGCAGTTGGGACAGCGCGCCCGCGAGTTGGTGTTGTCTCAGCAGGGGGCTACTCAACGCACCGTGGAGCTATTGTTGCCACTGATCGATTGCCGGAAAGTTACGCTTCGTCAAGAACAGATTGAGGCGGCCTAGATTGAGGCAGCCCCCGTTGAGGCAGTTTAGCGGGATCTCAGTAAAGTTGTTACCAGGTCGTCGAAGTTTGCGAAGGCGGCATCGAGCGATTGTTGTACTCCCTCGGCCCTTCCAACAAGTGCAACGTCGCCCACGAGTATAGGCGAAAAGGCCTAGAATCTCAAAAAAAAAACTCAGCGATTCACGTGCTCGTGATTCCGAATATGCTCAGGGCAATAACAGCATTGACCGTCACATTTCGAGCAGTAGCGAAAGAGTGTCCTGGGCGACGTTTCGCTATTGAGATCGCATACCTCACATTGGTGCTGAATCGATTTTGAGGTGGCTTTGACCTTCGATTGATATTCTCGTCGACGGTGGCCTTGCCTCCAGTCACGTACATGCTCTCGGCCGAAAAACAGTAAGTAATTCAATATCGAGGCAACGATTAGCATGCGGCCCATCCAATCGCCCTTGATAAATCCGTAGCCGTAGCCGATCCACATCAACAAGGCGAGCCACTTGATCTTTATCGGGAGAATGAAATAAATGTTGATCGTAAAATCCGGAAACAGCCGAGCGAAGGCAAGAAATACCGTACCGTAGAGAAACCCGTTGTTGGCGATCGCATCGTAGCCAAACGCGTAAGCAATAAACGCGGCAGCAACACTGGCAAGATAACCAATGAGCAGGAATATGTTGTACCGGAACGTGCCCCATTGCTGTTCGAGGCCATTGCCGAACAAATACATCAATATCCAATAGAAGATAACAAAGATTGATCGAGTGGCCGGAGGCGCAAACAAAAAGGTGAACAGCCGCCAGACTTCGCCTTGCAATACTGCACTAGGCAGCAGGTAGATCTTCGCTAACTCGCCGCCTTGCCCTGCTCGCATCACTTGCAAGAAGTACAGCAGTACCTGCCCGGCGATGATGATGACGGTGACGTTGGGAATCGCCCAGCGGCCGAAGCGAGATTCCAGTCGAGGGAGCAACGACATGAGGGTTTGTGATACTGCCGCCGGCGGAAGAAAAAGAACAAGGGAATGAAGCATTCATGCGTAGTTACCACGCATTGAGTAACCATTTGTACAAATATTATTAAATACCGGCCTGCGACGGGAAATAATTCCGCCGAAAAACTAGGAATTTAACCGCCGGCAGCCCAGCAACAACACCAATGCCCACGACTCCCCACAGTCCCACCCTCCACGCTCCACCCTCCACGCTCCACCCTCCACCCTCCACCCTCCACCCTCCACTCTCCCCCCAGGCTCTGTCCGCACAGCCTACGCGAGCCTATAATCACACGTCTATGAACGCCATCGAAATCCGTGGGCTGCGGAAGTCCTATCGTGTCTATCAGAAAAAGGAGGGTTTGTGGGCCTCTTTAACCGGACTTTTTCGGCGCGAGTATCGCGATGTCGATGCCGTGCGGGGCATTGATCTGGACGTCGAGCAGGGCGAGTTCGTCGCCTTTCTGGGCCCTAACGGTGCCGGGAAAACTACCACGCTTAAGCTGCTATCAGGCGTCATTAGTCCCACCGACGGTCAGGCCCGCGTGCTGGGCCATGTGCCTTGGGCGCGCGAGAACGCTTATCGACGGCGTTTTGCGCTGGTGATGGGCCAGAAAAACCAGCTTTGGTGGGATCTGCCTGCCCAGGAGTCTTTTCGCCTGCACCAAAAGATCTACCGCATCGACCCCGAGAAATTTAACCGCACTCGTGATGAATTGGTCGATCTCCTCGAAGTCCGTCACGTACTTGGGCGGCCAGTACGCGAGCTGTCGCTGGGCGAGCGGATGAAAATGGAGCTGACCGCGGCGCTATTGCATTCGCCTGATGTGCTCTTCCTCGACGAGCCGACTATCGGCCTGGACGTTATTGCGCAGCACAACATTCAAAAATTTCTCAAACATTATCAGCAAGAGCGGAAGGTTACGATCCTGCTCACCAGTCACTATATGAAAGACGTGGCCGCGCTCTGCAAGCGGGTCGTCATCATCGCTCATGGCGACATCATGTATGACGGCTCACTGGCAGGCATCGTCGATCGGTTCAGTGGGCATAAGGTGCTTTCGCTGCAATTCGCTGATGACCGGATGCCAAGCGATCTGGCACGCTATGGGGAAGTGTTAGAAATTATCGAACCAAAAGCACGCCTGAGGGTCGACCGCGGCAGTATCGCGGAGGTGTTGTCCTCGGTGTTGGCCAACCACACGATTGAAGACGTGAGCGTCGAAGACCCGCCTCTCGAAGAAGTGATCGCCGATATGTTCACCCTGTCAGCGGAGAAAAAGGAGCCAACGACCGAAGTCGTCGACGTCGGATGAAGTAGCGGCCAGTGGCGAAGAGTCATAAGCACTCGCTCCTCCCCACAACCCACCATCCACCCTCCCACAGTCCCACAGTCCACCACCCACAGTCCCACAGTCCCACAGTCCCACAGTCCCACAGTCCACCACCCACCACCCACAGCCCCACAACTCCTTTCCCCTCCCGAATCGCAATTCAAAAAAATGCTTGCCCGTGCTGAAACTTGGTGGACGATCCTCAAGATTAGCGTTGAAGAGCGCTTGGTCTACCGAGGAGACTTTGCGCTCGGGACGCTGATGCGGTTCCTGCCGATCGTCACGCAGATTTTTTTGTGGACCGCGGTCTTTGTTGCCGCAGGCTCAAATGATATCAAGGGCTACAGCCCGACAGATATAATCGCTTACTATCTGCTCACCATGCTAGCGCGGGCGTTTTCGAGCATGCCAGGCCTCGCTTCGGGGATTGCTCGCCAGGTGCGCGATGGCGAGATCAAGAAATTCATGATTCAGCCCATCGACTTGGTCGGTTATCTGCTGCTCGCCCGTATTGCACACAAGGTCGTGTACTACCTCGTCGCGGCCGGACCGTTTGCGTTGGTGTACTACGTCTGCCGCAGCTACTTTCCCGGATGGCCCGACCCTAGTGTCTTCGCCGTGTTTGTTTGTTCATTGCTGCTCTCGTTCGCGCTCGGTTTCTTTCTGGAAGCCTCGATGGGTATGATTGCGTTCTGGTTTCTGGAAGTCACCTCGCTGTTGTTTGTGTACATGCTGTTCACGTTTTTCTTCTCGGGGCACATGTTTCCGCTTGATTTTTTGCCAGAACCGTGGGGGACGATCGTCGACTTTATGCCATTCAAGTACATGGCCTACTTCCCCGCTGCCGTTTTTTTGGGCAAGGTCGAGGGGCCTGACATGTGGCAAGGCTTAATGGTCCAAATTGGCTGGGTCGCGTTTTTTATCTTCACCTGTCGCCGCATGATGAACGCCGGTTATCGTCGGTACAGTGGGTTTGGGGGATAGAATTTATGAATCACCCTTCTTACCTCGGTGTCTTCCTTACGTTCGCGCGAAACAGCCTTATTCGTGACATGACGTTTCGGACCAATTTTATTATTGAGGCAATCTCTTCGGTCTCATGGATGATTATGAACCTGGGGTTCTATACCTTGGTGTATCAGTTCACGCCGAGCATCGCCGACTGGAGTAAGTACGAGTTTTTCGTCTTCATCGCGACGACGATGTTTATCAATAGCATTGTGCAGGCGTTTTTCATGCCGAATATGCAAGAGTTGAGCGAGCTGGTACGCACTGGAGGGCTCGACTATGCGCTGCTCAAGCCGATTGATACGCAATTCTTGGTTTCGCTGCAGCGGGTGAACTGGTCGTCGCTGGGAAACTTCGTTGTGGCGTTGATCCTCTTGGTTTATGCCGTTCCGCGAATCGATGGACTGCAGCTCTCGCCGTGGCAGTTTGTACTTTACCCGCTGTACGTGTTTCTGGGTGTCTTGATCCTTTATAGCGTCATGGTTGGATTAGCGGCGACGAGCATTTGGTTGGGGCGGAATCAGTCACTCTACGATTTCTGGTTCTACATCACCAACTTTTCTCGCTATCCGATGGAGATCTACGACGGGACGTGGGGAACGCCACTTCGCCACCTGTTTACTTTCGTGATTCCAATCCTTGTCGTGATTAACGTACCGGCGCGGTTTCTGGCCAAGACTTTGTCGGCCGATCAAAGCTTGCTGGCGGCCTTCGCCGTCGTTGCAACCGTGCTCAGCTTGCTGGCAAGCCGCTGGGTATTTAAGCAAGCGTTATGGAGCTATCGCAGTGCAAGTAGCTGATCAATCCCCTCGTATCGCGATTATTGGCGCCGGCCCGATTGGGTTGGAGACGGCGCTGTACGCTCGATACTTGGGCTACAAGGTGCAGTTGTTCGAGCGGAGCGAGTCAGCGGCGGCGAATGTAATGGCTTGGGGGCATGTATCGCTGTTTACGCCCTTTGGCATGAACGCGTCGTCGCTGGGCATCGCGGCGCTGCAAGCTCAGGACTCGAATTGGCATTGTCCCGCTGCGGAAGAGACGCTCACGGGAGCAGAACTTTATCACCGTTATTGGTTGCCATTGGCACAGAGTGATCTGGTCGCAGGTGTGCTCGAGTGCGAAACCGACGTGGTAGCCATCGGTCGGCAGGGCTGGCTGAAAGGTGATGGGGTTGGAGACCAAAGCCGGGGTAACGCCCAATTTCGACTTCTGCTACGGCACGCGGATGGCACCGAACAGATCCGTGCGGCTGACGTGGTGATCGATTGCACCGGTACCTACGGGAATCACAACTGGCTAGGGCAGGGGGGGATTCCCGCGCCGGGCGAAAGCGATGCGGCTGAGCACATTGAGTACGGTTTGGCAGATGTGCTGGGCGAAGGCAAAGATCGTTTTTCTGGCAAGCATACTTTGGTCGTTGGTGCTGGGTATTCGGCAGCGACGCAGTTGACCCAATTAGCGAAACTGCCAGCCGAAACGACGCGAGTTACCTGGGTGACTCGAACCGAAGCTACAACACCGATCGGGCGAATTCCGGACGACCGGCTCGCCACGCGTGACGAATTGGCCAGGCAGGCGAACGAATTAGCGACGGGCGATTATGCCGCTGTGACGCACTATCCTGCGACCACGATCACTGCGATCGAATACCGCAGTGCGAGCGATGATTTCGAAGTCGAGTTGTTCGGTCAGCAGAATGGGCGGTTTATTTTTGATCAAATCATTGCCAACGTTGGTTACCGCCCCGACAATCAAATCTACAGCGAGTTGCAGATCCACGAGTGCTACGCTAGCGGTGGGCCGATGAAACTTGCGGCGCAGCTGGCCTCGCAGCTGGCCGCCCGAGCGGGTAACGACTCGGCAGACTGCCTTGACCAAGTCTCCTGCGGCCCTGACAGCCTCCGGAACCCCGAGCCAAATTTTTATATCCTCGGCAGCAAAAGCTACGGCCGCGGCGCGCAGTTCTTGCTTTCGATCGGCCTAGAACAGATTCGCGACCTATTCACTTTGATTGGGGAAAGAGAGGATTTGGATTTGTATGCAACGATGCCGGCGCGGCGCTGAATGGCTAGTTACCTAATGACGAATGACCCGTGACAAACGATGGCAAGACTTTATGGTTTCGTCATTCGGATTTCATTCGTCATAATTCTGTTTCGTACGCCATGGCTTTAAGTGTCTAACACACTCCCCCCCACCGTCGAACTCTCTCACCTCGACCATCTTTGGTTCCAGGTTGCGGGGACGCTCTGCAATCTCACTTGTCGTCATTGTTTTATCAGTTGTAGCCCGAAAAATGATTCGTTTAGGCATCTGACCCTAGAGCAAGTCAAACAGCGGCTCGTGGAGTCAGTGCCACTGGGCGTAAAGGAATACTATTTCACGGGCGGCGAGCCATTCTTGAATCGTGACATGGTGCCGATTCTCGTCGAGACGCTTCAATACGGCCCGGCGACGGTACTCACCAACGGCACGGTGATGAAAGACGAGTGGCTGGAGGAGTTACGCGATGCCGAACAGGCGAGTCTGTATTCGCTAGAGCTGCGAGTGTCGATCGACGGGTTTTCGCCAGCGACGAACGATCCGATCCGTGGTGAAGGGACATTTGTGCGGGCGATCGAAGGGGTAAAAAAACTGGTCGCATTTGGCTTTTTGCCCATTATCACCGCGACGCGCACCTGGCCCGACGAGGAGGAGCAGCAAGTGGTTGGCCAATTCGTTGCCACGCTAAAATTGGCTGGCTACGAGCGGCCGCGATTGAAAATTCTGCCGTCGCTACAGATTGGCGCCGAGGCAGAGCGGACGCACGGCTACCGTGATAGCGAGCGTATCACTCGTCGGATGATGAAAGGTTTTGATGCCAGCCAGTTGGTTTGCGAACATTCACGCGTTGTGACCGACCGAGGCGTTTACGTCTGTCCGATTCTGATCGAATCGCCCGAAGCCAACCTGGGCGATTCGCTCGACGAGGCAACGCAGCCCTATGCACTGAGCCATGGTGCCTGCTATACCTGCTATCAGTACGGTGCGATTTGCTCGAATGCTTCGAGCGCGGCTCGCGGCGACAAGTAAGCACGACAAGTAAGGACAAGGAGATCTATCGCAATGCAGATTCAGCAAACCTTGTTGATCACGACGGTACTTGCAGGCTTGTTTTTCGTTCGGACAGTTGAAGGCAAGGATCCAATGCGGGATTATCCTGAATCGCGACGCGTCGACCAAGTTGATACTTTTCACGGAGTCGACGTGCCTGATCCGTACCGCTGGTTGGAAGACGATGTTCGTACTTCCGAGGATGTGGCCAAATGGGTAGAGGCTCAGAGCAATTTCGCGCGCGATTATCTCGATGCGTTACCGTCGCTGGAGCGATTTCGAGAGCGACTGACGAAGCTGTGGAACTTCGAACGCTTCTCTGTGCCGTCTCAACGGGCCGGAAAGTACTTTTTCTATAAGAACGACGGTTTGCAGAATCAGCCGGTGCTGCACGTGGCTGACAACTATATCGATGATGGCCGTGTGCTGATCGATCCGAATATCTGGAGTGAGGATGGTACGGTTGCGCTAGGACTTACCAGAGTAAGCGAAGATGGTCACTATCTGGCTTACTGCCGCAAAGAATCGGGCTCGGACTGGTCCACGATCTACGTGCTGGAAATAGATTCGGGCAAAGCGCTGTCCGACGAGCTGCTGTGGACCCGTTGGGCCAACATCGTCTGGAACGCCGACAGCACCGGTTTTTACTACACCCGTTACGCTGAGCCCGCTGAGGGGCAGCAATTTCAGTCGGCTGTGACCGATCCGATGTGTTACTTCCATCGCCTTGGCACCACGCAAGCAGAAGACCACTTGGTCTACCAACGTCCCGATCAACCGACTTGGAGCTTTTGGCTACAGCGGACAGACGACGATCGACATTTGGTGCTGTCGATTGCCGAGAGCACCGACCCGCAGAATCAAGTCTGGTGGCGGCCCGCAGACGCTGCAATCGACGCTGATTGGACGCCATTGGTAGAAGATTTTGAAAACGAATTTGAGTGCGTCGGCAATGATGGGGACCGCCTGTTCTTTCTGACAGACTTCCTAGCGCCGACCAAACGAATTGTGGCAATGAACATCGCCCAGCCCGGGCGGGATCATTTGCAAGAAGTGATTCCCGCCGGCGAGGCGACATTGGATGGCGTCAGTCTGCTCGACGGAAAATTTGTAGCCAATTACATGCAAGATGTCGTTTCGCGGGTCCGTCTGTTTGGCCTCAATGGCTCACTGCTTAGCGAAGTCAAATTGCCCGGCATTGGCACGGCGAGCGGTTTCGGTGGTCGTCAGCAGGACACCGAAACTTTTTTTTCCTTTACTAGCTATGTCACGCCAACGTCAATTTATCGGTATGACGTCAAAAGCGGGCAAGTCGAAAGCATCCGGGCGCCGAAGGTTGATTTCGATCCCGACCAATACGAAGTTCGTCAGGCGTTTTTCAATAGCAAGGACGGCACACGTGTTCCGATTATCGTTTCATACCGCAAAGGGCTCAAACTTGACGGCACCCATCCAACACTTTTGTATGGCTACGGCGGTTTTAATATTTCAATCACCCCCGGCTTTTCCGTCGAACGGGCCGTTTGGATGGATCAGGGAGGTGTGCTGGCAGTGGCGAACCTGCGCGGCGGCGGCGAATATGGCGAGACTTGGCACCAAGAGGGCAAAACCGTTAAGAAACAAAACGTCTTCGACGATTTCATTGCCGCGGCAGAATGGCTGATTACCGAAGACTACTGCACGAGTGACAAGCTCGCTATTCAGGGTGGCAGCAATGGCGGATTACTAGTCGGCGCAGTGATGACGCAACGCCCCGAGTTGTTTGGCGCTTGCCTGCCGGCGGTCGGTGTGATGGACATGCTCCGCTACCAACATTTTACTGCGGGCCATTTTTGGCGCGGTGAATACGGCACGGTCGACGACGCCGATGAGTTTTGTGCGCTAATCGCTTATTCGCCCTATCACAACATCAAGCCCCTCACCAAGTATCCTGCCACGATGGTGACCACCGCCGACACCGACGACCGCGTGGTGCCGATGCACAGCTTCAAGTTTGGAGCGGCGCTGCAGCGTGCCCAAGCGGGCGAATCGCCGATTCTGTTGCGCATCGAAAGCCGAGCTGGCCACGGCGCCGGTACACCGACCAGCAAGCGAATCGACGCGGCAGCAGATCGCTGGGCCTTTTTGTGGAGTAATCTGGGCATGGATCCCGAAGCAAGCCAGCCCAACAAGTAGTGCGCTTCACATTCGAGTGTTCCGCATTTGCCCTTGAGCAATTCCTGAGGAAACATAGCCACGTTCGTAACCCAGGGCGGCCAGCGGCCGCAAACCGATCTTTGAACAGAAGAAAACAAAGGCGACGAAGATCGGATGTGGAGGACGTTATAAGTCAATTTTCTCTTCGAAGAAGTGGTTTCTCACGGAGACGCGGAGACACAGAGATGAAGGACGGCATCATTCGAACCACTCATGAAGAGCTCTGATTGGTATCTCTGTGTCTCCGTGCCTCTGTGAGAACAAAAGAAGTTCAAACACGTAGTAGCCTGGTATCGATACATCCCTCATAGACCCAAGATCTTTCACTCTGTTGCCACATGTTCCAAAATCTTTGTCGCGGTCTGCGGCCGCAACCAAATTTTTGAACAGAAGAAAACAAAGGCAACGAAGATATGTTATGCGTTGTGTCGCTTTTTCTTCGTTTCCTTCGTTACCTTCTGGTACGCCAAGCGAAGCTTGGCACAACTTGCAAACTGAAAGGAGTTTGCCATGTAATTACCTGTTTTGACATGTAGCCGCCCGAACATTGGAAGGGGTAA
>Ga0310121_10005530_pt1 | contig 10848 bp, 9 predicted proteins | sample CB27_Tmax_986_MG_FD_203504 | JGI IMG/M metagenome (GOLD analysis project Ga0310121, IMG submission 203504) | Marine microbial communities from Western Arctic Ocean, Canada - CB27_Tmax_986 | ecosystem: Environmental > Aquatic > Marine > Oceanic | place: Canada: Western Arctic Ocean | collected...
TGGTGCAGTCAGAATCTTCCACCAAGCGTCCAGTTGCAACGTCGTCTCGCCTTGGCGGGAATGAAAGCGTAAATGATTCCCGACAGATTACACCGGCCGAGGAATACCAACTTTGGCGCAGCCTAGGGTGTGGCCTCCCCTGCTAGCAACCGCCCCCTTTTTACTAAATCCGCTCATAAACTTTACCACTTGCGCCGATTATTAGGACAGACGGCTAGGGTCAGCGTGCGCTCATCTCCGAGCGCTGTATCAATCAGAGTTGTGAGAAAGGATGCTCACCGTGTCTCGAGTCACCTCCTTTTCCGAGTGGTTACTTCGTCAAGCCTTCATCTGGGGTGGGCTCGCCTGTTTGGCGTTCTACGCGCTGGTCGTACGCAGCGCTGGCGAGGGTTCGTTTCTCGATCGCTACTTTGCTGGGCACGTGATCGCGTATTGCACGATGGCGTTGTTCTGCGTTGGCGGGGCAGCACTCGTGATCAAACTGTTTGGGCTCGTGCTACAGTTCGCAACGGTAGAACGCGTGGAGTTGCCCACTGCAGCTTCCGGCAGACAGGCGGTCGACGAAACCCCGGTTCTGCTTGCTCAGTTAAGTGACGTTTCTGCTGCCATGCAAGACAGCTATTTAATCCGTCGGCTACGCGAGGCTCTGCAATATGTGCTAACGAGAGGGTCGGCCGACTCGATCGAACAACAACTTCGCCACTTAGAAGAGGTTGACCTTTCGCGGATGCACCACGGCTATGCCATGGTGCGGATTATCCTGTCGACGATCCCGATATTGGGATTCTTGGGCACCGTCATTGGCATTACGCTGGCGATTGCCAAGCTCAACTTGTCGGGCGAGGCGATGGACCAATCGCTGCCAGCAGTGGTTGCCGGGTTAAGCGTTGCGTTTGATACGACTGCACTTGCGCTGTCGCTATCGACGGTCCTGCTGTTTGCCAAGTTCTGTGTCGAGCGCGTCGAGATTCGGTTGTTGTCGGCCGTTGACGCCAGTGCTTCGCGCCAGTTGATTGGCCGTTTCCAGCAATATGGATCTGAAAAAGATCCCCATTTGGCCTCGGTACGTCTGATGTCCGAAGAGTTGCTCTCCACCATACAGACAGGCATGGGAGAGCAGGCCAAGCTCTTGCGACAGTCATTTGACCAAAGCAGTAAGCAATGGTCCGACATCCTGGGCGATACTGCTGCGACACTAGATGAGGCCCTCTCAGGTGCCGTGCTCGAAGGCATGACCCGCCACGCCGCGGCGCTCAACGACGGTGTCAAACAACAGGCAGCCGACCTTGAAGAGACACTCCTTCGCCACGCTGAGCTGTTAAATGAAGGGTTGGTCGAGCATTCGACGGTCGTCAACGAAGGACTTGAGCAGCACACCGTCATCGCTTCCGAAGGCTTAGCCCAGCATACCACCGCGCTCACCACCGGCCTGGAAGCTCACAGGATCGCGCTGATTGAGGCGGAGCAGCAGCTCGCCCAAGAAAATCGCGCCCATTTGGGCGACGTCGAAGCTGCCGTGGGTGAGGCGATGCTCGTCGCAACCAACCGCCAAGAAAAACTTATCGGGCAGAGCGAGACTCTGCTTAAAGAAATGCAAACTGCTCTCATTGAAGCGGCCGGCTCGACCGTCGCCCAACAAGAGCAGCTGATCAAGCAAGGCGATATCATGCTGCAGGTCGTCGAGGCCACCGGGCAGGTCAAGCAATTGGAAGAGGCGCTCAATAGCAATCTCAACGCATTGGCCAATTCACACAACTTCCACCAAACGGTTTCTGGACTCTCGGCGGCTCTGCAGCTGATGAGCATCCAGCTGGTTGGCCAACCGTTGGATTCGGCCAGCGCTATTGAATTGGCAAACAAGCAGCAGAATCGGGCAGCATGAACAATCGCGTGACCAGCGACAGCGGAAACTCGGTTAGTCTGTTTCCTTTTCTCGCTGTCTTGCTTTGCACGATGGGGGCGCTTTTGGTGCTTCTGGTAGTGCTCGCCCAACGCGCCGGCCGCCGCGCCGCAGCTGAAGCTGCTTCGCCTGCAGTCGTCTATGTCAGCTCAAAACCGCCCGAGCCGTCCGACTCCAGCAAAGCTGCCCAACTCGTTGAGCAATTAGACGAGGTCCGCGAATATCAGCAGCGTCTAACCAAACTGCGCAAGCAAGCCGACCGGCGGCTGCTCGAAGAGCAGCAACGGCTGTCTCACTTGGAAGGGCATGCCCGCCGCTTGGAGCACGAGCTGGCCAGGCTTTCGATCGCGGTAGAGCAGCTGAATGCAACCGAGCAAGATCAGTCGGTTGACCAAGGGCAGGCCGAACGCGAACTGGCCCGTTTGCAGCAATTGATCAAGGAGACCGAGGCACGCCTAAAAGAGCTTCGTGATCAAAGCCAAGGACAGCGATCGTATGCCATTGTCCCTTATCGAGGGCCGAACGGCACCTACCGCAAGCCGATATACATCGAGTGTCGGGGAGACGGGATCGTGTTGCATCCCGAAGGCATTCGTTTGAAATCGAGTGATTTCGCAGCGACTTCATGGGCCGGCAATCCTTTGGCAGCGGCACTCCGTGCAACGAGAGAACATGTCAATGCACAAGCAGCCAGCGGAGGATCCCCCGAGCCGCCCGATCCTTATCCGATGATCTTGGTCCGACCGGACGGCATTCGCCAATACCATTTGGCGCGCGCCGCGATCAAGTCCTGGGATGCCCACTACGGCTACGAATTTATCGATAGCGATTGGGAACTTGATTTTCCGGAATTGCCTGATCCTCAATTAGCGCGCGTCCAGCAGCACGCGATCTTTTTGGCTCGCCAGCGCTTGGCTCGACTGATCCGGTCTGCACCGAGTCGCTTCGGTGGCATGGGGGCCAGAGGCAGCGGTTCAGGTGCGGGCGGCGGCAATTCTGGCTCAAGCAGTTTAGTCAGTACTGATTCCGATGGTGGTCGCCGGGGAGATGGCGGCGAGTTCAACGCTGGGGCTCCGATCGGAGAATCTGAATCGAGCGGCTTGGGTGACGGTGACGGTTTCGCTTCCAATCAGTCGGGATCCGAACCAACGCCTGCCTACGGCTCCAAAGCCGAGAGTGGCGAATTTCAAAATGGTGTATTGGGTGCTGAGCCGTCGGCTGCGGGTGAAGCTGCCGCGTCAGGCGAGCTTGCAGAGGGGGATGCGCTGTCCGCTAATGAGTTTGCCGAAGCGACCGGCAGCCGAGGCAGAGGCGATCGATATGCCGAGACGGCCGGATCGGGCGGTTCCAGCGCGTCCTCCGCGGGTAGTCCCGCCGCAGCCAACTCAGCAAAGACGTCGGCCGGCCAAGCTAGTGCTAGCGGATCGGCTGCCAGTGGTAGTAGTGCCGCCGCAGGAAGAGGCAGCGCAGCGGGTGGCCAGGCCGCGAGCATTGCCGACTCGCGCGGACGCAACTGGGCGGTTCAAAGCGGAGGGCCCAGCGCGGTCGCGATCCGTCGACCTATCCAGGTGGTTGTCCGCCCAGACCAGCTCGCTTTACTTCCGAGTCGTCACGCCATCGATGGCGTCGCGGCCACTGGCAAAGTGATTTCGCTCAACCAGTCCCAGCAAGAGATTTCTAGCGAGTTTGTCACGGCTCTGCGCAGACGCGTCGAAGAGTGGGGACTGGCCGGCAACGATTTGTATTGGCGGCCGATATTGAAACTGAATGTCGGTCCCGGCGCCGAGCAAACGGCCCATCAAGTGCTACGACTACTCAGAGACAGTGGCGTCGAAGTAAGTTTGCCTGACACTGCCCGCACTCCGCACAGAGCAAATCTCGATGGGACAACCGATGCCTCGCGCTAGATTTCCGGATGATGACAGCAGCGAAGATTCGTTCCTCGACGTTGTGGCGAACGTCGTCGGTGTTTTGATCATTCTGGTCATGCTCGTTGGCGCGCAGGCCTCGCGAAGCGCTCTAGGGACCAGCACCAACGAGTCAGCTACCGACTCAAACCTGCCCGTGGCGACTCATCAGATACAGCAGGATCAGGATACCGACGCTCTGCGCGGCAAATTGGAATTCGCCACCCAAGCGGCGCTAGCTGCGCAGCGAAACCTCCAAGAAACAAATCTTCAAATTTCTAAGATTCGCTATGAATCGCAGGCCTACGATCAGCAGCGTGTTGAGCTGGCGATGCATCGCTCCCTACTGGAAGACGATCTTGAGATCCGCAAGCAAAAACTCAACCAGCAGCAACAGCGCGAATTCGATGTGCAGCGGCAGCTTTTGGAGTCCAAGTTCGAACTCGATGAGCTCAGCCAAGAGCAGTTGCGTCTGATCTCGGAGCCAGCGGCAGTCACTGAAGTAGAGTGTGTGCCGACGCCGCTCGCGAAGGTCGTTGAAGGAGAAGCCATTCATTTACGGCTGAGCAAAGGATTGGTGTCGGTTGTTCCACTTGAAGAATTGTTGGCTGAGATTCAGTACAACGTTGAAGGCTTGCGCCGCCGCTTACAAGAGCGCAGTAGAATCGTCGAAACGTTTGGACCATTGGATGGCTATCGCCTCAAACTGACGGTCGCTAAACGAACTTCCGCCGAGTCGGTTGGTGGGCCGCTCGTTGGGCAAATCCAACGGACTAGCTATAGCCAATACGCCGAGATACTGCCGATTTCTGAAGACATTGGACAAAACGTAGAACAAGCACTTCTACCTGGTGGGAGACTCCACCAACTGCTCCAGACCGGTCGCCGGCAAAAGCCTGCTGTTGTTGTCTGGCTCTACACCGATAGTTTCGACGAATTTCGTCCTCTGAAACGTGCCTTGTGGGAGATGGGTCTTTCGCTCGCTACCCGACCGATGCGACCCGGCACACCTATTGGAGCTTCACCTCACGGAACCCGCGCTGCGGCACAATAGTCGAGCCAAACATTTTACCGGCCGGCTCAATAATTCGTCACTTGAAGTTTATTCCAACGTTGGAGCTTCTAAGGGACCTCCACCTGTCTTCATCGTAGACAGCTCCAGCAGCGTCACTCGCGACAAGCTCTCACACGAAGCGGCTGTTATGTCGCTTAATAGCTTGAGCAGCTTGTTCTGGGAAGCGGCGGGCAGGCTATCGAGTGGTGGTATCGAGGGAGTTAAGGGACCGTCGGTTGCTTCAAAGATGTGCAGCATCGTGATCTCAGAGGCGGGTCGCGTGAGAAAATAACCACCGTCGACCCCGCGGGTCGATTTGAGCATGCCGTGGTTGACCAAGCTACGCAGAATTTGCAACAGGAAGCGCTCGGGCATCTCGCCCAATTTGGCAAGCTTACTGCAGGGAACCGGCACACCTGGCGGCGCATTTGCTAATTGCAAGACCGCACCAATAGCATAAGCCGTAGATCGCGACATTCTCATTGCGAACCCAAATTGCCCAATTAAAAGTAATCGTAAAAATCGAATCACGGATCTCGAGCAATGATGCAGACCTAAGTTCTCCCCCTGTTGCTATCTATTGTCAAGCTGATTTGGCTCGAATTGACCTAGAGTACGCTGCTCGTCGGCTGCGGGTTGCGAAGCCGCGTAGGCGAAGCCACAGCCTGGAGAGGTTGGAATGTTGATTGAGGTAATCTACTGAAGATAGGTCTACTCAGCCTGGGAATTCGCCGACCGTCTCACTTTTGGCGATGGCGTCACGAATCAGGGGTTTTCACCCCAGTTTCTCACTTGCCTGGGTCAGCTTGTGCTGAGTTGGGTGTGAGCAAAAGTGCTTGTATCATCAGTAAGCCTGCGCCACCGACGAGCAACATGTCGGCGATATTGAAGTTGGGCCAGACCCAGCGGTCATCCCATTGCAGCAAGATCCAATCGCGAACAGCGTAAACACGCTCACCAGCGCGTATCGGATTAAAAAGACCCCAGTCTAAGCCAGGTAGTCCGACGCGGTCGTAAAGATTGCCTAGAATGCCGCCCATCACACAGCCTAAGGCCGTGTTCAGCCAGCGATCTTGAGCAGCCCGAAACCAAAACAACCAAACGGGAATGGCCAGCAGCGCCGCGAGCGAGAAGAGCGCAAAGAACCAGACCTTGCCCTGGCCCATGCCGAATAGCGCTCCCTCATTCAAGCTTTTTTGAATGCCGATGTGTCCCTGCCAAAGCCACCACTCGCTATCCCGGTAAAGTTCGGAATGGCGAAACACGAAATGCTTGGTTACGAGGTCAGCTCCACAGCCCAGCACAGCCAACATCACGAACCAGAATACGCGGTTTGTTGGGAGAGGCTGATCGTCGTTCATGGCACCTGACCGCTGAATAGAAGGGAGAACGCCCACCCTTGCGTACTGTAACGCGAACGGCCAACATTGCCCAACCCAATCCCCAACCCAATCCTTTGGCACACGGCGAAACAGACAATTCGGCCGCGGAATTCAATAGAAGAAGGGAAAGATGGTTAGCAGCGTTTAGCCAGCCATATTATGATCGCGTGACGAAGCACACCTTACACACATCGCCGCATAGGGCAACGCGTTCAAGCGGGTTTTGGGGATCACGCCTTCGCAGCCCAAGCAACGACCGTAACTGCCCGCTTCGATCCGCTGCAGTGCCAATTCGATCATCTCTAAGGTGTCTTCTTCGGAGGCCATCAGGCTCAGCGTGAATTCCTGTTCGAAGTTTTCGCTTCCCAGCTCCGCCATGTGAATCGGCATACTTGAAGCCTCGGTTCCCTCGCCCAATGCGGCTTCAGCCAACGAGGACACGTCTCCCCGCAAGCGAGCCCGCAGGTCGAGCAAACGTTGTTTGTAAACTTTCATATCCGCTTGCTTCATAATTCTCCTCGTCTTCTTCGTATTCTTGCCGGGTTCAGGCCTCTAAAGACCAGCTTTGCTAAATAAAGGCCAGACTTGCCATTGTATTAAGCCTACTTCTCCGCGTCAAATGTCCGGCAAATGTTCGGCGGTCGTGTAAGTTGTTTTTATAAAAGGCTTTGCGACATGAGCTCTAGCGCGTTTCGGCGCAATTGCCGTTGAGCTACCCGCTTGGTTGCGGCTGTCGACATAGCGAAGTAGACTGGCTATAAGTTGTTTTCTCAGTTGTGCTTACCTTCATTCTTACTCTTCTGGCGGGGACTTTTGCGTGGCTAATGCGGTGCCGACCTACACCGATCAGGCGTTCCAACGCTGTTTGGAGCCAGGTTGCGGCGCTACCTATGACGTGGGCGAGATGCGTACCTCCTGCGGGGAATGTGGTGGTTTGCTCGATGTTGCTTATGATTGGGACCGACTCGAGGTCCCGGCTTCGCTGCGCTGGTTCGAGAAGAAGTGGGCCCGTCGTAACGAACCGCTCTCGAGGAGTGGCGTATGGCGCTTTCACGAGTTACTTCCCTTCGCCCCCCCCGAAAAGGTTGTCACGATCGGCGAAGGGCAAACCATACTCAGTCCGTCGGACGGCGTGGCCAAATATGTTGGCATAAACTCCCGTGGTCTCTTTTTAGAGTATGAAGGCCTGAATCCGTCGGGAAGCTTCAAAGACAACGGCATGACAGCCGCCTTCACTCACGCGCACACCATCGGCGCCAAGCGCGCGGCTTGTGCCTCGACCGGAAATACTAGCGCTTCGTTAGCGCTTTACTGCGGCGTAAGTAAGCTGATGCAAGCGGTGATTTTTATTGGTTCGGGGAAAATTTCATACGGCAAGCTATCGCAAGCGCTCGACTATGGTGCCTTGACAATCCAGATCGCCGGCGACTTCGACGACGCGATGCAACGCGTCCGCGAGGTTAGCCAGCAGTTGGGCATCTATTTGGTAAACAGTGTCAATCCGTTTCGGCTCGAGGGTCAGAAGACGATCATGTATCGTGTACTGGAAAGCCTCGATTGGGAGGTTCCTGACTGGATCGTCGTCCCTGGCGGTAACTTAGGTAATAGCAGCGCTTTTGGCAAAGCCTTTATGGAGCTGCTCGAACTGGGACTGATCGACCGCATTCCACGCCTGGCGGTGATCAATGCTGCCGGAGCGAATACACTCCACGAACTCTACGAAGTTCGTGGGCAGCGTTGGAACGGTGGCCACCTCGATCACTCGACCACGACAAGCTACTACGACGAGATGGATCGCGACAATCGTCGCGCTGCGACGATTGCCAGCGCGATCGAGATCAACCGACCGGTCAACTACCAAAAGTGCCTGCGGGCACTCGATCTCTGCGACGGTGTCGTCCGCGAGGTATCCGATCAACAGATTCTCGACGCGAAGGCCCAAGTCGGCGCTAGCGGACTCGGTTGTGAGCCAGCCAGCGCGGCTAGTGTCGCGGGGGCGAAAATGCTCCGGCAGCAAGGCGTGATCTCCCCCTCAGATCGTGTTGTTTGCGTGCTCACGGGCCATCAGCTCAAAGACCCGACCGCGACGGTGGCTTATCACTCTACCGACCAAGAAGAGTTCAACCGCGTTTTGGGCAGCCGCGGCGTACAACGTGCCGAGTTTGCTAATCGGGCCGTTGCCGTTCCCAACGAGCTCGACGAAATCGTCCGAGCAATTCAGCTCAATAGCTGATATTCTAGGTAAGAGATACCCGTATGAAGATTGCTATTCACGGCGCAGCAGGACGGATGGGCCAGCGCGTGACAGCCCTCGCAGCGAGCCAGGCCGATCTCGAAATCGTCGCCGCTCTCGAATCGGCCACGCACCCGGCACTCGGGCAAGATGCCGGCATGTTGGCAGGCATAGGTGAAATCGGTGTTCCGCTAGCTGTCGTCGGAGAATCGGCGGCCGATATTGTAATTGATTTCTCGGTGCCCGATGCTGCCGTGGCGGCCGTGGCTCACTGCTTGGAGTTTAGCAAGCCGCTGGTGATCGCCACCACAGGTTTTGACCAGCAGCAAACGGCTTACATCCGAAAAGCGGCCGAACAGATTCCCATCGTTTGGGCTCCCAGCATGAGTACGGCCGTCAATCTGGTCATGAAACTCACTGAAATAGCCGGCCAGGCCCTCAAAGGTCTCCCCTCGGGCGTTGACGTCGAAATCATTGAACGACACCATCGGTTCAAGGAAGACGCTCCTAGCGGTACGGCTCTCCGTTTCGGCCAGATCGTCGCCAACGCCATGCAGAAGGTGTCACATACCCATGGCCGATCAGGTCGTCCTGGCAAACGTCCACCCGGCGAAATCGGCTACCATGCCCTTCGCACCGGCGACAACCCGGGTGAACACACCATTGTGTTCGGTATGTTGGGCGAGACGATCGAGCTGCGCGTCGCGGCCAGCAACCGCGACTGCTACGCCCAGGGCGCCCTGCTTGCCGCCGAGTGGCTCAACGGCAGGCCAGAGGGCCTCTACACTATGAACGACGTTTTAGGCCTGTGAGCCCCTCGCTCGTTAGTCCCTGCCCTCAAACCTCCCGTCTCCCGCTCCTTCCCATGGCCAAATGCGACGAAGGTTACCTCTGTGATGTCTGCGGCAAGGACGTCGCCACGCTTAGCGAGAGCGATCTCTACCTGCGTTACATCGTTGGTATGCTCGACCCCGAAGTACTGCACACGACGAGGGAGCGCCACATCCGCTGTAACCGATCGCTCGCCCAATACATCATTGCCGATGATTTTGCGGAAGTTGTGGTAGAAGGTCCGTTCGACAAACGTAGCCTCGATGCCGATTATGTCCGTGAGCAAGAGCTACTGCTAACTCGTGGCTGGCGACGGCTTTGCGAAGTATCGGGCGAGGATTTGAGAATCGTTGAGTATCCGTTGCCTGAGGTGGTTGAGTTGCTGCGGCGACGCTCCCCAGGGACTTAAGCGGATAAACTAAGAAGTGCGTTTCTGCGCCTCTCAAGCCGCTACCTTGTCAATCCATCTTGTGACACCCCACTGCGGCACGCATAATTGCCGGATGTCCACTGCCGAACTCCCTGCTACCGATGCGTCACCCCTGCCCTCGCTGTACGCGGATCGTAGTTTTTGGGGCATGACGGTCACCCAATTCTTCGGGGCGTTTAATGACAATCTTTTTAAGCAATTGGTCTTACTGTTGTCGATTTCTACTGCTGTCCAGGGCAGTGAAAAAGAGTTTGATGACCAACAATGGTTGCCGATGCTAGTCTTTGCCGCTCCGTTTCTGATCTTCACGGGAATCGCGGGATATTTTTCCGATAAGCTCGGTAAACGTGGCATCATTGTCAGCTGTAAAGTAGCTGAAGTGATCGTGATGGGTTTGGGAGCGATTGGGTTTTCTCTCTATTCGAATAACCAAAGTCTGCTTTTCTTGTACTCTGTTTTGTTCTTGATGGGAGCGCAGAGCGCTTTCTTTGGACCTGCCAAATATGGCATCTTGCCAGAGATGCTTCGTGGGCAGGACTTACCCCGGGCGAACGGATTCATCATGATGACAACTTTTCTCGCCATCATCTTTGGAACCGTAGCAGCCGGTTTTTTGTTGAAAGAATTCCGCGACCAGTTGTGGGTCGGTTCCGTGCTCTGTATTTCCATAGCCGTTATTGGCACGCTGACATCGCTGTTTGTCCGTCGAGTGCCAGCGGCCAATCCGAGACTTCAATGCGAGCGATCTTCCTTTCTTGTGCCGCCCGATATGGTGCAACTACTTCGCAGTGACAGACCGCTGCTGATGGCCTTGGTGGTCTCCAGCATCTTTTGGTTGCTAGCGGGCATGGTGCCTTCTACCGTAAACATCTTAGGGAAGAGCGAACTTGCGTTAGACGATGACTGGACGAGCATGATGACCGGCATGGTTGGCGTTGGAATAGCGGTGGGCTGTGCCGTCGGAGGACTAATTTCGCGTGGGAAAATCAACTTTGGCCTGATACGTGTCGGCAGCGTCGGTATGCTGTTGTGCATGCTCCTGTTGGCAGTGCCGGCCGCCGGTGACATTCAGCTGCTACATGACGCTCAAGGTAAATTGGTGCGTCTCCCG
>Ga0310121_10005531_pt1 | contig 10847 bp, 7 predicted proteins | sample CB27_Tmax_986_MG_FD_203504 | JGI IMG/M metagenome (GOLD analysis project Ga0310121, IMG submission 203504) | Marine microbial communities from Western Arctic Ocean, Canada - CB27_Tmax_986 | ecosystem: Environmental > Aquatic > Marine > Oceanic | place: Canada: Western Arctic Ocean | collected...
GCTCGGTGATCTCGTCTTCCAGTCTTTCACCGAGGTTGGCCTCTCAAGGACGACTGCGTTCCTTGACGACCTGAAGGACTTCGGGTTCCGCTATGCGACTCTCGGAGGCATCAGTGTCGGAATCGACGACCTCGAAGTGCCTCCCGAAAAGGTAGATATCCTCCGGGATGCGGAGGAGCAGGTGTCCCGGTTCCAGCGCGCATACACCTCGGGGTTCATTTCGAATGGGGAGCGTTACAATAAGGTCATCGATACCTGGACGCATGCGAACAACGACGTTGCTGACGCAATGGTGCGGCGGCTGGAGCGCTCCAAAGGCGGGTACAACCCTGTCTACATGATGATGATCTCCGGCGCCCGAGGGAATCGGGATCAGATGCGCCAGCTCGCGGGAATGCGGGGGCTTATGGCGAAGCCGCAGAAGAAGCTTACGGGGGGGATCGGGGAGATCATTGAGAGCCCGATTAAGGCCAACTTCCGCGAGGGACTAAGTGTAGTCGAGTATTTCATTTCCACTCACGGGGCCCGGAAAGGTTTGGCGGACACAGCGTTGAAGACTGCGGACGCCGGGTATCTCACCCGTCGGCTGGTGGACGTGTCCCAGGACGTTACGATCACCGAGGAGCGCTGCGGCACGATTCTGGGCCTCGAAATGACCGCGTTGAAGGAGGGCGAAGATATCATCGAACCCCTCAAGGACCGGATCGTGGGGAACCACGCGCTCGAGGATGTGGTGGATCCGCTCGATGGAGAGCTTATCGTCGCTGCAGGGAAGGTCATCGATGAGCTGATGGCGGACTCCATTGAGGAGGCCGGGATTCAGGTGGTGAAGATTCGCTCGGTCCTGACTTGTGAGTCCCCAAGAGGCGTCTGTCGTATGTGTTACGGGCGGAACCTAGCGACGATGGGTCCGGTGGACATTGGTGAGGCAGTGGGAATCCTCGCGGCGCAGTCGATCGGCGAGCCCGGAACCCAGCTGACCCTGCGGACGTTCCATATCGGTGGGACTGCGGCCCGGATTGCGGCTCAGACTCAGCGGAAGTCCAAGATCGATGGATTGATTACACTGGAGCGGGTGAACACGGTCGACAATTCGGACGGGGATCGGGTGGTCACGTCTCGCGAAGGCCAGATTATCCTGAAGACCGAGACAGGGCAGGTCCTCAGCCGTCTCTCTGTACCTTACGGCGCGACCCTGACCGTGGCGGAAGCACAGCCGATCAAGTCAGGGGACCTCCTCTTTACGTGGGATCCCTACTCCGAGCCTATCGTCGCCGACGCCAAAGGAATCGTGCGCTTCGTCGACGTTGTTCAGGGTCAAACGATGCGGGAGGAACTGGACGAATCTACTGGGCGCCGGCAGATGCAGATCATCGAGGATAGGAACAAGAAGCTCCACCCAACGATCCAGATTTGGGGGAGAGGGAAGCGGGCGAAGAAGCTTCGTGAATTTATTGTTCCAGTTGGAGCTCAACTGATCATTAAGGACGGAGACCCGGTGGATTCCGGTGCGACGCTCGCAAAGATCAGTCGCGAGGTGTACAAGACGCGGGACATCACGGGCGGGCTCCCGCGAGTCGCGGAGCTCTTCGAAGCGAGGCGTCCAAAGGATCCCGCGGTCATCACGGAGATCGACGGGGATGTACGTTTCGGGGACATCAAGCGAGGGAAGCGGGAGGTGGTGATCACTCCGGAATCCGGTCCGGAACGCAGGTACGAGGTGCCGGTAGGTAAGCACCTGCGGGTGCATGAGGGGGATCAGGTGCGGGCCGGCGACCGGCTGTCTGAGGGGCCGATCAACCCGCACGACATCCTGAAAATCAAGGGGCCGAGAGCTGTGCAGGAGTATCTCCTGAACGAAATTCAGGAGGTGTACCGGCTTCAGGGGGTGAAGATCAACGACAAGCACATTGGGGTGATCGTCCGCCAGATGTTACAGAAGGTGAAAATCACTGATCCGGGGGACACGGATCTTCTCGAAGGGGAGCATGTCGATCGCACGGGGTTCCGAGAGGTGAACCGGTCCACCTTGGATGCGGGCAGGAATCCCGCTCGCTCGGAACCGCTTCTGTTGGGCATCACCAAGGCAAGCCTAACCACCGAGTCGTTCATCTCTGCGGCTTCCTTCCAGGAAACTACGCGGGTGCTTACCGATGCGGCGGTCCGTGGTGCTCGGGATGACCTCAAGGGATTGAAGGAGAACATCATCATCGGACACCTCATCCCTGCGGGTACTGGGATTCACCGGTATTCTGGGATCGAGTTCATGGTGGAGGAGACCTTCTATGACGAGGAGATTCTCCCACTTACCGAGCCAGGGGGCCTGATCCCAGGTCTCGAGGAGGAGGGCGCGGCCGTGGACTGAGGCCGGCCCGCGCTCCGCAGCTCGAGCGGGTCGGACTGGCTTGTGCTACGGGACGGCCGCGCACACGGTGCTGCACGATCCATCCTTTCTCTAGGGCCTACGGGATCGGCGCGGTGCGTTCTAATCCTACATTTCCGTAGCGTCACCCTTGTACCCGACCACAATGTAGGATTCGGGCGAATATCCGCGTCGGCACGATACTCAGCTAACTAGTTGTGTGATAAATCATTGACCGAGATGTGGCCCAGTCGCCAAGCGTGGCACAGTAATGGCAGCGGGAACCCAGCGTCTGAGTACACCCCCAGGAGCCTAGGGTAACCCCGAGGCTCCGCCCACCCCAGGAGATCTATAGAGATGAGAAAGTTCATCGGTACGGCCGCGATCACACTGGCGCTCTTCGCGCCCATGGCTGCCCAAGCACAGGAGGCTGAGGTATCTGCCAACGCCGGTTGGGTGAGTCAGTACTACTACCGAGGGCTGTTGCAGAAGACCTCTTCCGCCAGTGCGGGTTTGGACGTCGGCCTGAGCAACCTATACCTAGGAACTTGGGCGGCTGATGTTGCCGACGGGGCAGAGGTAGATCTGTACGCCGGCTTCGGAGTCGACCTGGACGGCGGCCTTAGCGTCAGTGCCGGCGGGACCGCGTATTTGTATACGGGCGAGTTCGACGACACTTATCTTGAGGCCAACCTCGGGGCGGGATATGGACCTCTAAGTGTGGAGTTCTCCATCGGGACCTACGACACCAGCCCGGAGAGCCTGAGCTACTGGTTCCTCGGCGTAACGGCCGAGCAGTCAGGGTTTTATGGGACCCTGGGTATGTTAGGTGGCGATGAGGGATTCATCAATGACGAAGGAGACTCGGGGATGCATGCAGAGGCAGGGTATGGCTTCAGCGCGGGGGATCTCGACCTCACTATCTCTGGGATCTTCAGCGATGAGAAGCTCAACAACATCTCCGGTGGGGATGATTCCGAGCTCACTCTCGTGTTCGGCGTAAGCAAGGCATTCGAGATCAACTGATTGTCCGCAATACTGTAGAGGTCGAAATCAGGACATCGCCCGGTCCCGCTGCGGCAAGAGCTGCAACATGGGACCGGGCGATTTTTCTCCCCTCCGGCACGGAGCACCACTCCGAACCGCGGGACTTCCGAGAACGATCCCAGGCTCACCGGGGTAGCGGAGACCGTAGGTAGCCTACAGAAATGTAGCTTTGTCTCGCACGCCCAGGGTTGAGTCGCACATGGTCGAGCCCACGAGGACGAGGCAGTTGGGAATATCGAACGAGCGGTCCGGTCCTCTCTCTCTTCTGCACGAGGCGAGCGCGTTGCTCGACGACGCACCGGACCTGGCGTCTTCAGTGCAGCCTGTGCTTGCCGCTTTATCCCGTCACATGAAGGTAGAGTGTGCCACGCTGACGGTCCTGAACCGGCACACCTCAGAGATTCTCGTACATGAGGCGATCGGCCTGACTGACGATCAGCGTCAGCGGGCCCGGTATCGCCTCGGGGAAGGAGTGACCGGACGGGTCGTAGAGACGGGCGCGCCTGTCATAGTGCCGTCCATCGCGACGGATCCGCTTTTTCTAAGCCGTACCCGAAGCCCCGAGGAGCGTAACGAGGCGGAGATGGCCTTCGTGTGCGTTCCGGTACGACTCGGGAATGAGACCATCGGAGCGCTGAGTGCCGAGCGACCGTACAGCCACACCTTCTCCTTCGACGAAGACATCCGGACCTTATCAGTTCTCGCGTCCTTGATCGCGCACGCGGTGAGACTCAAGCAGTTCGCAGAGGAGGAAAAGGCTCTCGTCGCCGAGAATCAGCGCCTTCAGAGGGAGCTCGCGGACCGGTATCGGCCTGCGAACATCATTGGGAACTCGAGAGAGATGGCCCCCGTGTACGAGATGATCGGGCAAGTTGCAGCTAGCGACGCGACGGTGCTCATCCGGGGTGAGAGCGGCACTGGCAAGGAGCTAATCGCCCAGGCAGTGCACTACGGAAGCCAGCGGTCCAAAGGGTCCTTCGTGCGGGTGAACTGCGCCGCTCTTCCGGAAGGGCTCGTGGAAAGTGAACTCTTCGGCCACGAACGAGGTGCCTTCACGGGTGCGATACACCAGCGTGCCGGGCGGTTCGAAAGGGCTGCCAAGGGTACGATCTTTCTCGACGAGATCGGGGACTTGCCACCCTCCGTACAGGTACGGCTCCTGCGTGTTCTCCAGGAGAGAGAGTTCGAACGAGTTGGCGGAACGAAGGTGCTTTCGACGGACGTACGGGTAGTCGCGGCTACGAACAGGGACCTGGAAAACGACATGGAGGAAGGGATCTTCCGCGCCGACCTCTACTATCGACTCAACGTCTTTCCCATCCATGTTCCGCCACTGAGGGAGCGGCGTACAGATATAATCCTCCTAGCCGACCACTTCATCGAGAAGTTCAACGAACGGCACGACAGATCCATAGTTCGACTTTCTACGCCCGCGATCGATCTGCTCATGGCGTATCACTGGCCGGGGAACGTTAGGGAGCTTGAAAACGCCATCGAACGGGCAACGCTCATCGCAGATAGCGATGTGATTGATGCACGCCTGTTGCCACCTAGTCTCCAGATGGCCAACCTGGGTGAGCGCCGCTCGGGGCCTTTGAATGCGCAGCTTGGTGCGTTGGAGAAGGAGCTCATCATCGATGCCCTCAAGGTGAATAAGGGCAATCGAGCTGCAGCGGCTCGGCAGCTCGGAGTGACTGAGCGAGTCATAGGGCTTCGTGCGGAGAAGTACGCGTTGGATTGAGAAAGCGGCCCCGCAGACCCGCGACCTACAATTTCGTAGGTAGCCCGTACGATCCTACCGTTTCGTATCCCTCTATCGATGTTTTCAGTCCCCGCATCGCGGCATGACAGAGCCATAATCCATTATTGACATTATGGTTATATGATTCCTTGGCCACATGGCACATCGCTTGCCCTTATACGCCCTTATGTCATCGCGGGGGACATGCGATGCGGTGTCCACTTGGAATGATTTCGGAGGAAAACTAGTCATGCGGCTCATACGGAAGGTACTTACCACTCTGTCAGGGATGCTGATCGCGGGTACCCCGTCGGTTGCGGCTGCCCAGGAAGTAACGGCGGCGGACGCGATGTTCACCGTCAACAATACCTGGATGTTGGTCGCAGCATTCCTAGTGTTCATCATGCATTTGGGCTTCGCCGCTCTCGAAAGCGGCCTAACACAGTCCAAGAACACAGTGAACATCTTGTTCAAGAACATGGCCATTATCGCCATCGGCCTGCTCACCTACGCGATTGTAGGGTTCAATCTGATGTACCCGGGAGACTTCTCCATCGGACAGTTCTTCGGCTTCGCAGGGTTCGGGATTGGTACCGACGCCGCGGGGCTGACGGCGGAGTACAACCCCGGCTACACCTACTGGACCGACTTCATATTCCAGGCAATGTTTGCTGCCACGGCGGCGACAATCGTCTCGGGTGCCGTAGCGGAGCGAATAAAGCTGTCGGCGTTTCTCGTGTTCTCAACGATCTACGTGGCGCTGATCTATCCCTGGGTCGGCTCGTGGAACTGGGGTGGCGGTTGGCTCGCGCAAATGGGCTTTCACGACTTCGCCGGGTCCACGCTCGTCCATTCAGTTGGCGGCTGGGCCGCTCTAGCCGGCATCATGCTGCTCGGACCGCGCATGGGGAAGTACGTGAACGGAACGATCCGACCGATCCTCGGTCACAATGTGCCCTTGGCGGTATTGGGGATGTTCCTCCTGTGGTTCGGGTGGTACGGGTTTAACGGTGGTTCGGTTCTGAGTGCGGATCCAGGACTCGTCTCTCTCGTATTCGTGACCACCTCGCTCGCGGCGGCGGCAGGTATAATCGGCGCGATGCTTACGACCTGGATGGTTCACAAGCATCCCGACGCGTCTATGGTCTTGAATGGGGCGCTTGCGGGCTTGGTGGGAATCACGGCAGGGGCAGACGTCGTGTCTCCGATGTCGGCTGTGATCATCGGAGCCATCGCAGGTGTGATCGTGGTATTCGCCGTCATGTCCTTCGATCGTGTGAAGCTCGATGACCCCGTGGGCGCGACATCTGTGCACCTGGTGTGCGGCATCTGGGGGACCCTGGCCGTCGGAATCTTTAGCCCGGATTTCAGTATCTTGACTCAGTTGATCGGAATCGCGGCGTACGGCGCGGTCTGCTTTGTGTCGGCTTTCTTGATCTTCACGGTGGTGAGAGCGACGATGGGCCTGAGGGTGTCCGAGGAAGAAGAGCGCCGAGGGCTCGATCTCTCCGAGCACAATATGGAAGCGTATCCGGACTACACGATTTTCACCTCTCGCTGATCACCAACCGCTCAACGCGAATGGAGTAAACGATGAAACTACTGATTGCATACGTTCAGCCGGAGCGGCTTCACCATGTGAAGCGTGCGCTCAGCGAGGTGGAGGTGACCCGGATGTCTGTTACGAATGCCCTGGGCTGCGGACAGCAGCGCGGTTTTACCGAGAGCTATCGGGGCACAGAGTTCGAGGTCCAGCTCCTCAAGAAGGTGCGCTTCGAGATCGCGGTCAATGACAGCTATCTGGAGCGCACGAAGGAGGCGGTCATCAAGGGTGCACGAACCGGGAACTTCGGGGACGGTGTGATCTTCGTGCTCGACCTGGGTGAGTGCTATCGAATTCGAACCGGAGAGCAGGGGGGGCCCGCGATCGGATGAGGGTTGGGTGAGCGCGGAAACCGCGGGGATCCGAGGCCCCTTGGGGAGGTCCCCAGGGGAACCTCGGGTCCGTGCCATCTATCGCCGAGAAATCTGCTGATCGATGCCTAGCCGAGCGTGCGGATGGCTGATACACTGCAGGCCCCTCAAAAGAGTATTCCACGTAACCAAATGGATCGAGTGCCATGACACCGGAAGACTTCTTTAAGTTCGCGAAAGAGAACAATGCGAAGATGGTGGATCTCAAATTCACCGACCTATTAGGAACATGGCAGCACTGCAGCTACCCCGTTGAGACTTGGGACGAAGGCACGTTTGAGGACGGGGTTGGTTTCGATGGATCCTCAATCCGGGGATGGCAGGCGATCAACGTCTCCGACATGCTGGCTGTCCCGGACCCGGCGACGGCGAAGCTGGACCCCTTCTTTGCCGAGCCCACGGTAAGCGTGATCGCAGACATTGTGGATCCGGAAACGCGCGAAGACTACTCGCGGGATCCCAGGCACGTTGCCAGGAAGGCCCAGGACTACATGGTGGGAAGCGGGGTTGCGGACACCTGTTACGTGGGGCCGGAGCCCGAGTTCTTCATTTTTGATCATGTGGCCTATGAGCAGAACCAGCACCGGGGCTTCTACCAGATCGATTCGGTTGAGGGGGCCTGGAACACTGGCCGCTTCGAAGAGCCAAACCTCGGTCACAAACCGAGATATAAGGGAGGATACTTTCCAGCCAGCCCGACCGATACGTACCACGACCTGAGGGGCCAGATGACGGCCGAGATGCAAAAAGTCGGTATCGTGGTCGAGGCCCATCACCACGAGGTGGGCACCGGTGGTCAGGCCGAAATAGACATGCAGTTCGCCCCGCTGATCGAGATGGCGGATCAGTTCATGTGGTTCAAGTACATCGTCAAGAATGTGGCGAAGAACGCCGGGAAGACGGCAACCTTTATGCCGAAGCCGATCTTCCAGGACAACGGCAGCGGAATGCATACGCACATGTCGCTCTGGAAGGCTGGGCAGCCCCTGTTTGCCGGGGATGGGTACGCCGGGCTGAGTGATACGGCTCTTCACGCCTGTGGTGGTCTATTGAAGCACGCCCGCGCGGTGCTCGCGTTCGCGGCTCCTACCACCAATTCCTACCATCGGCTCGTTCCCGGATTCGAGGCTCCGGTGAACCTAGCGATGTCGAAGCGAAACCGATCGGCATCGGTCCGGATCCCGATGTACTCGGATAGCCCGAAGGCAAAGCGGCTCGAGTTCCGGTGCCCAGATCCGAGTTCCAACGGATACCTGATGTTCTCGGCGATGCTGATGGCGCTGCTCGACGGGATCGAGAATCAGATCGACCCGGGCGATCCGTTGGATAGGGACATCTACGACATGAGCCAGGAGGAGCTGGATCAGACGAATAAGACGCCGGCGAGCCTGGACGAAGCCCTCGCCGATCTTGCAGACGACCATGCGTTTCTGACCAAGGGCGACGTTTTTACCGACGACCTGATTGAGACCTGGATCAGTTACAAGACGGAGAACGAAGTGGAGGAACTGCGGCTGCGCCCACATCCGCACGAGTTCTCTCTTTACTACGATAGCTGACGGCGTTACGAGCCGGATTAGGCGAGCCGTTTCCCGAGCCCAGTCGCTCGGGAAACGGCTCGTTCTTCATCGGGTCGGAGGCGGTGTCCATGGGTGAAATGAGCCGATGACACGAACAGAGCGAGCCCGCTCCTGCGTCTTTGCCATCGCACGGTCCACGGCCGCGTCATATGGGATTCCATCCAGCTCCAATACGAAGCGGTAGCTCCAAGGCGTTTCTCCTGGGCGGGACTCCAGCTTCGAGAGGTTCACCCCCTCGTCTGAGAAGGGTAGCAGGATCTCAACCAGGGATCCCGGTCGGTTCTGGGTCTCGACGAGAAGTGCGGTTTTCCACCCGTGCTCGGCTCTTGCCCCCTCGCCAGGGATCGGATCGGCGCCCTCTCTTCGCACAACTAGAAAGCGGGTCTGATTGTCTGACCGATCCTGTAAGTCCGAGGCGAGGACCCGTAGGCCGTAGCGCTCGGCGGCGCGCTCCGACGCGACCGCTCCTAGCCTGCTATCGCTGCCTTCCGACACTTCTCGAGCCGCGCCCGCTGTGTCGTAGACGGCTATCGCTTCGAGATGCAGGTGCTCGGACAGAAAATGTCCGCACTGTGCCAACGCTACCGGGTGAGAGATGACCCTCTTCAGCCCTTCCAGCGTGGAATCTGGAAGACCGAGGAGGAAGTGCCGGATCGGCCGGATCACTTCCCCGACAACGCACAGCCCGGGTTTCATCAGGACGTCGTAGGAAGGAAGTACGGAGCCCGCGAGGGTGTTCTCCACCGGAAGGAGCCCTGCACCCACCCGCCCAGATCGGATGGCGTCTCCCACCTCACGGAACTCGCGGCACGGGACCGGCTCGACCTCCGATCCGAACCATGTGAGGACCGCCTCTTCACTGAACGCCCCCAATTCACCTTGGAACGCGACTGAGAGGGGGATCATAGCACCTCGGGACAGTACGAGTGCGATGGACGGAGCGCGTCGGTCCGGAGTCTCAATCCGCTATGGCTCGGGCGTCCTCGAACGCCTGGATCTCATCGACATGCCGAAGGGTGAGCCCGATGTCGTCGAGTCCTTCCAAGAGACATCTCCTGCGGAATGGGTCTACCTCGAAATCGGTCTCGAATCCGGTCGTGTCACTCATCCTGCAGAGATCGAGGTCAACCGTTACCTCGAGTTCTGGATCTGAGGATGCCCTACCCATGAGCCCCTGGACGACTTCCTCCGGAAGAGTCACAGGCAAGAGCCCATTCTGGAAACAGTTGCTCTCAAAGATGTCGGCGAAGCTCGGCGCGACGATCACTCGAACTCCAAAATCCGACAGTGCCCACACCGCGTGTTCGCGGGAGGATCCGCATCCGAAGTTCCTTCCGGTCACGAGAATGGGCGCCGCCTTGTATTCCTCACGGCTCAAGACGAATTCGGGCCTCGACGAGCCGTCCGCCTCGAATCGCCAATCGAAGAAGAGAAACTCCCCGTAGCCGGATCGCTCGATTCGCTTGAGGAACTGTTTCGGTATGATCTGGTCTGTATCCACATCCACTCGATCGAGGGGAGCGGCAGCTCCGGCCACCACACCGAACCGATTCATCCTCTCCTCGACTCCCAGTTTCTAATGTCCACGAAGTGACCCGCGATCCCCGCGGCCGCGGCCATCGACGGGCTCACAAGGTGTGTACGACCCCCGCGCCCTTGCCTTCCCTCGAAGTTGCGGTTGGATGTAGACGCGCAGCGCTCACCAGGACCCAGAATGTCCGGATTCATCCCCAGACACATTGAGCAACCCGCCTCCCGCCATTCAAAGCCTGCATCTCGGAAAATCTCATCTAAACCCTCGCGTTCGGCGTCTCGTTTAACCTGGTTCGACCCAGGGACTACCATGCCGCGAACGTCCGGGTGAATCGTTTGTCCTCGCACGACCTGGGCTGCGCTCCGGAGGTCTTCGAGCCGCGCATTCGTGCACGATCCGATGAACACTCGATCCAACCGGATCTCCTGCATCGGAGTTCCGGGCGTCAGACCCATGTACTCTAGGGCTCGACTCGCGGCTCCGCGCTCCGCCGAGCTCGTCGCTTCGTCTGGGTCGGGTACCTTGCCGGTCACAGGTACAACCATCCCTGGGTTCGTTCCCCACGTCACAGTGGGCTCCAGATTGGCCGCGTCTATTTCCACCAATCCG
>Ga0310121_10005532_pt1 | contig 10844 bp, 6 predicted proteins | sample CB27_Tmax_986_MG_FD_203504 | JGI IMG/M metagenome (GOLD analysis project Ga0310121, IMG submission 203504) | Marine microbial communities from Western Arctic Ocean, Canada - CB27_Tmax_986 | ecosystem: Environmental > Aquatic > Marine > Oceanic | place: Canada: Western Arctic Ocean | collected...
CTCTGCCCGTTCTGGAAATGATCTTGAAAAGACATTTCAGTGTCATGGTAGAGCCAATGCGAGGCGACCGGCTCCAAGCGGAACTTCGGTCCTGACCAGAAGAATCCAATCCGGGCCTCCGAAGACGTCTTCTCGTACTCGATTTCCAAGGGCAGGTAGCCGAATTCCAACTCGATTGGTTTCGAATCCATCCAGGCAAGGTGATCCGAGCTGGCCGTCAACAAGAGCTTGTCTGCCACCTTGAGCTGCACGCGCCCGGCAGCGAAGAACCGAAATCGGTACTCACCAGGGGTCCACACCTTTAACCGTCCGGTCCACTTCACTCGGAAGCTGCCAGGCGGAATTCGGGGGTCCGGCGCGCGGTCCTGCCAGATCATCGAGACCTGATCGTCAATCCGAGTGATCGGTTCACCATTGTCGCCGACGTACTGTGCGATCACTCCGGACTGATACTCCGACCAGAATTCGTCTTCGTCCTCGTCGTCGCTCTCGTCGGCCATCGCCGCGCAGACAATACTCATCAGGATAACGCTGCCTACGAGCGTCAACCGCAGTAGCCGCTGCGCGATAGGTTGTCGATTCATTCGTGTCCTTTTCGCATTCGGGAAGTCTGAGTTTTTCCCAACGATAACCTAGCCCGCAGTGCTGGTCCAACGACCTGCGAGTAAAAGCTGCGGCGGCGGTCTAGTCAAACTCAAGAATGCCGTCTCACCTGGGCCAGCTCATTCGTGTTGCCGCCCGTTCTCTGACACGTCAGTCCACGAGGAGCTGGCGAGAACACCAGTGGATTAACGCCCACGCTTCGCGCCCAGTTCTTCCGTCGCCGGCAAGTCTTCGATCTTGATTGTCGCCATCGCCATTCTCTCCGGAGTTTGGTTGATCGCTCCGGCTGCGCCGTTGCATCACCTCAATCTTCGCGCCCGCGGGAACCTGGTCCACGTCCTCATTGAACCAAAACGATTTAGGACGATTCGCTAGGTCACTCGATCGCAAACGGAGGTCCAATTGCTCACGTTATTGTTTGATTTGCCCCATCTGGCTGGTTAGGGTGGCGGGAACAGGGCGAATTGTGGCCCATCACCATTTGTTCTACTTCATTGCTTGGGGACTGCGATGTATCGCTTTGGAAAAAGGGTGCCGCTGCTACTTCTGGTTGGATTGGTGACCGCTGGTCTTGTTTCGAATCGTGTCAATGCTCAGGGGCGCAAGAGCAACTGGTGTGTCGACCCAATTTTCTCGTCGCCGTCCACTTCAGTAGTTGGTTCGAGCTACACATCTAGCCACTCGATAGGTGCACCCTGCCATTCGTGCGGGACACCCGGGTATGCCGCTGGGATGCAGGGACGCGCGTACGGAGCCTCAGGCTATGCGGGCATGACGGGCTCAGCAATTAACTGCCCGCCGCCAACCAACGCATTTCTGCGTGTCTGGGTCGACGATCGCGCGACGGTGTGGGTCAACGGCCAGCGGACCAAGCCGCAGAGGTTAGCAGGAGCGAATCGCGGAAGCCGTATTTTTAGTCTTACCGGACTTGCACCGGATGAGACTCAAGAGGCCATCGTCCAGGTTCTGATGCAGGATGGCCAATCGAAGACGGAGACGAAACTCGTCCTTGCAGGTGGATCGTACGAAATGCGTTTTCACAAAATGGTGAACTTCGAGGGAATCCTGCCACAAGATAAGTTTGAACTAGCTCCAGCAACCGCACCAGCTCCCTCTGGTGGACTCAAGAATGATCCAGAGTCGACGCCTGACCCGGCTCCAGCCCCCGACCCGTTCGTGGATGATCCCGTCCGGACCTAACAGACGGCGACAAACGAATTCGAATCCACGCAACACTTCCATTTCGTTGGAATGGCGGTGTTGTCTTTGTAATCAATGGTCCGAGCGAACTCGCGCTGGATCCGTTACTCTAGTCCCATTTTCCGCTACTTCAGATTCTTACAAAACCCGTATTGCGCCATACGCGTTCCAGACACCGTTTCTGAATTCAGTGTTAATCCCGCGCTGATCGCGTAACGACTATCGGCCAAGAGTTGGAGGTTAGCTAGTGTGTAAAAGTATTGAGATGCTGTAAGCCGCCATTAGATCTTGAGACGGTGGCCTACCTTTTAGCGATCCTAATCCCATCGTTAGAAGACACGAGCTTGTATTTCAAATCAAACAGCCTGTCGTATTCGTCTAGTTCAGCCGCAGTCGGATTTACGGCGTTTTGGAATATATTCGGCTTTATTCCGCTCTTGAACGCGTTGTCCATCCGATCTTCAAGGGTCAACGGCGGCGACTCAATGGCACTTAAGATCGAATCCACTGTTTTCGGGCCGACGCCATGTAAAGTAATGGCCTCGTTTCCTTCGCAAGCCTCTTTGAGTCGGTCCAGAATTGTCGTAAATCCCAAGTCCTGGCAAATGACCACTGCCGTCTTCGGTCTTAAATCTGTGAGGATCCGCAAGAATTGTTTGAAATCGTCGATCGCCTTGTCCGTCAGTTTTGACAACTCTATTTTCAATTCGGGATCGGCTTCCTCGATACACTTTTCAATCTGCTGTACGTTTTTTGCGAATGACGTTTGGTTTGCTGGCAAGGTACTCATTCCTTATGCGCGGAGATCTGAGCCGTACAGAGAGATCCTGGTTTCGCCTCTCGGTATGCTATCATCAAGTCGTCGCAATGGAATGGTCCAAAGGCGTTTCTTTCTTTACTAGCGAACCGGCGGAAGTCGCCGCATCCGGACATCGCGACGGCGGCGTTCGGCTCGTTCGAAACTCGCCGGACGGACGGCTGCATCTCGGCCTCGAACCGAATCGCGGTAAGTTTCCGCGCCGTTGTTGAACTGCGGCGAGAGTTGGGAATCACGTCGCCTCGAGCTTTCGTTAGGCATCGCGCGAGGTCCGATCAATTCGATAGGCTCAATTTGCGAACGATCTAGAGGGATGCTCTGCCCGACGGCCCGTGGCCCGATCCGCTCGGGATATACCGGCTGGTGCCGATACCGGTCGTACGGCGGTTCCTGCATTTCCGGCGGGCGACGATCGGATCGCTCAAAGCCGTTTCCAGTTGGATCCTTCACTCCGCTCGGGTAAGAGTAGCCGCCCGGGTGATGTGGTGAAGGTAATGTTTGCGAGTGGTAAAAGTCTGGCCGGTAACTGTTAGGCGCCTTCCACCCAATGTCAAGGAACTCATCGACACGCTCCGATGCGACCCTGAAAACATAATCTCGCATGGACTTCTGTCGTCCTCGAACGACGTGCTCCGTTTCCAGTAACGAAATGTGATCAAGATCAACGACTTGTTGCGCCCAGCGAAGCCCCATCAGATCGAACAACGTGGGATACACGTTGGTTTGCCCCAGAATGATGTTTTGCTGAATCGATGATTCAGCGCTCGGTGCAGGCCTAAATGCTGCTCCCAGAATGGGAATGTCCTCCAGCAACGGGACGCCTCGACTGGTCCGCGAGACTTTCAACGCAACTTGGTAGCGACTGATTTCACGCAATTCGTAATTGGACGTTTGTACGGCGGTGTGGACAAAGTGCCGCTTGATACGTCCCAGGTGTTTCTCGTCGGCGCGGACCGGTTCACGAATGTTGGTGGTGTACATGTAGTCAAAATCGTACACGACCGAATCGCCGTCCGGTTGCATCACGGGCCTGATTTGAAAGCCAGTGCCCGTTTCGAGTTTATAGATCGCAGGCTCCGGAACCAGACTCTGTAACGCCGATCCGGGTGCCCCACCTACTTGCTGCTGCGGAGCGAGCCCCATGATATGTTGATCGGTACTCGTGGATTGTCCTGGAACGACGTTCTTCACCGTCGTTGGTTGCTTGCTGCCTCCCATCATCTGGAAGGCCGCCAGGAACGTAGGGTCATTGACCAGCGCTCCGGAATCCTCCACCAGAGCCTTGGCCGCATCGAAGGCCTCCTTGATGGCGATTTGCCGTTTCGGCAAATCAAACTCCATCGTGGCCTGCGGATCAACTTTGGCAAAGGCTCGATTGTTCGTCAGAATCGTCGTTCTTTCAACCTGACCAAGACTCACCTGTTGGGACCTCGCCGCATTTCGCACGCGCACAAACATAGGATCGTAGAATTGAACTTTGAAATCGTCTTCGATCGCGATCGACAGTCGTTTCAGATAATGGTCCATCACCGCTATGTGGGAACGTGTGCCCTCGACAAGCTCGATGAACTTATCTTCTTGTTCATCGATCAAATGATTCAGAAGTTTACGATGATCCAATGGTCCGCGCGTCCGATCGAGGAAGTCCTCCACGAAGGCAATTGTCGCTTCGACGTTAGCCGTGTTGGAAGCGTTTCGATAAGCCTTCTGCGCGATGTTTCTAAGATTCTGTTTGAAGGCGGAATCTGGTATCTCGTTAAGTGCTGCCTTGACTTCATTAAATGTATGATCGACCTTTTCAGAGCTGATTGTCTTGCTCTTCACTACTCGCTTGAAGTCATCGATTTTCCATCGGAGATTCTCGTAAGGTGTCTGGTACCTGGCAACGATAGCAATTAGCGAGTCCCACGCGGCGGACAACTTCCCAAGTTCGCTCGGTTTTAACTCTTTGATTTGTCTGAGCGTCTTAATGCTTGCTTCCAGAGCTTTTTGCTCATCGACGGAGATCCATCGTACTTGGGCTTCCGTCACCGAGGAAATCATTCGAACCATCTCGGGCAAGAGCTCATTCGCGTACTTTCTCGTTGCTGGGTCGTTGTAATTATCGACAAAATCGTCTTGTAACTTTTTCCACGTCTCCTCGGTCGGTATGCGGTCAATGGTGTTACTGAATTGGCTCAGAACGTTCTCGACCTCCGCAAGATCACGCATGCTATCGAGCAATGACAGGTATCCGGCCCTTAATCGCTCAAGCGCTTTACCATGCACCTCGCGCATAATCTTGGCTTTGTCGTTTTCATCGTTCGAGCGATCCTCGATCAACCCTCTCTCCAGAACCCGCTGCTTCCACTCCATCTCAGCGACTAACCGTGCCTTGAAGATCTGCGCCAGCCGGATGAATTCGCGTTGCATGGGGTTCATCGTGTCGGGGTTGACGAAACCAGTGTCAAAGAAGCCGCTGAGGTTGCGGAAGTGGTACCGCTGCATCGCGTTGCGATGCACCGCCTCGTAGTATTTTTCTTCCTTTTTGTAATCGTTGTGGAACGGAAGGTGGGTAAGGTCCCATGGCGGAAACAGTTTTTGCGTGCGGTGAGGTTTCAGTTCACTGGAACGCCGGAAGTCGTATTCCGCGTCCGCCAACTCCGTCTTGCCGGATTCCAGGAACCGGGCCACTACCCGCTCGCGCACGTCGTTCTTGGCCAGCGCCAGAATGAACAGCGCTCGGTTCAGGCTGACCGTGTCCATCGCGTGCAGCGACAACAGTTTATTTTCCGAATTGAGGAACTCGGAGTCCATCGCGTACAGTTCGTCGATAAAGTCCCGTCCGAAAAACCCGTACAGATAACGGCGATCGCGATCCACCTGGTAGTGCCCTCCGGTACCGCACTGAGCGGCGATCGTGGCGGCTTCCGCCTGAATGGCCTTCCGCAGGAGTTGCAACGAATGATTGACCAGAAACCGCGACAAGTCGATGTTGCTCTCGGCGTCGCCGATGACCTTTTCCATCTTGTCACCCTTTTCGCCGTTCACCTGCACAGAAAAAATGCCGATCTTGATCTGGCCAACGGGAGAATCGATCTGGTTGATCATCGTGCGGATCTTGTTGATCCCCTTGATCGGGCCGCGCAGTTGGATAAGTCCCTCGCCGATCACGCTGATTGAAACTTGTGTGACAGGATCCACCGAATGGATGTCACCCGCAACATAAGTATCTGGATCCTCCTCGGCGGCCGACACCTCGTCGCGAAACTGCTTCGCTCGCGCTCGCGCTTCTTTCGCTTCAGATTTGTCCCAAGCTTCCTGTTTTGCGATTTCCTCCTGACGGAGATTGCTGACACTTTGTTCCATGCTCTTGATGGTGTCTGTTAGACCTGCAACGCTGCCACCCAATCTCTCCAACTGTTTTTCCTGAATCTTAATCTCCAGGTCGAGCTGCTCTTTCTCTGCCTTCAGTCTGTCAGCGCCTGTGGCGGCGGCGACGGAATCCGCTTCAGCTGCCTTTTTTTCATAGACTGACAAGAGACGATCTCTCTCTCGTCTCGGAAACGCGGTATTTACTTCCGCGACGTCTGCGGCTCGTTTTGCCACGTTGAACTTCTTCCCGGCAGCGGCAGCCTCATCCTTTTTCTTCTTGAGCTCCTCTTGTGCTGCCGGCTTGGCGGGGTCTGACTGTTGAAGGGCGTCGAATTTCGCCTGCGCAAGTTCCTGGTCGCGCAACGCAGCTTGGGAGTCGAAGTAGGCGTCGTTTGCGAAGTTCGCTTTTTCTTCAGCTGCATTCTCCGCCTCAGTTACGCTAGCTATGGCGGTTTGCGCCTCTGCCTGTGCCTCCCTCGCAGTTTGCGCAGCTGCATTTGCCGCAGTGAGTCGTTCTTGAAGGTCAGCGGAGAGGATTGTTTTTCTGTCGATTTCCGCCTGTAGATTGCGGGCAGCACCAATGTCCCCGGCAGCGGCCGCAAGTTTGGATTCCGCGTTCCGCGCTTCCTGCGCGGCACGCACAGCAGCGCGTTCGTTTGCGCGGCGCTCGTCCGTAATTCTATCGGCGTCGTCGCGGGAAGTTTCGGCGCGCCGCTCCGCCTGCGTAACCGCGGCCTGATTGAACGAACGAATATTTCGGTTGATGATCTGCGCGACGCGGTGCGCGTCGCGGTAATAGAACAGTCGAGCCACGCGCGTTTCGACATAGTCACCCGGATTGAAGCCTTCGTCGGGAATCGTCTGTTTTATGGGCGGCGCGTACGGCGGGAATTCGATGTGCTCGCCGAATTGTCGCGCCAGGACCGAGAAAACCCATTTCTTGGCCACGCCTGTGTTTGCATCGGTGCCTCTTCCGGCGAAGTTTTTGGCAATGTCTTTGAGCTTGTCGACCGTCAACTGATACTGACCTGCGGGCAATGCGGCGAACGCAAGCCGAATCGTGTTCCCCACGACGACCGGCGTACCTTGGAGTGACATTTCTTCGCCGTCAGTGAACCCCCCCGTCCTTCTTTTCACGCACGACTACAAAGGTACCTGAAGGGGTAACTGTGTTTTTGTCAAAATCACCCTCGTCGAATGTAACCACAAGCGTGACACCGGTCGCCGGCACGTTGATCACCTCGGCGTGTCGCAGCATCGGACCAATCGTGTCGCATTTAATGGATATCGTATTAGACGTAACCCGATACGGGTCTTCTTTAACGTTGGAAGTGAAACTCGCGCTGATCGTATTCGTCTTGTTCTCAAGCAATGCGACTGTTGCGAAAGGGGTCGGGGTGCCGGATGTCATAACCCCCTTCCTGTTCTGCGGGCCGCTATCGGCAGACAAGATCAGATCACCGGTTTTCCCATGGGGCTTAACCGTAACGCCCAGAGCGATCGACTTTTGGTTTGTAAGATAGTGCTTGGAACCCGTCGGCATCTCCTGCAAACTGTTGGGCGTCGTAATCGTGATATCGTCGGGAATGCCGACCGCTAATACGGGTACATTTTCGGCCCCCCCTTCATCATGGCCATAGCTGAATACGAAACCAACGCCGGACAGCAGCAGGATTACCGCGAAGGGAGAATATTTGTTGGCGGTGAGTTTCATGTTCTGATCCTTCAGAATGTGTGCCGCGGCATCCGATCCTTGAATGCCGGCTCATTCGCTTCGTGGTTTCGTTGCGACTGTGTAGTTCAAGTCTCGCGTTAAGGTTTCGGGGCCCACAGTCGGACGACGCTTGCTCACCGATTGGTCGGCACGAACGGCGTTTCCGTGCGTGCCTTCGTGATTCCTGCCCCTCGGATCATGTTGGAGTAGTCTTTTTGCGGTTCCTGCTCGGCCTGGCTCTTCAGGTAAGTCATGCCGGGAATCATGTTGGCCAGCGTTTTCAGTCCGTCCGCACCTTGCGTACTCAGGTCTCCGAGTGTGACCCTGACGCCATGCAAGAAATCGCTCGCCTCCCCCGTTGCCTCTTTGCCCGATTGGAAGATTGGCGAGTTGGCAAGACCTTCCTTGACATGCTGCGTGACGTGCTGATGGGCCTCGTGGATCTTGCGTCCCCAGCCCTTGCCGTGTTGAATCTTGACGACGGCCTTGCTGGAATCGAACGGAAAACTTTGAAACGTCACGGCGACCCGTTTGTTCGGGTAGACGTAGGTGATCCCGTGCTGGTTGTAAGCGATGCGCGGTGCGCCCGCCGGCAGCACGACGTCGGTGTACATCCGCTCGCCCGTTTTGGGATGGTTCGCCACCACGACCGTCGGGCCACCGTTGATGATCGGGCCCTGGATCTCCTTGTCGCCGCTGTAGTAATAGCGATGGACATGCACGGCGGGCGGGATGTCGACCGTTAAGCCGCCGTCGCCGCCGGGGATGAATTGAGGGGCAGGTAAACCGCGCTCATGAACGCCCGGATCATAGACCACCAGATCGTGCAGCCCAGCAGCCACTGGCTCTTGGGCCAACGCGGAACCATCAATTACATAAGCGGACGCGCAGGCATAGGCCGCCGCGAAAAGCAGCGCACGAAGTGAAAGTCGTTGCATGGATTGCACCCATTTTGCTGGGGCAATCGACCTGGTTAACGGCGTGTTGGGTCGACTGCGGGAGAATCGACAGAATCGTTACTACCGTCATCATCGGTCTCCCAAGTACGCCAACTCCAATTCCAGGTGGGTGACTTCATCGAATTGCTCAGCCAGACGCGGCCAGACCGTTATCCGGCGGTGATGTTCGTTTTGGCGCGGGCCAGACGAAACTTGCGGCTCAAGCAGGTTTTCACTGTCGGCCAACGAGATGATTTTCGGACGGTCCCGGGTGACCCAAACCCGTTTCTCCGTCTGCCAAACCACCGCCGCGTCTGCCAATTCACCTTGCCGTCCGGGAAGCCCTGCGTAGGCTTGAAGCCGGATGATGACGAAATTGCCCAGCAAAGCTCCCTGGGGTCCACCGTCGTGTACCACGCGTCCGGTGGCGGACATTCGACCATCGCTATAGAGAGTTAGCCCCACATTCTCAAGCCGTACTTGGTCGGCCGCCAAGGACCGGACGGGGAAATGAAACATCTTTTGCCGCAGGGTTCGATTTCGATTGGGATAATGCCAGGTTACTTCTCGAACGGGGTCGGCGATGGCGATGACCCGATTCGATACCTCGCGGTCGTCATGGGTGTACCGATATCCCGGAATGCAACAGCGGGTGCGTGTGTGTTGCCAGTGGATCTCTGCCAGCGCAACGCTGCCGATGCTCATCGAAAGAAACAGAAGTGCAGGAGCGAAAGGGATGAATGCCCGTCTTATCGTCAGCATGAGAAGGCCTTGTGATCACGGTTTAGGTAACTTGGGAGCGAATCCTATGATGGGCAATCGGCATGTCGAAGTTGGGAAATGAATTGAAGTTATCCCAGCGGAAGAGGATGATCCCGCCGTAACGCTCAAAACGGAGAAGCGTCAGAATCTGCGCCAACGGAAATCTCGGCGTAGGTTCGCGCCTCGGACCCTTAGCCAATCTCTGCATAAGCGTCGCGGCGCTGCTTGCTTCTGTTGCAGATAAGGTGCCATTTGTGAGTCGCTAACACCAGGAAGGCGCCCAATAGCACACTGAAGCGATTACGTAGCAAAGTTCGTCTCCTCACAACGCTTCCAACTCAAGAATAAGTTCACTCCATGTCCCGAGCCTGCGAAGGTTGAAAGCCTCTTCGACTATGATTCAGCTGGAGAACCAACGCGACTGTTTCAACGTTTTTTTGGATTCTCACTCGCCAACCACTGTGCTCAGAGATTCTCAGTCTGAGATGTTTCTCACTTGCCCCATCGACGGAAGCTTGCCCCGTCGACGGAAGACAGTTCGCCGCAATGCGCAAACTCTCACCAGGCTGCAGGTGGCAGTCTTGATGGGGCGAGATCGACGACTCTGCTCTTTGGGATCGCCGCGATGGCGACCCATTCGCTGCAATGGTGTTCATCGATCTTCTAGGTCTAGGACAACAGCTCTTCAGACTCCGGCTTATGGAGTTTGTGACGGCGTCTGTGCCTCGGTTTGAATCGACTTGAGCACGGCTTGGGCCCGTTTTCGGACCGACGAACTCGATCCCTTGCGCTGGTTCAGCATCTTTGCGAGTGCCGCCTCCGCCTGCGGGCCGTACTTGATAAGCAAGGTCTTTGCCGATTGTACAAGATACACGTTGTCGCTTTTCAGAAAATCGACAAGCGTTGGAATTGCCTGGGCCGGGTCCGCGGCCACCTCTTGCAGGGCCTTGATGGCCTCGGTGACGCGGGGATGATCCATGCCGACCTCGCCACCTCCCATGCCGCCTGCCATTCCAGCTCCCATCATGCTGTCCATGCCTGCCATACCCATCGCCAGGCCCCCCATTCCTCCCGTCGCGCGCGTGCCAATCACTGTCAGCGCCGCCTCGCGAACGCGCGCGTTTGTGTCATGAAGCGCTCGTAGCAGCGCCGTGGCAACGTCGGGTGAACTGGCTGACTTCTGTAAGCCGTGGACAGCCAGCTCGCGAACGGGCGGACTCTTGTCCGCAGCCGCTTGGAGCAGCAACTCAGTCACGCTCTGTGATTTGGCGTACCGACTGACCGCGTCCACCACGTCCCGGCGTATTTGCGCGTCCTGGTCGTTGACCACTTTGGCCAATTCTGTCACCGCGTCCTGGAAGTCCCACCAATGCTGCGCGAACACGCGGGCCGCGAAACGACGGACGTCTGTGTTTTCATCCGTCAGAGCCGCCGCGAGACTCGGCACCGTGCGCGG
>Ga0310121_10005533_pt1 | contig 10841 bp, 6 predicted proteins | sample CB27_Tmax_986_MG_FD_203504 | JGI IMG/M metagenome (GOLD analysis project Ga0310121, IMG submission 203504) | Marine microbial communities from Western Arctic Ocean, Canada - CB27_Tmax_986 | ecosystem: Environmental > Aquatic > Marine > Oceanic | place: Canada: Western Arctic Ocean | collected...
GGAACAGCTATGAACATGCGAACCAGACTCACCCTCCCCTTTGTGCTGATGGTGCTGACGCTCACGATCGCGCTGTCAGCTCCGATCGCCGCGCAACAGGCCACCGAATACGGCCCCGCGACCGGCACGCTCGTTATCGTCGGCGGTGGATCGATGGCGGGAACGGGTATCATGGAGAGGTTCATCGAGCTGGGAGGCGGTGCCGAAGAGGGCCGCTTCGTCGTCGTGCCGACCGCCGGTGGCAACTATGACCGGGAGGGCGACCTCCGAGTGTTCGACGAGGACCAGGTCCTGGCGTCGTGGCGGGAGCGCGGGGTCATGAATGTCTCGATGCTGCATACGCATGATGCGAAGCTCGCCGACACTGAGGCCTTCTCGGCTGATCTCGCGCAAGCGACGGCCGTGTGGTTCAACGGTGGTCGCCAGTGGAACATCGTCGACTCCTACGCGGGCACGCGCACGTACGACCTCTTCCACGCGGTACTCGAGCGCGGAGGCGTGATCGGCGGCAGCTCGGCGGGCGCCACGATCCAAGGTGAGTACCTCGTCCGCGGCGCCACCGAAGGCTCACAGATCGTCATGACGGACGAGGAAAACCACCAACTCGGCTTCGAGTTCCTGCGCAAATCGGCGATCGATCAACACATCAACGCTCGCATGCGCTGGGACGACATCATCCCGGTCATCGAGCAGCAGCCGCATCTGCTCGGCATCGGCCTCTCCGAGGGCACGGCGATCATCGTCACCGGCGACACCTTCGAGGTGATGGGCAAGTGGAAGGTCGCGGTGCACGACAACACCCGCACGTACCAGCCCTGGCAGAAGCCGTACTTCGTGCTGGCGCCCGGAGATGCCTACGACATGAAGGCGCGTCGGACTGTGAAGCTCGGGGATGGCACTACGCCTAGAAGGTGAGACTTAGCTTCCCATCCCCCTATTCGGGACTTTTTCACCGAGTTCAGTCGGGCCGTTCGGGATAGCAAGTACGCGACATTCGGAGGGCTGAAGTCCGCACACATCGACGCCACTGAAACGCCGTTTTCTGAAAAAAATTGGTGGCGCTGCCCCTAGCCCACACGCATCGGTGTCAGGCTACCAAGGGGATTGGGCCGCAGCAGAAGCTTTTTAGCTTCGCCCCATTAACCCAAATGATTTGACCGAGAAGGATTGATCTCCCCACGCCCCTGCGATCCAGACAAGAGATCCTTCGGCCCCACGCAGCTGCTCAGGCACTCCAGAGAGCGGAATTAGCGAATCCTTCCCGTCGCGACTGATCTGCCAGCTGCCATCGACCTCCCGTAGCGTACCCAGATAGGCCGTCATCCCATCGACCGAGCGTAGTTCAAAAGACTCACCTTTGATTGCGCTTTCAGGTCTCACATCCGTAGTCCGTTCACCGCATACCGTCACGATCGTACCACTCAACCGCCGTATTTCAGCTTCTCGGTCTCCGGTGATGCGGACTTGTTCTCCATCATCCAGTTGGACGATGGTAGCCGGGTCGAAATCCGTGCCCACGGAAAAAACCTTACCCGTCACACACGATTGAGCTGGCGCGGTAGGAACAGCTTGTGCAGCTGGCTTTCCAGAACAGGACGCCGTAGCCAGCAGGAGCAGGGGGATTAGCCTCACTGGATACGCAAGATCCAAAAGCCCATCTCGTCGGGAAGTTCATCCCCATCCGGAGTTCTAATTCGGAGACTTGTTGGTGAGTGTGAACTCGGGGGTGACCACTCTAAATAGGCGGTCGATCCACCCCTAACAGAATGACTACTAGTCGGCTCCGCATCCGAACTGGTATAAGGCTGAAGTTTGCCATTAGTACCTGTCCAAAGGTTCATGATTGCTCGGAGGTCCCAGGAAGTCAGCGAGTCCCAAATCCGGCCATCAGCCCAGAGAGTTGCCCCGAAAATGGTCAGAAGATAGCCGATGCTGCTGGCACCTGTCGTTGTGACTAAGTTGTCGTAGCCGATTTGGCTAGATTTGGTCAGATTGCGCATTAACGCAGCCTCTCCACCCCCGTAACTCGGGCCATACTCATCGAGAATAAACCGGAGTAAAGTGGCTGGCACACCGTAGACCGCTCTGTTACTACCTAAACACGGCCCAGGATTGTCATCGCCTTTAGCCAGCCAGGTGCACTCCTCTGGCGCACCAACCACAGCCGAATCACTACCCCGACCGAAGTAACGTCTCAGGTCATGTGCCCAATTCTTATACCATTCAGCGCTATAGCCTTCAAGAAATTCTGTTGCCCCCAGATTTTGTCCGGATCCTCCGTGGCTGAGGGCTGCATTGCCTGAGAGTTGCTCAGATAGTGTTGCACCTCCCTCCCGCTCCCATCGTGCCTTGCTTCCGCCACCACGTAACCAAAGTTGAGTCCTCTGGAGAATATGAGTCACTTCATGACTGATGAGTCGCGGGTACATAGCTAAGACGTCCGTCTTGGAAATCTCTCCCCGTTCGTGTATTCCACTGGGGTCCGGAGCAAGCCCATAAAAAATCTCCGCTTGGTTACTCATGTTGCAATAACTCTTCGCGAATAGATCGTATCCGTTCACAAACCCGTTGAGGGTTTCTCTCTTGTTCACTTCCTTTGTGAGGACTATCCCGACCCGACCCTCTCCATCCAAACCTAGTGTGTCACCCGCAACACCCCATCTGGGGATACTATCCACGAAGTCACCAAAATAATTCTTGATGGTGGGTAGCGTTGTCCCGCTGAATGTCGCATCCAAGTCAGCATACTCAGCCGTTGTGAAGGATTCTGAAAGTGGATTCCCTATATCCTCCAAATAGATTGCGGACGTGCCGATATATCTCACCACAGCACTTATATCTTCAGCGATTCCGTCGTAGCCTGCCCACGTGGTGTCTCGACAAAGGTTGCCAGAAGTACGAACCCGGATCGGTATCGTGTCCCCAACACTACGCGCTGGCATCCTACGAATAGTTGCTTCCATGGCGGCAGCCATAGCCTGAGGGTTCGTTCCTATGAAGGCCAGATCTTGCTCGGTCTGACGTGCAGCTTCCCAAATGCGAGCCTCCGCTTCTGCGTGAGCGAGACTCCGTCTGTATTCTTCCGAATCTATGGGGCCCTCCTGCAGAGGGGCGGGGCCTGCCGTCGCTCGATCGCCAAATGCGATGATCGGGACTTCGATGTAGCCAACATCCTCACTGGCAACCGGAAAGTCAGGGGTGGCATCACCAGCCAAAGTGGTGCCCGCGATTGCGGTTTGTGTGTAGGGAGTGAGTGAGGTTGCACTCTCCGAAGTCGACAACACACCTATGATATATTTTTCTGAACCACTCCCACCCGCCAAGTGGAGACACTCACCACCGATAGTATAGAGAATAGTTCCTGCACTTAGAGACCAAACTGTCCTTGGCTTCACTCCCACGGTTTTAGTAGCGCTTTCACTCGCGACCGTCACTACTAGATCTACAACACGGGACGGCTTACAGGCAGATGTCGGCACGGTGATCTGTAGCTCTGTTGTGCTGGCTGACGTAATCGACGCTGTCAGTCCATCAACCGTGACCGTGTTACTCGCCGGGGTTGCACTAAAGCCTGAACCCGTGATCGTGGCTGCGGCACCTTCAGTCCAGGTGGCCGTGATCGTGTCCACTGTTGGCCCGACCCAATTGACCGTGATTTCAGCCGTTCCGATGGCTGAACCGGAAGTGGCCGTGATCGTCGCCGTGCCGTTGCCAACGGAAGTCACCATACCAGCAGAAGAGACCGTGGCTACGGTGGTGTCCGACGTAGCCCACGACACCGTGGCACCCGCCATCGTAGACCCTGCCGCGTTCTTGACCGTAGCCGTGAGTTGAGTCGTATCACCCAGGGCCAAGAAACTGAGCAGTGTATCGGACAACTCCAGGCTCGCAGGCACTGCTATCGTTACCGAAGCTGTTCCACTGGCCGACTCGGATGTAGCCGTGACCGTGGCCGTGCCATCCGCGACGGAAGTGACCAGACCAGCAGAAGATACCGTAGCGACAGCCTCGTCCGACGTAGCCCACGACACCGTGGCACCCGCCATTACGGACCCTGCGGTGTCTTTGACCGTGGCCGTGAGTTGAGTCGTATCACCCAGTGCCAAGAACGTGAGCAATGTGTCGGACAACTCGATACTCGCAGCCGCTTGAGCGACGGTTACGGCTGCGGTGGCATTGGCCGAGCCGGAAGTCGCCGTGATCGTTGCAGAGCCGTCTGCTACTGAGGTTACCAATCCGGTTGAAGACACGGTTGCAACCGATGCAGACGATGAACTCCACGACACGCTTACTCCACTCATCGTGGCACCGTTCTGGTCTTTGACCGTTGCGGTGAGTTGGGATGTCTCGCCGAGCGAGGCAAAGCTCAGAGTAGTCGCTGACAGCGTGATCGAGGTCGCCACGGGAGCCGGAGGTGTTGGTGGACTCGTGGGCGTAGTCCCGCCGTCACCGCACGCGAGGAGCAAGAGCACCGCTGAGAGTCGGATGTAGCGCATACGCCTAATCTGCGGTGATGCTCGGGGATCTTGCTAGTAAAGCGACCCCCAGTGGGATACAGCCGCCCCCCTATTTCACCGCTCTCTTTGGGATCATCATCGCTTTTTTCATCCTGTTACGAAAAGAAAAAAGCGATGATTGGCAGTTTTGATGTTGCAGAGAGTCCTCATGAAATTCGACGACGGGCAGGGTATCTTCCGGAAACTCCTCCTCTTTACAGAGATATGACTGTGAACTCTGAGCCGACCCCTGTCACAATAGGTTTATTGCAACCCTCTACTGGGGTGCCACTTCCAGCAATTCTGTTCTTGGGTTTGCTAAGTTGCAGTGATACTCCCAGCGATGCGACCGGCCCAGCCATGGAGTCGGTTGCTTCGGTCACCGTCAGCCCGGCGACGGTTAGCCTCCAGGAAGGTGACACGATCCGCTTGACGGCGAAGGTCACAAGCGTCTCTGGCAACACCTTGGATAGTTCGAGTGTGACTTGGACATCCAGCAATCCGAAAATTGCCAGTCTATCGCCCTCCAACACGGCACTGGCCGTAGTCGTCACTGCTGAAGCGGAGGGAACAGCAGTGATTTCGGCGACCTCTGGGGGAAAGAGCGGTACATCCAACTTCGACGTAACACCCGCACCGATAGACGTGACCGGACAGTACTATGTGGCTCTGGGTGGAGTCGCTCGGTATCGCCTCTCCCTCAATCAGACGGAGTCTTCGGTCACATTCTCACTCGCGCGGGAAGGAACCACCTTAACCGGGACGGGAACCATCGATGGGCAAAGTGTCAGCTTAACATCTGAAGGAGATGGTCCTGTCAGTCTTTCTCTCTCCTTGGAGTTCTCGGCTGAGTTGACTTCTTTCACCGGTACCTGGGTCTTCACCAACACCGAACAGAGTACGAACGGAACCCTCACCGGCTCCGCCGGCCCGTGGACTACATATGATGTAACCACGAACGGACTGCCTCTCCTAGTTAAGGCGAACTACATCGATCTGGAATCCATCGACCGGGTGTCATTATTCCGTTCGAGCTCGGGACACGACTTCGTCGACGATTTTGAGGTCTGTCGCAGCATGAAGCACTACTTTCTCCCCTTGTCCACCGTGGATTGGTCTGAGATCCGAATCTATTCACCGATAGACGGCACGATCGTCGGGTGGGCAAATGAGGGTGATAAGGGGACTACAACAACTATCGAGTCCAGTGCTTTCCCAGGAGTTTCCGTCACCGTATTCCACGTATCCCTCGCCTTGCCTCCGAAGATAGGAGACGTGGTGTCCGCGGGCGACAACCTAGGCACTCACTACGGGTCTAAAAGCGACAGCGACATAGCAGTTCAGATCGTTACGCCTGATGGATATATGCTCGTGTCATATTTCGATGTGATGAGCGATGATGTCTTCCAAGACTATGAAGCTTATGGCGCATCCTCCCGATCTGACTTTGTCATTACAGCAACTGAACGTGATGCTGATCCTCTCACTTGTGATGGAGAGGAATTTTCAAGTAGCGGGACTATGCCACAGTGGTTCGAACTCCAGAGCAGTGACTCTTAGTATCAGGAGGGTTAGGGAGTGATTTCGTATTTAACTAGATTGACCTCATCGCTCTGGTTGTCGTAAGAGACGTAGAGGTGTCCCCCTTCCAGAAGGAAGTGCGGCCGGAACCAGGGGTGTCCAGGAACCTGCAGTCGATCCAGCAAGCCGTACGTCTCATCAAACACGGCCAATCGCAACTTTCCTTGCGTATCGGAGTCTTCCCCGGATTCCATATGTTTATACCCGATAAACCAGCGCTTGGTCGTAGGATCCCACTCTACACCTGACGCAAACCAGTTCCAGTCGTCTGTGGTCGAGGGTACAATTACACGCTCATATGGTTGTTCAGGGGACCACGTGGAACTCCAATTCGCTACAATCAAATGGCGGTTGACTCCATTTCCACCGAACATCCGATATCCCCCATTCTGAAATAGGGTCGCGCCCAATGGATCGTGCGAGTTGGGGGCAGTGATTTTCTTTGTTGGTCCTGCAGCAACCAAAGTGGTGTCGTATTCCGTCACATACCGATCTGCGCCTGCTTCGGCATACATCACGAAAACTGACTCTCCATTAGTGAAAAGGTGCATATCGTTCGTCATCACAGGTGACTCCTCTACCACCGCTACTTGTGATCCCACACGGTTCCCGTCCGTGTCGGTCCTGAACAGGTAGAGCTCTTCATCCCCTGACGGTGACCAAGACACAAACAATGTGCTTCCCATCAAGAGGTGTTTGTGGTCGGCAATGTTCTTACCTGCCGGGATATCAGATGCAGTGGTGAGAGCCACTGCATCTCCCACCTGGACTAGATCAGTGGTGTACTTTACTAGATTGATATGCCCGTCGATCATCGTGGTAAGAAGGATGTGCGAGCCATCGAAGGAGAGGCCTGACCAGATATCGGATCCCGCCACGGTGGTTGAACTGACCAACTTAAGAATCCCACTATCACCTGTGGTATCCACCGACCAAGTGCGGCTGGCGGGTGTGGGGTCTGGCCCGATGCTATTGACTGCCCGAACCTCGAAGGCGTGTCCTCCTTCTCCAAGTCCGGTATAGCTTATTTTGGATATGAAATCCGTCTCCGAAGTTATCCCGCATGCGCTCCAGGCCCCTCCGTCCAGACTACACTCGAAATCAGTATCGAACTGGTCAGAAAAAAACGAGAATGCCGTTTCGCTTTCCCTCTGAGTTGACCCTGTAGCGGGGCCACTATCGATTTCGGTATCGGGTAGGGTAGCGGCCTCTTCTTGAACAGTAACAGACGCCGTTCCGCTGGCTGAGCCAGAAGTACCCGTGATCGTCGCTGTGCCGATTGCGCCGGCCGTAACCAGGCCTTCGGAAGAGACAGTTGCCACTGTGTTATCTGATGATGACCATGTCACTGTGGCAGCGCTGATCACATGATCGTTCGCATCTTTGACCGTGAAGTCGAGCTGGTGCGTCTCACCCAGTGACGTGAATGTGAGTTCTGTATGAATCAGTTCAACGCTGGCAGCCACTTGGGCAACAGTTGCAGACGCTGTTGCGCTGGCCGAGCCACTAGTGCCTGTGATTGTCGCCGTTCCGTTGGCGGCTGCGGTAACCAGACCTGCAGACGACACCGTAGCGACGGATGGATCTGATGTCGACCAGGACACGCTGGCACCGGTCATGGCGCTGCCGTTCTGGTCTTTGACCGTAGCAGAGAGTTGTTTCGTCTCACCCAGTGATCCGAAGCTCAGGCTTGCCGCCGAAAGTGTGATTGATGTCGCGACGGGAGTGGGTGTAGTGGGTGGCGTCGTCGGCGTAGTCCCACCGTCTCCGCACGCTAGGAGTAGCAGCACAGGTGTCAGTCGAATGTGGCGCATGGGTCCATAAATCTAGGGTGATGTTGGCTACCCACCATAGCAAAGCCATCCCCCAGTGTGGTAGCCCCCCCCTATTTCCCCGCACCCACCCTGGACTATACAACACTGTTTTGTGCATCTGCCCATATCGCCGCCACTGAAACGCCGTTTTCTGAAAAAATTCTCAGTGGCGCTGCTCAGTTCGGTGTGGTGCTCCCGGCTACACCAACTGTGGCCAAGCGACCCACCCGGATGCCGTGGCCGTAGCCATTCTGGTCGGTTGAATCATGATACAAAAGCCGGCTGCCATCCGGCATGGTCAAGACATCTGGTCCGGCGGGGTCGCGAGTAGTAATAAGCGGAAATTGTTTGGTGAAGGTCAGACCATCACTGGACGTGCTGTAGCCGACCACGGCGACTCCCTCATAATCGCTGATGCCAGCATCTTGGGGTTTGTTGAGCTGATAGAACAGCGTGACACATCCGTCGTCCTGAAGCAACGGATATACCTCGCGGGCTGACGCGGTCAATACGGTTGAACCGGGACCGATACGAACACCAGGTTCAACGGTCCATTCCAACAAGTCTGAGGAAGTTGCACTTAGCAACCAATGGTCTGGCGGGCCGCCCGTACCTGCGAGAACCGGAGTTGGCCCATGTTGTGGCGCCGGACCGAAATAGCCGCGATAAGTACCGTTTGAAAGGGGCAGGATACTTAACTTTTGTATGGCATCCATGCTCGCCTGTGTTCTGGTGATGCGTTCACCTGCTTCAACGGTGAACGTTTTGCCTTCGTCGCTGCTAATGAACGACGAGACGCCTGATTCGGAGGAACCGACATAGAGCCGCACCCGGCCATCCAGCAAGCGGGAAATCCGAGAGGGACCCAGCTGAACGCCTTGCTCCTGCGCAGCTGGGCCTGAGATGCGGATGGTTTCATAGGCAAACGTGAGACCATCATCGGAGATCGCACTAGCAATACCGTCCCCCGCGTTGGTAAAGAACAGGCGGATACGGCCGTCATCCAGCTGCAAGGCGCTCGGGTTGGCGACTGGGGCCATCGGATCAGTCTGACCAACGTCGGTTGCACTTAGCACTAATCCGAGGTCGGTGAAGCTGTACCGAATAACGTCACACGATATACCGACCACCGTCGCACTGATCTCCGCCTCCTGATCATCCGTTTGAACCTTTACGGTAGCCGCCGGTCCACTCGCTACCGCAGTTACCACACCGGCACTGCTCACGGTGACGGTAGTCGTGTCACTCGACGACCAAGTCAGGCTTGGACTCGCGATCTCCGAGCCACCTGCGTCCAGGACGGTTGCCGTGACTGTTGCCGTGTCTCCAGGCGTAGCGAACACCAGCGAGTCCGGTGATAGCGTGATCGAGACCGCAACCTGCTGAATGGAGGCATTGGCATTGGCTGACGCTGAACCCGAAGTCGCCGTAATGGTTGCTGACCCGTTGGCTACTCCAGTGACCAGACCAGTTGAAGACACAGTTGCAACAGCCGCACTGGATGAACTCCACGTCACGCTTGCACCGCTCATCGTCGCGCCGTTCTGGTCTTTGACCGTAGCAGACAATTGCTGTGTTGCCCCGAGCGATGAAAAACTCAGGCTCGATGATGACAGCGTGATCGAGGTCGCTACGGGTGTTGGTGGCGTTGGCGGACTCGTAGGCGTAGTCCCACCGTCACCGCACGCGGCGAGCAAGAGAACAGCTGTCAGTCTGATGTAGCGCATGTTCCTAAGATGCGTCCTGCCTCGCGAACCACGCCAGCAAAGCATCCACTGCTGGACTATACAACACTGTTTTGCGAATCCGGTGTGGATCAACTTGGCGTCTACAGAGCGCCGATTGTCGAAATGGCAACCCTTAGAATGAGGAGCTGAACCGCCCAACCGATCATGCAAACACCGATTGCGCGCCACGTGCTCGTGTAGTCGAGGGCCTGTCGGACGGCGATCACCATCGCTACGAGCATCCACATGTTCGCGACAAGAAAGAGCAGGTCACGGAGGCCCGGGATGAACCCTAAGACCCGAATCAATCCCGGCGCGCTGGCAAAGCCGAGCGTACGCAGCAATTCCCTATGATCAGCTCTGGTCTGTGGCTCTGGCAGGAATCTTGTCCCTATGAAATAGGTGAGAAAAGCCCAGACGTACCATCCTATCAGAGCCGCAATCGTACCGATGACGAAAACGCTCAGGGAAAAAGCATTTGCGCTCCCTATTCCAGCGGCTGCTGCGGACAGGATGACTACGGTCATGGCTTGACCCATCGCACCCTGATCGGCCTCAACCTCCTCGTACAGCTGAACGTCCAATTTAGCGGCGCGAATCATACGGTCCTGGAAGCAGTTCACACTTTTCTCCTATCGGATCACTGGTTGGAGGGTCAGTCGCTTGGTACACATTCCTCTACCTGCGTCGCTGACAAACGCGGGGAATGCTAATCCCGAAGATGGATCCATGAAGGAGTGTGTAAGCTAGAGGCGCGGGTGTGTAGGCGATACTCCTCACTGCTGGACCATACAACACTGTTTTGCGAGTCCGGTTTAGTGCTCCCGTCTAAGTTGCGGCCCTGAGTGGGAACGCGATTATGTTGGATTCGCACCTCTTATAGATGGCTAAGAACGATCAACACGAACCCACCGAAGGTGCCGAAGTCTTGCTAGCCACATGCTAGCACGATGCTAGCACGATGCTAACGCACCTACCAGCACTGTTTTGCGCGTCCGGTGATTTGAGTTTCAAATTGCCTTGGAATTCCTAACTCTTGGCCAACTCAGCCATGGGTCCGACTGAATAAGGGGGAAGGGTGCTCCTGAGCTTGCTCGCTGACCTGGTCCTCGCCGTACATGCGACGTTTCTCCTTTTCGTCGTTCTGGGAGGACTGTTGGTCTTATGGAAGCCACGGATTGCTTGGGTTCACATTCCGTGTGCTATGTGGGGCGCTTGGGTGG
>Ga0310121_10005534_pt1 | contig 10841 bp, 9 predicted proteins | sample CB27_Tmax_986_MG_FD_203504 | JGI IMG/M metagenome (GOLD analysis project Ga0310121, IMG submission 203504) | Marine microbial communities from Western Arctic Ocean, Canada - CB27_Tmax_986 | ecosystem: Environmental > Aquatic > Marine > Oceanic | place: Canada: Western Arctic Ocean | collected...
CGCTTCTCAATGTCGTGCTCGGTCGCGCCCATTGCAGAAGATCCCCGAGGCGAGTAGGCCTCGCAAGGTGGTGGGGGCCGAGGGCTAAGCCTGTTCTAGAGCCTCGCCGAGTAGCTTCTCCTGAAGCACGTACATCGGGCTGGTGAAGCGGTCGCCGCCGTCGGGGTGATCGTGTCCCAGCACGTGCAGGGTGCCGTGGATAGCGAGACGGACCAACTCCTCATTCAGGGGCACCCCAAGCGCCTCGGCCTGCCGCCGGGCCTGATCTGCCCCGACGTAGACGTCTCCGAGCGGCTCCTCTGGGCTGCCGAGCGAAAACGCGAGGACGTCGGTGGATCGATCTCTGCCGCGGTATTCGCGGTTGAGACGCCTGATCTCCGTGTCGTCAACCAGCGTGACCGAGAGCTCCGCCTCCCGTCCGTCCGCGACGAGGGCCTTCCTCACCGCAGCCTCCAAGAGCGCCTCCTCAACAGAGTCGAAGACTCCTAGGTTGACCTGAACTTCCATCCCGGCTCGGGCTAGCCAGAGTCGGCCGCGCGTGACTCGATGTCGGTGACCTCCGAAGCGTGGAGCTCCGCGCCGTTAGCGTTTCCTTCCTCGTTGTTCGTCAGGTGCTTCGTGGACGGGTACTCGATGCGGCGGTGAAGGACGCCGGAGAGGATGTTGACGAACTGTTCCTTCACCTGCGCGACTTCTCGGAGCGTGAGTGGAGCTTCGTCGAGCTGCCGGTCACTGATCTTTCCCTCGACGATATTGTGGATTAGGTCGCGTACGCGCTCGGGAGTCGGATCCTGCATAGCGCGCGTAGCGGACTCGCAGGAGTCGGCAAGCATCACGATCGCGGTCTCCCTCGATTGGGGTTTCGGACCCGGGTACGAGAATAGCTCGTGGTCGATGTCCCCGTCCGCTTCCTCTCTGGCCTTTTCGTAGAAGAACCCGATCCTCTGTGTGCCGTGGTGCTCCAGGATGAACCGGATCACCAAGTCCGGCACCTTCGCGTCCTTCGCGAGCCGGATACCTTCGGTCACGTGCTCCCGCACGATGCTCGCCGATGTCTCGGGCTTGAGTTTGTCGTGCGGGTTCCGCCCGTCCTGCTGGTTTTCCACGAAGTAATGCGGCTTGAGCATCTTACCGACGTCGTGGTAGTAGACCCCGACCCTAGTCAGGAGGCCATTCGCGCCGATTCCGGCGGCCGCGGTCTCAGCTAGATTCGCTACGCTGATCGTGTGCGCGTACGTACCGGGCGCCTCGAGGGACAAACGACGCAGCAGCGGCCGCGTCGGATCGGCCCATTCGAGCAGCGTCTGGTCGGTCGTGATCCCCGTGAAGAGCTCGAACACGAAGAGGAAGCCCGTCGCGAGCAGCGCCGAGACTGTGGCGTTCCCAGCGACGATGGCAGTGCCCTGGGCGATATCCATTATGTCCCGAGACGTCGTCAGCCCATGGGCCAGCAGCATCAAGCCACCGGTCACGACGATGATCGCTATCGCGACCCAGGTCTCGGAACGCCGCCGCACCGCCCGCACGCTCATCGCGGCGGCGGCGCCCGCAGCCATGACCACAAGCATGGTTCCGTACGAGGCGAAGGGAGGCAAAGTCCCCGTAACCGCTGCGAGCACCATTACCAGGAAGAGCGCCATGCGCGAGTCCCATAGCACCGCGACTGGCAGCGCCACGAACGCGATGGGAAGCCACTCTGCCGCGATACCGCTCCGGTCGATCGCCACCGCCGCCGCGAAGTACGCCGAGACCAGCAGCGTGATGAAGAGTAGCCAGCGGAAGTTGGCGTACACCTCGGGGCGATTGAAGCACAGCAGCAGACCGAACAGAGAGAATAGCATCACGTTGAGCACGCCCGCACCGATCACGGCAGCGGTAGACAACTTGGCCCTTTCACCACCGCCACGAGCGCGCTGCTCCGCAGCGTATGCCTGCAGGCGTTCCAACGTTTCCGGCCCGACGGGATCCGCCTGGCGCACGATCGCCTGGCCCTCGAGCAACCGTTGCTTCACCGGGGAAACGGCCCGTGCAAGCGCGTCCCGACGCGTCTCGGTCACGAGCACATTGGGTACGTAGGTCGGCCGCATGTGCCCGATCAGGATCATACGGAAGAGGTCCGACTCGTCGGGCGTAGTGAGAGGTGGGAGCGTCAGCGCCGCCTGGTCATAAAAGTCTCGCGAGGTCAGGATATCGTCCGCCAACCTTGAGACTTCCCGGGTATCGCCTTCGCGGACATAGATCCTGGTGGTGGTGACTTCCGCCATCGAGGTGACGTCGACGACGCCTAACGCAAGAATCCCACCGGTCGCCGCTACGGCGGAGGCACGGAACGCCTCGCGCGACGCGCTGTCTCCGATGAAGTCGACTTGAGACGCGGTGGCGGTAATCCGACTTTCCTGTAGGATCGTCTGTACCTGGGTGCGGTCGTCAAACATGACGGCTGAGTCGACCTGATCGAAGAAGCGTTCGAGATCGACCCTCATCGTGTCGGCAAATTCCGGGACGAAGTTGAACGTCGGGGGCTCTCCCGCGCGCACCCCGTTTTGCTCCGCCTCCAGTTCAGCGATGTTCTTCAGGACGTCGAAGGCGAAGTCGGCGATCACGTCCTCTGGGGCGACGCTCCAGGACTCGTAGGGCCGGACGTCCGGCTCTCGGACCGGTGGGAAAAAGGAGACGACCACGCCGGCGAGTACAACGACCAGGAGGATGCGTGCGCCGTGGTGGGGAATGCGCTCCCTCCACGAAACACCTGGTTCTCCCGACAACCTACGCAGCACGGAGTCGTTCCCGTTTCGGTCGTTCTGGCGACTCACGACTGTTCGTCCTCCTCATGCGACGCCCGCGCGTAGGCGTTAATGATCTCCTTCACGAGCCGGTGCCGGATGACGTCCTTGGCGTCGAGGTACACGATCGAGATCCCATCGATGTCCCTAAGAATGCGCTCGACCTCCAAAAGACCGGAGTCGGTCTTGCGGGGGAGATCGATCTGTGTCTTGTCCCCGGTGATCACGACCTGGGAATTCAGCCCAAGGCGGGTCAGGAACATCTTCATTTGCGCCGTCGTGGCATTCTGAGCCTCGTCGAGAATGACGAAGGCGTCCGACAGCGTGCGACCGCGCATATACGCCAGCGGAGCAATCTCGATCGTCAACTCCTCCAGCGCCCGCCGCATGCGGTCGGGCGGCATCATGTCCTCGAGAGCGTCGTAGAGCGGCCGCAGGTACGGATCGACCTTTTCCTGAAGGTCTCCCGGAAGGAAGCCCAGATTCTCGCCGGCTTCAACCGCCGGACGTACCAGGATGATCCGACGCACACGCTTCTTATATAGCGCGTCGAGACCGCATGCCACCGCAAGGTATGTCTTTCCGGTCCCGGCAGGACCGATGCCGATAACGATGTCGTTGTTGGTGATCCTCTGCACGTACCGCCGCTGACCGTCGGACTTGGGCACGATGACCAGCCGCGAGCCGGGGATCGCGATGCGTATTTCGTCTTCTGGGTTGACAATCCCTTCAGCACCGAGCGCGTCGGCGCCGTCCGCAAATCGGCCGATGTCGGGCACATCGAACGGCGCGCGCAAACGAGAGCGCGCGATCATGTGCTGAACGACCGGTACCGCCCTTTCGACCGAGTCGAGGCTGCCAGAGAGGATGAGATGATCGCCGCGCATCACGACCCGGATGCCAAAGAGCCGTGTGATTTCCTGCAGGTTGCGATCGGTGACCCCGGTCAGCATGAGGGGGTCTGCCCCCTCCGCGTCGAGCCGATGCTCTACGATCGTGTCGCCGTTGGCCAAATCGTCTCCTAGAAAGCCTCAGCCTCCCCTAGTTCTTCTTCCTAGTTCTTCTTCGTGATCGTCAGACCTAACCCTTCTAGGTGCTCGTCCTCAAGTGCCGAGGGCGCGCCTTCGAAGAGAGCTCTCGCCGCAGTAGTCTTCGGGAACGCGATCACGTCCCTGAGACTACTTGATCCAGTGAAGCGCTGCACGATTCGGTCCATTCCCAACGCGATGCCCCCGTGTGGTGGCGCACCCGCGGCCAACGCTTTGAGCAGGAACCCGAATTTCTCATCGATCTCCCCGTCGCTGAGCCCCAGTGCCCGCAATATGCGCCGCTGGAGCTCCGGTTGGTGGATGCGGATGCTGCCGGACCCGAACTCGGTTCCGTTGCACACCAGATCATACGCGGTTCCCCGCACCGCTGCCGGGTCCGTCTCGAGCAGGTCCACGTCGTCGACGTGGGGCATCACGAACGGGTGGTGGCTCGCAGCCAACACTCCGTCCTCTTCATCGAAGACCGGGAAGTCGGTGACCCAGAGCCATGCGTGCTCCTTCTCAGGCTCGAGTTCGAGGACCGTGATGGCCGCCATGCGGGCTGCTGCCAACGCCGGCGACGTGACGTGATCGGAGCCTGCGGCGACCAACACGAGATCGCCGGCTTCCAAGCCCATGGCGACCGCGTGCTCCGGCCGCAAGAACTTCCCTAACGGCCCCGAGATACCCTCCTCGGTGCACTTGGCCCACAGAAGACCGGGAGCTCCGGTCGCCTTCGCTTCGGCTTCGATCGCCTCGATCTGCCTCCTGGACAGGCGAACCCCACCTCTTAAGCGGATACCACGCACCCGGCCCCCGGCTGCCACTGCCGACCGGATGATGCCGAAGTCCATAGAGGCCGTCGCATCTGTCCAATCCGCGATCTCGAGGCTGAAGCGCAGGTCGGGACGGTCCGATCCGAACCGGTCCATCGCGTCCGCCCAAGTGAGGTGGGGGAACGGCAGCGACGTGTCGATCCCGACCACGTCCGAAAGGCGAGCCATGAGCCCCTCCATCAACATGAAGATGTCCTCCGGCTGCACGAAAGACGCTTCCACGTCGATCTGGGTAAACTCGGACTGTCGGTCCGAACGCAGATCCTCGTCGCGGAAGCACCGCGCAATTTGGAAGTACCGGTCAAAGCCCGCGATCATTAGGATCTGCTTGTAGATTTGCGGGCTCTGAGGAAGCGCGTAGAACTCGCCCTTGTGAACTCGGCTCGGCACCACATAGTCGCGCGCGCCCTCTGGCGTTGCCTTGGTGAGGATGGGCGTCTCGACCTCGAGGAAGCCGTGCCCGTCCATGTAGTTACGCGTCGCCAGGATCAGCTCGTGTCGGAGAATCAAGACCTCCTGAAGCTCCCGACGCCGGAGGTCGAGAACGCGGTGCCGCAGGCGGAGTTCCTCGGCTGGCAGCTCGTCTTCCGGCGCGCGATACACGGGGATGGCGGGAGTCTCGGCGTCCGCGAGGATGTCAATGGTCGCCGCCTTGATCTCGATCTCCCCCGTCTCGATGTCCTCGTTGCAGGCGCCCTCAGGCCGAAGCTCGACCGTCCCAACGACTCGAATCACGTCCTCGTGCCCGATGTCGCCCACGGTCTCCATGCTCGCGGCGTCGGTCCAGTCCGGACCGAAAGAGACCTGCAGCAAGCCGCTGCGGTCGCGGAGGTCCACGAAGACCAGGCCACCAAGGTCTCGGCGGCGGTGGACCCAACCCGCCAACTCCATCCGCTCCCCCGCATGCTCGGCCCGCAGGCCACCCACCATGCGCGTGCGCAGCTGTGTTCGTTCGTTCTCTATGCCGGTCATCGGCGGCTAAGTTAAGCAATGCCTACGACTCAAGCCACGGATCTGCTGTCGTTAACGCCGGACGAGCTGGGCCGGGCACTGGCAGAGCATTTCGAAACGCGGGGACAGCCCCCCTATCGGTCCGCACAGGTCAAGCGGTGGATCTATGAGGGTCTTGCGCCGTCGATCGAAGACATGACGGACTTGCCATTCCGCGAACGGGAAGCGCTGCGCGAGCGCTTCGCGCTGATCGAAGCAGAGGCGGCGCAGGTCACGCTGAGCGAAGACGGCGCCGTGAAACACCTGTGGCGGCTCGCCGACGGCGAGTTGATCGAATCGGTGCTGATCCCAACGAAGAAGCGGATGACGCTGTGCATCTCATCTCAGGCCGGGTGCGCGATCGCATGCACGTTCTGCGCGACCGGATGGGGTGGCTTCGACAGACAGCTCACAGCCGGCGAGATCGTGTCCCAATACCGGGCCTCCCGCCGGTGGGCCGAACGGAACGGGCGAGGCCGGATCACGAACATCGTCTACATGGGCATGGGAGAGCCGCTGGCCAACCGGAAGTCTGTGCATGCGTCGTTAAGCATCCTGAACCAGGGGTACGGAGTCGGTGCACGACGGATCACGGTGTCGACCGTCGGGGTGGTGCCAGGAATCCTCGAGCTCGCGGAACGGCCAGAGCAGTTCCGGCTCGCGGTCTCGCTGCATGCGCCGGAAACCGAGCTCCGCGGCTCGTTGATCCCCTTGGAGAAGAGACACCCCCTGCCCGAGTTGCTGGAGGCGCTCCGGAAGTTCGCCGACAGTGGCGGCAGGAGGATCACTTTCGAGTACACGATGATCCGAGGAGTCAACGACGACATGGCGCTGGCCCCCAAGCTCGCTCAGATCGCGAGCCAAGTCCGCGCATTCGTCAATCTCGTCCCCTTCAATCCGATTCCCTATCAGGACTGGCGTCCGTCCCCACCGGAGCGGATCAGAGAGTTCACCGCTGTTTTGAAAGCGGCCGGTGTATCAGTGGCGGTGCGTGAGACGCGGGGACGTGACATCGACGCCGCGTGCGGCCAGCTCCGGGCCCACACGCTCGTGCAACTAGAAAAGGGACGCCGGTAGAGCCGGCAGCCGGATCGTGGACTACCTGACTCCCCGACCGATTCGGCTCGCGCGGATCTCGCGGAGCCATGGGAAGGGCCGGTACGACTCCTTGTTGTAGGAGAAGTACGTGAAGACCGCCCGACCCTCCAAACGCCAATCCTCGAGGAGGCCCCAGTAACGGGAGTCGAGGCTCGTCTCCCGGTTGTCCCCCATCATGAAGTATCGATCCTCGGGGATGACGAGCGGACCCCAATTGTCCCGTGTGGGCGCGTACGTCTGCGGATCGGTGCCGGGCAATAAGAACTCCCTTTGCCACTCCATCCACGGGTGCATTTCGTCAGCGACGTCGCTGTGATTCAGGTACGGCTCGTCGAGGGCATCCTCATTCACATACAGTACGCGATCCCTCATGCGCAGCGTATCGCCAGGCATGCCAACGAGGCGCTTCACGAGCTTCATGGTCTCTTCGTGCGGCGGATCGAAGACAAGCACGTCTCCGCGCTTGGGGGTCGAGTAGCCGGGAATCCGCAGGTTCGTGAGCGGGATGTACGACCCGATGGAGGCTCGATTCACCAGCAACATATCGCCGACCAGTAGCGTCTCCTCCATTGAACCCGACGTGATGACAAACGTCTGCACGAGGAACGAGCGAAGGAAGACAAAGAGTAGCCCAGCGATAACAATCGACTTCACCCACTCGACCGCCGAGCTTTGCGGCGGCGCGTCCTTCTTAGATCTTCCGGCTTTCCCGTGGCTACTCTGGTCCGCTGTTTTCGCCTTGCCCTTACTGTTAACCATCTATCCCGTGGAGTCGTGAGTCACCGTCTTAAGGAACCTCTGCAAAAGTAGGGCACGCCGCCACCCGGGCGCCACGGCCCCAGAAAGCATTCCGCCTGAACACGCGGGTCGCGCGGCGCGCCCTAGCTTGTGTGGGGCTCCCTAGCGCCGGAGCCAACCGCGCAGATTCCACCATGCCGGCTGCTTGAGCAGTTCCGCTTCCGGCAGATCCGGGCGACGCCATTCGCTTCCCAGCAGTACGGACACATCCACGTATAGATTCGAGTCCGGTTGGCTGCGCACGTTATTGATTCCGAGTACGTCCGCAACGGCCCGCGCCGTTTCGTCCCGCCCGACGCGGTCCAAGACGACCGACGTATCGGCGTCGAAGTCCCCAGCGTTTCCAAAGTCCACGACGTCGAACCCGAAGTCGCGCAAGTATTCAGTCGCGTCCCGCGCCGAACCGGCGATCCCGCCCGCATTCAGGACCTGGACGCGGACGCGGGTGCCAGGTATCGGGCCTAGCTGGGCGTCGCTGACCACCGGCAAGGGGGCGACCCCGGATTCAGCGACCAAGATGCCGACACCGATCGCTACCGTGGCGAGTACCAGACTCCAAGCGATTCGGGAGCGAGGGCTCGCCATCACTCTGTCACCAGGACGTTCCAGAACTCGACCGTATCCTGAAGCAAATCGAACCCGCGATCCATGACGTGACGGACTCGCGCACCCACGATGTCCCGGGTGACCGCGTCGAGCTCCGTAGGCATTCGTGCCCGGAGTCCTGCCCTCCATTCCGGACTGAATGCTCGCCCCGGCTCCAGGAAGTCCGCCGCGTACAAGCTACGACCCAGCATGCCGAGCGATGCGTGACCAACGGTGTGATACGTCAGCGCCAGGAGCAGCTCTCCGTCGAGCACGCCCTGCACCCGGAGCCGCTCGGCTACTGCAGGCCCATGCAGGACGGGTCCAGGAAGCGAAGAGTGGTTAGGGGGTACCTCAGGACGCAGGACGTGAGGCGCGACGTCGCGAAGGGCGTCATGCAGGAATCCGGCCGCGCGCCACCGGCACCGGTCCCATTCGGAGAGTCCGAGCGCGTCTGCCCAGGCACCCAACAGTTCCGAAACACGCACCATGTGTGCGCGACGGCTGGTGCTCAATGCCGCCCACTCGGGCAACGTGCCTTCGGCTGCAGCCTGGATAAGGGGGTGTCGACCGTTGTTCACGGCTAAACATGGTCCCCAGCAGCCCGTGGCAGAAGTACAGCAGGCCGCTTCACCGTGTTGACGCGGTTAGCTTTCGCCATGTCGATGCGATGGGACGCACTGCTTGTGCGGCATACGGCGCGCGAACTCGACGTACGCCTCGCACGCGCGCGGCTCTCCGCGATCCGCTTGGACGGAGTGCAGCGAGACGTGGTGCTGTTCTTCCGCGATTCGACGCTTCTGTGGCGACTCCACCCTACACGTGGGTACCTCCAGACCTTCGCCCCTTCTGAGCCTGGGCTGGACGCCATCAAGCTGCCGACGAGAGTTCGCAGGGTCTACGCCCCCCCGGACGAGCGACTCCTCGTCTTCGACTTGATGCCAGCGCGTGGTCTCACAAGGTCTCGGGACTTGGTGATCGAGCTCCTCGGCAACCAATGGAATTGCATCGTGACGGAGGGTGAAGAACAGGTGATCCGGCACGTGCTGCTCACGCGCGTCGGGAAGCGAACCCTGCGCGTCGGACAGCCCTACACCCTTCCCGCGCCTTCGGCTAGAAGCGGTATCGATGGAGCCATCACGGTCGAGGAGTGGAGAGGGCTCACCTCGGGACTCGACGAGAAGGAGCGTCGTAAGCGTCTCATCTCCAACGTTGCGTGGACATCTCCCCTGAACGCGGGCGCTCTTCTCGACGAATCACCGGAGAATGGCGGTCGGGCGCTCTGGGAGAGGTGGGTGTCCGTGGAGGCCGACCCGGCACCTGTGCTGCTGCAGTCGCCTCAAGGACTCCAACCATACCCTTTCTGGCTGCCACACGAGGACGCGGAGCCGGTGGACTCGCTCATCGATGCACTGGAGCTCATGGCCGACCACGACGGCGACGGCGGCTCGCGAGCCGCCTTGCTCGATCCACCGCTTCTTCGCCGCCTCGAGCGCGCGATCGAGCACGCGGAGCGCCGAGTGACTCGATTGGTCGCTGAGTTACACGGTCTGCCGGACGAGCATGGACTACGCTCGATCGGTGACCTAATCCTCGCCCGGTTCTCCGAGATTCCTAGCGGCGTCGCCAACGTGAGGCTCGAAGACTTCGAGGGGAAAAGTGTCGTAGTGGAGTTCGATCCTGCTCTTGCCCCCCACGCCAACGCGAGTGGTTATTACGATCGTGCCGGCAGGGCTGCCCGCGCCAGGGAACGGCTGCCGTCTCTCATCGCCCAGGCTGAGTCCGGACTCGCGGCCTTGCGTTCGCTCGTCGAGCGAGCCGGTTCAGGGAACATATCTGCCGACGAGATCGAGGCGGCGATACCGGATGATGTCGTGACGGTGGGAAAGGGACGGACCGCACTGCTACCGCCATACCGAAGCTACCGCAGCTCGGGCGGCATCGAGATTCGAGTGGGGCGCGGCACACGCCACAACGATGACCTCACGTTCCATCACTCCGCGCCGACCGACGTGTGGCTGCACGCCCGCCACACAGCGGGAGCCCACGTCATCCTGAGGTGGAACGGACCGGGCAACCCCCCTGCTCGTGACCTCGAGGAGGCCGCGATCCTGGCGGCGCTGCACTCGAAGGCCCGTACCTCGGGCAGTGCACCAGTCGACTGGACGCTCCGTAAGTACGTCAGGAAGCCGCGTGGGGCGGCGCCGGGCTTGGTCGCGCCCGATCGCGTACGGACCGTGTTCGTAGAGCCGGACGAGCGCGCGCTCGAAACGCTCGTCGATAGCGACTAGGCGTCCATGCCAGAGCGGAGGGACGCCACGAAGCTAGCAGCGGAATCGATCCCCCCGTCCTGGAGCACCTGGATCAATGCGCTTCCCACGACGACCCCGTCGGCAACCGCGGCGACCTCGCCGGCCTGCTCCGGAGTCGAGATCCCGAACCCGACGGCAACTGGTAGGGAGACCGCCCTGCGAACTCGGCCGACCTCGTCACCGATCGCATCCCTCAACTCAGACCTGGCTCCCGTGACGCCCGTCCGAGAGATGTAATACAGGAAGCCGGAACCACCCGCGGCAACCTCGGACACTCGGTCCGGCGCCGTGGTGGGCGCGACGAGTCGGATCAGGTCGAGCGGTGACGTGGAGACCTTCTCTTCCAGGGCAGGATCCGCCCCGGTCGGTAGGTCGGTCAGCAGAAGGCCGTTCGCGCCAGCCTGGAGGGCA
>Ga0310121_10005536_pt1 | contig 10840 bp, 20 predicted proteins | sample CB27_Tmax_986_MG_FD_203504 | JGI IMG/M metagenome (GOLD analysis project Ga0310121, IMG submission 203504) | Marine microbial communities from Western Arctic Ocean, Canada - CB27_Tmax_986 | ecosystem: Environmental > Aquatic > Marine > Oceanic | place: Canada: Western Arctic Ocean | collected...
ATGCGAACATCGAGACTGCGTTCAAGTCCTTGCAGGAGAAGGACAAGGAAGACAAGGGAGACAGAGCCGTTAAAGTTCACGACACCGTAGCCCTCATTATTGACTCGTACAATAAGGGGCCGGGTGGTGTGTCACATAAGGACTCTGTTCCCTCTCGTATCTTGACCTACCATGGTGCTACCCAAGCTGTGAACCATATGATCGACCACAAGATGTTGGTTACCAAGGCGGGTAAATCCAAGGCCAATCGGTTCAATCGTACCTTCCTTGGGGATGGCGCGAAGCTGAAACGACAGGCACACGCGCTGGCTCTCAAGCTAGTAGCTTAATCAACCTCACTGCGGGGGGGTTCGCCCCCCCAATGTGAACATTTACATTGGAGTTTCATATGAAAAAACGTATCCATGTTAATAGGCATAACATTGCCTACAATAAGAAGCACGGGACAAATCGTCCTGTCTTCACTGTGAAAACATACAAGTCAAACACCAAAACAAATCGGATAACATGTCCCGATGGTGTTAAACTTGTGTACCAACCAAACAAGCCATTGCCATGTGGTGCTGTGGCTTGGATGGAAACTGAGGGTAGAGTATATGGTGGGATGGGTTTTCTCATCCAATAATACCCTTTAACTTCAATCTCAAGGAGATTAACTATGTTATATGTAAACTTTGCAAGACCCAATGATACCTTGGCTGGGGTAGCCATCTATGATGATGAGTCACACAACTCTACCGGACCATTAGTAGTAATGGATTGGGATGTGATGCATCGACTCATCTTAGAGATGCACTCATTGAGAGATCAGAGAGATGTCCACATAAGACGGGCCTCTCTTACTCTGGTATCTAACGATGAGTAGCCCTGATCCTATCTTAGAGAAGGGGTACTGGCTTCAAGACAACCTCGCTGATTTCCTCTGGAATGCGGATCGTCAAGCGTTAGCTGACTTTGTTTATAAGTTAATGCCTCACATCTCAGGTCAAGGGTTGTCGGAGATATATCCGCTGGTATCAGAGGTATACCCTCCACGCTCGTTGCCTAGGTTTAACACACCTCCCATAGATGATGATGATGATCTGCCCAGCAACTATGGGGGTAGTAAATGAAACCATTAATCATTGGTAGCCCGGAGGCCATGCAACGTGAGCCTTCACTCGAACCACCTGACGAGCCACGAAATGTCAGAAAGCCCAAGCGTAAACTTCTTAGGGACTACCCCAAGGAAGAACGTCTTGATCAATTCTTCAAAGAGTACGTTGACTTTGATGAAGCCTTCAACGATTCAAAGGGAGGCTAACACACCACTCCACATATAGGAGATTCATATGCAAGCAAAGCAAGTAGTAGTAGATGCCATTAGTGATATCACTGGTGGCCTATCGAACCCTCGTAAGATGCCTGAGTATGCATTCTCAACACCTGCTATCCACTGCAAGGTAGGTAGCAAGTTGAGAGTAGTAGAGGGTTCCGTATGCCATGAGTGCTACGCTATGAAGGGCAATTACAATTGGCCCAACGTCAAGAAAGCCCTACAGAGAAGGTACGATAGCCTGTCTCATCCCATGTGGGTAACAGCCATGACCATGCTGATACGTATCAAGGTCAAGGAACGCTTTCGTTGGTTCGACAGTGGTGACATTGACAGTGTGCAATGCCTACGGAATATCATCGAGGTATGCAATGGTACTCCCAACATACAGCACTGGCTCGTCACCAAGGAGAAACGCACGGTGCGTAAGTTCCTTGACGAGGGTGGTATAATTCCAGATAACTTAGTAATCCAGATGTCTGGTTACATGTTAGATGGAGATATAGTGAAGGGCTTTGATGACTGTAATCAAATCACCCATCACTTAGTTCATACCGACAGAGACAAGGCACGTGGTCACATATGCCCTGTTGAAGACGGTAATGGGGTCACATCATGCAAGCAAGCTAACTGCTACGCATGTTGGGACAATGGTGTTAACGTAGTATCAAGTGGAATACACTAGGAGATACAATGAAACGATGAACTTCAAAAGACAGAGGCCACGTGTTAACTATCCTTTGATGAAGAAGGGTGGTCCTCACTTAACCTCACGTAAGAAGCATCGAAGCGATGCTAAAAAAGAAACAACATCCCAAATCTCAGAGGTTATATATGAAGAAACGAGATCAGATAGTGAAACTCCAACATAAGACAGGAGAAACTGTGTCTGCCAAGGTAGTTCAGAATGATTCAAAAGCTGGCTACCTAGCAGAACTTCCTAACGGTGATTGGAAGTGGTTCCCTCCCGATGAATGGAAGGAGGTCAAATGACCTATAGAACCGATCCTGAACAGGACTATGATGCTGACCTTGATTATGCAGTAGCTGATCAACTAGGTGTTGACGTAGAAGAACTTGAGATGTGTCCCAAGGTAGTCTACGATGCTCTGTTGAGGTACTTCCACTATTACCTGTCTGGTGGTGACATTATCTACCGGGGTCCACGTAACCATAACTAAGGATAAGGGGGGGCTTGACGGCCCCCTTTTCTTTATCAAAATACGTATCTCTCCACCTATATTATACCATACGTGTCAAGTTTTTAGAGCCTCTCCCTGAAGGCGTTGTACAAATCCCCCTCGTAAGACGATAGTATCCCAAGCATATGACGCTCCATCATGGCCTTCCAGTCCCTTCTGTATACCTTAAGGCTGATCTGTAGCCTGTCTGCTATCGCCCTGTCACCTGTCCTACGTCTACCACTACCCTCACACCCGAAACAATCTATCCTCTTCACCCCTGTATCTATCCATCCCTTCCCATTGCACGGGTTGCACAGCCCGTCACCATTCGACTCATCTATGGCTACGTGGGCCAGCTTTAAAATAAACCCCGGAAATAAAATTCTATTAGCAACACTTTTCCTTTTCGATTTCCTATGCCTACGCAACACTCTATCTGTCAGCGCCTCCGCAACTTTGTTTCTCCTTGTCTCGTCCCCCGCATATTTAAACCTCACAAAATCTGATGCTTCTTTAGATATTCCAGCAAGCACGTAGCATATAGTCTCACTTCTTATCCTTGGGCGCATGTTCAGATGCGTGTATGTGGTCAGCGAACATAAGTCCTCTGCCGATATCCTCATATGACTCTTCCATTATTTTTTTATTTGTTATTATATTATTCATAAATGCAATTGCTATCCCCTTAGTCACATCTTGTGTGGTAAAGCGATACACCTCCCATCCATGCAATGTAGCGAGATTATACTTCTCCAGATCACTAGTGTAACCCTTACCTGTAGTGTGGCCCCCGCCCCCCTTCATCCACACTCCTCCTTCAACTTCCATGGCTATCATTCTATCAGGCCATGCAAAATCAAATCTGAATCTTCTCTTCTTTAAAAATCTGTACTCTGCCTTGGGTATATCCAACTGCTGCTCCATCAACTGGTTCATGAACAGTTGTTCACCCTTACTCGTGGTCAATGTAAGCCCCCGTGCTATGGCGGTACGTGAGGGTAGACATCCCCATTCCCCCATCCTGTCTGAACCTCTGCTTCTGCACGTGAATCTCCACCACCTTTGACTCTGGGTCTGCGAGATCACGGTATATCACCACACCTGAGTCTGATTTGTTTCTCCAGTGTGCTGAACCTGATATGTCCCACAAACTAGGCACTGGGTAGGCTCCGCTCTTATCCCTGTACATCTTGGCAGGGTGAGCCACTATCCACAGGTGTATGCCATACCTTCTGGCAAATTGTCTGGCTCTCTTCAAGCACAGGCCAATGAACTCTGTCTCTGAGTATTCCCCACGTGCTGTCTCCAACTCATTCCATGGGTCTATCACCAGCCCACGTATACCATGCCGTCTAACCAATCCTCTCGCTGTCTCCAGAATTCTATCCAGCGTCCACTCATGATCATCCTCTGGCAGTATCCACTGGAAGTGTTCCTTTGCCCAGTCAGTAGCGTTCTCCAACTCGTCACGTGTCATCCTCATGTCGGGGCCATCCCTAAATGGTGCGCCCACATACTTCTCCATGATCCGTGACATGTGATCCTCTAATGGCTGGTTCTCTGGTGAGAAGATAGCGAATCTCCAGCCATGTTTCTTGGCTATGTTCACCATCATTGCATCCAGCCAGTTAGACTTACCACTCCCCGGTATACCAGTAACAACACTAAAACATCCGGGCCTAATCAGATAGTGCTTGTCTAGGCTATCCCATCCTGTCGATACCCCCTTCTCCAGACCATTGTCATACAGATCAAACAACTGCTCAGACAAATCTCCAGTGGTGTAGGTTCCAACAATAGGGTAAGGCTCTGCGTGTTCAATGCATTCAGCCAGTATCTTCTTGCCGTGCTCTTTCAACACATCGTTGGCATCTTTACACCCTTCAGGCCACGTTACCCTACTACATACCTCTTTACCCAAGCGTCTTGCGAGTTCCTCTTGTAGTTTCTGGCCCGGTGCATCGTTGTCTCCCGCCAGTATGAACTGCTTACCCTGCAACCTGTCATCGTTGAGGAAATCAAACTTAGATGAGTAGTCCTTAGTGTTAACATGAGGCGCACCATCTGGAACGCTGACACCATTCCTAAACCCAGCTTCCCAAAGGGACAGCTTGTCCATCTCTCCTTCCACTAGAATTACTGGCGTGTCTCCTTCCTTAACGTCATCCAGCCCATAGAGTATACGTTCAGCACCAACCTCTGATCTGAATTCTTTCTTGCCTGATCTGTACTTGGCATTGATCAACTCACCATCACGATAGTAGGGAAACACAAAAGCTTTCTTAACTTCCTCAGACTGAGGCATGTACACCTCACTCACATAGATACCACAATCAGTAGCCGTGGTTTCAGATATACCCCTATCACCTAGCCACTCCAACGCACCGTTAGACAGAGCGCTCTCGACAACCTTCTCTGGCTTACGATACTCTGGCTTTCTCCAATGGAGATTGACAGACTTACGGCTTCCATTAGCCAGTGTTCCTGTCCAACCACAGTGATGACAACACCATATGCCCTCATCTGTGTTGATGGATAGACACTTAACCTTTTTCTTTCTGCGCTCACCACTGCACTGAGGGCATGTCGCTGACACCTGACCACTGTTAGGGCTGGCATCTATTCCAAAGTCTGCGAATGTCTTCATGCTACAAACCCTCGTTTCTTTTTGCCACCATTTAATACAGCCCTCAGATAGGGTACGGGATCAGCAGGTTTCTTTAGAAGGACAACGCCGATAGCTTTAGCTACCTCAAACTCTCCGAAATCTTTGATCGCCTTACCAAGGATAGGTTTGGTTTTCTCTCCTGCAATACTAGCCCATACATCCCAGATATGAAGGCCGTTCATTAGTATAGGTTCCTTACTAACAGATTCAGTGTCACTTGATACGACACCCTCCTGTCTTGTTACGTGACAGGGAAGCACAGTATATACGTTTGATCTTTGACCACCGTCATCTCTGTATCTATGTTCAATGTTTATGTGACCTTTCTCCTGTAACTTACTGATAACTAAGTTAACATTTTGTCTAGTCATTCCTGATCTCTTAGCTAAGTATCCTTGAGAAGGCCAGCATTCTCCGCTCTCATCGTTAGCATTGTCAGCCAACAGGATAAGTATGATCTTTTCAGAGGTGGATAAACTAATATCTAACACCTTATGAAGTCTGCTAATACTCATTGGTTCTCCAAAATAAAATGAGGGAACCGCTCAGATTAACACAGACCTGTGGTATAATTCAACCATGAAAGCAAAGGAGAGAAGATACCTTGAGTGGGTATCCAGCTTACCATGTAGTCATTGTGGTACTGAGCCTGTCCAAGCACACCATCTGAGAGACATAGCATTAGGGACGGGGCAGGGTCTGAGAGCAGCGCATATCCTAACGCTTCCCGTGTGCTACACTTGTCACCAAGATTGTCATAATGGTACACATGATAAGGAGACTCAATTTAGATGGGCATTACAGACTATAACGAAAGCGGTCAGCCAAGACGTAGTCAAGATGATCTAACACAATGTTGATAGGTGACATTGAAGTTAATCATCCAGCCGTTGAGGATATCATGCAAGAATTTGACATCATATGGCCTAAGATAGTTTGGTTCGATCCGAACCTAGAAGATTATCGTGACCTCATACGCAGTGTATACGCTCACGGTATGATGGCAACTCTTGAGACTGTGTCTGAATTAAGAAAACAGACCATTCATTAAATGAAAAGATACATCATAAGAAATGATGGCACACAAGCCAGATGCATCAAAGACATATCTGACCTTGAGTTTGATAAGCCACATGAAGTAATCATAAAGCCTTACAAGCATGTGCGTAGCGTAGAGCAGAATAATTTGCTACACTCATGGGTTCGTGAGATCGCCAATGAAACAGGACACACCGTGGAAGAAATAAAAGACCACATCTCTTCTGAATTCCTTGGCACTAAAGACTACGTTGGCTTAGATGGTAAGCCAAGAAGCAGACTAATGACTACCTCTGAACTCAACGTGGATGAAATGTCAGCCTTGATTGAAAGGGTGACTGAACTAGGTGCGCTAGTAGGCGCACGTTTACCGGAGTTAAAATATGGATGACGATCTAATGACCCAAGAGCAATGGGAATATAATCAGCAAGCGGAGTATGAAGCTACGGTAGCACAGTGGCAACAGTGGGAGGAAGAACATGGAGAGTAAGCGTGACTTCCTAAATGAACTTGTGCAAACTAATCAACTCAATGTAGATGAAGATGTTTTTAGGAAGGCTATAAGAGGAAAAGATATGGCCTTCATAAAACGTAGTGGTATCGAGAAGATTCAATTCACTAACGATATCCGTGTCCACTATGAAGTGATCGTAATGCAACCAGACTATGTGGTTATAAAAGCAATTGCTACCAAAGCAGACATGGTTGTTGAATCTTTTGGAGAAGCAACGCCAGAGAATACCAATCAAAAGCCACCGTACTATTCTGCTATGGCAGAGAAGAGAGCGTTGGCCCGTGTGGTGTTAAAGTTTTGCGGAGCATACAAGCATGGTGTCTATAGTGAAGATGAAGCTGACGACTTCAAGCAACCCGCCCCTCGTTCTACTTTTAGTGATGGCATACAGGGGCCAGACACTCAGAAGAAAGTAGCATGAGTCACTGGTACGACAAGGACGGGACTCCCCGTTATGAGATTGAGGGTAAGAATGGTATGCGTCAGACCACCCTCAGAGATGCGCGGAAGCATGGATGGGTTCCATCCGTGTCTACCATATGGAAGGACATGGTAGCTGCGCCGGGATTAACTAGGTACTACCAAGAAAAGTTGTTTGAAGCCCAGATCAATAACGCTCAAAGACATAGTGAAGATGACAAGGTATACAAGAAGAGAGTCTTTGCTGTCTCACGTGAAGAAGCTATGAAGGCCGCTGAACGCGGCACTATGATCCATGGAATACTGGAGAATTACTTTGTAAGTGGTGAAGGTGAACCCGGATACGGCTCTCTCATTAAGGGAACGGAAGAAAAAATCCTTGAGGTATGTGGTAAACAAGAGTGGAAGGTAGAAACGTCCTTTGCTAACGGGCTTGGCTATGGTGGTAAGATAGACATGCACTGTGACGAGTGGATGGTAGACTTTAAGACTAAAGAGTTAGACAGTGGTAAGAAGCCGGATTTGTATGACTCCTATGGGGTACAGCTTGCCGCTTACGATCATGGATTAGGTGGTGGTAGAAAACTACTCAACCTTTTCATATCAGTTTCTTCGCCGGGTTACGTTGTTGAGCACCAATGGGAAGAAAGAGAGAGGCTGACAGATATGTTCACGACAGCCTTAAAATTATGGAAATTAACCAAGAGGTATGATGCTTCATGGCAAGCGTAAACAAAGCGATACTGGTAGGACACGTGGGCAAAGACCCTGAGTTCAGGGAAACTAAGTCCGGTGATACAGTGGCAACCTTCTCTCTGGCTACTAACAGTGGCTATGGTGAAAAGAAAACCACTGATTGGCATCGTGTTGTCTTCTTCGGAAAGACAGCAGATGTGGTCAAAGAGTACGTGAGTAAGGGGAGCCAGCTTTATGTTGAGGGCAGAATCTCCAACCGTAGCTACGATGACAAGGATGGTAACAAGAAGTACGTTACTGAAATTAACGGGTACTCTATGCAGATGTTAGGATCAAAGGGTGCCGCTGAATCTGTATCTGTGTCTGATGGCGAAAATATCCCCTTCTAAAGTCTCACTATACGAACACCTGCGCTACTCTATGGCTCGTGTTTGTTACAGGAAACGATTGAAGGATAAGACCAAAGACTGGTCTGGATTTTTCGAGGAGTTCTTTGGGGTTGGCCTTGACGAGTATGTAAAGTACGCTCAAGAGGCCAACCTTAAGGACCAGTTTGAAGAACTAGAAGTTAAGATAACTAAAGGCGCTCCCATACTATGAACGTATACCAACAATGGATTCACAAGACTAGGTATGCTCGTTACCTAGAAGAACAACAGAGGAGAGAGAACTGGGGAGAAACCGTGAGGAGATTCACTGGTTTCTTTGAAGACAGGCTCGACCTAAAACTCACTGAATTTGGACGGGCCATCCTTGATCTGGATGTCATGCCCAGTATGCGCTGTCTAATGACAGCGGGTAAAGCATTAGAGCGTGACGCTTGCGCTGGCTACAACTGTAGCTACCTACCTATCGATTCACCTCGTGCATTTGATGAGGTCATGTACATCCTCATGTGTGGTACAGGGGTAGGGTTCAGCGTTGAGAGACAGTACATCAACCAGCTACCAGAGGTGGCAGAAGAGTTCCACGATACGGACACCGTCATCGTTGTAAGGGACTCAAAGATTGGATGGGCAACAGCCGTCAGGGAGATGATCAGTCTCCTCTATAGTGGGCGAGTGCCCAAGTGGGACTTGTCTCGCATCAGAGTGGCTGGCTCTCGTCTTAAGACATTCGGGGGTCGCGCAAGTGGCAGTGAGCCACTAGATAAGCTGTTCAAACACATGGTTTCAGTATTCACCCACGCCAAGGGTAGAAAACTTAACAGCCTAGAATGTCACGACCTTGTGTGCTATGAGGGTGAGGCGGTGGTAGTCGGTGGCGTTAGGCGCTCCGCTACCATCTCCTTATCCAACCTAACTGATGACCGTATGCGTCATGCCAAGTCAGGCCAGTGGTTCCTAGAGAATGGTCAGAGATCGCTGGCTAATAACAGCGTGGCCTATACTGAGATGCCTGACACCGGTGCTTTCCTCAGAGAGTGGTCATCCCTCTATGAGAGCCATAGTGGAGAGCGTGGTATCTTCAACAGGCAAGCGGCAAAGGACATGGTCCCAGAGCGCAGAGATAACCACTATGATTTTGGGGTAAACCCTTGCAGCGAAATCGTACTTAGACCACGTGAATTCTGCAACCTCTCTGAGGTAGTGTGCCGCCCTCATGACACGTTGGCTACCATTCGTAAGAAGGTTACCCAAGCCACATGGATTGGCACTATACAGTCCACGCTAACAGACTTCCGTTACCTGTCTGCACCTTGGAAGAGGAACACAGAGGAAGAGAGGCTGTTAGGTGTGTCTCTCACTGGCATCATGGATTGCCCTGCTATCCTTAAGGCAACCGACAAGGAACTTCAGGGGCTGAGAGATCACGCAGTAAAAGAGAATGTCTCTGCCGCCAAGCTATTAGGTATACCTGAGTCAGCCGCAGTCACCTGTGTTAAGCCGTCAGGGACGGTGAGCCAGTTGGTAGATTCATCCAGCGGCATCCATCCAAGGCACAATTCTCAGTTCATTCGCAGAGTTCGCAACGATAAGAAGGACCCCATCTCTACCGTTATGATAGAGGCCGGGGTTCCTTATCACGCTGATCCACGCAACGATGGAGCATGGGTGTTTGAGTTTGGCATGAAGTCTCCCAAGAATGCTATCACTCGTCATGACATCACCGCCCTTCAGCATCTGGATATCTGGAAAAGGTTTGCCCTTAATTGGTGTGAGCACAAGCCCTCCATCACTGTCTCTGTCAGAGAGAACGAGTGGGTAGAGGTAGGTGCATGGGTGTATAAGAACTTTAACATTCTGTCTGGTGTTAGCTTCCTTCCACACGCAGATGATGATCACAGCTATGAGTTAGCACCCTATGAGGACTGCTCACCTGAGACATACAGGAAACTAGCCAAGACCTTACCCGCTGAGATAGATTGGAACTCTGTCAAGGAAGAGGATGATCAGACCACAGCCAGTCAGGAGTTTGCTTGCATGGCAGGAGCATGTGAGATATGAGCATTAGGGCTATTGCAAAAAGAAGGCATGACATACATAAAAATCATGCTAGTTCTAGACCCTTGTCCAAAGACTATGAATTGGTTGGCCTCTCTGGGGAGATATCCTTTGGAGAATTTGCCGACCTAAAAGCAGACCTATCAGAGCGACCTGAAGGTGACCATGGAGTAGACTTTACAACCCCCAATGGTATGACTATAGATGTTAAAACTGCTAGAAGGGCGTATAATTTAATCCATGAAACTGGAAAACAATTTGTAGATATATATGTGTTGGCTCAATACGATGACTCTACTGAAAGGGCTACGTTAATAGGTTGGGAATACGGAAACACATTAGCTAAAGCGCCCAGTAAAGATTTTGGTTATGGAATAATAAACCATTACATCTCTAAAGATAAATTAAGACCGATGCTTGATATCAAAAAGGTATGTGAGATATGACAGCACTAGTAACACTTAGAGCCGACCTTGATAGCGGTGAAGGGGAAATAACATTACGGTCTACATTTGAGAGGTTATCTCCCTTGATGAAAGCCGATATTCTTAAAGATTGGA
>Ga0310121_10005537_pt1 | contig 10840 bp, 9 predicted proteins | sample CB27_Tmax_986_MG_FD_203504 | JGI IMG/M metagenome (GOLD analysis project Ga0310121, IMG submission 203504) | Marine microbial communities from Western Arctic Ocean, Canada - CB27_Tmax_986 | ecosystem: Environmental > Aquatic > Marine > Oceanic | place: Canada: Western Arctic Ocean | collected...
CCGTGGCCTGGAATCAGACATTCTGGCGGCGCCACAGCGACTCGCGGAGCTAGACGTCGAGGTGCACTACATCGACCGGGGCGGCGAGGTCACATACCACGGACCCGGCCAGCTTGTGGGCTACCCGATCGTCAACCTGCGGAGGCTCGTGCTCGGCCCGCTGCAGTACGTGCGTAGCCTCGAGCGGGTTATCATCGAAACCCTCGCGGAGTTCGGCATCGCCGCAGCCAGTGACGAGCGGCCCACTGGAGTCTGGGTGGATGACGCCAAGATTGCCGCCATCGGCGTTAAGATCGGTCGAGGGATCACGACCCACGGCTTCGCGCTCAACGTGGACCCCGACCTTTCGTACTTCGACTACATCGTCCCGTGTGGGATGCCCGACGTTGCCGTGACGTCGATGTCTGCCGTCCGAAGCGACGGCGTGTCCGTAGAGTCGGTAGCGTCGGTGTTGGCGCGCAGCTTTGCGACTGTCTTTGGCGTTGGCATCGAGTGGGCGAGCCTCAGCGGGCTTGGCTTCACGGAAGAAGGGGTCGCGGCAACAGCCGCAGCTACCTCTGTACCGGCTTGATGAACCCCTCCAAGCTGCTCTTCCGGCTGGTCCTCGGCCGCCGTCTGCCGAAGACGTCGAGTACGCTGACGGTCTCCGGCCTCGACCGGCCCATCACAATTAAGCGTGACGGGTTTGGTATTCCTCACGTCGAAGCCGAAACCGGCGATGACGCCTGGTATGGCCTGGGGTTTTGTCAGGGCCAGGATAGGGCATTCCAGCTAGATCTCCTGGCCCGCGTGGCCCGAGGCACGCTGTCCGAGCTCATCGGTAACCGAGGGCTGGCCATCGACCGCCTCTCCCGCCGGATAGGCTTCGCCCGCACCGCCCAGCCGCAGTTCGAGGCTCTCGATGCCGGGGCCCAGGCGAGGGTCGACGCCTTCGCTCGCGGTGTGACCGACGGGGCCACTCTTGGTTCTCCTCAGAAGGCCCACGAGTTCGCGATACTGCGCAAGAAGCCAACTCCTCTCACGGCGTTGGACGTGGTGGCGGTCTATCTCCTGCAGGCCTTCGTGCTGGCGTCGAACTGGGATGTCGAGCTGGCGAGGCTCCGAGTCCTGAAAGAGGACGGCGTGGAGGCGCTGAAGACCCTCGACCCGGCCTATCCGGACTGGCTGCCCGGTTCCGTGCCTCCTGGGGAGCGGGCCGGACAGGCGATCGACGCACTTCTGGAAGACCTGAACTCCTTCTCCGACGCGGTCGGGCATGGGCCGGCGACCAACGCCTGGGCGATTGCCCCGTCACGCACGTCGTCCGGGCGGCCGCTGCTGGCCAATGACCCTCATCTCAGGCCTTCCATGCCCCCTCACTGGTACCTTGCGCACGTTCGCGCGCCCGAATGGGCGGTGGCGGGCGCTGCCTTCGTGGGCGTGCCGGTCTTTCCGGCAGGGCACAACGGCGCCGCCGCCTGGGGCATCTCGGCCGGGCTAGCCGACAACTCGGACCTGTTCATCGAGGAGCTTGGGCCGGATGGGCGCAGCGTCCGCGAAGGAGACGGCTTCGTGCCCTGCGACGTAGTACGGGAGACGATACGCGTCAAGGGAAGCAGCGCCGTTGTCGAGGACGTTGTGGTGACCAAACGAGGACCCATCGTAGGCCCCGCGCTGTCCGCGGCCGACGAAGCCATCTCCCTCCGCGCTACGTGGCTCGACCCCTTGCCGGTCCAGGGATTCCTGGGCATGGAGCAGGTGCGCACCTTCGAAGAGTTCAGGCGGGCCTTCGAGCACTGGCCGCACATCTCGCTCAACGTCGTCTACGCCGATACCTCCGGTTCGGTGGGGTATCAGCTCGTAGGCGACGTTCCGCGACGGAAACGAGGCTATGGCACGCTACCGAGCCGCGGGGCGGATCTGGACGCCGGCTGGCACGAGTCCCCCGTGAGTTTCGACGAGATGCCCTCTACCCTCGACCCGGAAGCCGGGTACGTCGCCACGTCTAACAACCAGCCCGCTACCGCCTACGACGTCCCCTTTCTCGGCGTCGACTGGTTGGACTGCTACCGCGTAGCGCGGGTTGCCGAAGCCATCACAGCGCGCAGCGATTGGGACGTCGCCGCCAGCCTGGCGCTGCAGGCCGACACTCACTCCGTCCCCTGGACAGAGCTTCGCGACTCGGTCCTCGGTGTAGAGCCTGATGACACGGACGCGCAGCGGGCCGTCGATCTGCTGCGTGACTGGGACGGCTCGGTCTCGGCCGATTCGAGCGCTGCGACGGTCTTCGAGTTCTTTCTTGCAGAGATGTTCCGGAGCATCGCCGAGTCGCAGGCGCCGAACTCATGGCGGTTCGCCCTCGGAGAGGGCGTCGGGCCCGTGCACCCACTGACTTTGCTGGCCACCCGTCGAGTCGGGCACCTGGTTCGCTGGCTCCGAGAATCGCCGGGCTCCGTCTCCGAGGCGGCCATCGAGGAGGCGCTGTCCCACGCGTACAGCAAGATTCGGACAGTCTACGGCGTCGAGCCGGGCGCCTGGGACTGGGGAACGGTCCGCCCGCTGACGCTGCGACACCCCTTCGGAGAGCGGACCCTCTTCAAGCCCATATTCAACCTGGGCCCCTTCCCGTTGGGGGGAGACGTCAACACGGTCGCACAGGCGGCCCCCAATCCCTTCGACCCGGCTGCCAATCCACTGGCCATCGCCTCAATGCGAATGGTGCTGGACGTGGGCAACTGGGACGAGAACCGCTTCTCGCTGCCCGGAGGGCAGTCGGGCAATCCGCTATCGCCCCACTACGACGACCTGCTCGAGTTCTGGCTTCGCGGAGACGGCGTTCCTATCGCGTGGACTCCAGAGGCCGTCGAGAAGGCGACTGCGGAGACGCTGCGGGTCGTGCCGGACACGCGCGCACCCTCGGCCTGATCCATATATGGGCGCGGTTCAGACGCGACAGGCGTCGATGAGGGCGTTCAGGTCCTCAGGGGTCGATAGCCGCTTGCATAGGTCATACAGGCGGCGCGGAGCATCGGGAGGCGCGATGTCTCTTCCAGCAGCTAGGTCATCTTGTTCAGGAGGCCGGCTTCGTCGAGCGGGGCGTCCGGATGTCCCTTCGGTTGGTGGATTTCGACTTCTTCGCGCGAATCGTCTTCCAGTTCAGCGACAAGCCGAACTCCCAGGACTCCCTGCTGAACCATTGCACGGTCCCGTTCTGGGTCAACCACAAGCTCGATGCGCGACATGATTTCCCGGACCTCGTCGGTTTCCCAAGGCCCGCCGTCGTACTCACGAAGGGTGAGCTTTCCGCGCTTCAGTGCCATGGCCACGACGTAAGACGTGCTGTGGTCAGCCGCCTCGCGACTTCTGGGCGTGAAGGCCTCTCGCGAGCCCTGGACGCCTCCGGCAACGGTCCGATGTCCGTATAGGGTTAGCTTCTGGACCCTGTCCGCCCTGATCCCTTTGTGATAGAGCGCAATAGTTGCCTCGATTGCGGCCTGGGTGGAAATCTGTGCTGGGTACGCCTTAATGATGTTGCGAAGGCTGGTCCAGCGGTGGCCCAGCCGCGCGAACGGATGCTTGCGGAACGGAAGGTCTGCCAGGGATTCCAAGCGAAGGAGTGCGGTTTCGAGGGCATCATCAGGCGCTGTGACGCCGACGGCCGCAAGGTTCGCGGCTTCAACTGCCCGCTGGGATGCCATTCCTACGGCCACCGACTTTATCGAAGGGATGCGCTCGGACGGCTTGAGCCAAGTGTTCACGACCATGCCTGTGGTGCCGGAGAGACCGCAAGCGTGGACTGCCTCTTCGGGTGTTCCCTCCATCAATCGTGTCGCCACAATTGGTACGGTGCAACGGCACTTGAGTCAAAAAGTGAAACCTTCGGCTCATGATCGGCCAACGCACCCAGTAGCTCGTACGAGGCCACCAGACAGGTCAGCATCCCACTGCGTTGGTGTTTCTCGGCGATGGCGATTAACGCCGGAATTCCATCGCTAGAATGACCACCTACCCGGAGTGCCGAGATGTCGTTGGCGTCCAGGTAGCGAACCATGGTGCCGTTGACGAGCGCCGCTATGCTGGACGGCGCTCCACTATTGGTTCCCAAAATGGTCGCATCGTCGCGGCCACCAACTTGGAGCGCGTACTGTCTTAGATTCTCAACGGTCTCTACACGATAGGCACAGAGCGAGCAGGCGACTGTGTCGGCCAGGTATCGACGCGCGGCCTGCATAACGTCCGTGGGGACGTCCTCGTATCGCAGGGAGAACGTGAAATCTGCCATCTGGCGAGCGAGAGTCGTCACGACATTGAAAGTCCGTTGCCAGTCAAATTGCTGGTCTCGGGGCGGCGGGACCTCTTATTTCTACCGAACGATGCGGCGGAAGGCTTCCTGCTGCAGGTTGGCTACCAGGAGGTCGTCCATTCCGCCTTCCAGGCCCTTCATGACCACGGCCAAGGACTCTGCGGCAGCGTCGGCAGTCAGCTTGATGTCCTCGTCGGTGTGGGCCAGCGTCCCCTTGAACGTCATGTTGCAGTGGACATCGCGCCTGGCCATCTCCTGGATGAACAGGGTCTTGGCCTGGGCGGCGACCGTTTCGTCGGGGGTGTCGATGGCCAGGGTCGGGTTCGTGTGTAGGCCCGTGAACCTGGCGGCGATCCCGACCGAGTCTATGGCGTCGTTCATAGCCATGATGAGCTTCTCGCCTAGCTCCTTGAAGCCCACCGCCGAGTCGCGTCGGCGCAGCTCTCGAATCGTCGTGAGGGAGGCGGCCAGCCCGATGTTGTCGCTCCAGTATGAGCTCGAAATGAACGCTTCGGCGCCGGGCTCCATCGACTCTCGGGAACCGACGACAGCACCCATGGGATAGCCGTTGGACATCGCCTTGGCGACGACGGTCATGTCCGGCGTTACGCCGAGGTACTCCTGCGCGCCCCCCAGCGCAATACGCCAGCCGCACGACACCTCGTCGAAGATGAGGACCGTGCCGTGAGTGTGGGCAAGCTCCTTGACCGTTTCGAGGTAGCCCTCCTCCGGCACCGTGGACCGCAAAGGCTCCATCATAATGGCCGCCACGTCGCCGGCGTGGTCGTCGAGCAGCTTCCGAAGCGTGTCGAGGTCACCCTCGGCGAAGGGAATCGAGGTCCCTGCCAGCGCTCTTGGAACGCCCACCGGCTCTACGCCGCTGGCCAGCTTCGGGTCCGATTCGTACTGCGCCGCCTGGTACCAGTCGTGCCAGCCATGGTACCCGGAGAAGAGGACCTTGTTTCTCCCCGTGGCGGTGCGGGCGATTCGGACCGCGAGAGCGCAGGCCTCGCCGCCCGCCCTGGTGTACCGGACCATCTCGGCGGAGGGGATAGTGACTACCAGCTCCTCGGCGAGCTCGATCTCCAGGGGACCGTTTACGGTGTAGATACTGCCACGGTCGATCTGCTCTTTGACGGCGTTGTCGACCGTATCGTCGGCGTGTCCGAGGATGATCGCGCCGAAGGCGCTGACCCAGTCAATGTACTCGTTGCCGTCGACGTCGACGAACCGCGAGCCCTTGGCGCTCCTGGCGTAGACAGGGCTGACGCCCTCGGCGAACCCGCGGGCCAGCCGGCTCCGGAGCTGTGTCTTGCCCGGAAACAGCCTGGCGGCGCGGTCGTACATCTCCATGGAGGTGCGAACTCGGGGGTCTATTGCCATGACATCCAAACCTCGTGTGTAGGGGCTCGTGTTCCTGCCTGTCGGTCATCGCCGTTCTTTGGCCCAAGCGGCGGGCGGACACGAAGGTTACACGAAGGTCCGCCCCTACCGTTACTCACGCGTCGCGCCAGTCGAAGACCACCCCCAGCATCGACTTCTCGCGGCTATAGGCCATCTCGTAGGCTTCGACCATGTCGCTGTAGGAAAGCCGGTGTGTGTTCAGGCGTTTGGGCTCAAGCCGCCCGTCGGATATGAGAGAGAGCACGTATGCGCACGCACGGTCCCACTCGAAGCGGTCTTCCTCGCCGGGATAGAGGTAGCCGGCGCGGCCGTTGACCGCGATCAGGGAAATCCCCTTGAGGTAGAAGAACTCCATCGCCAGGGGATTGAAGTCGAGAGGCGGCTCCCCTCGGCCGAGCAGGCTGACGATCGAAACGCGGCCTCCCGGACGCACGACCTCGACGGACGTCCGGTACGCCGACCAGGGGTTGGCCGTCAGGATTACCAGGTCAACACCGGCGCCGCCGGTGAAGGCGTCGAGCTTGTTAGGGAGCTCGGTGGCGTCGGAGAGAAACACGTCGTGGGCGCCCATCCGCTGGGCCATCTCAAGGCGGGTCTCACTGTTCCCTATCCCGACGACTCTGGCTCCGAAGGCCGAACCCAACGCGACCGCGCCGAGGCCCAGAACGCCCAGTCCGACGACAGCGACGTTCTCCCCCGGCTGGAAGTGGGCCTTTCGATAGCAGAGGCTGCTCAGGGTGTACAGGTGCGCCCAGACGCCGTCTTCCGGGTCCACCCCATCGGGCACCTTTACCATGGACTGCGACTCTTCGGCGATGTACTCCGACTGATGCGGCGCCCTCGATACGACGCGGTCCCCGACTCGAAACCGGGTTACCTCGCTTCCGACTCCTCGCACAGTACCCAGATTGCTGTCACCGACGAAGCGAGGGTACCCCGGCGCTCCCGGCACCTGCTCCGCGCCCGCGTAGTTGCCGCGATCCGTCCCGATCTTGAAAGCCGTAATCTCGGTCTCGACCCAGACATCGTGCGGCTTCAGGCTGGACGTATCCAGCTCTACGTCTTCGATGCGCAGGTCTCTCGGGCCGTGCAGGATAGCTTTCTTCAAGATGGGCCCAAGTCTATCGTCGGGTCTGGAATGCCACAAGAGGCACACAGGTGTGGGGCGTCTCGTCGCAGAGCGGGCAGATCTCAGACCTGCCCCTACGGAAGAGCGGATTGGCCAATCTTGCTTCGGTCCTCTGTAGGCCTGACGTAGAGGCCCATGAACCGGCCTCCGAGGACGTGCAGGTGGCCGTGGTGCTGGGTCTGGAGCGCATCGTCGCCGAAGTTCGAGAGGATGCGAAAGCCTCCAGGGCAGTACTCGCGTCCGAGCAGGACGGCCAATGAGCCCAGTTTCGCGAGCGTTTGGCCGCTGTTCCAGAGCTCGGTCTGGGTCATGTGGTCGCGAGGGACTACCAGGAGCATGACAGGCAGCCAGTCGAGCTGGTTGTCGAAAACGACCACGTCTTCGTCTTCAAAGCGCTTACGTGATGGGAGGCGTCCGGCGATAATCTCGCAGAAGGTGCAGTATCCGCCGTCCATGCTCGTCAGCGGGTGGGTCGTGCGCGAGAAGCTCCAGACTGACGAGGGCTCCCGCCGCGCCTCGACGCCTTGTTGCGATAGTCGGGGGCGTCGATCCGGCAGACCAGAGCGATCGAGGTGTCCTGGACCCGGGAGCCCATCGGGCCGTGCTCCCTGGTGAAGTCGATCATGCTGGTGACCACGGTGGGCAACCGGGCATCGTGGCGGTGGACGACGATCTGGTAGAGCTTCTCGGTGGCCCAGGGGCTGCTATGCTCCTGGCCCAGGTCGTCGAGTATCAGTAGGGGGGCCGTTTTGACGTCTTCGAATAACCGGTCGTAGGTGATTCGACTGTCAGGGCTGAATGTGTACCTGAGGTAGTCGAGGAGCTCGGGTACCCTGGCGAAGAATATCGACCTCCCCTTTTCGATCTGCTCCGCGGCGATCGCCACCGCGAGATGGGTCTTGCCAACCCCGGTCTCGCCGAAGAGCGTGAGCCAGCCGTCGGGGTCGGCCGCGAAATTTTTGGCGGCGGTGCATGCGGCCTCGACGCTGCGTCTCTGGGGAGCGGTGGGACCGTTTCCGCGAACGTCGAAGGTCTCGAACGTCATCCGTTTCAGCATCCCGGGGTCGATGTCCCCCAGCCTGTGCGTGGTAGCTTGGGGCTTGGCGCTGATCTCGACGATGCGCCCCAGGTCCGGCGATTGGATACGGCTCAGAATGTAAGGATCGACCTTGTTCAGGTCGCCGGTCGTCGTAATGACGGTCGGAAGCTCGGAGTTGTAGCGCTGGTTGATGATCTGCCGGAGCTTCTCCTCCGCCCAGGGCGTAGTGCTGTGGCTGCCCAGATCGTCGAGAATCAGGAGCGGAGTGTTCTTGACCTGGTTGAAGAGCTCGCTGTAGGCCATCTCACTCGTTGGACTGAAAGTCGCCCGCAGATGGTCAAGCAGGTCTGAGACGTGAACGAACAGGACGACGTATCCGCGCTCGAGACATCGGTTCCCGATGGCGGCGGCCAGCCGCACCTTCATCGGATCGTAAGGTCCTGTGAAGACGATCCAGCCGCTTGGGTTTTCGGCGTAGGACTCGGCGGCCTGGTAGGCCTCGCCGGACTCCTGTCGTCCCAGAGTGTCGAACGTGAAGCGGCTCAGGGCGCCGAGGTTGCTGTATCGAAGTAGCCTCGAGTACCGCTCTTCGTCGACGCGCGATTGCTGGCACCCGCACAACACGAAGCGCCCGAAGTTGGGGTCGCCGGCGGGGACGTCAGTCGTCAGCCAGCCACGACCGCCGCACACGTCGCAGACATCGGACTCGTCGATGTCCGGCGGGTGCTCAACAGGACCGTTATCGCCTGACCCGTTCCTCGAAGCTATTCTTTTTAGGATATCTGAGAGGTCTTCCATCACCCTTTCCGTCTTGCTCCCATCGTTCTAGTATCGCGGTGATATACCTCAGGCTACGTTTGTTATTGCTGACGGCCTCTCGGAAGGCATCTTCTATCCAACTCTGGGGGTAGACAGCTTCGGTCTGCTTCAGCTCCTCGGCGATCATTGGACTGAGGAGCCCGATGTTGTTCTCGTAAAGGCCAAATATGTTTGGCCGCTCGGCCGGGCCGTCCGAGGCGCCCGGCTGGAGCCCTTCTACGACTCTTGGGGGGCTGGTCAGCACTCTGGCCAGAGCCTTGCGATCGGGTTCGGTGTTGAGAGCGTAAACACGCTCCGATGCCTCACCACCCCTGGTCGGCCCCGTTATGAACGTCCCCCTTCGGACGGCCGCGGCCAACGCCCGGTCGATTGCGGTCTGGGGGTCGTTGCCATCACTACTCAACACCTTCGCCAGCACCTGGTCGGTCGCAAGCTCACGACGTGTCAGAAATCGAGGGTAGCTCCTCTTTTCATGCAGGAGCCACATGAGGCGTAGAGTGCACTTGAGCTCCGCGATGTCGTCTATTTGCTCCAGCAGCTCGCTGAACAGCGGGCCGGGAACGGGTACGTAACGCACCTTCGCGGGGAAGCCCGTAAACGCCACTCTAGGCAAACTTCCTTCGGCAAAACTCAGGGCAGGCTCCTCGAGGCCACCGACTGGTCGAGGCTCTCAAAACGCACCACGTCGCCGCGGAAGTACAGAGGGATGGTCCCGGTGGGCCCGTTCCGGTGCTTCGACACGATGAGCTCGGCTATGTTTTTGGGGTACGGCTCGCTGGGAGACCGCTTCTCCCACTGCTCTTCGGTCGTGTACATGTCCTCGCGGTAGATGAACGCCACGACGTCTGCGTCTTGCTCGATACTGCCGCTCTCGCGAAGGTCGGAGAGTATAGGCCGGTGGGAGGGACGTTGCTCCGGAGCACGGCTAAGCTGGGAGCAGGCCAATACAGGGATATCCAGGTCTCGGGCCAGACCCTTTAGCGAGCGGGAGAACTCACCCATCTCCTGCACTCGGTTGTCGTTCCGCGTGTTTCCGGACGTCATGAGCTGGAGATAGTCGACGATGACGAGGTCGAGACCACGCTCGGTCTGAAGCCGACGCGCTTTCCCTCGCATCTCGACGACCCCTTGAATCGGCGTCTCGTCGATGTAGATGGGCAGCTCGGACAGTATACCGATGGCGTCGTGAACCCTTCTCTCTTCGGCCTCGCTCACGAACCCGATCCGCAAGCGGTGGCTGTCGACGTTCGCCTCGCCCGCCAGCATGCGGATGGCGATCTGCTCGGCGCTCATCTCTAGGCTGAAGATGCCGACACGGGCGCCCTGCTGCGCCGCGTGCTGGGCGATGTTAAACGCAAGTGTGCTCTTTCCCAGGCTCGGCCGGGCGGCCACGACGACCATGTCGGACCTCTGGAGCCCGTTCCCGAGTAGCTCGTCGAGTCTGCTGAAGCCGGTCGGGATAGGAGCCAGATACCGGCCCGGGTCAAGATCGATCGTCGCCGTGTCTTCCATGTAGGCGTCGAGGACCTCGCGAATGTGGCGAAAATCGCGAGTGCCCCCGCTGGCCCGCACCTTGTACAGCAGGTCTTCTGCCTGGCCCAGCGCGGCGTCGACGTCGGGGCCTGCGTCGTAGCCGATTGCAGCGATATCGCCCGCCGCCGAAATGAGACTTCGCATCGTCGCCGTACGCTGGACGATCTTGGAGTAGTGCTCGACGTGGACTGAGGTCGGCACCGAGCGCACCAGGTGCGCCAGGTAGGCGGTGCCACCCACGTCGTCGAGCCTTTCCTGGCTGGAGAGCTCGTGGGCTACCGTAACCTGGTTGATGGCCTCGCCCCTCTCGAACAAGGCGAGGAAGGCGTCGAAGCACCAGCGATTCTTGGCGTTGTAGAAGTCGTCCGGCTTGAGGAACGAGGAGACCTTTGTCAGGGACTCCCCGTCGATAAGTATGGAACCGATTACGGACTCTTCCGCTTCGGTCTCGTGGGGTAAAAGCCGCTCCGCGTACAAGGTCTAGCTCCGTGGGTGGAACCCCGATGGGAGCACCGGGGACAGCTTGTCGATGCGAGATACAGGGACCCTGAGGACCCCTGCGGTTCCGTTTGGTCGCCCGCCGCGGTATTCGACGGGCTGCCGTAGCCCTTACTTCTGGTCTGTCTCTTCTTCG
>Ga0310121_10005538_pt1 | contig 10839 bp, 13 predicted proteins | sample CB27_Tmax_986_MG_FD_203504 | JGI IMG/M metagenome (GOLD analysis project Ga0310121, IMG submission 203504) | Marine microbial communities from Western Arctic Ocean, Canada - CB27_Tmax_986 | ecosystem: Environmental > Aquatic > Marine > Oceanic | place: Canada: Western Arctic Ocean | collected...
CTCCAAGAATTTTATAAATAGGTCTGTCAGGCATTATTGTTTTTACATATTCTAAAGTGTTTGCAAGACCTGCGTGTCCACAACCACTTATAAGAACTATTCCCTTTTCTGTATCAAAAAATAATGATTGGTCTTCCGGAATAGTATCTTCAATTTTTTTACCATTATAATCAATCATTTTCCCCAATTCACTCCAGTTTTTTTCATCATATTTTCTTGGAACTTTTCCTGTTGTCCATATCCCAGGAATGATTTGAGAAGGCTTTGTGTGAGATATAAAATTTACACCAAGGTTTTGAATCTTATTTTTATTATTTAGAATATAATGGTCAGAACCTCTTGAATTAGGTCTTGAATAAAATATTCCCTCTCCTACGTGAGCATTAGAAAAAGAATTAGGGTGTTTTTCCCTTAAAGTGATTAATCCACCTGTGTGGTCTTTATGGTTATGGCTTAAAAAAACATCTTTTATATTGTTCAAGTCTATGTTTAGTTCCTTAGCATTTTGTAAAACAGTATTTTCTCTGGAGCCGGTATCAAATAAAATTCTTTGACCATCAGCTTCTATAATTGCTGAAAATCCCCATTCACTAATATGAGTATCAGAAAGCATTGTGGAAAGAATAGTTACTTTGTAGTCTTTAATTTTATTCATCTGCCCAAAAGAAATAAGCGGAACAAATAGTAAAAGAAGAATAAACTTTTTCATATTCTAAATGTACAAAAACCCCCTAAAGTTAATTAGAGGGATATGCCAGGGGTTTAGTTTTAAATAATTCTAAAGTGGTTAATTATAGAAAAACTTAATATTTTAATACTCTTCATCCATAATCATATTTTCATACTCTTGCCTGATACGTTGCCATTTATCATTAAATGAATCGTAGTTTGTTTTATTTTCTTTTTTCACTTCCTCAATATATGCCGGGTCAGAATTTAAGGGGATCAATCTTGATTTTACAAAAACCTTTCCTGCTGGGTTTTCTAATTCTAGGGTATGAATCAATTCATTGGTATCAATTAAAAACGAATTATCCTCAGATTCGATATCACCAAAATCATTTCTCACATTCTCTACAAAACTCAAAATATCCCTTACGTTTTGCGTGATTTTTTTATATCCACACATCGTGCATTCTAACCCAGTTCTATCATCACTAACTTCATTAGTAAAAACCGAATTTGCAAGCGAGCCTAACCCAAATTGTTGTCTATGACCAAATGGATCATATGTTTCTATTTCTACCCATTCACCTTCTATACCCTCGACTTCAAAAGATTCTCCAGTTTTTTTTAAAATTTTTACAACTATTCCAGATTCTAATTTATCAACTATTTTTCCGGATGTACCTGGACTTTCTCTAACGTTCAACCCGCTTTTAGCATTAATATCATATATGTTTTTTAGATTTTTAATTTTATCTTGAATAATAAAATAGCCTTTGTCATTATATAAATTTCCATTACCAGCACTCTTTTTTAAAAACCCATCAAACACGTAGCCTTTTATTTGTTTTTTTGAAGATTCTAAATATTTTATTGACGAAAGTTTTCTAAATCTTAATGTTGATAAACCATCAGTCCATATTGTATTATTATGTTTTCCAAGAAAAGTAGAGGAAATTCCCTTAACTAAATCATTGATATCATCTTCATTTTCTTTAACTGAAATATAATCAGAATCAAATTCCTTAATAATTAATATAAATAATTTTCTAAACTCATCTGAGGTCCCATCAGAAATTCTCCTTAGCCAAAATAATGTTTCATACGATAATTTAGAAGAACTGGATCCAGTATTATTTTTAATCTGTTGAATAATTAAGCTTTTTTCCTCTCCTTTAGAATTTAAAGAAACTTGTTTATTCATTAACTCACCTAATGGAATTTTAAAATGGGAATAATAAAAAGGTTGAATAATTTGTTTTGAAGCTGGTGACAAGGACTTGAATTTTTTAATTACTTTTTCTAAAAACATTGGATTATAGTGACCAAATTCTTTTGAATCACCTTTGAAATATTCTTTATGAGGTCCAGAATTAAAAACAGGCATTCCTAAGATTTCTTCAAGTAATTTTATTAAAAATCCATTGTTTTGCAAATATGCCCACCAAGACCCCTTAAAAAAGGAACGATCAACATCTAATTGATAAGGGTTTTTATCGAAGAATTTATAACGGTCAAACATATTTGCACTATCACTATTGTCTACCATTAATGCTCTAAAAGCTTCTAAGTCTTTTAAATTATGCTCTACTTTCTGCCCAAAAGAAACTAAAGGAACAAACAGTAAAATAAGAAGTAGCTTTTTCATTGTGATGGAGTGTCCGTAGCAAAGTTATACAATCGCATTACGCTTTTCTATTTTGTTAATCATAATGTAATAAAGGGGACTCAAGATAACTGTATACTTAATGACTTCTGGACCAATTAACTCAAAAAGAGTGAACGTGGTCATTCCCATAACAAAAAGTATGAATAACTCTAGATAACTCTTGAGGAAATTTTCCTCAAATGCCGCTCTGATAATTAAAAAATTAATTGGGAGATAAAGTAAGGTTGCAGTAATCGCACCTGGACTAAAGTCATAGTAGTAAAAACTAAAGAAGATATGAAAGAGCGCATTTACAACTTGCGTGCTCATTAAGAAAAATAAAACAAGGTGTGCGCTACCTTTGTTATTTTTTATTAAGTGGACAAAAGTAACTATTAACAGAAGTGAGATAAGTCTTATTAGAACTTCTTCGGTAGAACTAGGATTATTGTCAGGAAAATAACTTAATCGCCACTCTCTAAAATTAAATATAATATGTTCTTAAAAATGGTGAATAGCATATATTAGAGGTCCTAGAACAATAAGATTTTTAAACTCTTTCATTTTTTATTCGACAGTAGTGGTTTAGAGTTCTTTACAAGATATAAAATTAGAAATACCTGAACTTACTGAAGATGATATGCCTGTATTTAAAAATCCCCTAAAGTTAATTAGAGGGATCTACAATCATTAATAAACTCATAGTTATAGGAAGTGCAATCATTAGCAAGTATGGTATAATAAAAACTTTATATTTATTGGCAATAGGTGTATAGAAATAATAAATAATAAGCCACCAAGAAAAAATGAATACTGTTCTAATAAAAAGTTCTGTAAAAAGTTTATTTATATCTATTGTAAAATCTGAAAACAAGAGTCTTCTGTCAGCTACATTCATATAACCTATTATAATCATAATAAATGTTAACCAAACAAATGCTTTTAGAAGTATTCGAAATTCTTTAGGTGCATATTTAATAAAAAAATACTTGTCTAACATTTAACTAAAATAATAAAAGTTTTCTCTTGGTAACCTTTATCTATTAGTTTTGGTTTTTGCACCTTGGTGGTTCGTGACAAGGTGCTCGTATCACTACCCCCTAAAGTTAATTAGAGCATTTTGGTTCAATAAGTCAGTTTTTTTTGCCTTTTTTTTGAGTAGTCTCAAGCCCAACACCTATAGCTAATCCAACTGGAAGCCAAATTCCTATGTTATCAGTTACAACTCCAATAATACTGCCAAGCCCAACACCTATACCTATCCAAAATCCTTTTTGTTGTTTCAGTTTTTTTAACATATGATCAAGATTCTCATAAAAAATACCTTGCAATAATAAAAAAATTTTTAAATTATCTTTTTAAAAGTTTCATAATTTTAATTCCAAAAATTCCTTAACTAAAATATCATAGCAGAATAAAAATTAAGAATACAAAGAATACTTGGTAAATTAATAAAGAAAGGTTTTAATGATTTTTGTATAAATTTGACAAATCTTATGAGAACTTCTTTTCTTTACATTTTATATTCATTTATTGCTTTTACTATTACCTATTCAATTTCTCTATTAACAAAAATTGAATTAGTTAATTATGCTATAATACTTTCATTTTTATTTCAATGGATCTTATTTATCCCTGCTTATCTTTTTCAAACAGAAAAATTTTATGATATCTCTGGAAGTATAAACTACATTATAATAATTGCATATATATATTATAATAGTTATTTAAAATTTGATTTTAATTTAGGGAATCTTATTCTATCTATTTTAATTACTATCTGGGCTGTAAGATTAGGTTCATTTTTATTTTTTAGAATTAAAAAGGATGGGGAAGATAAAAGGTTTAGATCCATAAAACCGTCTCCTACTAAATTTTTTATGACTTGGACTCTTCAAGGAATGTGGGTTTCTATATGTTCTCTTTGTGCTATAACTGGAATGTCAAGTGATAAAGGGATAGTAATAAACAATTTATTTTATCTCGGTTTAATAATTTTCATTTTAGGCTTTTCTATTGAAGTAATTGCTGATTATCAAAAAACAAAATTTAGAAATGATCCTAAAAATAAAAATAGTTTTGTCACCTCTGGTTTATGGGCTTATTCAAGACACCCTAACTATTTAGGAGAAATTTCTTTGTGGACTGGAATTTCAATAATATCTTTTTCTTCTCTTTCTAATTGGCAATTTATTACATTAATTTCTCCAGTTTTCACTTATATTCTTTTAGTTCATATAAGTGGTATTACATTTTTAGAAGTAAGTGGAAATAAAAAGTGGGGTCATCTTAAAAGTTATCAAGAGTATATTAAAAAAACACCCAGACTTTTGTTTTAATGAAAAATATTTTACTTGTAATACTAATACTTTGGGGAATTCCAAGTACATATTTTAGAAGTAAATTCAGGAAAATTATCTATCAAACTAATGACTGGAAAATAAATATTAAACCATTATTTAAAAAAGAATTAATTGGTTTATTTTCTAATATTTTACCTAATAATAAAGATTATATTAAAACAAGAAATTATTACAGGATATATTTATCTGTATATCTTATCTTATTTTTATTATACTCCTATTTAAAATAAAATCTTTATCATAGAGGATATATCTTATGTCTTTGTAAGATGTTGCAATAGTATTATTTATTTCACTACAGGGAGTTAATACAAAGTTTTTTGAAGCACCTATAACATTAAGAATCCTGTCAAGAGCATTTTCAGCTTCATTATCTGTTGAGAAACTATTTGTTTGTGCAAATAAACAAAGTTGTAATTCTTCTTTAGTCAGCCCAAAAGAAATAAGCGGAACAAATAGTAAAAGAAATTTTACAGAATATTACTGAAGAACTGGAAAAAAGATATAGATATAAAAGCTTTGAACTATAACCAAAAGCTAAAGTTTTTACAAATATCACTTCAATATTTAATACCTAGACTAAAGCATCAATACAATGAAAATAATGATCCTATTTCTCATCAAATAAATATAGTTAAAACTACCGATGAATTAGATCGAATGGAAAAGGTTGAAAAATATGAAGCTGAAAATAATGTTAAAATACTATAAAATAAAAATTACGATAATAGATGTTATATTAGATCTTTTAACTCACTAATTATAGATAAGAAAAGTTTATATGTTTAGTGTAATTTTAGTGTAAAATAATTAATTATCTTATTTAAATACTTATTAATCAATATGTTATGCAAGCGTATAAAATTCTGTATTGGTAAGTAAATAAAAAATAAAGGATCTTTTTTAAGCATCACTCTTTTGATACTTTCTGGAGAATCAATATTTATACTCCCCTATGTCCTTGCCCGAATATTTAGACCAACCTTTTTAGATGTATTTAATCTAAATATTTTTCAACTTGGAAGTTTATTTACAGTATACGGTATTGTAGCATTATTCTCATATATATTCGGAGGAGTTATTGCAGATAATTTTTCACCAAGAAAATTAATAGCTACAGCACTCTTCTCAACTTCCCTTGGAGGTTTATTATTAGCCACATTTCCATCGTATCAAATTTTAACAATTCTATACGGTTATTGGGGTATTACAACTGTCTTTTTATTTTGGGGAGCTATGATAAAAGCAACCCGTTTGTGGGGTGGCTCCAAAAATCAAGGACAAGCATTTGGGGTATTTAGATGGTGGAAGAGGTATAGTTGCTGCTTTAATAGGCAGTGTTAGTGTGTTTATTTTTTCTGTCATTATAAAAACTGATATTAACTCAGCAAATTTAATTGAACGTCAAGAAGCTTTTAGATATGTAATATTATTTTCCTCATTTATAATTTCTTTAATTGGATTATTAGTGCTTTTGTATATGGAAACTAATGAGGAAGGACAAATAAAACAAATATCTTCAATGAATTCATTAACTAAGATAAAATCAGTATTAAAAATTCAAACAGTTTGGCTCCTTATGATTATTATAATGTCTGCATACGTAGGATATAAAATAACTAATATATACTCCCTATATGCTTCTGATGTGATGCTCTATGATTAAATAAAAGCTGCAGAGGTAGGATCATTACAGTTATATTTAAGACCTATAGTTTGTATTTTAATTGGATCTCTGGCAGATAAAACAAATACTACGACTTGGATAATTATTGGTTTTATAGTAATGTTAATTGGAGCACTAACATTCGCCTTTGGGATTATTCAGTCAAATATGAATTTTATTTTTTTCTTATCATTAATTGTAGTTGCTACAGGCACCTATGCGACTCGAGCTTTATATTTTGCTGTTTTTCAAGAAGGAAATATCCCTTTAAGAATTATGGGTACAGCTGTTGGTGTAATATCTGTAGTTGGATATACCCCAGATATTTTTGCTAGTCCCATTATGGGATATTTATTAGATAATTATCCTGGAGCCCTTGGACATCAATACGTATTTACTATGTTAGTTATCTTTTCTGTTTTAGGCTTAATAGCTTCAATAAGTTTTGCTAAGCTTGCCAAAAGAAAGATTTAATAAATATACTATACATAAAATATAAACTTTCCGCGTTGATAAATAATATATACTTGATAAATAATAAGTTATAAAGATAAGTTAAAGAGAAAATCTTGCCGATTATAAACTTCATTTTACCTTAATATTTTTCTGCAGTATATCCTTCAGGATTACTTTTATAATATATTAAACCTTAACAGTGAGGTTTAGTGTTTTTAAAAGTAATTAGAATTCCAACATATTTGTAATCAAATAACTCATTTACCTGTAAATGTAAATGAGGACCAGTGGACCATCCAGTATTTCCACTTAAAGCAATTCTTTCTTCTTGATATACATTTCCCTCTAAATTTTTTAATACTCCATTAAATGTTAAATGCATATAAGATGCCGTTGTTCCATCTTCGTGCTCTATCTGTATATAATTATTTTTTAATGCATCTTTACTTCCTTTTTCATTATCTGTATTACTTTCTTCTAAAGCAATCACAACGCCTGATCGTATTGCAACAATTTCATTCCCTATTTGCATATTAAAATAATATCCAAATTGATTATATGAACCTTCAGAATGAGATCTATCACTACAATTACCTTGGCTAACGTTATATGTTTTTCCAATTCCCCAAGGCAAAACGTAAGGCGATTTTTTCTGTTTAGGATAAATTACATTTCCACAATTTAAGTCCAATTCTGAATCGGCACAGGCTTCATTATCTTTAGAGCAAGAAAATAAAACAAGAAAAAAAATTAAAAGAAACTTTTTCATTGTGTTGCTTTTTTTTTAATTTTAAAACAAAACAAACTCTTTTATTTTGAAAACAAAAAAAGATTATTGGAGGACTATTTTATATGCATATATTTTAATTATTTTAGGAATACTATTGCTGTTTTTCAAAATTGAAACCCTTCCAATTATCCCCCAAATGATTGCTGTTATAGTACTTGGATTACTTGGGGTATATATACTTTTTAAAGCAATTAAAATATATCAAGTTTTAGATGATAAGAATATTTATCCATCTCAATTAGATTTCTTAAATAAAATGGCTTTTAAATTTTATGGAGATAAAAAAAGAGCACGAACAACTTTAATTATTGCAATAATAGTTGGCATCATTCTAGGTGTATTTTTGGCCCCTTACATCATCTAATTTATTAATAACTTCCAACAGAAAAAATTTCCGCTAGGAGTCTTAAAGAAATAAAACTAAACTATAATTCAAAATTAAATCTATTCTAATATTGAATAATTATTTTTTACTTTGATAAGAATAATAATCTTCAACAGGTATCATCATATGTGCATATTGAGTTCCAGAGAACATAACATATGGCGAACCTTCATTAAAATCAGTAGTATAACCCTCAAGTGTAGCTGGATCTTTAGGCATTAACATCATATGGGGTCCTGATTCAATCCACTGAGTAGGATCTTTTGCATCTTCTTTTTTCATTACCAAAGGAGTGGTATTATCCTCGCCCATATCTCCATGTAACATCCATGCATATCCATCTTTATCTAATTCTGGTTTTTTTCCACTCATAAAAGCCATTACCCATTTCATAGATTCAGCATCACCACACATTGGCATTGCTTCATGCGCATCTTTCCAACCATTCTCCGGATCAGACATTCCTCTAGGATTAGCAGCCATACAAGACCATCCATTAGTACCTTCACGTAAAACCTTTCCATCTACACTAAGAACAGCAGCCTCTTTTGCAATAAATAATGGTGATGCAGTGCTATAAGCCCAAATTCTCCATTCTTTTGATGTATGAGGACCTTGAGGTTCTCCGTTTGGCTTTTCATCTGTCTTAACAGGTTGCTGACACCTTATAGCTAAAAATAGAAATAATATAAATGACATAAAATATTTCATAATTAATTAATTTGTTAATTCAGTTTTCAAAATACAAAAAATTATTAGCAAATAATTAATTTAATCATATCTTATAATTAAGAATTTGATATCTTAATACTTTAAATAATTTAAATTATGACCTTTTTAAAACTTATTTCACTCATCAATTCTTATAATTTTATAAAATTATTGTATTTGTTTCCATTAATTTTCACAAACCTATTTTACGGACAAACTAATGACAAAAAATCTTTTTTTTCTGCTCCTCCTAATTATTTTATTATAAGTACTGACCTCCATATTCATACTGTATTCTCTGATGGATCTGTTTGGCCTAACATAAGAGTAAAAGAAGCATTGATTGAGGGTCTAGACTTAATTGCTATTACTGAACATATTGAATATCAACCCCATAAAGAAGATATTCCCCACCCTGACAGAAACCGTTCTTTTCATATTGCTTCAAACTATCTTAATAACACTAAAAATTTAATAGTTATTAACGGTTCTGAAATAACAAGAGATATTTCTCCTTCAGGTCATTTTAACGCCGTATTTCTTAAAGATTCAAATAAACTTATTCAAAAAGATTCTTTAAGCGGTATAATTGAAGCAAATAAACAAAATGCTTTTGTTTTCTGGAATCATCCTAATTGGGATTCAACTGGAATTGCTCGGCTAAAAGAATTTCAAACATATTTAGTAAACAAAAAACTTCTTCATGGTATAGAAGTTGTAAATGAAACTACTTTTTCTGAAGAGGCTTTTCAAATTGCTTTAGATAATGATTTAACTATATTAGGAACTTCTGATATTCATGAACTTACTGAATGGACTTATAAAATTTCAAAAGGAGGTCATAGACCTATAACCTTTGTTCTGACAAAAAGTATTTCTGATTCTGAAATTAAAAAAGCTCTATTTAAAGGGGAAACTTTTGTGTGGTTCAAAGATTTATTAATTGGTAAAAAGACTATATTAAATAAAGTTATTAAGTCTAATTTAACCTTCTCTTTACCATTTTATCCAAAAGGAAAAAAAATACTTCATACAACAATCACAAATAAAAGTGCAACTAAAATTCAATTAAAATATATTGGCGAATATAGTTTTCATGATGATAGCGATATAATTAAAATTAACCCTTATTCAAATTTAAAACTACGAATAAAAACTAGAGAATATATAAACAATATATCTCTTCCATTTATTGTCCTAAATGCATTACAAGGACCCAAAATTCATCCAGAAGTAATATATAATCTAAAAATTGAATGATGGATAAAGCTAGAAGGAACTTTATTAGTAATGTAATTAAAAGTTTAGCTGCTTTTGGCATAGGATCAACATTCTTAAACAATAAGTTGTTTGCAAATTCTAAAAAGAAAAATAACCTAAAAATATCACTTCAGTGTTATTCTTTCGCTTCAGAATTTTTTCAAGGTAAATTTGATTTACTAAATTTTTCAAAAACTGTAAGAGAAACATACAATCTTGATGGTGCTGAATTCTGGTCAATACCTTTTATAGGAAGAGAAAAAAACAAAAGTTTTTTAAATGAAATAAAACAAAAATCTAAAGATTATGGAGTTGATAATACCATAATACTCGTTGATTTATTTGATGCCCAAACAATGAAACAAGGTAACAGTCTTGCTTCATTAGACAAAAAAGAAAGAATTCAAGCTATTGAAGATCATAAACCATGGATTGATGCTGCAAATTCTATTGAATGCAAATCAATTAGGATAAATTTATGGTCAGACAATGGTTCGCCAGAAGAAATAATGAAAGTTAGTATAGAAAGTATTTTAAAATTAATCGAATATAGTTCCAATATAAATATTAATATTGTTATTGAAAATCATGGAGGATATACTGGAGATGCAAAATGGCTAGTGAATCTAATAAAAAAAGTTAATAGTAAATATCTTGGAAGTCTACCTGATTTTGGTGATTTAAATTTTTGTGTTAAAAGAGATTTATCTGATACAAATATCTTATCTCCAAAATGCTTAAATCAATATGATAAATATCTTGGAGTTAAAGAACTATTACCTTTTGCAAAAGGTATAAGCGCTAAATCAACTCAGTTTGATTCAAATGGTAAGGAAACTACTACTAATTTTAAAAAAATGCTTAAACTAATAAAAATGTCAAATTTCAACGGAT
>Ga0310121_10005539_pt1 | contig 10837 bp, 7 predicted proteins | sample CB27_Tmax_986_MG_FD_203504 | JGI IMG/M metagenome (GOLD analysis project Ga0310121, IMG submission 203504) | Marine microbial communities from Western Arctic Ocean, Canada - CB27_Tmax_986 | ecosystem: Environmental > Aquatic > Marine > Oceanic | place: Canada: Western Arctic Ocean | collected...
CCGGCTTAAGCTCATCGCTCATCTTTAGAAACCACTGCCTTAACGCGCCCAAACGAGCCGGATTAAGAGTGATCCCGTCCCAAACCGTATTCTTGAGCTCCACCCTTCGGAGCGCTTTTCCGACCCTTGTCCCCTTAAGGATCCAGATATTGGGATCCTCGGGTTCCCGCACCGCCAGGTCTTTTTCTTCGGCTTCACCATCTGCCGAGAATACATGGACATTCTCCCGAGGAAGGCCACGCCCTTCGAGCTCCACTACCATGTCTTCTAGATGATGTAAGTGGCTCTGGACATTGCTGGATGCCTTGTTACCTCCATTGATCAAGAGAGCATGCGTCGCGCTTTCCTTTGCACCGCGAGCTGCACGAACTTGGACAAACATTACGGCCAGGATCACCAGCAGCATCAACCAATGGTCTATCCCAAGCTCAAGTCGCCGCACTCTCCGCCGATCAATCATGAATTTCCTCCGAAATAAATAAGGAATGAAGATTTACCAACTTCCAAACCCAAATAGAATTTGCCATCGGGCAACTTCTAGCCGTACCATACTGCGTCGGCTCAAATCAGTTTATGGCCGCCCGCGGCACGAGACAATCGTGCTCGAGCCGCCTGAACTGGCCCAGGCTTTATGGACTGAATATAGAAAGCCATTTGCGTTCGGGAAATGGCTGATCAACCTGTGTGCTAAGGGCATAAGTTTTTGACAGGATCTACGGGATGTCTTCGCTTCGCTCAGGGTAGGCCGCGAGGAAAATCCGGGTGCGATCGTTGAGCACCCCATAAAAGGCGCGTGTCTCGGAGTCGTGGTGATCGCGCCACAGCGTCGCCGGAATGGCCGAGTCATTGGCGAGGTAGGGCCGGTCGCGATGCCCGTAGTAAATCTGTACCGTTCTGCGCACGGCTTGGGTCGGGCGCGTGGTCGCCGAGTGCTGCACGGATGCATTGAACAGCATGCAACTGCCGGCCAAACCATGGAAATGGACCTGGCCGTGGCGCGCGAGCTGCTCCTTCTCGTTTTCAATCACCGGCTCGTGAATGGACTCGGGAGAGATTGAGAAGCAGTGCGTCGAGTCGTCGGTGTCGGCAAGCAGGACCATCAGCTGGATGTAATCCATGTGCAGGGGGTGTTCTTTCCAGTGCGGCTTGTCACGGTGCCAGCCCTGGTTAAACTCACCGTCGTAGGCTCGCATTTCACGCAGGCCGATTTCGCCAAAGCAGAGCGGTCCCCCCATCAAGCCTTCGATGGTTGGCAGAATCTTCGGATGGCGAATCAGTTCGTCGAACTGTGGAGAGCTGATCAGGGCATCGTAGTTGGCAAACTGGTGATGCCCGTAGTCGCGCCAAAAGTTAGGAAACTTAGACTGGTCGTTGTGGTACATCTCCTTGAAGTGCTTGACCTCTTCATCGTCCAGGATTTTCCCTAAATCGAGGAATCCGTTCTCTTCAAAGAATTTCCAGTCTTGGGGACACATAGTGTGATCTCGCAGCCTACGAAGCCGTGCTAACGCTCCATCCAACTTGCCTCAGCGCCGTGAGAATATCAAGCCCCTTGGCAACCCAATGAGCGACACCCCAACGAGCAAACGGCATTCGCTCACCCTCCCTATTGTATCCACATGTTAGCCCAAGAGCTGGGTTCAGCATCGAGGATCTCTCGTGAAGCGTTGGCACGTCAAGACTCTCAGGTTGCCTTTGCGGGTCACATTCTTCCGCAAACTGAACCGGGCTCTGCATCTTGAGGCTTCTATGGGGACGGATCCGGTTGTATTCCCGCCGCCAGTTTTCGATGACCACTCGCGCCTCGGTCAACGTCCAGAGCCATTCCCGATCCAGGCATTTTCCCCGCAGCCGGGCGTGGAAGCTCTCGATGTAACCGTTCTGCCACGGACTGCCTGGCTCGATATATAACGGGAGGGCGGAAATCCTTTGCCGCCGTTCAACGCGAGCTTCTCAGTAATCGACAGGCACATATCCCGCCGGATACGGCGTCGTACTCAGTCTCTGCGGCGATCTCCTTGTGCAATACGGAATAAATCCATTGGTCGCCGCACGCACCGTATACACGTACGTGGCATTCGTTCCCCCCGCGTAATCCTGCGCGTACTCGCAGCAGAAGATCGGAAAGCGGCCTTTCATGGGCTCGAGATACCCCAGCACCTCGTCTGTCCATCCCGGGAAGATGTCGTCCGTAAGCTTGTTGAACCCGTTCGTATTCGTCCAATCGTCAAACCCTTCGTCCCCATCGTACCAGATCGCCTCGAGGGCGATCGCGTCGATGATCGACTCGTATGTGTTCGTATTTTCCCCGTAAAGGTCCGAGGCATTTTGCGCCACGATCAGGTAGTCGGGGTCGGCATTCGTGGCATCAAACCGCGCATACTGCCAGATGTTGCTGATGAAGCGGAACATCTCCACGGCCGGGTCCTTGCCGTCGGTCTGCGCCTTCGCGATCACGTCGTCGTCCGCGAACGCCTCCACCCAGTCGAGGTAGATGCCGTCGAAACCTTCATTTAACGTAACATTGACGTGACTGTTGCCGTTCGTTCCATAGATGACGATGTCCTGCCATTGGTCATACCAGTAGGCGACGGGATAGTTGTCCGTCCAGCCGTCGGGATCCTCCGCGACGATCCACGGCGGGTCGTCGAGGCCCCACCCTGACTGCCAGTACCACCGCCAGCTTTCCGCCTGGCCGATATCGACGTAGGCCAGGACAATCGGGTTCTTGTTGTGCTGGGCGATGTTGTAGTCCCGTATGCTTTGGATAAGCACGTCGATCGGGAAGCTCTCTTCGCCCGCCTCCGTGACCACCGGTTCCAGGACGTACATATCGAAATGCGTGCCCACGAGCTCGTTCCATTGCTGTGTCGTATTCACGAACTGGATGTTGTAGGCTCAGGACTGGACTTCATCGAGTTGCACCTGCCGCACGATGTTGGAGGCCCACAAACGGTAGAACCGCTGGGATGCCGACAGCATGTCCGTCTCGGACCAGGACATGTTCGTGGCGTCTGCGATGGAGGATACGCGGGCCGTCCAGGGCCCTGCGACCGCCAGAGAGGATTCCACCTCGTAGGCTTTCCCTGTCTCCGCGTTCCACCGAACGACAACCTGGTTCGTTGCGATCGATACGTCGTCGATGTCCACGCTCTGCGCAACCACGGAGGAGACCATGGAATACACGGAAAGAAAGGCCACGGACAAGACGGATCTCACGGATGGAAGGCTTTTGGACGGCATCAAACTTCACCTCATACGTTCAGGCTGATAAGAAGAGTTTGGCTCGGTGATTGTCAGCGGCACATCCGAGGCGTGAAGCGGGACTCTCGGCTCTACCTCCCTGAGGGTTTTCATCGGCGGTGCAGCCGGTTCCAGGCTGCCGGCATTAGCAGCCGGCGTCAAAACCGGAAGCCCTGTCTGCACAGCTAAGGTTGCTGCTACTTGTGTTCCTGTCTTGTTCATTGCTTTATCCTTTGATTAGCCAGACAGTCTGATACAATTGATATTCCCGCAGACCAACCACTGTCAGAAGTATTATTCCGATATACCGTATTGCCGGGTACCGTCAAAAAAAATCTCGCCCAAAGCAGCCCGACATTCAATTTTCAACACCCGTTATCTGAAGGCGTTCCTCCGGCCCCCGGGAAAAGAGCATCTGCGGTCAACAGAAATCTGGGAGCTGCATCGTCAATGGATGATGATCTTCCCTTCGCCCCTACGGATCGGGAACGAGGCGATAGAACTGCACCGGGAAATTACTGCTTCCGCTGTCTTCGTACAGCAGAACATTGGTCGTCGGCGTATTTGTGCTTGCCATGATCCACGAAGCCGGGTCGATCAGGTCCGTGGAAGCCTGGATGCCATATGGAATTCCGGGAATGACGCCCGCACTGAAGCGGATATTCCCGTTGCTTTCCGAGATGGACAGGAATTGAGGCGGTGTGGGCGTGTCACCGGATACGGAGATAACGACCGTGTCTAGCCCTACGCCGAGACGGTTGTCAAAGACGGTCAGCACGACCGTGTGCATGCCGCTTATGGAGTAGGCATGCAGCGCAGATGGCGTATCCGTGATCAGGGAGCCACCGTCGCCAAAGTCCCAATGATATAAGACGATCCATCCTTTCTCATCCGGATCGAAAGAGGCTGACGCATCGAGGAACACGGTGTCACCCGGATCGACAACAACGGGATTCGCAGAGAGATCTACCACGGGAGACTGGTTGGTATACGACGGGAACCGTAACGAAATATCGTCGAACTCTACCACGCCTTCTCCATTTGCCTGCAGACCGAAGTACCCGTCCATGAAGGGGGCTCCGGCGGAGCCATCGTCCGTCCAGTCGATGTAGGTCCTCCCATTAGCTGAAACCTTGATATCCGTACCATCGGCAACCACACCCAGCGTCACGAAATCGACCGTTGGGTCGATGCCGGTATTGGCGCTGGCCACCTGACTGTCCGTGTTGGCGGAGAACAGGGTCAGGTTGCCGTTGCTGCGAATGTACGCCAGGTAACCGCTCTTCGTAAGGCTGTCGTTGTAGAGATCTTTTCGGAAGCACAGGCCGCCCCAGTTGGCGCCGGGCCCGATTTTGATATCAACCTGGCCGGTGAAATCATCCGCCGTCAACGTAGGTTCCATCAGGGTCCCCGAGTTTTTCGATATGAGCCGGCCCTCCTCAGCCCGGAAGTTTCCCGAGATTTGGAACCACTCGGCCATTTCATCGTCTTGGAATGGATCGTACACCAGATAATTTTCTTCTCCGGAGAAGACTCCGGCCCGGGTGACATCATGGTCATCCATGACGCCATCGTCCACGGCAAGGAACACCCGATACAGCCCGGCCCGGGTGAAATCATGGACGGGACTGTGCAGGGTGGCGCCACCATAATCTCCAAACCGCCACCGGTAATGGGTGGCGCCGGTCGAGAGCGATCCGTCGAAGGTGTGACTGGCATCAGCGCCCAACACCAGTGCCAGGTCAGGACCGGCAGCAGCATCGGGCATCAAGCCATGACGCGAGGTTATCCGGCAGAAGATATCCTCGGCAAACGGCGGACACGTCAACACGCTGATCCCACCCGGGATGAGCTCTTGCCCTATCACGTTTCCCGTGAGTGGCTCGTACCACCGGACCAGGTGCTCGACGACTGGCAGATCGATCGTGAAGTCGAAGCCGGTACACAATGAGCTTAGATCCGAATGATGAAAAAGATACACGGCGTACTCGCCGATTGCGGGATCACCTGTCGCGTACCCGCGGGTGATTGAGTCATTGGACACCACGAAATCCGGCGCAGTGACCGGCGTCATTGTCGCTGGTAGCAATCGCACGATGTCCTGATAATACCCCATTGCAAGGGTCGCTTGCTTATTGAAAAAGGCGTTGGCGTTGCTCCACGGAGGATCGATACCGTCGAAAACAGTATGCCAGAAGACCAGGCCGCCTTCCGCCATGAATGAAATCCACATCGATACGCGCCAGCGGAACGGATCATTTGAGGAATTGTTCCGGCCAGCCCCAAACTCATCCACGATGCACGGTCTTTCGTGCTGGTCATTCCTGATCGTGTTGAACACACGTTGATCCCAGGTGCTGTCGTCGGTGTTGCTGTCATAATGATGAGGCGCGTTGACCTCTTGATACGAGGCGGCACCTGCATCCCATGTGGTGTTGATCAGATGCTGATACGGGTCCGAGGCTTTTATATGGTTGAACATCTCCGTGAACCAGGCGGATGGAACACCACTCCTCTCGTTGAAAAACTGCCATATGCAAACGTATGGCCCATACCGGTTGATGCAATACTCGAAATACTTCTGTTGATATTGCTTGGCCTGCAAGTTCGTCCATTGTTCCGAAGATGTCGAACACGGCCCGCCATTGGCCGTATTCAGGGGGTTCGACGACCAATCGCGGTTCTTGTCGAAGAACACCAATGTGGTCGCCATCCCATTCGAGTATGCATGGGCGAACATGTCGTCCAGTTCCTTGCCTATATCGAGGTCATACTTCTCCAGCCCGGCGGTGTGGCTCCACAGCGTCACGTGACCGCCGGACTGTTCTATTCCGAGCAGTCTTCTGTAGAAGTTGCAGCCGTGTTTGCCCCAGTGATCGAAGTAGATCTCGAATTTCCGGTTCGCGTCTCCGCCGATGTTCTTTTCTTCGATCATCGGAGAACTATAACCGTAGTACTGCACGCCGACCGGATAGCAAGGTGAGCCTTCGTCCCAGACCAGCCGCAGGTTGTTTGTCGCACTTACAGAAATGAATCCATGCGCTTCCTGACCCGTTGTGCTGAATCCGCCATTCGAGCTGTATGTGTCCCCGCCATCGTCCACCAGAAGATCCCACGTCCATGCGCCTTCTTCCCTCACATTGAAACGGATCTTCCATGTGTCGGCATCATAGTAAAAGCCCGGGACAGTGTAATCTGTGGTGGACGGCGCATGGAACAGCACCTCCACCTGGATATCCTGGAACGGATTAACGTAACTCGCATCGTCCAGATCCAGTGTGAGCTCATACAGGCCGTACAACGAGGGGGTCTCAGTACTCGGTGTCACTGTCACCGGAAGCTCCGCGTGGATCACCGCGGGGACAAGTGTTACCAGCGCAATAAGAAATAATATCATATTTTTCATTACATCACCTGAACGATTCTGAGGGGAAAATATGTGCCAAGATCTTGTGGAGTGGCAAGGCGTTTCAAAAAACGCGATTCGATAACGCTCATCATAAATGATGAGGCCAGTTCCTCGTCTGTCACATACGGAATGGTCAGCGGGTACTCCCAGCCATCCTTGCTCAGCTTCTCCATCTGGTAGCGGCTGAGTACGTACTGTTTGACGTTGGCACGGACACTTGACCCATCCCTCCGGTTTAACAGGGCTTTCATGTCCGTGCTTGACGAGCTCATCCATTTCTCGATCTTGCGGGATGGATTCGCGGGCTTTAATTGGTACGTTTGGACAAGGGATCTCCGCCGATGGCGATCGGGTCCATCAGCCGGGTTCCCGCATGGAGTCCATGCCCAAGGTACATCGCACAGACGACTATAGTCATGCCGAGAAGATCTCTACCATGCAATTACGTGCCTGGCCAGCCGGGTAGACACGGACTCTTGGGTCTGATTTCATATGGCCGCACCCGGCACGGTCCGCGATCTGTGTGCAACAGCGTTTCCCCGCAATCACCAATTCTCAATAATGGCCGTTGCCTGGCTATTTTCGAGCGATTTCAGAGGCAGGTTAGCGACTGTATTGTGTGGTAGAGGAACCGGGTAGTGCTTCTTTTTCATCGGGGCTTTGCGTCAGGATCTGCAGGGCCTGATCGGTTAACCGGGATCGCATTGTCGATTGCTGCAACAATTGTTTGGCGCCCTCATGGTCGCCCATTCTGGCACAATGGCACGCCAAAACCCCCGTGGCCAGGTTCTTCCATTGCGGATCGGCAGGAGTTCGCAACCTTTCAAGTTTCTGCACGCCTTTCGCATGGGCCGCTTTGAATTCGAAGTTCAACTCACTCATGCCCTCAATGAATGCCAGGGAATTCTCGAACTGGACCGAATTGCCCAAGGCCCTCTTTATCCGCATAAGCCGTTTGGCATCCAGGGCCTCGTGCAGGGAGACGTGGGTCCAATCGGCATGAACGGAGTTCAACGCTTGCTCAACATCAGGGGGCACTGGCTGTACGTCAATAGCAACAGGTTTCGAGGTCGTCTGAATTGAACCGGCACGCATACGGGCGCGTAGTTCATAGTGACCGGGGCTGCCGAACACCAGGGAGTCATTTGAATCGGCGAACAACAACGCGTGTGCAACGACATGTTTGCCGGGCTTGATGAAACTCTCGTAACCTGCGAGTTGCTTGAGCCCTGTGTACGGCGTGCGAATGTCATCAAACTGACATCCCCCGGGACGTTTGATCTGAACAATGGCCGTGCCATAAAGCTCGTCCAGAGGCTGGTCCAGGACCACGGACTTCTTCCCCCGGTTTTTCAGTCCCATTTCCACCAACAGAGGGGATCCCGCGGTGATGGTGGTCCGGTCGGTGATCACGGTGCAAATGAGTTTGTTTCCATTTGGGGTTTGCTTTCCCTCAGGCTCGGCCATGGCGAAAAATGGCAAGAAGCCGATCAGAAGAGTCGTCAGTCTCAAATTCACGTGCATTTTAGAATTCATGTCGATTTCTTTATCATATGGTTAGCGTGGGCGTTGCTGATCGCGAATGTTGTCGATCTGCGGGGCATTAATCTGGTTTTGAGCGGCCGTGCCGGAGCGATTGGTGTTGGCACTGAGAGGACCCGTATCGTGTGCGCCTCCGTCGTGGCTCATTGCGAATCTGTGAAGTGACTCATGCAGCACAATGCGCTGCTCGAGCACGCCGGCCGCCACCGTGCCGGCCCAATTGGGCACACCGGCGCAACTGGCGGAGGTGTCACGGATGGTTTCGTGATAAATCAGGCAGGGGCCGTCTGCGCCAGGCGCAAACCCCCAGGTGGCGGTTCCCTCCCCGTCAAAATCCTCGATGCTTTCGCCTTCATAAGCGGAAACAACCTGGACCACCCAGAAGCGGTCTAGACTGGCCTGGTCCCTCATCGCGTTGCCCTTGGCCGCCGCCGCGGCATCGCTGAGGTTGCGAACGAACGTGGCGTCGTCCGTAGCGTCCAGGGTGCCGAGATCGTCCACGGCTTCAACAAAGGCCCGTCGGTACTCAGCCACCATCAGGGTGGTGTCTGAATTCCCCAAGTCGCCCGGATTGACGTCCGCGTTGCCCACACAGGCGCCATCAAACACCACGCCGGCTCCCGGGGCGGCATAGGAATCCAGTTCGGTATGGAGAAAACGCCATACGAGGAGAACATTACTGACATAGCTGGCGGAACTCCGGACTTCCCGTGCCTCCGGGGTCCCCGTGACTTGCTTGTTCACGATTCTCAGCTTGTTGACATTTCGCTCTGCCGTGTTCGCGCCCACGTCCTGTACTGCGTCGCGGTTCTCCAATTCAGCCAGGTAATCTTTATCGCCGGAACCCACAACCCGGAAATTATCGCCCGGCTGCATCGTCACTTGAAATCCGAAGGTCTCCTCCTTTTCGTCGAAGGACTGCTCCTTGAGCCCGCCCGTTTCCCCATCGAACCGCCCGTCCCGATGTGGAGCGGCGCCCAGGTTGTCACGCTCGTTGGCTTCGTTGTCAACCGGATTGGAAGCAAAGGTGGGGTCATCGACATCAAAGGAATCGAAATAAATGCTCACCGCCTCCACGGGCTTCACCGTCAGGGCGACCTTGACATCCACCTCGTCCCTGTCACCGGCTTCCAGCGCCCCCCCCGAGACCCGTGCCCCGGGGAAAACCCGCACCGCGTTGGGACGGAGTCCGGCGGGCCAGGTCAAGACATCAAGGTCCAGGGTATTGCTGTGAGTGCGGCTGTTGTTCCGGCCCACCCATTCAATCTTGTCGATTCCGAGGATAGTCAGGGCGACCTCATCCTCGCACTGCATGTCGCCACTGGTAAAGGTCAGCGTGAGCCTCGTTTCGCGCTGCTTCGTATGGGGCTTGATGCCTTCCACCCAGAGCTCCTTTACCAGGGCGCCGCCGCTGGGCGTGAAATCACCGGGAACAGACAGCGCCGCGCCAAGCGGATACTCCGTTTTCTTGCTTGCGTCGGTCCAGACCTTGACCTTGTCTGCGCCCGCCACGGCAGACAATTTGGCCTCGCCGCTGGCATCGGCCCCTCCCACGCGGAGGATCACCTTCACCATTTCATCTTCTCCCGGCACCTCGGAGTCGGTGGTGCCCGTGTCAAATTTTCCATCGTTATCGTCGTTGTCCAGGTTGACGAACGTCTGGGCGCCCTTGCACAGCTCCTCGTCTTCCGGGATCATGGTTTCCGCGGGATCGATCACCTTCGGTTTATGGATTCGCAGATCGACTTCGCGCACCTTGATCTCGAGTTGCTCAATCACAGGCGGATCGTCTGCCTGGATGCCACGGTTCCGGATAATGACCTTGATCGTGTCATCACCCGCAGTGTCCGGGGCCTTGTAGATCGCGGTGGAAATACGGCCGAGGGTTTCCGCACTGCCGGAATGGTCCGGGAACGCCCCCCTTGCCGCGGACCAACTATAGGATTTTTCATCGAGGACCGTGGTTTTCTTGCTGTCAAATCCACATTCACCGCTGCAAATCAACTCCAACAGATCGAGGTCTGCACCTTCCGCATGGAAAATCACCCGCTCGCCGGCACAGACTTCAACCGGACCATCAGCAGACCCGGACAAGGCCAGCGGCACCGCCTGCCAGGCCGGGGCGACCGGGGCACACGTACAACTCCCGGATGTAGCGGCCAGCGGGGAGCCGGGATATGTATCGACTTGTGCGCTCACGGTACGCTTGTATCCGCATTCCTTCTCGCGGAAGAACTCAAGGGTATACGTGATGCGGGCCTTTTTCTCGTTGTTTCGTGAACCCCAGACCTCCACCTGGAGCGTGACGCTTTTGGTTTGGCCAATTTGCAGGCTGGGAGGGTCGAACAGGGTGGATGGACCCACTGCACCTCTGAGTTGCCCTTCGCCGGCCACTTTCTTCCAATCATAAAGGACGGAGTCCGCAATGGGGATGATTTGCTCTTTCGTGCAAACCAGAAAGCACTTGCAGGTGTGCTTCAACTGGTCCAGGTCCGATCCGGTCACAATCAGCGGGGTGGATCCCAGTTCATCCACGACGATCTCGCCGGATTCCGGGGCAATGACGCTCGCCGTGACACCTGGCCCCGGATGCACTGCCTCATCGACCAGGCAATATGTAAACCATGAGGGAATATCCGCGAC
>Ga0310121_10005541_pt1 | contig 10837 bp, 6 predicted proteins | sample CB27_Tmax_986_MG_FD_203504 | JGI IMG/M metagenome (GOLD analysis project Ga0310121, IMG submission 203504) | Marine microbial communities from Western Arctic Ocean, Canada - CB27_Tmax_986 | ecosystem: Environmental > Aquatic > Marine > Oceanic | place: Canada: Western Arctic Ocean | collected...
ATGAAGCACGGCGGTCCGGTCGAAGCGGTCGCCGTAAGTCCGGACGGAAGCCGCTTCGCTTCGGCCAGTTCCAACAACACGGCCAAACTGTGGGAGGCCAGCGGCAAGCAACTCTCCGAGTTAAAGGGGGACTTCCGACTCCAGCTGCGAGTCGAAGAGGTAAATCGCACGTTGGCAATCGCTGCACGACAAATTGAAAATACCAAAGCCGATCTGAAAACCGTGAGCGACCGCAAGGCCACCGAAGAAAAAAATGCCAAGTCTGCTGAGGAGGCGCTCACAAAAGCCGCGGAAGAGTTGAAAAAGAAGGAGGAAGCGGTCAAGAAGGCGCTTGCCGACAAGCTGGCCACGGAAAAGAAACTCGCCGAGGCCAAGTCGGGCGTGACACAATCGGAGGAGGCGAAGAAGAGCGCCGAGGCGGTTGTGGCGCTGAGCACCGAGACGGTCAATAAGGCCGATGTCGACATGCAAGCAGCACAAAAGGCCATCCAGGCAGCCCAGAAAATGCTCGCCGCGGCGCAAGCCGCCATGCTGAAGGCGGAAGCAACCAAGAAGACGGCCGCAGTCACCAAACAGAAGGCATTGGCAGTCAAGTCGAAGGCCGCAAACGACACGAAGCAGGCAGCGGAGCAAATCAAGGTCGCTCAACAAACGGCGAAAACGGCCGAAGAGCAACTGAAGAAAGTCGCCGAAGCCGCTGATAAATCCTCAAACGAACGCGACGCTGCGAAGAAGACTCTTGAGTCGGCCGGACGAACTGCGGGGCGGGCCAAAAGCGCGGTCGAAAAGGTTACCGCTCAGATCCCGCAAGTCGAGGAAACCGTCAAGCAAGCCGATGAGCAGCACAAGCAGGTCGAAGTGTTGTTGGCTAAAGCCAACGAGCAGTCTGCCGGTAGTGAACGACCCTACCGAGCAATCGCGTTCTCCATTGACGGCAAGACTCTAGCCACCGGCGGTGATGGTCGAGCCGTTCGCACCTGGGACGCGAAGACAGGAGCGGCCATCGAAGGCTATGCCGGGCACTCAGCCCAGCTGCGAGACTTGACCTTTACACCGAACGGAGACGTCGTCTCGGTTGCCGCCGACAAGACGGTGTTTCTGTGGAATACGAATCCTGAATGGCAACTGGCACGGGTCATTGGCTCGCCTAGTTCCGCCGATTTCGTCGACCGCGTAACGGCTTTGGATTTCAGCCCGGACAGCAAGCTGCTGGTAACTGGCGGGGGCGAACCATCGCGCAGTGGCGAACTGAAGATCTTCAACGTCCAGGACGGCTCGTTCGTGCGTGAGATTGCCGACGCGCACAGCGATACGATCTTTGGTCTGGAGTTCTCTCCCGATGGAAAGCAGATCGCCAGTTGCGGAGCCGACCGTTTTGCCAAGATCTTCGAAATCGAAACCGGAAACTTAGTCCGCGCGTTCGAAGGACACACGCACCATGTGCTGGGGGTCAGCTGGAGAGCCGACGGACGATTGCTGGCCACTAGCGGCGCGGACAAGGTGATCAAAGTGTGGGACGTGCGCACGGGGGACCAGAAGCGAACGATCTCTGGATTCGGCAAGGAGGTGACCGCGATTCGGTTTGTGGCCACTGGCGACAATGTCGTTGCCTCAGCGGGCGACAAGTCGGTACAGATGAAGAACACTAACAACGGAAGCAACGTGCGCGGCTTTACCGGCGCCAGTGACTTCATGTATAGCGTGATGTCCAGCGGAAACGGCACGTTGATCGTGGCGGGCGGCCAGGACAGTGTCGTGCGTATTTGGAGCGACGATGGCAAAGTACTGATCAACTTCGAGGCTCCCCAAGTAAACGACGGGACGGGCGCCGAATGAGTCCAAACCGCTTAGCCTTGGCCAAAAAATAGCGGTCGTAAGACGGAAACTCTTGCCTGACACTCTGCCGGTCTTGATCGTAAGGACTCGTAAAGAAATAAGTTGCGGTTTTCGTTCCGTGTGCCACTGGCTCTGCCAGTCCTGAGTCGATGTGTCCACGTCGTTAACGAACACTGGCAAAGCGCAAAGCCAGTGGCATCCGAACTGACAAGTTGTTTTCATACAGTTTTTGAGTTCGTCAGACGCTCGCGGTCCCTGAAGTCGCAAAAGTCTCAGGCTGGAAACGCAAGTCTCCGAAGTCTTGCGACCTCGGCTATACCGCTTGGTTTGCCCATCGTGCGGCGTCTCCTTGTGCTGCCAATAATGGTTCGCCGGGTACGAATCAGTAGAGGGCAAACGCCCCAGGACTGCGGCCAAAACAGCCAGCACTTTGAAAGTGCGCGTCCTGTGACTGTTGGCTATCAGGCCGACGAGTCGTCGCAAACGGTGTGGTGACTCGATCATCTTTTTTGGCAGAAGCGTTCTGCTTGTACGGCAGCATGCGGGGAGCTTCTTCTTTCTTGGTTGTGGCCAAGGGCCGCCTTAGGAACGACGTGTGAACAAGTCATCGTTTCCAATTTGCTGTCCTCAATGCCAGAGGACGATAGTAGTGGCGAGCGAGCAGATCGGCGAAACGGTTACTTGTGATGACTGTTTGGAAGAGTTTGAAGTGTCCGGACCTCAGACCAATCAGTCCGTCAAACGAGATGATGAGGCCGCGTCTCAGGAACCGTCCGCCGCCGCTTCACTTGATCTTGCCGGAGATTCCGACATTGATCTGCTCACGCTGGACGATCACTGGCCGCCACCGTCCCAGGATCGAACGACTGCCGATCCGAAAGAGTCGCCAGCCGGCGAGGAATTGAGCGAAGACTACGAGTTTACCGCTATTTGCCCGCTGTGCTCGACTCGGCAATCGGTCACCCATGTCCAGGTTGGCAAGAACATCAAGTGCCCGGACTGTTTCAGCGCGTTCGAAATTCGTACGCCTCCTAAGCACGCACGCCGTAAGCGGACATCTTCCTTGACCGATGACGACGGTGCCGAATTCAAGTTGAGCGATCCAATCGAGCGGCCGACGTACGAATCGTCTCAGACTTCGGCAAGCGGTCTTGCTACGGAGCCACCTGCGGCTGGACCGACGGGAACCGGGGGCCACCCGACTCGCGCCATTTCGCCGGTTAGTGATGTGATGCGCAGGGCTGAACAAGAATTCGAAGAAGCGGAACGGGCTGCTCCGAAATTACCAGAGAGGCCGCTGACGTCGGGGATTCTGTCGTTCTTGATCGATACGAACACCCTGCCACGATTGGTCGTGCTGGCAGTTGCCTTGCAGATCGAAGCCGCCGCCGTTGATGCGGCCTTCGCAGGAATGTCGAGTGCGGGGCTCGGGAAAGTCGCCAGCGCCCTGTTGTTCATGTTCTTCTTTGTGTTCGGCTTGGTCTGCTTTGTGGCGGCCTCGAATTCGATGCTGGCGATCACCCAGGAAGCAGCCGGCGGCAACAACCGAGTCGAGACCTGGCCCGAACTGAACGTTACCGAATGGTTTTATGATTCTCTGTACGTTTTTGCGGCGTTATTTGTCGCCCTTCTACCTGGCGTCGTATTGGGTCAGGTCTTCATCCTGTTCGGCTGGCTGGCATACGGATTGGGTCTTACCGCTGCTTGTATATTCAGCATCTTGGTTCTGTCTCCAATACTGCTGGTTGCCAGTTTGGAAACTGGTTTTCCTTTCAACTTTGCCTCAATGCCGGTGTTTCGCAGCCTCACTCTTGCCACCAGGCATTGGCTCCGATTTTTTCTCATCTCCCTTGGCTTAGCGGTTGCTGCCGTCGTTGTCTGGCAACTACGTTACTTCGAAACGCTTTTGCTGAATCTGCTCGTTTCGTTGGTTGTCGTGGCGATCACGATGACTTATTTTCGCGTGCTGGGGCGGCTGGTAGGGGTTTGCCAAGAGGCGAGCCGGCAACAACCCGATTAATGATGCCAATCGTAACAGCCCGGTAGGGCTGAAGACGGCAGATTTGCCGATTCCACCGCAAACGGCGTACTGGTGATCCGGGATGTGACAGGTGGACTCGGATTGCTGGTTGTCTCACGACGTCACGTCTCCCTGGCGTCTGGGGGCGCGCGGGACGATAGTGGTAGTGGCCTGCTTGTGCCAGCGCCTACGAAGTGGCCGCCAGGCAAGGAGACTCTTTGTGGAAAGCTTTTCGGTCAGGGCACGGTTCACGGAGGATCTGGCGAGTGCCAGCTTTTAGGGCATTACTAGTCGCTGCGTCTCTCTGGCTGCTGGCGGACCCGGTAACCGCGCAGACTTCGTCCCCGTTTCAAACGGCGCCGCACGGGACGTTCCCGTATGAAATCGGCTCCGAACCGTTGTGGACGGAAGCAGACTCGAATAGCCTCCTGCCCTGCGCGCCGCTCGATTCATGCTTTTGTAGCAGGCCCAATTGCTACTTTGGTTCAGCCAGCCTCAGCATTGTGGCGTTGGAACGTCTGCAACGGCCCGATGCGCATGATATTTTCTACGTCGACAATCCCGCCACAATGGGCTTGGACTTCGACAATCCAGTCGGCAATGCACAACAGCTGGATCTGTCGACGAAAGTCGGAGTTCGCTTCGACATGATATTGCCAAGCAAATGCGGCTGTGACCTCAATATCAACGTCCTCGCCGTACATGATTCCCGGAATACACTGACGGCGGACGATGCGAATGTTTTCTACTGGTTTTACAACGCCGCTCCAGCGACGCTGGAAGCCTCTTACACCGCCCAGTACGAATCAGATCTGGGCAGCGTCGAGTTAAACATCCGCACGCGACAAGCCCGCCGGTTAGCTCCCCTGGCCGGATTTCGCGTGTTGGAACTCGAGGAGACTTTCAACATCAGCAGCGCCGCGGGAAGTGTGACGTCGAAGGCCGACAACGTACTATTCGGAGTTCAGTTTGGCATGCAGGGGCTGCTCTTGAACTGGAAACGCTGGCGGCTGGAAACTTCCCTTAAAGCTGGTGCCTTTCACAATGATATCGACTTAATCGCCCAAGCTGAGAATGGTGAGATCAACCAATGTTTCAGCCACATAGCGTTTGTGGGCGATCTACAGCTGACCGCGTCGTATCAAGTCGCCCCACGGCTGTTGGTGCGTGTCGGCTATCAAGGGCTATGGTTGGAGGGTATGGCACTGGCACCAGACCAGACTGATAACGGCGCGATCCTATTGGGACGAGCCACGGTTGACTTGGGAACAGCGATCTATCAGGGCGGCTTTATCGGCGGCGAGTTCACGTACTAATCAACGCTTCAGACCGAACACACACCAAGCCGTCGTTTGGATCTGACGCACCAACAAGAGTCGCTCTGCGGACAGCGACTTAGCTCCGGACGTATTTTGAACGACTGCCCAACAAGGAACGGTTTGATGCCGTCGAGGTTCAGTACCGCGATTCTGGTGATCGCTCTTGCCGCCTGGGCTGAATACGCCTCCGCCCAGCATTGGCCCGAGCAAGTCACAGAGCACTACCGAGTCGCAGAGGCCAATGGCGGATCGCTCGAAGGTCGCTCGCTCGGTGCCTCCGGGCCGATCGTTAGCTACGGGGACGGGGCGGGTCTTGCTGGCGAGTGCCAGGGCTGCGATGTCGGCTGCCCAGAGTGCGTGGATCCTCTGTGGCTCGCTGTCAGCGCCGACTTTGTGTGGTTGGGTCGTTCGCGTGTCCTCGACGATTTGCCGTTTGACGTCAAGGGCGGAGTGCGCGGCGAGGTTGCCTTTGGTCGACCGGATGGCAGGGCGTTCGAGATGGGCTACCTGGGTGTCGTGGATCAACCGGGAGACATCGTATTCGAATCCGGCGGAGACACCTTTTATCTCGTTTATGAATCTCATCTGCACAACGTTGATCTCAACTACCGCCTGAATCCGCGCTGGGGCATTACACCTCTGCTAGGTTTCCGCTGGATCCACCAAGCGGAGACATTTGAGATCGAAGATGCCTCAACGCCGACGAGTATGTCGTTCGATGAATTGCGGAATGACTTGATCGGGGCCCAGCTCGGTTTCAAGGTACCGCTGTGGGACCGCGGCGGATGGTTCCGCGCGGAAATGCTCATGAAGGCCGGCGTTTATCACAATGAAATGAATTTGCGCTCAGATTTTCAGATCGGCGGCGCAGCACTGTCCGGTAGCCGCAACTTCAACACGGTCTCTTATGCGGGCGAGGTCCAACTATCTGCGGTGTGGCAAATCAACAGGCATCTCCTGTTTCGCACCGGGTACGTTGGCCTGTGGCTAACCGACGTTGCCGCGGTGGCAGACAATCTGGACGTTGCCCTTGGGACCTCGCCCTGGTTACTTGACTCAGTGAACTACCACGGTGGACAACTGGGGATTGAGTTGCGCTGGTAATCGTCACGACCATTACGGACCGGCCAGTGAATAACTGTCGCATGTTCGCGTAGCCGAAGTAGCAGGACTTCGCGGATTTCGGACTCGCAAGAAATGGTCGCCCCTAAGGCCTGACCAGATGCAATCGAAGTAGATTCAAGGCCTGTTTGGCATTGCGCTCTTTGAGAATGTCCGGATGCCCGGTGAAATGGGCCGAGTCAGTAGCCAATCCCTGAGGTCCGGCTAACGCGAAAAAGACTTCTTCCGAGCTCGCGCCGGCATCCGGAAATGCACCAACGGCCAGGCAATAATCGGCGGCGAAACGTTGTCGGCCGTGATGGGCCATTTCGCGCACGGACTGTTCCTGGGACGGAACACCGGTACGTCCGGTTTGATCGCCTTCTGCTGAGCCAATCTGACTGTTTCCTCGCAGTACGACGCCCCCCAGGAAAGCTTCGCCGCGCTCGTCGGCCTCGCTCAGCCAGTGAGATAATAGACCGCCGGGGCCCGATTCGACGGTGGACAGGGTTTGACCTCGTTCCCGCAGCAACCGGATGACGACATGTTCCAACTCATCGTCTTCGTCACCAAAGACGAGCTCTCCCAGGCACGAGTGAACCGTTTCGACCGTCGGTGCGATGAGCTCAAGACAGTCCGCTTCATCACTCGCTGTGGCGGTAATCCGCAAGGTGATCGTCGCTTTGCTGACGGTAATGCCCACGGACGGTGTTCGACCTCGACGAATCAGATCGGGGAGCATCTGCTCTAGATCGCTTTCGCCCACTCCGAAACACTTGATCCGCCGGTGTCGAATCACACGACGCTGTTGGCCCAGCATTTCCAGAATTCGAGCCTGGACACTGTCATGCCACATTTCACGCATTTCGGCGGGGACACCAGGTACTGCAAAAATACGGGCCGTAGAACGACCTTTTACCGTCATATCGATTCCCGGCGCCGAGCCATGGGGGTTCGGCACGACCTGGCTGCCCTCGGGAAAATAAGCTTGGGCGGCGTTGCTCTCGGGCATCTCGCGGCCGCGGCGGGCAAACAGGCCACGAATGTGTTGCAGTATTTCCCGGTCGAGCACCAGCTGGGTCTGAGTTGCGGCGGCCAACGCTTGCCGCGTTAGATCATCGGCCGTTGGCCCTAATCCACCCGTGCAAAGGATTAAGTCAGCTCGCTCAAACGCACGTTGAAAGACCTCGGTGTTGGCCTGTAGATCATCGCCAACGGTCGTGTGGAATTTGACAGTGACACCGAGATCACCGAGCTGTTGGCTCAGCCACTGGCTGTTCGTATCCAGCCGCTGTCCACTGGTCAACTCATCGCCAATTGCGATTACTTCTGCCTGCGTTGTCATTTGTGTGGGGTCCTTCGTGAAACAGCTCCGGGCGCCCGCTCCTGCGGGAGATGCGTTCTACTGGCGATTACGGAAGAGCCTGTTGCGTTGACACTTACCGGCCCGCCGCATATGATCGCGGAGCCGATTTTGGCACGGTGAGCGGGGACCATTGTAACACGAGTCGAAGATGAGTTTCGTAAGCGGTTTTGAGCACATCGTGCGAGACAACGAGCCGTTAGCCCCTTATACATGGTTTCGGTTGGGGGGTGTCGCGGAATATTTCGCGGAGCCGACGTCCGACGCGGAGCTCTCAGAACTCGTACGTCGTTGCCGCGCCGAGGACATCGCCGTCCGACTATTGGGCGGTGGCTCGAATCTATTGGTGCGCGATGCGGGAGTTCGCGGGCTGGTGGTCCATTTAGCGGCGCCGGCGTTCTGTAGTATTTCGACCACCGGGCAAACTGCGACTGCCGGAGCTGGAGCAAAGTTGGGGCACTTGATTTCGACTGCGGTTCGCGAGGGCCTAGCCGGACTGGAGCAGCTAGCCGGCATCCCGGGTACGGTTGGCGGGGCCGTGCGTGGCAACTCCGATGGGGGGGGTGGCGATATTGGGCAATGGACGAAACGGGCGACCGTGATGACCCGTGCTGGCGAAATCGTCGACCGTAACGATCTTCGCTTCTCGTACCGCCAGAGTAGTCTCGACGAATTGGTTATCCTGCGCGCGGAATTTGAACTAGAAGCAGGAGACTCTTCCGAACTGACAAAGCGAATGCAGAAGGTTTGGATTGCGAAAAAGGCCGCACAACCGCCCGGAAACCAGAGTCTCGGTTACATCTTCAAGGACATGGGCGGTGTCAGTGCCGCCAGTCTCGTCGAACAGGCCGGATTTCGAGACGCCCAGGTTGGCACGGCAACCGTCAGCGAGCACAATGCGAATTTTATTGTCGCTCAGCCAGGCGCCTCCAGCAATGATGTGCTTGGACTCATTGAGCTGTTGCGTAATGGAGTCTCAGAGAGACTGGGGGTCGACTTGGAAACCCAAATCGAGACTTGGTAGCGGCGGTCGCTGCTAGGCGACTCTCCGAATCGTCATTTCCAAGGATTCTGACCACTCGGAATGGCACTGGTTTTTCGCACGATTTCGTGGACATCCTGAGAAAGTGGTGCACCCAGTGCCATCCAACCAGCCAAATACGCATTCTATCGCACCCACTCCTTTGGTATGCTTCGCCGCCGCGGAGGAACATAATGGGTGCGCACCAGGGGAAAAAGCGAAACAAGCAAGCGAGTGGAAACCCAGGATTGCCGGCAGGGTCAGGGAAGCTTCTGCGAGGAGTTGCGAGCCCTTACGCGGCCGCCTTTCTCACGATCCTAGTCGCGTTCGGCGCCACGGCTCTGGCCTGGCAACGTTGGGGAAGCGCCGCCATTTCGGCCGCGGATCACAAACTAACCTTGGACAGTTTGCAGGTTTCGCCCCAGCCGGACTGGATCCTTGTGGACGTGAAGAGTGAAGTTTTCCGCGACGGTAGCCTAGCGGAACTGAATTTTTTGGACCCGCAGCTATCTCTCAAGGTGTCCCGCGCGTTTGAGATGCACGCCTGGGTGGCAAAAGTAGACCGCACCGGAAAGCGTCCTTCCGGCAGAGTGATCGTGGATTTGCACTATCGTCGCCCAGTTGCCTGGGTGAAGATCCCCAAGGATGGCGCTCGGATCCAGCAAGACAGCGTCCTTCCGATTGACGCGGATGCGGTTGTGCTTGACCCGGCCGAATTGAAGCTGCAGCCCGATGACTTGTTAAAGATTTCTATCAGCGAGTTGCCGCAGTATGGGCCCAAAGGCACTGCCTGGAGCGATACCAGGCTGATGGGTGCAGCGAAACTAGCTTCGCTCCTGAAGAACTGCTGGCAGGAATGTGGGGTCTATCAGATTCGGGGCCTGTCCCACCTCGACTCGAACCGCCCAGCATCCGTTTACGAGCTCGTTACCCACTCGGGTCCACGCATTGTTTGGGGAGTTGCCCCGGGTCTCGAGCAATCGAACGAACCGAAGGCGGTTGACAAGCTAAGCCGCCTCAAGAGCCTCGCAGCTCGCGGCGGATTATCCGGCCGCGAAACTCTGCAGCTTGACCTCCGAGTTCCCCAGGCCGGACCGCCAGAACAACGAAGGGATCAAACGCCCGCGGATAGCTTCTGAGATTGTCGTTTTACTCGATTTCCAACGCGCGATTTGCGGGCATTATTGGTACCCCAGCCCTGGTCCGCTCAATTCGGCCGCTCGCACGGTTCCATCCGTGATTTCGAACATGCCGGGATAACGCTCGTCCCAGCCGCGGTTCCCGGCGGGACAGTACTGGCGTCCGTTTCCTTCGATGGCTGCCACGGTGGGAATCCGCGCCGCCAGACTCGATGAATGTAAGAAGGATGCGCCCACGCAGGTCAGATCCTGGACACAAAGGAAGAGGCCATACTTTTGCGCAGCGGCGCCCATCAAGAGCGCTTCGCTCTGTCCTTTGCACGCCTTCAACGCCACTCCCGAATATCCTTGCTCGCGGGCTAACAACAGGCTCTCGAAATCGACTAGAGACTCGTCGATCACCACAGGCTTGATTTTGGCAGCTTCGTGCATGCGGTTCTCCGGGTTTGCACGCAAGTCCCGATGCGTTGGTTGTTCGATGTACTGAACGCGATCCAGCGCAGCGGGTGATCGTTCGGCAACTCGATGAAGAAAATCCAACACGTATTGAACCTCTGCGCACTTCTCGTTGAAGTCCAGCGAATAATGCCACTGGCCACATCCACGGGTTGCCTGGGCCTCGCTTGCTGAGCGCTCCACGGCCGCCACTCGCTCCACATCCCATTGCAGGTCATCGCCCGCAAGCTTGATCTTCAGGTGAGTCAAGCCGTCTGCCAGAATCCATTCACCGAGCGTTTCGGGCATGCCGTCCGCGACACGCGCTACGATGTCATTCTCGATCAGCGGGTCAAGCGCTCCCACCAAATGGTATAGTGGCAGACGTGGCTTGGGCTCACGAGAAGTGTACCTATCGAGATACTCGCCCGTGAACTCCGCCGACAAATACGCCGCCAAATCTCGGTTGACGTAATCGCTGCCCAATAGGTTATAGGCGTTTTGACCGAGGCACTTGCCATAGGCATCGTAGATAGCTGCTTCCAGAGGGCTGGCGGATACCAGCTGAGCGAGCCTTGGAATCTCTTCACCTAGCCCTCGCGC
>Ga0310121_10005542_pt1 | contig 10836 bp, 6 predicted proteins | sample CB27_Tmax_986_MG_FD_203504 | JGI IMG/M metagenome (GOLD analysis project Ga0310121, IMG submission 203504) | Marine microbial communities from Western Arctic Ocean, Canada - CB27_Tmax_986 | ecosystem: Environmental > Aquatic > Marine > Oceanic | place: Canada: Western Arctic Ocean | collected...
CGCCGCGGCATTGGTCGTGATGTTGGCGCTGGAGATCGACATGATCGCGCTGACCGTCTACGTACCCCCAGTGAGCGTGTTACTACCCGTGTTGTAATTGGTTAAGTTCGTGCCGAAGCTCAGCTCTCCGGACCGTGCATTGACGATGCCGTTATTGGTAAAGGACCGGTTGATCCGTGTGATTCCACCTCCGCCGAACTTGATGAACGTGCCGTCGTTGATCACGGTCCCAGCGCCACCGAGGTTGTTGATGTTCGCGTCGGACTGCGCTTGGAAGGTGCCGGTGTTGCGAAGCTCGCCGCCATTGCCGATTTGGAGGGCGCCGTTGTCGTCAAAGGTCGATGCGCCGCCGGTCACCAGCGTGCGTCCGTTGATGGTCTTACTGAGATCTCCAACGATATCGATCCCGCCGTTGGCGAAGGTTGTGCCTCCACCGCTCATCTCACCGAGCTCCCAGGTGTACAGCCCCGACATCGTCAAGTCGCCGCTGCCCCCGACCACCCCGGTGATTTGGGTCATCGTGTTGACGCTCAGCGCTTCGCCATTGATCATGAGGTTTCCGGCCCCAAAACCTGTCCGACCGACTTCGATACTAGTGACGGCAGAGGTGCCGGTAGTGAGAGTGAGTGTGCCACCAAAAATCCGCAGCGGCTCGGCGCTCGAAACGCGGTTGATCGTACGGTTGCCCACTACGTTGATGATCGTCGTCGCCGAAACGTCGGGGATAATGACCAGGTCGTCCGTCAGGTCCGGCACCCGATTCTGATCCCAGTTACCGGCACTGCCCCAGGAGCTGCCGTCGGCCGCGCCGGTCCAGGTGTTGAGCACACCGTCGTCGTTGGTGATACTGCCCAGGCCCTGGCCGTCCCCGATCCCGGCAACCAGCGAATTGCTCAAGTTGACAAAGAATTCCTCGGTCAGCTCCGGTTCGGTGTCGCCGACGACCTGTACCGTTACCGTCTTGCTGACTTCGCCGGGCGCGAAGGTGATTGTCCCGTTGGCGGGAGTGTAATCACCTGGTGCTTTTGCCGCTTGGATTCCCGCACCGTCGGCGGTCGCATAGTCCACTCGCACTGTCGACCCAAAGGGCTGCGACAGGCTTACCGTGAACACCGCGTTGACGGTGCCGGAGTTGCCTTCCACGACCGACACGTCGCTGATCGAAATAAAGTCGTCGTTGACGATGGTGCCCTCGCCCTGGCCGTCGGCGATCGTGGCGTTTGTCGGATTGGCCAGGTTGACAAAGAAGTTCTCATCCGGCTCGACGTTTCCATCTCCGATGACGTTCACCGTAACCGTCTGATTGGTCTGGCCGGGGGCGAACGTGACGGGTGCTAAGTAAGCGACTTCCAAAATCGGCCGCTCCGAGACCGTGCCGTATTCGCTGGAGCGCGCGTCGGAGCCGTCCGTGTTGGTGGGAACAAAAATCCAGCCGCGGTTAAGGCTCGGGTCGGCGGACGACGTTTGCAAGATCGGGGTAACATCGACGGATTGTACGCCAGCACCGGGGGACGCCGCGGTGCCAATCGAGGTGGCATTAAAGTCCACTCCCGACTGTACTGCCGGTGCCGGACCGAAGTTGTTGAAAGTTGCCGTCGACTCGTCCCAGTCCACGAGGATCCCATGCACGTTGGCGATATCACCTTCACCGAAGCTGACATAGCGAAACGTCGCCGCGAGGATTGTCGAGCCGACCGGGATCTGGCCGGGCCCGGTACCATAGATATCGGCAAACCGGACCAGGCCATGCGCTTCTCCGCTAGTGTCCCACTCCCAAGACGCGTCGTTGCCATGATTGACAGTCGGCGCGTCGGTTTCCAGCCATGTGTCGTGGGTGCCCGTATACCCGTCGACGCCCTGCTGGAAGGTCGTCGTGACGCTTGCCCCCGCGAAGTCACTGTCAGCCAGGGTGGCTGTGCCGTCGGCTATGTCGAAGCCGACGGAGACCGTCTGGGTGCTCGCCTCCGACAGGCTTATCGCAAATTCAAAACCGGTCGTACCCGTGTCCCCCTCCTCAAGCGACACATCCCCGACGCTGATCAACGGGACCGCACTCAGAACCCTGCGGTCTTCCAGGATCTCTGGCACAAGACGCCGAATGGTGCAACGACGGTTAGCGCGACGTCGTCCGCTACGATGAGGACTGCGGCGGCTACGGGTGAAACTGAACCACGGCTTCCAAGACATGCTTTTTCCTCTCCCAGATGGTCATCGACACCGAACTGTCTGCCAGGTCGATGCGGCCGTATGAAAAAACGCGCCGAAGGGGAACGAGCAAGCTAGTCGACAGCGCGCGATCAGAGTTGAGGAAACAGTACCTTCGATATAGATAATAGCGGGCGCATTCTTCTCAAGCAACAAATTCCGAATTTTCCGAAATTCGTTTTTTTCGCGGATTGGGCCGACGATTGGCTACACCAGTGTGCAGCGGAGACATGAAAGCGACCGAACGGATCAGCGCGGCACGTTTGGAAGGGGGCCCGTCAGACGCATTCAAGAATCTGCCGCGTCGCCTGGAGCCAGTTTCTGAGACGAACGCGCTAGGCGCAGAGACTTCACAGTGTCTTGTGCAGAGACTTCACAGTGTCTTGTGCAGAAATCTCACTGTGTCTTGCGCAGAAGAAGTTAGCGCGTGGACCAATCCGCGGCCAAGGAACTGGTCGTGTATCGTCCGCGGCGTGCCAGACGCTGGCGGCGATTCACTTGGTGGGTGGTCCCGATTTGCCGGGGCCCGATTGGCCCGACTGACGTGCGCGGCTCTCGGTCCTGCCGAGCTGGCTTGGACGTTTGTAGAAGCTGACTTGATTCCACATCCCACAGTCGGACGTACCCGTCGTCGCACCCCGCCGCCAGCAATCGCCCGTCGGGCGAGTAGTCCAAGCATGAGATCGCCGCGTCGCACGAAAGCGAACAGAGTCGAACTGCCGAATCGGCGTTGAATACTTCAATCCGATCGCCAACCGCCGCCGCAACTTGCTTTCCATCGCGCGAGAAACCGGTGGCGCGTGCGTTACGAGTCGGCAGAAGCTGCCTTTTTTGGTTTTCGTCAATGTCCCAGAGAATCAGCCCCTCGCGCGATGCCACCGCGAGCTGTCGATTGTCGGGAGAGAATGCCATGTCGGAGGGACCCTTTGCGGTTAAACCCTTGAGAGGCGGAGCCTGGCTTCCATCCGCGACATTCCACAGTGTTATGCCGTCAACGCCTGCGATGGCTACCAGCCGTTGGTCGTTGGTAAACACGATCAAGAGCGTTTCGAAGAAATAGTCGTGATGCGGGTTCAATCGTCTTGGCGATGCAGCGTCCCAAAGAGCCAGCCCATTGCGATGGCCGGTGGAGACCGCAGGCGAGCTTGGCGATGAGCCGCTCGCACGTTGGAAGAGGCTGAATGCCGCACCGACTTTACGCCGCCGCAAATGCTGCTTCACCGTCTCCTCGATTCTAAGAGAGGGCGTCGCGAGAACGCTGACTGTTCGTTCGAGGCTGGAGCTGTGTCCAGTAGTGGAAACGCTTTCCTCTCTGCCGCCGCGCCGGACAGCCGCTAGACGCGTGCCGTCGGGCGAGAATTCCACGTAACTTATCGCCCGTTCCTTCTGTGACGGCAGCAACGCCAACGCGATGGCAAACAGCGCGATGCCCAAAAAGAGGCGAGACAATGTGAGGCGGCTCATTCCCTACCCGCCCCCGTTCTGGTTTTCTTGGCGACAACGCAAGAGCAAGTTGTCGCAGCAGTGGGCGCGCGCACGATCCGCCAACAGTTGATAGGCGCTGGATGCACGAGGTAGGATAACGAGATCCAATTGCCGGATACTCGGGGATTGGCCAGAGCCACTCGGGAGCCAACACTGCCGGGTGGTTCGTTTTAAGTTAGATAGTTAGTAGTGATTGAACCCTGCCTCCCTAAATGGGATGCGAAGATTCCAAGACGATTTGGCCTTTTCTCTAATCGCCTCCTGGTTCCTGCTCTAAACCCTGCTCTACCCTGAAGATTAGCGTTTGCCGGTTGCGGTATGCTAGTTCGACGGGGAGCAAGGCTTCGAGCGACCTCACGAATCGTTCGGATTCCAAGTCTCCGGACCGACTCGTCGACCAAAACAACACGTAAGCAAAGTCGTTTTCGATCAGAAAACGACGTCGAACCTCTATAGTCGCTGGTTTATTGTAGAACAAGAAAATACGTTCCAACTTCGCTGCCGCGTCGGCCGTTTGATTCATGTGACCAAAGTAGACTCTGTTGCCGCTCAGATACGGGACGAAAACGCTGACGTAGGGAGGCGCCAGAACGACTTCCGATGGATGTGTGTGAGCACCGAGCCAATCCAATGCGTCACGCAGTTCACGCGGTAGAAAATAGGGTGATCCATTACTTTGCTGGTCCGCGACGCCAATGGAACGAGCGTACCCAGTCAGCGCATCTGACAAGGCATGACTCATAAACGGCGGATCCCCTCTTCCCGTGGCCATGACGACCTCATTCGTCAGCGCCAGGATGTTTGTAAGCGAGGATACGAAGATCAACGAAACCAGCGCCGCGCCGCCAAGAATCTGATGAGCTAACTCGGCGGTTCGCCCCTTCGCGAATGACGCTTTCAGCCCTCTGAAGGTGCTCTGGAGCCCTTTCGTCGCCAAGATACAGATGGGGATATGAAGCCCGTCCAGGGCAAACACTTGGCCGGCAGGTGGAACGGGAACGTAGAACAGTGCTACACCGCAAACCAACCATGTCACAAGGAAGTAGAACTCACGGGCTCGTTCCGACAGGACGAAGACGATGCCCAGAATGCCAAGTAGCGCCGGAATACCGTACCCCAAGAGCAGCTTGAACGGATCAATGTCGTTCTGCAGGCCAACGTACTCCCAGAGCAGCGGTTCCTGGTTGAGGATACTTCTGTAATAGGCAAACGATGGCGCTGAGAGGAGAACGGTTATTGCCAACAGGACCCACGGCCGGCGTAAAATAGGCTGTCCAGGTCGAGGCTGGCGACTTGTAAGAAGCGTAATCAAGGTATGAACGAAGAAAACGCAATAAACAGTTAACAAGTTGTGTGGATGTACGAACCCCAGCACCAATGCGAACAAGGCTGCGACCAGGGCCGACTTGAACGAACCGATTTTGAAGTGCCTGAGACCGAATAAGAAAATCACCAACAGCAACAGCACCGTGGGCGTTGTCACAACTTCCCAGCGAAGATGCCAGAACGTGCTGATTTCTACGAAATGGAGGTCCGCCGGACACAAAGGGGCCAGACCTGACATCTCGATCCATCCCAATCCGGACGTGAACGAGATGAAGCAAAAGGCAATCCACCTCCACCCGCGCTCTTGAATGAAGTGGCAGAGAAAACGATAGATGGTGATGCATAGCAAGACGCCGATCACCAGTCGCACCAGATGAAACGCAAGGATCAGTGGAATTTCGAGTAATCGGCCGGTCCAACCAATCAGCAGGAACAGCAGGTTGAAGATGAGGCGGGTGTGTGTCTCATTCCCGTTCTGTTTGTATTCGAACAGGATGTGCCCTTGATAGGCCTGCTTTGCCCAGAGCATATGATGAGAGTAGTCTTCGGGTCCTGGATCCACGTGGCCTGTAAACGGCCGCTCCGGCGTGGAGTGCCAAGCGCCGACAACGTACGGCAGCAGGGCCAACAGATTTACGATGATGACGAAAGCCGCGACGAGCAAAAGTTGCTTCATCTGCGACCAAGTCGTCAGAACCGTGGGTACGCGCGCAATCCACCAAGACTTGAGAGACGCTGGACGCACGGATGACCACATCCAATTGGCGGGTACTCGGGGATTGGCCGGAGCCAGCCGGGAGCCAACACTTCCGGGTGGATCGCGTTGCACTTATAGCCCACTTATCAGTCATATAACCCAGCTACCCTTGATGGGATGCGAAGATTCCAAGACGATTTGGCTTTTTTGGGCCGGATCGGTTTGCCCCAAGTGGGGCTGTCCCATTAGACCGCCCCACGACAGGGTTACGCCATTCTTTACCCCGAACAAGCCAAATTCCATTTGGTGCTCGTCCCCTGATCCCTGTTCTAGTCTTTGGTCCCAACCCTGAAGATCAGCGTTTGTCGGTTTCGGTATGCTAATTCGACCGGGAGCGAGGCCTCGAGCGATTTCACGAATTGTTCGGATTCCGAGTCCGAGGTGGGACTCGTCGACCAAAACAAAACGTAAGCAAAATCGTTTTCGATCAGAAAACGACGTCGAACCGCTTCCGTCGCTGGTCCGTTGTAGAATAAAAAAATGCGATCCAACTTTGCCGCCGCGTCGGCCGTTTGATCCATGTGACCAAAGTAGACCCTGTTGCCACTCAGATACGGGACAAAAACGCTAAGGTAGGGAGGCGCCAGAACGACTTCCGATGGATGCGTCTGAGCACCGAGCCAATCGAATGCGTCACGCAGTTCGCGCGGTAGAAAATAGGGTGATCCATTGCTGGCTTGGTCCGCGACGCCGATGGAACCGGCGTAACCAGTCAGAGCATCTGACAAGGCATGACTCATAAACGGCGGATCCCCTCGTCCCGTGGCCATAACGACCTCATTCGTCAGCGCCAGGATGTTTGTGAGCGAGGATACGAAGAGCAACGCAACCAGCGCCGCGCCCCGAAGAATCTGACGAGCTGACTCGGTGGTTCCCCCTTTCGCGAGTGACGTTTTCATCCCTCCCAGCATGCTCTGGAGCCCTTTCGTCGCCAAAATACAGACGGGAATATGAAGCCCGTCCAGGGCAAATACTTGGCCGGCAGGTGGAACGGGAATATAGAACAGTGCCAGACCGCAAACCAACCATGCCACAAGGAAGTAGCACTCGCGGGCCCGTTCCGACAGGACGAAGATGATTCCCAGAATGCCCAATAGTGCCGGAATACCGTACCCCAAGAACAGCTTGATCGGATGAATGTGGTCTTGCAGGCCGACGTAGTCCCAGAGCAAGGGTTCCTGTGCGAGGATAATTCTGTAATACGCCAACGATGGCGCTGAGAGGAGAACGGTTATTGTCAACAGGACCCATGGTCGGCGTAGAATAGGCTGTCCAGGTCCAGCCTGGCGACTTGTACGAAGCCCAATCAAGGTGTAAACGAAGAAAACGCAATAAACGGTTAACAAGTTGTGTGGATGTACGAACCCCAACACCAATGCGAACAAGGCTGCGGCCAGGGCCGACTTGAACGAACCGGTTTTGAAGTGCCTGAGGCCGAATAAGAAAATCACCAACAGCAACAGCACCGTGGGCGTGGTCACGACTTCCCAGCGGAGATGCCAGAACGTGCTGATTTCTATGAAATGGAGGTCTGCCGGACACAAAGCGGCCAGTCCCGACATCTCGATCCATCCCAATCCGGAAGTGAACGAGATGAGGCAAAAGGCCATCCATCTCCACCCGCGCTCTTGAATGAAGTGGCAGAGAAAACGATAGATGGTGACGCATAGCAAGACGCCGACCACCAGTCGCACCAGATGAAACGCAAGGATCAGTGGGATTTCGAGTAGTCGGCCGGTCCAACCGATCAGCAGGAACAAGAGGTTGAAGATGAGGCGGGTGTGTGTCTCATTCCCATTCTGTTTGTACTCGAACAGGATCTGCCCTTGGTAGGCCTGCTTTGCCCAGAGCATATGATAAGAGTAGTCTTCCGGTCCCGGATCCACATGGCCTGTAAACGGCCTCTCCGGCGTGGAGTGCCAAGCGCCGACAAAGTACGGCAGCAGGGCCAACAGATTTATGAAGATGATGAAGGCGGTGATGAGCAGGCGCTGCTTCATCTGCGAAGCGTTTCTCGGTTGGCGGACGGCTGTTCGTGTCAGGCATCGCGGCGATAGCCGCGGAGCCACACAATATCATCACGCATACAAGAGAAAGTGGCGCCGCCCGACTAACGTTGGACGAACCGCCGCTAGTGAGAGCATCTTGCCAGAGCTGCGCGCCCTGGTCAAGCTTTCGAACCGCGGCGTCAACTGGCGAGCTGCCAAAGGTGCCTTTCATTTACCGAGACAAACGGTCGTACGTGCAGCCGGACGGTTGCTGAACCTGCTCGGCGTGCGTGCGCACGGCTGGCAAGTCTCCATAACGGCCTGCGGGTCTCGTTGGAACTTGGACGACGTGGAGCGTGTCGGCTACAATTGACCAGTTCCAGTTGACAAGGCGGCTGAAGCGGGTCGTGGCAGTGTCGATCCGCGAAAAGCATCTCCCTGAGGCGAGTAGCGGGCAGCAAAGAGCATGTTGCTAAGGAAGAACAACAGCACCGGCCCATTTCAAAGCCGGGATCCGACCGGGCAGTCTCACCGGCGCGGGAGAAAACTTTCGTTGGGCGGCAAGCTGCTTCGTCTTCTGTTTGGCCTTGTGCTGGGACTGCTTCTCTCCGAGCTGTTGGTCTACCTTTACTTCGAGCAGCTGATCTGGCTGCCCTTGGCAACTCCGCCGAAGTACGACCTCGACAGGACCGCCGTCCGCCTTGCCGTTCTAGGCGGTTCGACGTCGAAAGGCATCCCTTACAGCGGAGCAGTACCTGCCGACTTCGGTCGCCCGTTTACGCTGCTGAGCACCACCCAACTGCTGTTGGATCGTCGCTTCGGGTATTCCAACGTCGAAGTCGATTTGTACGCCGAGGGCGGCTATCCCATTGAAAATGCGGTGAAATGCTATTGGCAGACGGCCGAATACAAGCCGGACGTGATGGTTTTGTATTCGGGACACAATGAGTGGGGCTACTATTCATCAAACATGACTCCCCCGCTCGACTTCCTGCCGCTGTTAAGGCGCACCAACACCGGATCGTTGCTGCTACGAGACTTGTTTCGAAGGCAGTCGCATATCGAGGACTCTGTCTACCACGGCAAGTTATTCAGCGACAACATCTTCCCCAGCTACGAAGCTACCTTCAACAAGGCCCGGTACAAAAATTACGTCGAGCGGGTCATCAAGCACTGCCGCAGCCAGGAAATCTTTCTGATTTTGGTCGTCCCCGAAGGTAACTATCTGTTTCCACCGACACGCTCCGTTTACCACGGTCCGCTGGCGGAAAAGGACCAGGCCCTGAAGCGGTTTAAACAAGCGTTCTACTACAAACACTTCAAACAGGACCTGGACCGAGCACGATTGATCCTGGAAGAGCTCTCCGAGTTCTGCAGTTTTGCGGATTTGTACTTTGAGTTGGGCGAGATCTATTACCGCCAAGGTGAAACGAAACGCGCCCGCCAGTTTCTTCGCCAAGCCAGAAATCTGGATGAGTATCCCCCAGTCATCCCACCGGAGTATCAGCAAATCTTGCGCGAGTTGGCGCAGCAGCACGACGTTCCCCAAATTGACCTGAGCGAACTGATTACCCAACGTCTCGGCTTGGAAATCCCCGACTACTCTTGTTTCGTCGATAACTGCCACTTTAAGCCGCAGCTTTATGAAGCGCTGGCGGCTGAGATCATTCGGATTCTGAGGGACCATCAGGTCGCGGATTTGCAACTTCCGGAGAAAGACTTGACGATTCAGCAACGCGAGCGGGCAGAATATCTGGGGCTCACCGAAGACCGGATCGTTCACAGTTGGGCCCGGGCGCACCTTTGGGTCGCGGAAGAGGCGGGGGAGACTTTTCTGAAATTGCCCCGGCTTGAGAATTCAATGTCCTTCTTTCGGGATCTTCAGAGCGCACCGCCACCGGCGGTCTTGACGAAATTCGTGGACGACACAGTGATCTGGTTGGAAGAGGAGATTGAGTCGGAACGAGCCAGGCTGCTGCAGTGGATTCGCGCTGAGAATGAGCTGGCTATCGATTAACCCGGCTTATTCACGAGCGATCTGCTGCGCGTCCAGCTCAACGTGTCGATTCATCGCTAAGCTCGGAGTCAATGCCAGCGTCACCCAACAGATGTTCCGTTTCCTGCTCCAACACTTGATCGATGAGACTCGCATCGATCCGGGAACTGCGTTGGGCCACGGCCGCCAAGGTGGGCTGGCTGGAGGCCACTTCCTTGATCGCCAGGTCGACAACCGCGGTATGCTGCGGCTTGACACTGCTGAACGCCGGGTTGGTGTTGACGGATTGGCTGGGGTCAGCCACGGCTCCTGTCCAGAAATCGAGCATTGCTGCCGGGGCACTCTGCTCTGCGGACCTGGATAAGGCGGACCTGGATAAGGCTGCCACGACCGTGACGAAGTAATCTTCAACTTCGCCGTCACGGGCCAGGCCTGAGTGTGAATACCCGACGATGCTCGAGGTACGAAAACGGGCGAAAACCTGGCCCGGCGTGGCCCCCGACGGAATCGCGGCCGTCAGGTTGTTCGTTCCGTTGTTCAGCGTCTGGTCAATGAAGATCTGCTCGCCCGTGTCGTCCCAGTCGCCATCGGCATTGAAGTCGATCCAAGCATTCAATACCGCCGTCCCCGGCACCGTCGCCGTTACGGTAATGGCGGCGTTGGAGCCTGCCTGCAGCGTGGCGAACGTCACCCCGTCCTCATCGGCGCCATCTCCAGCGGCGGCCGCGTCCGGCTGGCCATCCGTTTCGGCGTCCACCGTGGCTCCCAGAATAAGGCCCGCACCCAGGAGGTGACGAGCTCCGTCCGGGAGAACGGTCGGGAAGGGAGCCGCGGCATCGCCGAAGTCGTGCAAGGGCAAACTGAGTACATTGTTGAACCCGTTGGCCAATATTCCAAAGTCGCCGAAATCAACGCTTCCGTCGCCGTTCATATCGCCCGGCCCGTAGACGGGTCCGGAAGTGTTAAACGCATTAGCCAACTCGCCGAAGTCCCCAAACTCGACTCCTGTACTGCCGTTGCTGTCACCCGCGAGCACGTGGAACAGAGACGAAAACGTGGCCGCCAGCCCCTCTGTCTTG
>Ga0310121_10005543_pt1 | contig 10835 bp, 11 predicted proteins | sample CB27_Tmax_986_MG_FD_203504 | JGI IMG/M metagenome (GOLD analysis project Ga0310121, IMG submission 203504) | Marine microbial communities from Western Arctic Ocean, Canada - CB27_Tmax_986 | ecosystem: Environmental > Aquatic > Marine > Oceanic | place: Canada: Western Arctic Ocean | collected...
AGCGACTGGCAAATCGTTCCCGTGCAGAGCTTCGCCAGATAGCCGCGCGAGACGGGCACTTGCAGCACGTCTTCCATCCACGCTTCGACCGTTGAATAACTGCAATGGCCGACCGACTTGAGCCAACTGATCGTCGCTAGCAGCCGTGGCCCGAAGATCGGCCCTTTCAGTTCGGGACAATCGGGGATGTAGAGCTGGCAGTCGGCATCCTGGTAGACGGTCAGCCGGTGTTCGGTGACATAAACCGGAGTTTCCGGTAGTTCGATGTGCTGAATGACTTCAAAGTCGCCGGTCGGAGTCAGCCCAAGTCGTTGTACTTCGCCGTCATCGATTTCGTATTCGATGGTTTCGTCAACGCGCTCGGGCGGCAGCGACTCGCGTAGTTGTCGCTCGTGACCAGGCTGATCGCCGCGGCGTGGTTTCTTTCGTCTCTGGGCTTTTTTTCGCTTCGGTTTGGGCTTGGTAATATCGCTAGAGGGCGGCTTGGAGGAGGTGGACTAATCCTTCTTCGCCTTGGCAAGGGCCAATTCGAGCTCCCTAATCCGAGATGCTTGTTGCTCCAACTGGGCAGCCTGCTTGGCAACCAGTGCTCGAACTTGTTCAATGACTGCATCCCTACTGTCCATGCGTGGAACAGTAGCAAAAAACGCTAAACTAATGCTCTACCAGTTTTTTACCCGTGAACGGTTGCGTTTTTTTGGACTTGCCTGTCACCTTGGTCATTGAGTGTACGGTGCTTCACCATTCGATCAATTCATTAACCTTGAGACACGACGAAAATCATATGAGCAACAAAACGTACGCCATTGCCTTGTACCCTGGGGACGGGATAGGCCAGGAAGTCACCGTGGAAGCGGTGCGGGTGTTGGAAGCGATTGCCTTGCGAAATGACATTAACTTTGAGTTTGCGCATTTGCCGTGGGGCGTCGAGTTTTTTGAGCAACATGGCCAAGTAGCGGCGGCGAACTTTCTCGACGTGTTGGAGTCGTTTGATGCCATCTTCCTCGGTGCCGTGGGGCATCCGGAAAAGCTGCCCGACCATATAACCTTGGCTCCCTTGGTGCAGATCCGACAGGCGTTTGACCAGTACGCTTGTTTACGACCAGCCCGATTGCTGCCGGGCGTGCGTTCACCTTTGGCGGAACCCGGCGAAATTGACATGCTGGTCATCCGCGAAAACTCCGAGGGGGAGTACGTACCGATCGGCGGCCAGTTAAAAAGAGGAACACCGCAAGAGGTGGCGGTGCAAACATCCGTTCACACACGCCTTGGGATCGAGCGGGTGTTGCGGTTCGGTTTTGAGCAGGCGATGCAGCGGCGCCACCATTTGACTTTAGTTACCAAATCCAATGCCCTGAAATTCAGCATGGTGCTGTGGGACGACGTCTTTGCGAAAGTCCGTGCAGAATACGCGGACGTCGATTCGGACTGGCAGCATGTGGACGCGGCGGCCATGAATTTCGTTCGCCGTCCTGATCGCTTCGACGTGGTTGTGGCGTCCAATCTGTTCGGCGACATCCTGACCGATTTGGCCGGAGCGATCATCGGTGGACTGGGATTGGCACCAAGTGCTAACATCAATCCGAGTCGTGAATTTCCCTCGTTGTTCGAGCCAGTTCATGGCTCGGCGCCAGACATAGCAGGGCAGGGGATCGCTAATCCGATTGCCGCCATCGAAAGCGCGGCCATGATGATGGAGTGGCTGGGCGAGAACCAGGCAGCCCAGTCGATTCATCAGGCTGTCGAGTCAACTCTGGCCGATGGACACGCGACTCCTGATTTGGGCGGTGGACTTAAAACGTCTGAAATGACCAACCAAGTGCTGGCGGCCATCGAGAGTCGTTAGGCTACTCGTTTTCCATAAACGCGTAGCACAGCATGTGGCAGATGTGCATATGCGCGTCCTCGACGCGCCCGAAATGGTCGTCATCGATCAACACCGTGTGCTCGGCGAGTTCGGCCAGTTTGCCGCGGCGTTTGGAGCCGAGGCCGATCGTGACCATGGCGTTGTCACGCGCCCATTGCAACGCTTTGACAACGTTCGGACTGTTGCCGCTGACGCTCATGCAGAGCAGTAAGTCGCCAGGCTTTGCCAAGTTGATCAGCTGTTCGACGAAGACATCTTCGTAGCTGAGATCATTTCCCAGCGCCGTCAGGTACGGTACGTTATCGTTGATCGAGAGGATTTTGAAACGTTTTGGTTTTCCTAAACTGGCCCCCTTGCCCAGGTCTACTGCGAAATGACTGGCGTTTGCAGCGCTGCCGCCATTTCCGCAAGTAAAAATCGTCTTGTCCGCCTCCCGTGCCTGGCCGATCAAGTCGATCAGTTGAGTGACCTTATCGACAGGGATCGATTGGACGACCCGCGCGTGTTCTGTTAGGTAGCCGTTCACCCAATCTTTCATCTTGCTTTCCTCGTGTGGATGCCTGAATGGTGATTAGTCGGATCTTGGAGGGTATCAGATGACCGTGCCCAGGGACTACATCGAAAGCATGAAATTCTTGGTTTTTTGAACAGGCGGAGCAACTTCCGTGAATGTTTGGAGGAATATAGAAAGTCGGGCGCGCACAGTGAGCGCCGGATCTGTCATCTGATAAGGTAACGCCGTGAAGGAGTTTAGCAGTCGAAGTCGTAAGACTTTGGCTGTTTTGGCATTGCGTCCAAAGTCTCACGACTTCAGCTACATCAGATAAGCGGCGTTTTTCGTTAATTAAAATCCTTAACGGTTTAACCCTGTTGGCGTTTCTCTTCCCGTGTTCTACCTTACTTGCGAGTTGGATTGGTGTTTGTGACTAAACCGTCCTCAGCCGAAACGTGATAACCATGCAGAAGACCATTTTGTTGACTGGAGTAAGTCGGGGGCTCGGCCGTGCCCTTTGTGAGGGCTTTGTCGAACAGGGACATGTGGTGGTGGGGTGCGCGCGTGACCTGGCGGCCATCGGGGAACTAGAGCGCCTTTATGGCGAGCCACATCGGTTTGCTGCGGTCGATCTGGCCGATTCCGTAGCGGTCGACCAATGGGCCGCTGAAACTCATGAAGCAGGCGTCGTACCTGATCTGATCGTCAACAACGCGGGTATCATGAACGAGCCGGCGCCGCTATGGAAAATCCCGCCGGATGAATTCGCTGCGCTGCTACAGGTCAACATTGCGGGAGTGTATCACGTTCTGCGGGCGTTTCTCCCGGCGATGATCGCGCGGAGCGTTGGCACCGTCGTGAATTTCAGCTCAACGTGGGGTAGTTCCACTTCTCCGGAGGTGGCACCCTATTGCGCGACGAAGTGGGCGATTGAAGGGTTGACCCAGGCACTGGCTCAAGAATTGCCTAGTGCGATGGCGGCGGTGGCTCTAAATCCGGGGGTCATAAATACCGATATGCTGAAAAAGTGTTTTGGTACTTCAGCGGACGCCTACCCAGCGCCGGGGCAATGGGCAGAATCGGCAGTGCCCTTCATCTTGCGGCTCGGCTCGGCCGATAATGGAGCCGTGGTTCGTGTTCCAGGTATGTGACGCGAGCGAGTCGCTGTCGAGTCGTGGCCTGTCCACGGCGATTGCCGAACGGAAGATTGGTGTAGCCGGTATGCATCCAGCCGCATTACCTGATGATGAGCTGATCCGGGCGTGTGAATTTCGTCGACAGCGGCGCAGCGGACCAGGCGGGCAACATCGTAACAAGGTCGAGACCGCCGTATTTATTCGGCATCTTCCTACCGGTGTGGAGGCGTCGGCAACTGAGCGGCGAAGTCAGGAACAAAATCGACAGCAGGCCCTGTTTCGGTTGCGAATTCGATTGGCACTGGAAATACGCCAACTAAGTGACGAACCATGGTCGCCTTCGTCCACCTGGCAGTCGCGAAATGTCAGCGGGCGGCTGGCCATCAATCCGCAACATGAAGACTTTCCGACGGTGTTGGCCGAAGCCATGGATGTCGTGCACAATGAAGACTACGACGTCAAAAAGGCCGCCGCACGACTTAGTTCCACGTCATCGCAGATCGTTAAGTTGCTGCACAATCAACCCGAGGCGTTACGATTGGTCAATGAGGCGAGGAAAGAACGAGCGATGCGTGCTCTTCAGTAGAATCTGTTAGATTATCAATAAAGGGAATCTTTCACCGTGAAACTCGTCAAAGTCGCCGCTGGAGTTCTCAATCAAACGCCGTTGGATTGGGATGGTAACGTGGCGAATATTCTGGGTGTGCTCGAAGACGCTCGGCAGCAGGGTGTGTCGATTCTCTGTCTTCCCGAACTGTGCATCACTGGCTACGGCTGCGAAGATGCCTTTTATGCGCCTGACGTCGCCAAAACTGCGATGGAAGTCTTGTTGGCAATCGTGCCGCACGCCAAGGGGATCATTGTTTCGCTCGGACTCCCCCTCAGATATCGCGGCGGCCTGTTTAACATGGCGTGCCTGGTATGCGATGGCGCGATTCAGGGAATGGTTGGCAAACAGAATCTGGCGGGCGAGGGCATTCACTACGAACCGCGTTGGTTCAAAGCGTGGCCGAATGGCGCCCGTGCGGACATCCCGCTGGATGGCCAAACCGTTCCCGTCGGCGATTTGATTTTCGATTGTGGCGGAGTCAAGCTGGGATTCGAAATCTGCGAAGATGCCTGGGTGCTCGATCGGCCAGGAGGGGAGTTGGCCCAGCAGGGGGTTGATATCATTCTCAATCCTAGTGCCAGTCACTTTGCGTTTGGCAAGAACAGGGTGCGGCGACGATTGGTGTTGGATGGGTCGCGTGCTTTTCACGCCAGTTACGTGTACGCGAATCTTCTCGGCAATGAGGCGGGTCGGGCCATCTACGATGGTGACGCGATGATTGCCAGTAACGGCAAGTTGGTTGCCTTTGGCCCGAGATTTTCTTACGCCGATCACCAATTGGTAACCGCCTTGATCGATGTCGAGCAAACCCGCACCAGTCGAGCCCAGTCCAGTAGTTTCCCAGTGGAAGTCGACAAGGAGTTCTCACATCAGATTGGTTGCCAATTCAAATATCCTGAGTCTCCTGAAGAGCCGACGGAAATGCCGATAGATGACTGGGAGCAGTCCGCTGAATTGAAGGAAGAGGAGTTTCTGCGCGCTATCGCGCTGGGATTGTTCGACTATCTGCGGAAGAGCCGTTCACGTGGTTTTGTGGTATCGCTTAGTGGTGGTGCGGATTCGGCCGCGGTTGCGGTATTGGCCTCGCACATGGTCCAGTTGGCAGTCAACGATATCGGTCGACAGCGATTCCTCGAAAAGTTGGCTCACATCGAGCGGTTGGTGAGTTGTCGGTTGGAGAGGGAGGTGGTGGGTGAGTTGTTGACATGTGCCTATCAAAGTACGCAAAACAGTTCCGACACGACTCGTGAAGCCGCGCGGGCGGTGGCTGACGGCATTGGCGCCAAGTTTCTGGAGCTGGACGTCGATCATCTGGTGACGTCCTATGTTTCGCTCGTTAGTGACGCACTGGGCCGTGAGTTGACTTGGCATCACGACGACCTGGCGCTGCAGAATATTCAAGCGCGCGCCCGTGGTCCGTCGGTATGGCTGTTGGCCAATCTAGACGGGGCGCTGCTCTTGGCGACCAGTAATCGATCTGAGGCCGCTGTCGGTTATGCCACTATGGACGGCGACACGTGCGGCGGATTGTCACCCATTGCCGGCATTGACAAGGCGTTTTTGCGACATTGGCTCCGCTGGATGGAGCAGACGGGGCCGGACGAATTGGGGCCCTTGCCGATTCTCAACAAGGTGAACGAGCAGCAACCAACGGCAGAGTTGCGTCCGCGAGAGAGTGGTCAAACCGACGAATCGGATTTGATGCCCTACGATGTGCTGGATGCGATCGAGCGGGCTGGTATTCGAGACAAACAATCACCGCGCGACATCTGGCACCAAATTCAGTCCCAATTTCCCGGGTATTCGCCAACGGAATTGGGCGACTGGGTCATTCGCTTCTTCACGTTGTTTTGCCGCAATCAATGGAAGCGGGAAAGGTACGCACCGTCGTTTCATCTGGACGATGAGAACCTGGACCCGAAGACGTGGTACCGCTTTCCCATCCTGTCCGGTGGATACCGCAGAGAGCTGCGCGAGTTGAAGGCCGAGCTTGAGAAAATAAGCGGTTAACTGTCCTCACCGATGCCTCCAAAGACTATACGTCCAGCCTCTTTCCTGTAGGTAATGGATTCACCAGCCATCTATTCGCGACAATACAGTCAATGCTGGCCGTCAACCGGTCTCCGCCGTGAAGGAAGCGAATGACTTTGATTTACCGAGACCTGTACCAATTCCACCGCCAGCTGCCAAAGGGCGAAGGTGATCGCGCAGCGACCCTCTGTAAAAAATCATCTTGCAAGTGATTCCCGGCGGGGCCGAAGTCAAATAACTCATAGGTCGCCCAACGGTAAGAATATCCGTCACCGCCGTTGCGATGGTGACGAGTTGAAGATCGATGTATAACCTACTAAATGTTTTCGGCTCGCACCACAACGAAGGTCAGTCCAACCTCCGTCAGTTCCAGATATCGTGAATTGCGTTCGATCGATATGACCGCCGACTCTAGCAATGTGCAGTTTCTGGAAGCGGTCTGTTTCACCGCCGCACTTAGCGATGGACGTTACTTCGCCGTGGCCGGGTAGGCTTTCCGGAAAACGATGCTTGGCGACTGTCTGAGCCAACGCGAAAACCCCGAAGTTTAGTGGCCTCGGCGTTTCAAACTTTCCCTTTTTGGGTCAAACTCGACAAAGTCTCAAGGCGGGCTCGGCGCCAACCAAGTAAGTAATTGGATCAAAGGCATCTGCTAAACCTCTTGCCCCGTAGCATCACGGCCACGATCCCCAATGTCAAAAGGATTAGCGACGTTGGCTCAGGTATAAACGCAATGTCCGACACAGAGCCCCTAGCTGTAAAAGGTGTTGCATCACCCAGCAACGTGTACCTGAGGGTGTTCAGATTTATGCTCATGATGTCTCCGAGGCGGAAACCCCACGAACCAAACAGGTTGCCTAAGGGATCAAATGCCAGACCTGCCACTGTAGCCGGAAAATTGCCAGGTATGCCCGACTCGAAGATCTGACCAACCCGGCTCGCGGCTCCTGTTGACTTGTTAATAGTGAAGATGTCACCCGGAGTGCCGTCAAAGGCCCCCCGCTAATACCATAAAGTGTGCCTGAAGTTGGATCGATTGCGATACCGTCCAGGCCTTGTATGACTCTTCCGCCGGAGAAGCCATACGAACCAACGACCGTACCTGCGCCTGTCACCGGGTCAATCGTGATCAACATGGGAGGGGCACCGGGCGACGGAGACGTGGTGCCCCCGTACAACGTGCCGCCCTGGTCGAAGGCGAGGCCGGGCACCCCGACCGGCGCGTTGATCCCAAGTATTTCAATGGCTCCTACCAGGGTTGCTGCGCCCGTGTTGGAATTGACTGTGAACAGGTGGCCCGGATTGGCGCCGTTTTGGCCACTGGAAGCAAACAGCTGCCCGGTGCCAGGCTGAAGGTCCAATCCGCTCAGCATTTCACCTACCACCGTTCCGATGGTCGAAACAGAGAATGGGCTGGTCTCAATCCCCAGGACGTGCGTAGGTCCCGTTGCGAACACACCAGGATCGCTGGAAATGGGGTTGAGTCCGATTAACGATACAGCTGGGACGGGAGGAGGAGGTGGTGGTGGTGGGTCGATCGGTATTATTAAGACCGCTTGTGCAGTACCGCTCAGAATAGTGACTAAAACAATAGCCTTGAAGAATCTTCCCAACATTTTACTCCCCCCAAGCCTTGTGTGGCTTTCACAAATGGCGGCGGCGCATTCTAAATCTGTTGCGCCCCGAATAAGCGGAACATATTCGCTCGTCGTCGGACGATATTCGACTAGGCAACGAACCTGGTCAGGAGGCCAGCCAACAAAAAAAGGTGCTAAGCTTCTGTGCCGGAGCACAGGAACGTAGCACCTTTTTTGGAATTGAATTAGCTTTTCTCCCCGCCAACTCTGGACCCTGTCACCGATCAACTGGGATGCAATCCCTAATCTCGAAAATTTTCTGAAAAAAAACGAGGGCCAGGTAGCGAATTATGAGGCCTGTAATCGTTCCGTTCATTCACCACAATCCTTCTCAACGGTCCGATAAGGCCAATATGTGCGGTTGTGGGGATGAGCTGACCAGTTCTAACTTTAATCAGAGTAAGGCTTTATGGCGGATTTACGGCTTAGTGTATGAATCTGTTCCGTTGCAAGTCGAAGGCCTTAGTAGCGTCATTCCTTGACCATGTTCAACGCGACAAAACCCGCCTCATGGTTGGTGCCGTAAGTGCGGCGGTGTACAAGTCCGTAGCGTCAAGAAGAAATCGCCAAAAATGTCGGTTCTTGCGGGGGTCGACCTCACCGCCGCACTTTGACGAGACAACTTGACGATCAAAGTCGCATACCAAGCTGGTGTGAGCGAGGCGGCAACCCGATCCGAAGTGGCTGGTTTTACCCGATCCCCGACAAACGGGATTAGCATTCCCATCATTTCATCATTGTATTTGAAATGCATGGTATAATAGTAGAGATAATTGACGATGGCGCGGTAATTGGGTTCACGCGCAGACGCAGTTGTGGAACGGAATCGTCTATTTGTTGGAATGACTGAACAGAAAAAGCCATGTCACTCCGTCGACAGTCGAGTGCTTCAAGAACACGGTTGATTGGCGTCCAGGAGCTTGAGCCCCGAATCGCGCTAAGTTGGTACGACAGCGCCAATCCGACAGACGTCAATGACAGTGGTGAAACAACCCCGTTTGACGCGCTGCTAGTAATCAACGAACTAGATTTACGTAATTTCAGTGATCCCGATACAGGTAAACTGGATGACATACCGAATCCGCCTTGGACCTTGGACGTTAATAACGATACCTTGGCAACACCGCTCGATGCTCTACTCGTCATTAACGCGTTGCCGAGCTCAAATACACTCTTCGCTCCCGTGACACCAGGGCCGTTTGATGCTCCTGACTTGATGGGTATTCGCACCGACCTGGTCGTTGGTGCACCGCCGATCACGAGAACCCATTTGGATGGCGACATCGACTACGCGGGCTATTCGAACCCGCCCACCTATGGACCCCACCACGGATTTGATCCACTAGGTATTGATATCAATCCTGGCATCACACCGCGTCCTACCGGGATTTACACCACTGAGCAGCCCGCCGAAGATCTGATACACAACATGGAACACGGACACGTTTGGATCAGCTATCATCCCGATCTGATCAGTGCGAGCGATCTCGCGGTGCTGGAACAGATCGTCCGGAACGGCAGTCCAAATCCCAATGGAAGCGGCGTCGGTGTGGTTCTGACTCCCCGTGCAGCAAATGACACCATGATCGCCCTGGCGTCATGGGCTCATCTACTGACGCTTGACACGTTTGATCCTGCCACGATCCGCACTTTCGTTGAGACGAACCGCGGCCATAGCCCCGAGGGATTCATCACTCCATAAACGACTTTGTCGCTACCATCCCATCAACGTATACCTTTTCTGGGAATCCCAACAACCGCCCCCTTTTTGAAACTCCGTCGCCGGGCATTTCTTCCGCCGCTAACCTGCGTCGACCGACCTACCTCTGTCTCTAAACCCAGGTCGCCAAAGTGCGGCGGTGAAACAGACCCCCGCCAGTAACCGCACCTTGCGAAAGTCGTTGATTGTATCGCTCTGCAGGTCAGGACAGTCCACTGCGGCATGGCTCAAAGTCTAACAATCTAACCATTTCCCAGCCGCCCGTATCGTTGACGGAGCAGGTTGAGCAATGACACGCCGGTCGGCCTCGCATTCAGACTTGGAGGACTATTCACAAGCACCGCCGCGGGGACCTTGTCCTTGGCCCGTAGTTTCCCCGCGTGATTGAAATAGGTCGCCCGGCAACCGCCTCCTCTTTCGACGAACGCCCTAACGCGGTCTTCCTCGGTGCGGAATGAACGATCAGCCATCAACCGAGCGACCAGCAGCCGCCTTCCCGATAATCCCCACCGCTCCAGCAGGCAACTCCGCCAGTCCAGACCGGCTTCCTTTAGCTCCCAGCTCAGCCAGTAGTCGCGCATCGAGGGCTGATCGGCCAGGTGCAGGTGCTGGCCGATATAGTCGAATACCTCCTGGTCCCAGAACCAACGGGCTGTCCGCATGTGGACTTCAAGGGCCGCAGGTTCAAACACGACGATGTGCCCGCGATCCTGCACCGCCAGGACGTTGACGTTCAGCGTCTTCCATTCGTTGGCGATGATGGTCACGCGACTCTCAGTCTCGAACTTTCGGGGGATCCCCTCTCGGCGAAGCGCATGTGAGTTGGAATGCCAGGCCACACGCGTGCGCAGCTCCGTCTGGCACAGACACTTCAACAGCCTGACTGAAGGCCGATCCGAGTAGGGCTGTCCACGTCGTCGATGACAGTCGGTTCGTCGCGGTGCCGATGCAGCTCGCAGTACAACCCGAACGCGGTGGCGTTGCCGTCAATCCAGCAGGCGCGGTCTCCTATGGCCGTGTGAACCGATCGGCTCTTTTGAACGCCTGGCGGTCCAATGATAAACAGCAGGTTGAAATTGCCATTGGCAAAGGCCGTGACGTAGCTGTCGAGCTGCCGGTAGGTGTTCACCACCAAGGCGTTCTTGGGACGATTGTTTGTTGGCATGGCAGTATCCTTTGGACTATTAGACTTGCGGGGTTGTACCGGACCACTGGAGGCAATTGACCTTCCCCCCGTGAAAAGTACCAGTGCATGTGAGAGAGTCCAGCCCGGGCTTTAGCCCGGAAAGGATTTTTTTAGATGGCACAGAAACGTCATGGAGTTGACCAGATTATCCCGAT
>Ga0310121_10005546_pt1 | contig 10834 bp, 8 predicted proteins | sample CB27_Tmax_986_MG_FD_203504 | JGI IMG/M metagenome (GOLD analysis project Ga0310121, IMG submission 203504) | Marine microbial communities from Western Arctic Ocean, Canada - CB27_Tmax_986 | ecosystem: Environmental > Aquatic > Marine > Oceanic | place: Canada: Western Arctic Ocean | collected...
GTATTTATAAATATACATTATTTTCATAATTTGCTTTTTTCTGATCAAATATATGAAAAATATAATTCAGAATTTCTTAGAATAATAGAATTAGTTAAAGAAAAATGTTACATGGATAATGAAGAAAAATATACACTTTATTCGTCCATGAAAGCTGTATCATTTCTAAAAGGAAGTGTTGCAGAAGTAGGTGTCTATAAAGGAGGTTCGGCCAAGATTCTATGTGAAATAAAAGGTAAAAGAAAGATTCATCTTTTTGATACTTTTGAGGGATTGCCTCAACCGTCTAAAAAGGATACTGTAAAAGTAGGCTGGCTATCAGACACATCGTTAAAATCTGTCAAAGATTATCTTTCAGAATATGAAAATATTTTTTTCCATAAAGGCTATTTCCCACAAACTTTAGAAGATTTAACATCTGAAGAATTTTGTTTTGTTCACCTAGATACTGATTTATATCAAAGTACACTCGATTCTTTAGAATTTTTTTGGCCAAGAATGGTTAAAGGTGGTAGAATTATTTCCCATGACTATAATGCCTTGGAAGTAATAGGAGTTAAACAAGCATTTCAAGAATTTTTTAAAGGATCACCTGAAAGTATTATTGAAATTGCTGATACACAAGTCATGGTAATCAAATGAATTTAGTGCTATTAGGATTATGAAAGGCTATTAAAATGAAGAAGATTAGCATAGATAGAAAATTTATCGGTGAAGATTATCCATGTTTTACCATAGCAGAAGCAGGAGCAAATCATGAAGGAGATATTAAAAAAGCTTTTCAATTAATTGATGGAGCAAAAGACTCTGGGGTAGATGCAATAAAATTCCAAACATATACTGCTGCAAAATTGACAACTAAAACTGCTCCAAAATACTGGGATGACGGCATCAAAAATGAATCACAATTTGATGTTTTCAGTAAATTGGATAAACTAAGTGATAATGAATGGAAAGAAGTTTTTGATTATGCAAAAAATAAAAAAATAATTTGTTTCTCAACTCCATTTGATGAAGAATCTGTGGATATGTTAGATTCGTTAAATGTCCCAGCATTCAAAATTGCTTCAGCAGATATTACTCACTTGCCGCTAATTAGAAAAATTGCCTCAAAGAAAAAACCAGTTTTTATCTCAACTGGAATGAGTACCATGGAAGAAATTCATGATGCAGTTTCTACCATTGAAAACGAAGGAAATAATGAGATAATAATAATGCATTGTATTACGTCATATCCAACAAAACCAGAAGATGCAAATTTGGATATGATCACTACGTTGAAAAAAGAATTTCCAGAGCACATTATAGGATATTCAGATCATACATTGGGTACAGATATTGCTGCTTTTTCAGTATTTTATGGTTCAAAATGTGTTGAAAAACATTTTACGCATGATAAAACACTATCTACTAGTAGAGATCATAGATTATCTCTAGATTCTAATGATTTCAAAGAATTAAGAAAAAAAATAGATCTGCTTCAAGTATCAAAAGGAATGCAAACAAGAAAAAGTATCAGTTCAGAAGATGATGCAATAAAATATGCGAGAAGAAGTATAGTTTCAAAGACAAAAATTTTGAAAGGTACAAAAATAACTGAAGATTTGTTGGAAATTAAAAGACCCGGAACTGGAATACCACCAAAATTTTTGGATAAAATTTTAGGCAAAATTACAACTAAAGATATCGAAGGAGATCTACCAATAACTTGGGATGATTTAGATTAAAAATATGAAAAATACTAATTTAATTTTAATCATGGCAAGAGAAAGTGGTAAGCATGACGTATCAAAACAAAATTTAAGATTGGTAAATGGTAAACCATTACTATATTATGTTTTAAAAACATCACTCAAATGTAATAACTGTTATACAATAATAAGTACAGATTCAGATGAAGTCAAACAATATGCCAAGTTTTATCAAGTTCCAGTATTAGACAGATCAAAAAAATTAACAAAAGATGACACTAAATTGGAAGAAATTGCTGTGGATGCATTAAATAAATTAGAAAAAAAGGGATTAAAATTTAAAAAATGCTTGATTTTACACCCACATTTTCCTTTGATAAAAAAGGAAACTATTCAAAAATTTTTTTCAAATTTAAATGAAAAAGTTCCCGTACTTTATGGCTATGAAAAAGGACCGGATGATGTATTTGGAACTGTTAATAAAAAATTTGAATTAAAAGATGCATCAAAAACAACTGTAAAAATAAAAAAAATTGTTTCTTATAATTGTCAAAAATTGCTTAGGAAAAAAAATAGAAATAGAGTTTTTGGATTAGAAATTTCACCGGATGAAATATTCTCACCTACCAATTATCATGATTTTGCATCACTTGAAAGTGTGATAAAAAGAAAGAAAATAATTGTAAGAGTTGATGCGGATATCAACATAGGATTAGGTCATGTTTACAATATGTTAACAATTCTAAACAACATAAGAAATGAAGATATTTTGATTATAATGAAGGCTGATAAGAATTTAGGTTTAAAAAAATTCAAAGAGCATTTGTATAATGTTAAATGCATTTCAAATGATAAGGAATTTTGGAAAATAATTAGAGCTTTTAAGCCTGATATAGTTTTTAATGATATACTTAATACTGCTACTGACTATACCAAAAAATTAAAAAATAAAGGAATTTTTGTTGTAAATTTTGAAGATTTAGGTGAAGGAAGAAAATTTGCTGATTTGGTATTCAATCCAATTTTTGAAAATAAAAAACAACTAAAAAATGAGTTTTATGGTTCCAATTATGCCTGTGTTAGAGAAGAATTTCGTGTTTTTAAACGAAAACAAATTAGAAAAAACGTAGAAAAAATTGCCATAACGTTAGGTGGGATTGATAAAAACAATAACACGTTAAAAATAATTTCAATTATTAAAAAATTTAAATTATTAAAAAATGTTAGAATTGAAATTATTCTTGGATTAGGATTTAAACACAAAAAAAAATTGCTCCGATTAATAAAAGAAATGGATAATAATTATGATATAAAAATTATTGAGAAAGTTGATTTGTTATCAAAACACTTGATTGATTGTGATTTTGTCATAACAGCTAACGGTAGAACAGTTTTTGAAATAGCCTCACTTAATATTCCAATAATTTCGTTGTCTGTAAACAAGAGGGAACAACAACATAATTTTGTAAGAAAATTTGATGTAGGATACCATTTAGATTTTTCGAAGAATATAGATAATGAATTAAAAAATTGTATTAAGAATATGATGAATTTTTCTGTACGAAATAAAAAAATAAATAATTTAAAGAAAGAAAATCTTCAAAAAGGAAATGATAGAGTGATATCAAAAATTATGTCAGAGTTTGAATCAACAAAATTTTGTGCTGCTTGATTTTTTCATATCTAAAGCAACTCTAAGAGTTTTTACTGATTCAGCTAGATTATTCATAGGTTGTTTTCTCTTTGTTAAGCAACTGATAAAATATTTTATTTCATCAATATACATTTTATTAACATTTTCAGTTAGTTTGTAATTATTTTTAATCTTAATTGTAGACCATTTTTTCTTAATGTAATGATAGATTTTAATTTCGTTATTATTTGAATCCCAAAATAAAATTCCTTTACTTCCTCTAATTTTTAGTCTTTTATAAAATGGTTCAGAAAAATAATCTAAATGAAGCTCAATTATTATTTTATTTGGTAATTCAAGTAACGAAACTGAAAGATCATCTGTATCTACTTTAAGATCACTAAATTTTCCAACTATCGCTTTCATTTTTTTAGGATAACCAAACATCCAAATCAGATAATCTAATTCATGTATCTGAGTTAAGGTAACTCCTCCACCTAAGCTTTTCCTAGATGCGTATCCTTTTGAATAATCCTCGTTAGGGTGCCAGTCGGGTAAATAAGAGCTATTTTCCGATTGAACGGAAATTATTTTCCCAATTAATTTTTTATCAATTAATTCTTTCATTTTACGAATTGTTGGATAAAATCTAAAATTACATCCAATCATCACAATTTGTTTATTTTTTTTAGTTATAGAGTTAAGATGTGATATGTTTTTTAATGAATGTGACAGTGGTTTCTCAATAAAAAGATCTATTTTCTTTTTTGCTAGTTTTAATGCATAATCAATGTGTAAACTTGTCTCATTCGTAATAAAAGCAACTGATGGTTTTTCTTCAAGACATTTATCAATCTTTGAGTAAATTTTAATTCTTTTTTTATTTTTATTATAATTTATAAAATTATTTTTTGTAATATTTTTTCTCCTGGAAAGTATAGTAATCGGGGAATTAGTTATAGACAACAAATTATTTGTATGACGTTTACCAATCGAACCAAAACCAACTACTAAAATAGGATCACAGAATTTCATTTTAGTTAATGATTATAATAATTACCAAGCAGTCCAACCACCATCAATAATAAGATTTGAGCCAGTCATGTATGAAGATGCGTCAGATGCCAAGAAAATCATAGCTCCAATATACTCATCTCGTCTGGCCATTCTTCCAAGCATTGTTTTTTTAGAATAATTTTTTATAAACGACTTGGTTTGGTTTCGTTCTACACCACCCGGAGATAACGTGTTAACTCTAATTCCTGTATTAGCCCAATATGATGCAAGATATCTAGTAAGGTTAATGACTGCGCCTTTTGTGGCAGAATAAAAAGATGCAGCGTTCTGACCACTATCACCATAGATTCTTTGATCTGGTGCTACTAAACCATATGTCGAACCGATGTTAATAATATTACCAAAACCTTGTTTTTTCATAATTTTTCCTATTTGTTGACAAGCTAAAAAAATTCCAGTCAGATTAACAGATATCGCCTCATTCCAATCTAGTAAAGATAATTCTTCAAAAGATGTTTTACGGATCTTGGAATTTCCTTGATATGCTGCATTATTTATCAATACATCAATTTTGGAATATTTTTTAATTGTTTTTGTGACAAGGTTAGAAATGGATATTTTTTTAGTCAAATCTAATTTGAGAGGAAGTGGATCAACACCATATTTTTTTTTAAGTTTTGTAGATAATTGTTTACATTTAGTATAATCGAGATCACCTAAAACAACATTTGCACCTACCTCACTTAGTCCCTCCGCATACTGTGAACCTAAATTTCCTGCCGCGCCAGTAATGATTATCACTTTATCTGATAAATCAAAGAGTTTTTTGGTGTTCATACAATCTCATCAATAATAATTGTAAACTAAATATTCCTGTTATAAAGAATTGACATAATACAGTAGTTCATGTTAAATATTTTTAAGATGATCTGACTGAAATATGTAATAAAATTAGTTCAGATTACGAGTAAACTCATCATCGTTTTTTAACGATTTCATATAACCTTCATTTGGTTTATGATTTTGATTAATTTTTTTTAGATTAGGTTCATTTTTGAACAGTTCAAGTATATCACTCATATGAATTGGCCGTGTGTTAATTTTTGATATTATGGTCCTTACTAATTTCAAATCAACATCATAATCTAAAGTCCAACGTAGATGTGATATATCCTCCTCGTTAGTAAAATTAAAAATTTTAAAATTTTCCTTTTTATTACGAAAATATGGAGTGACGTGTTCTCGCTCTGATGGAAGATTTGCGTTGTTATATGCTAATTCCAATGCAGGAAAAGAAAAAAATTCAGTTTCATTTCCATCAGGAAAAGTTCTAGGGAAAGTGTTTGTAACATAATCATATTTATTTTCTAAAAATAATGATAGTCCCCTATCAATAATTAATGGATCAATTAGTGGGCAATCACCAGTTACTCTTAGAATTGACGAAAAGGAAAAATATTTCGCACAATTATAATAACGTGAAAGTACGTCATCAGAACTTCCTCTAAAAACATCAATGCCAGATTTTTCAGCAAAAATTTCAATTTGATCATCTTTCGATTCTTTTGTAGTAGCAATAACAATCCTTTTCAACAATTTGGATGCTTTCAACTGATTTATTGTATATTGTAAACTAGGATTACTATCATCAAGATTTTCCAATACTTTGCCAGGAAAACGAGTGGATCCCATACGTGCCTGAATAATACAGCCCAACATTGATTAATAGAAAACCAGTTCGGAATTAAATTTAATGGATTGAATAGTAATCTATTATATTAATGAGAAAAAAATTGAATTGAAAGAATGATTTCATATGAAAAATCTCTACATTTTACAGGATATTGATGAAGAAAAATTATCCGAATTAAAGGAAGAAAATGCAGATTTTGTTGCATTTGATTATATTTCACATAGTATGTTAGATCAAAATAAAATTAAACATAGTCTAATTGACGATTATATTGATCAGAATGATAGAAAGGAAATATTTCAATTTTGTAGTTCGTGTTTAAAACAATATGAGAAATATGATGAATCAGATTTTAAATTCCACAATATAGACATTATTAGTATAATTGATAGAAATGAGCTACACGAATTTTTAATGGATTTAATTCCAAAAATAAAAGCGCTTAAAAAAATTATAGAAAAAAAATTATATGATACAATTTTTGTCTCATCAGAAATTTATGAGGTACTTATAGAAACTAAATTTGGATCTAATATTAAATTTTTAAATAAGATTGAAAAAAATCTTTTAACCTTTGAAAAAGTTGATATCCCACTAAATTTTGAAATCATGGAAACTAAATTCACAATAAGTAGAGAGAGATATAAAATACTTAAAAAAAATATAGAAAAAACAATTACAAGTTTATTCCATCTAAGAAAAAACTATGAGAATAAAAAGAAAATAGTTTTAGTTGAATTTGATCCAGTAATTTATCATGATTTATTACAAGAAATTAATAACCATGGATTTCAACCTGTTTTAGTAAATTTTAGAAAAACATCAATAACAGGTTTGCAATCAATCAAATATCTAAAAAAATCAAATTCTCTTATTATGCTCGCAGAGGATTGGTTAAAAAAACCACAACTTGATGAAATAAACGCTGTAAAAGCCACTTTTTTAAATAAAATAAAAAATGTATCTGAAAATAAGATTTTTTTGCCAAATTGTGTTTATGAAGAAATTGATTTTAACACTGTAATTCAAAAAAAGATCAATAACATATTAATTCAAAGATTAGATGAATACTTGACACAAATACTGGTCGCAGAATCTATAAAAAATAAAAATGATGTATTAGGAATTATTACATTAAACTTCTCAGGTGAGACAGAAAAAATATTCTCAAGAATTAAAAATAATATACCAATTATTCTTCTTCAACATGCATTTGCCAATTATACAAAGTCTATATCATATTTTGACATATTAGATGATTATCATCTTATAAAACACAAAATAGCTGTTTGGGGTGATATAGTAAAAAATTATTTAATTCATGTTAAAGAAATTCCAGAAAACAAAATAATTGTTTCAGGAAGCCCAAAATATGATTCATATTCCAGAATTGAAAAAAATAAGAAAAGTCAAAAAATGATATTAGTTACACTAAGACCAATCATTACTCATATGGAGGGTCCAAGAATTGAATTATATGAAAAATATAAGAAGACATTACATAAATTAATTCAAATTTCCAAAAATGTTAAAAATTTACAGATAATATTCAAATTGCATCCACAACAGAATATTAGTAATCAGATTATTCTAGATATGATTAAAGAAAATAATCAAATCAAAATTTTACAATTTAATCCAATCAAAGAATTACTAGCTGATTGTGATCTTCATGTGAATATCGCACCAGATAATTTTGATGCAAGTAGTGTAATTCTAGAGGCAATGATTATGGGAAAACCAACATTAAATATTCAATTACAAAAAAATGAAGTAGAATTTGAATTCATCAAAGATGATGCAATAAAATCAATAACTTTTGATTCTGATATAAGAAATGCAGTATTAGACTTGCTTAATAATCAAAAAATAGAAGAACTGATGAAAAATTCTCAAATACATCTTAATAAATATATGAAAAATGTGGGTAGTGCATCAAGTGCATTGATCAGTGCTATAGAAAATCCATAATTACAAAAATGTATCAGATAGTATCCAGTTCTTTTTCTAATTGTTCGTGTATCTTATTTTTTAATATTCCATCCTTTTTGTACCACACTTCACCTCGAAATTTCTCAGCAGTTGTCCAAAATTCATCCGATGTTATTTTTATGTAGTCATAAAAATTTTTAACATATTTTTTGTCGCACTTTCCATCATATTTTAATACTAAATCTATCGCTTGTTTTCTTGTCAAAAAACCATCTCTAAAATCATAACAAGCCTGATCCATACACTGCCCAAAACCAAATTTGATAAATTTCAACATTTGATTTACTTGATTAAAATCAGAATCAAGGGATGTAAATGGTTGATAAGATCCTATTAAATTAGGATCAAAATCTTCATCTCTCCATTGCATTCCATGCTTTTTTGAAAATTCTGCATTGCCTCTATATGACCATTCTTTAAGATAGTATTGCAGCCATATTCCTTTAGTTTCCATATCTTCTAATTTTTTGCGATTGTAATGAAATAAGTAAAGATCGTTTTCTTTAATTCCATCCACTTTAAGATATCTCTGCCACCCATCTGAAAGAGTATGTAATTGTTCAGCTTTTAATGCATTAGAATCCTTTCCTATACCCGTAAGACTAGTTCCTAAAGTCAATCCAGGATTTTCACCCTGAATAATAAGTGGAATTTTAAATTTCTCAGCAATTATGTATGTTGCTGAGTATAAACTAAATTCTGTAACCTTTATTGGATTTAATTTATCAAAGAAATCATATCGTATAAGTTTCTTCATAACTTTTGGATTTGGCCTAATTGTAATAACATCAAATCCTAATTCCTTCAAATTCTCTATATTGTTTCTCCCTATATCTGTGATATTTCCTGGTTCACAGTTTACCAGAAGGCACTTTAGATCTAATTCATCTCTGGCGGTTATTGCTTGTTTTGTACTATCCTTACCACCGCTTACACCAATTGCGCAATCATAAGTACCACCTGATTTTTTTTTTGCAGATTCAGCAATAGAGAAAAGTTCCGCTTTCCTTTGTTTCCAATCAATTTTCTCTTTTTCTTCTTGCCATAAACATGCACCACAAACATACTCATCGTTAAAGAAAATACCAGGTCTATTATCTGGTTGAATACATTTTTTACAAATTTTCAATAATGGATCGAATTATTTTTGAGTATTTTAGTCACGCTGAACAATTAAACTAAAAGCCTATTTTATGCCTAAATAATGTTCGTAATGCCACTATCATTCCCAAAAATGTTGCAAACCAAATTGTAGTGAGACGAATAAATATTATAATTGACACTCCTGCAGTTATTTCTAAATATCTGGAACTTAAAATTGTAAATCCTCCTTCAACTATACCCATTCCACCAGGGATAAATGACATCACACCTAGCATTATTGAAGTATAGTAAAATTGCATAGCTTCAAAATATCCAATATTAGATCCAAAAGTTAGAAATCCCATGTATATTGCAATTCCATCCCAAAATGTTACTAAAATTGTTAGAACAATTATTTTCCATACTAGAGAATAATTATTTAATAATTTAATTGAGTGATGTAATTCTTTTTCATTAATTTCTAACTTTTTCATGAATCTAATCTTCTTTTGTAACGATAATAATTTCCTAAAAAAAGATTCTTTTCTAAATGAGACGCCAATAACGAAAATTATTCCTAATGCAATAATTGATATCAAAAATGATTCAACAGAAAAAACAATACAAATGCTAATCAATACTAAAACTGTTACCGCAATTAGATCATAATAACGCTCAAAAAGTACCACAGGAATTGATTTAGATATTGAAATTCCGTATTTCTCCTTTAAAAAATAAGATTTTATTACTTGACCAGCACCACCAGGGGATACGATTAATGCTAGTCCAGATAAAAATAACAAAAAATTTTCTTTGATAGATAATCTAATTCCTAACTGTTCTAGAAGTAATTTCTGTATTAAACTTCGGAAAAATATAGATAATAAGAGTACAGAGATAATTGGTATTACAAAAAGAAAATTCATAGATGCAAAATTCTGTAATATATCCTCAAGTCCAGAATAAACTGAAATTAATGAATAAAAAATTATCATTAAAAATATTAGAATCAAAATTGGACGAATTGATAGTTTATTATTTTTATTCATAAATACTCCATGGCTTTAATAATTTTTTACTAAATAATGCTTATTGATAATTTGTGTCAAATTTTAGATAGTCAACCAATAATTTATTATTAGTGACATTAATCACAAATTGCTAGAAGTAATAAATTAATTCGTTAATCTCTATTCTTCGAACCTTTTTTAAAGTAAGAGAATTAAAGATTTTGAGGCAAGTCTATGGGAACTTTTTATCTATCATTGGTATCTTCTTTCATTATTTTATTTCTCGTGAATGTTACATGGGCAGCAATAAACCTGTATTATTGGTCGCTGCATGGTATTCAGTTTTTACTAGAAGGTATGAATTTTGCTGAAAGAATTTATGGATCAGTTTTTTTGAAATGGATCATAATACTAGATATAGGATGGATAGTAATCGCTCTTCTATTTGTATTTGCTAGAAGAAACTATAAGACAGAACAAAAATTGAACTATCTCGAGTATTCACCGATAAAAAATCCAAAAATATCAATGATACTTGTAGCATTTAATGAAGAGTTAGCAATAGAAGGTGTGGTAAAAGATTTTTTGAAACAAAAAAATGTACAAGAAGTTATTGTAGTGGATAATCATAGTTCAGATAATACAGTAGAAATTGCTACAAAATGTGGGGCAAAAGTTATTCAGAAATCTGAAAATATGGGAATAGCAGATTCAG
>Ga0310121_10005547_pt1 | contig 10832 bp, 7 predicted proteins | sample CB27_Tmax_986_MG_FD_203504 | JGI IMG/M metagenome (GOLD analysis project Ga0310121, IMG submission 203504) | Marine microbial communities from Western Arctic Ocean, Canada - CB27_Tmax_986 | ecosystem: Environmental > Aquatic > Marine > Oceanic | place: Canada: Western Arctic Ocean | collected...
GCAAGATTCGAGATGTCTGAAGGCCCTCGGCGCATCGAACGAACGAACCGCCGTCCAAAGATTACGATCACTGCTAATAGTAATTCACAAGGCACATCGATGAGCATGACACGTCAGCTTGAACGAGTCATGAATACACTCACGCTTCCAGCTGGTTACGAATGGAGTTTTGGTCGCTGGGCTAGGGTCGCTCAGCAGGACACGGCTGATTTTACATTTACTTTATTGTTTGCTGCGTTGCTGATTTATCTCATTATGGCAGCGCTTTTTGAGAGTTTGGTGCAACCTTTTACAATCATGTGTTCTGTGCCGTTTGCCTTCATCGGTGTCGGGATCGTTTTGACATTGATGAACCAACCATTTGACAACCTTAGTAATATCGGACTCGTTATTCTTATTGGCGTTGTGGTTAACAATGCAATCGTGCTAATTCACCATGTGAACCAGCTTAGAGCAGAAGGAATGTCTAGGAATGAGGCTCTTGTACTTGGTGGTCGACATCGTTTCCGGCCGATACTCATGACTGCCCTAACGACAATGCTCGGATTGGTTCCGATGGTCGCACCGCTTATTTTCCCAGGATGGCTTGGGACTTCAGAGGGTCGTGCTGGAAATTGGGCGCCGGTTGGACTTGTGATTCTTGCTGGTCTTACGACCTCCACATTTTTGACTCTAGTGATCGTTCCAACCATTTACTCTCTTGTGGACGACTTAGGAAATTTTTTTAAACGTGTTGTCAGAACTATCTAGGAAAATTTCTTAGTGGAATTTCACTGAGGCATGAAATTTACTGGAGACCGAATGAACGAAGTGTGGCTCAAACATGTTGGTACTGGCGTCATCTTCACGATGGTTTTGTTCGGTTGTGATGGGTCGTCTGATGAAGAAAGAACAAGATCAAGTTCACGGGGTACAGGCGAAAATAGAAGGTCGTCTGAGCGTCAAAGTGATGTCAGGAGAACTGGTTTTTCAGATGGACAAATGGCAGCGCGTACAGCTGTTCCAGTGGAAGTTACGTCAACGATTCGGCGTTCGGTGTCATCGTTTTTGGAGACCAATGGTATTCTGGAAGCAGAAAACGAAGTAGAAATTGTTGCCCGGACAGCCGGTCAAATCGTTGAGTTAAATGTTGAAGAGGGAACCTACGTTCATAAAGCACAATTACTGGCCCAATTAGACGATCGTGAACCTCTGGCCGACTTAGAGATTTCGAAGGTTGCACTTTTGGATGTTGAGCGGGCTTACGAACGTGCCAAAGTTTCACGCGAGGGCGATCTGATTAGTGAGGAAGTTTATGATCAAGCGCTTGCCAGATTTGAGTTGGCGCAGGCCCAATTGGCTCGAAGTAAAGTTCTGCTCGCGTACACGAAAGTAGTGGCTCCATTTAATGGCGTGATCGTCGAGCGACATGTCAAACATGCTGAGAGTGTGAGCCCGTACCAACAGCTTTTCCGAGTTTCGACTCTCGATCCGTTACTGTGCCCGATTCAGGTTCCTGAGAAGGAGTTGCCGTATCTCAGTGTACGACAGCCAGGTTACGTGACGGTTGAGGCTTGGCCTGGAGAGCGGTTTGATGCGGAAGTTCTTCGTGTTAGTCCCGTCGTGGATGCTACGAACGGAACCGTAAAGGTTACGCTCAAAGTGAGTATCAAAGGCAGACTACGTCCTGGTATGTTTGCGAGCGTTTTTTTAAGAACGGATATGCACGCCGATGCACTCGTAATTCCTCGTGTAGCGTTAACTTTAGATAGTTTAGGTGATTCAGTGTTTGTCGTGGAAAACAACACAGCTCATCGCCGAGAAGTCAAATTAGGTTATGAAGAGTCTGACGTTATTGAGGTGATATCTGGATTGAGTCTTAACGATCAGGTTGTTGTTGTTGGTCAGGATGGTCTCAGTGATGGAACGCCAGTTGAAGTATTAAGAGGATGAGCTGTACTGATAGATGCTGTGAGGTTGTCTCGTCTTCATAATTTAGACGACTTACCGAGATCATAGAAGTTCGATTTTTACTAAACAAGACAGTGGGGAACTTGTATTTTCGAAGCGATAGTAAGTCCATTACTTCGAATTCGTGAAGCTATGCGAATCGTTAAATTTTCTACCAGGCGCCCTGTCACCGTTTTTGTGTTCACGATGGCTACGGTTGTGTTTGGTCTCGTAGCATTCCGTGATCTTGCTGTTGATCTACTCCCAGAGATTACATATCCCTCACTGACTATTAGGACCCTATACGAAGGTGCTGCCCCATCTGAAGTTGAAAACTTGGTAACACGACCGGTTGAAAATTCGGTTGGTGTTGTTAATGGTGTCCTTAAGGCTAATTCGAACTCACGAGCAGGTGTGAGCGAAATTACTCTTGAGTTCGATTGGGACACTAACATGGATATGGCAGCGTTGGATGTTAGAGAGCGGCTCGACTTCGTTGAGCTTCCCGATGAGGTGGGCAGTCCGATCTTACTTCGCTATGACCCTTCTCTCGAGCCTGTGATCCGAATTGGGATATCAGGAGACGATGATTTAATCAGGCTAAGACGTGTTGCCGAGCGGGAGGTAGAACGTGCTCTAGAACGCGTAGAAGATGTAGCTGCGGTAGTCGTTAGCGGAGGTCTCGAAGAGGAAATTCATATCGAACTCAACGAGCGTCGTTTGGCAAGCCTTGGTCTTACTGTGGCCGATGTGAGCACAAGATTAGCTCAGGAGAATGTCAATCTGACTGGTGGGCGTTTAGAGGACGGACAGACTGAGTACCTTGTCCGGACAATTAACGAAATAGAGCGGACTTCAGACATTCGAAGTATTGCTATAGACGGTCCGGCTGGCACGCTAGTTCGTCTCGAAGAAGTGGCTCAAGTGATTCGGGGATACAAAAGGCGTAAGACTATAACGCGTATTAATGGTCAGGAGAGCGTTGAGCTCTCTGTTTATAAGGCGGGTGGTGCTAATTCTGTCACCGTAGTTGACGCTGTGCTTGGTCGATTGGAGGGGGTGCGGTCTAAATTAAATAATCTGAATAGTGGTCTTGAACTGACGGTCATTACCGATCAAGCCCGTTATATCAGGCAGGCGATTCGAGATGTGTTGAAGACCGCAATTATCGGTGGAAGTTTAGCGATATTGGTGTTGTTTTTCTTTCTTCGTAGTATCAAAGCCACGTTGATTATTGGAATTTCAATTCCTATCTCTGTGATTGCGACTTTCTTTCTCATGTACGTTTCAGGGATCTCGCTTAACATCATGTCCCTAGGTGGGCTTACACTCGGCATCGGTTTACTGGTCGACAATTCTATTGTGGTGTTAGAAGCAATTCAGCGCAAGCGTGAAGAAGGCTTGAATGTTCTTGAAGCTGCAGAGGATGGTGCCAGTGAGGTCGGTCAAGCGGTTATCGCCAGTACTATAACGACTATGTGTGTGTTTGTTCCGATCGTGTTCGTTGAAGGTGTAGCGGGTCAGCTTTTTGGTGACCAGGCGCTGGCGGTAGCTTATTCACTCGGAGTTTCGTTAATTGTTGCTTTGACTTTGATTCCGATGCTTGCTTCGCGTCATTTCGAAAATACGAGTGATGTCAAGTTCATGCCCATTTATCAATCGACTGTCCAACGGTTGGCGGTCACTGCTGTGTTTTTGATGAGTTTATGGGTGGCACGCTTCGTAAAGTATGTTGGCCTTGGTGTCGGTTCACTTTTACAGGTGGTTTTCTTCCTTCCGCGTGTTGTTTTTGATGTTTTATATCGTAATGTGTCTCGTGCCTATCCTGGGTTTCTTGATTTTGTGCTTCGACATGCTTTCGCCACGATTTTATTTGGGTTGTTGCTTCTAGGTGGTAGTGGAATACTTTTTGGATCGCTTGGGCGAGAGCTAATACCTGAACTTATACAAGGTCAGTTTTATGTCAGTTCTGAGCTTTTACCTGGTACTCGTCTCGATGTTACAGCGGCACGATTAGATCGAGTTGAATCATCTGCTCGTAGTATCGAGTTTGTAAGAACAGTCTACGCAGTGATTGGTACGTCGAGAGGACAAGGAGGTATCGAAGGAGAAGAGAGGGAGAATGTAGGTGAGTTGACTTTGATAGTGGAGTCAAACGGATCGAGCGAAATCGAAGAAACCGTGAAAGAACAGTTACGTTCAGTACTCAATGAAGGGGGTGATCTGGAGTACCATTTCGGTCGACCATCTTATTTTAGCTTCAGAACGCCAATTGAAATAGAGATCCGTGGTTACAATTTAAAGTTGCTTCGTCGTCTTGCTGAAGAACTGACTATACGACTGACTGGGATCAAAGGTCTAGTTGACATTAAGTCTTCGACTTCTGGTGGTAGTCCAGAGCTACAAATTCGTTTCGACCGGGAGCGTTTAGCGATGCTCGGTTACACAGTCAACCAAGTGGCGGTTCTTGTACGTGCGAAGATTCTTGGTGAAGTGGCGACCGATATTACGCGTCAGGACCACTCTGTTGATATTCGACTCAGGATTGGCGAAGAATTCCGTGACAGCATTAAAGATCTTCGAAATTTGAATATTTCTCAAGGAGGTCAAGTGGCCATTCCGCTGTCGTCGGTAGCAGACGTGCTCGAAGTTGATGGACCTACGGAGATCCGGCGGTCGGATGGCGAGCGTACAGCCTTGATTACAGCCAACCTCGTCGGACGAGATCTCGGTTCAGTGTCAGATGACATTAATGAAGAGTTGACTGGCATGGTTTTTCCCATTGGTTTTGATTGGCGGGTTGGTGGTCAGCGTCAGGAAATGGAGACCTCTTTCGAAAGTATGAAGCTCGCAATCTTTCTGGCGATCTTCATGGTTTATTTGGTCATGGCTTCACAGTTCGAGTCTCTATTACACCCATTCGTGATCATCTTGAGTATTCCTCTTTCTATGATTGGTGTTCTTTTAACTCTGTATCTTTTTAAGATCGCCATTAGTATTGTTGTTCTGATCGGCGTGATTCTCTTAGCTGGAATTGTTGTTAATAATTCGATTATTTTGGTTGACTACACTAACAGACTACGACGCCAAGGCATGACTAAGCTTGACGCACTTCGTTTGGCTGCTGGGATTCGACTCAGGCCCATTCTGATGGTTACGTCAACTACAATTTTGGGTCTGTTGCCGATGGCTATTGGATTTGGTGAAGGCAGTGAGCTTCGGACACCGATGGCGATTACAGTTATTGGTGGCTTGTTCGCATCAACGCTACTAACCCTTTTTATTATTCCTGCGGTTTACTCGCTGTTAGATCGTGGTCGCTGATGAATATGTCAATTCGTTGTTAATTCGAACCTTAATCCTTGAGAGAGCAGGTTGTTTCTGGGCTGTGCTTTGATCTTTTTTAGAGAAGTTTGGTGTTAAATGAAAATCGCTACTTGGAATGTCAACGGTATCCGAGCACGACAGTCGCAAGTTCACGAGTGGATCGAGCGAGCTCGACCAGATGTTTTGTGTTTACAAGAGATTAAGGCTACTCCAGAACAACTGCCATCGACCTTACGTGAGCTGGAAAACTATTGGTGCTGTTGGCATGGGGAGAAAGGCTACTCGGGTGTTGGTCTTCACGTCAGAAAGGACATTTTGTCAGATCAACCGGTTTTTGAGAATCCAGATTTCGACTTTGAGTGTCGTGCTGTTACGGTTCGGCTTGGTGCTTTAACCATAGCATCGATTTACGTGCCAAATGGAGGAAAGGACTTTAACGCGAAATTGAGATTTCTTTCGCAAATGGAGGAGTGGGCCTCAGGTTTTCTGGCCGTAGGTTCTCCTCTGATCGTTTGTGGCGACCTAAATGTCACTCGATGTGATATCGATGTGCATCCTAAAGGACGAAAAAAGACTGCGATTGGACAACGTCCTGAAGAACGTATGTTGTTTGAGAAGCTTCTGTCTCGTGGACTCGTTGACGTCGGAAGAACCTTAGAGCCCAACAACGACAGACTGTTTACGTGGTGGGCTCCGTGGCGGAATCACCGCCAGCGTAATATGGGTTGGCGTATTGATTATATTTTGGTAAGTGAGATGATCCGACGCTTGGTGGTTGATTGTGTTGTGTTTCGAAACATCGGAACGAGTGACCATGCTCCGGTTGTGGCCACATTCGATCTTACAGGAAATAATATTTCGCCATAAGGTGACTAGATTTACATTTCAGGTAATCTGGGTTTTTCTAGAGAGTTGGTCGGGGCGCCCGGATTCGAACCGAGGACTTCCTGCTCCCAAAGCAGGCGCGCTACCAAGCTGCGCCACGCCCCGACAAATCTTACAAGTCTAACAATAACAAAAGAACAGGTCATTATTAATTATGGTATGGAGGAATACCGATCGCTTCGGCGTTAACGATGCTTGGAGCAGCGTTCGGTGGTGAGCTCTCTAGGAAAGTGGTAATGTTGTAGTCTTGCCAGGCTGGATACCCTCTTAGAATTCCGGCCACATTACTTGCAGCGAGTGTTGCCATGCCTTGGCGCGTCCAACTTGTGGCCGAAGCGATGTGGGGTACGATGACAACATTGTTTAGTTCAGCTAGTCCATGATGCATTCTAGGTTCGTCCTCAAATACGTCAAGACCGGCACGAAATTCTGGATGTTTTTGACAGTGAGCGACTAGAGCTGATTCGTCGATGACTGGCCCTCGACTTGCATTGATTAAAATTGCGTTGGGTTTCATCAGGTTTAGGCGCGTAACATTTATTAGGTGTCTGGTGGTTTCATTAAGGACGGGATGAAGGCTGATAACATTTGAAGCTTGTAAAAGTTCTTCAACGGATGAGGCACGCTTGCAACTCACTGGTTGTTCACCGCGTGATTCGAGAAATACTGAATAGGCTTTAATGTAATCTTCAAGAGCAATATTTGGCTGAAGGTCATGATAGATGAGGTCCATCTTGAATCCTTCGACCATTGTCCTAGCGTAAGCGGAACCGATTCTTCCCGCACCGACGACCCCAACCGTCTTTCTGATTAGGCGTTCACCGAGAAAAAGAGATGGTAGCCAGCCTGTGTAATGACCAGCTCTCATAAATGTATCAGCTTCGACGACACGACGTGCAGCAGCCAAGGTGAGGGTTACAGTCATTTCTGTTGTGGTTTCAGTGAGAACCCCAGGTGTATTACCGACAGCGACACCGTGTTTATTAGCGGCTGCGACGTCTACGTTGTTGTAGCCAACCGCATAGTTGCTGTAGGCTTTCCCCCCTGCGGCGGCTAGTACTGAGAATAGGTCTTCACCCCATTTTTCGGTTAGTTGTCCGATGGCACCGTCGCATTGATCGCCGATTGCACTCTTGATTTCGCTAATAGATAAGATGTTTGTCGATGTACAAACTTCGACTCTAAAATTCACCTCATCAAAAATCTTTAACCAGCGATCTCCAGGTAACTCCTTGGTTACGATGATACGTTTTAACCCTGAAGGGTTATGCGTTCGCCACTCGAGTACACTCACTGCTGTTTATCCTTTCACGAAATCGAGATTAGAGATTTTTGTCCAGTTTTGTAAGTACGTTCTTAAGGCACGGAATGCCTTGCCACGATGACTGGCGGCCATCTTTTGCTCACTCGTTAATTCGGCTAGCGTAACGTCGAGCGGTGGATAGTAGAACAGAGGATCGTACCCGAATCCACCTGTGCCAGTTGGTACAGGTGCAACTTGGCCCTCCACTGTACCATTGGCTGTAAAAATCACGTGTCCTTGCCAAACCAGGGCAACTGAGCAGACGAACCGCGCAGTACTACCACGTGTACCGTGTAAGGTCTCAAGTTCTTTATAGAGATTATCGAAACGTTTCGAATAGGTGTCACCGTGGTAACGAGACGATCGGATTCCCGGTCGTCCCCCGAGAGCATCGATCTCTAATCCAGAATCATCTGCTGCAGTAAGTGTTTTTGTGGCATGAGCGTAATAAAGTGCTTTTTTTCTAGCGTTTTCAGCGAAAGTGCTGCCATCTTCTTCCGGCTCGGCTAGAGCGGTGTAATCTTCTAAGGAATTGATTCGAAACGGGATATTAGACAATATTTTTCGAATCTCCAATAACTTGCCAATGTTTGTCGTTGCCACGAGAAGTTCGGGAAGGGCTGGAACGATCACGTTTATAAAGTAGGTTATTGCTGGTGTTTAGGTTAGAAGATCACCTAAGACTTCACGTTGTAGTGTTAGTAATTCCTTAATACCACTATCAGCTAATTCCAGCAAAGTATTGAGATGTTCATGAGTGAAAGGCGTGCTCTCAGCCGTTCCTTGAATTTCGATATAACGGCCATCGCCTGTTTTGACGATGTTCATGTCCACCTCAGCTTTAGAGTCCTCTTCGTAAGCTAGATCGAGTAAGGGAGTTCCTTTGACGATACCGACACTAGTTGCTGCTACGTAGTCGTCAATTGGAATTGTTTGGATTACACCAGTGCTCCGCATATGTTCGAGGGCTAAGACTAGCGCTACGAATGCGCCAGTTATTGCGGCTGTTCGAGTTCCACCATCGGCCTGGATAACGTCACAATCCAGCCAGATGCTTCGTTCTCCGAGCTTGTCTAACTTCGTTACGGAACGCAGAGATCGGCCTATCAGACGCTGAATCTCCTGTGTACGTCCTCCGATTCTACCTGCGGTTGATTCACGAGTCATACGGGTAGACGTAGAGCGTGGCAGCATGCCGTATTCAGCTGTGACCCAGCCTCGTCCAGTGTTACGAAGAAATGGCGGAACTTTCGTTTCCACGCTGGCGGTGCAGACGAGTCTGCTTCGGCCAACTTCAATAAGTACAGCACCCTCTGGGTTATCAAGGTAGTTTGGTACAATACGTGTTCGTCGTATCTGGTTTTCTGATCGGCCGTCACTGCGAGTCATAAGAATAAGATCCTGATAAACGAAGAAAATTGGCTATTTATTATTTGGATGTCCTGTCTCATTACCTGGTTACTGAACCCAAGATAGATTTCTTTGGAGCGGGTGTCGTAGGTCCACATGCCCCGCGAGGGTATCAACTTCTTTACCTCCCACAAGAATTTGAACTGCAGTAATTGAGGGTAGGTTAGAGGTTACCGCATTAACTAAAGCGTAGATCGTAAATAGTTCGTCGAGTGAGCCTCCAGGATGGTTTGCTGTCGCTTCCGTGCTTAGGTCTACGAAGGCCTCGCCTTTGTTCGTTACGTAAACGGCTTCTAACTTAGTGCCTTCAGGTACAGCCGAGATATATGGATCTGGTGCCAGACTCAGTTGTTCTTCGAGAATATGTCGTGCTTGTTCATCCACTTGATCAGAATGGGTAACTTCGCGCTCAACTGCTGCGAGAGCCAGACCATTCTCAGAGATGTAGTAGAGAATAGCTGTGATCTGTTTCGTGCTTTCGTCACTCTCTGTGTTTTCCGTTATACCAATTTCAGTTTCATTACCCGAATCTTCAGGTGATGCTATAAATAGGAGCCAAGCCAGTACAATACCTAGAATCGCTACTAAAAATCCGAACAGGTAATCACGTGTTAGCTTCATTTTTGGCGAGTCTGATTAAGCTTACTAGATACAGTGGCAATAAGGTCTCGGCTAGCGGTACGGCTCTCTCATTCTATCTCTCGCCTGAACTGTACCACGCTTCGCATGAGTGCACGAACGATGGTGTTCTGATAGGCGCTGGAAGCTAACCGTTGTTCTTCCCGTGAGTTCGAAATAAATCCCATCTCAATTAGGGCAGCGGGCATATTTGCACCGACAAGAACCCTGAACGGTGCTTGTTGGACTGGTCTCACGCTCATCTCCACTTGCGACCGAAGCTGGTTTTCAAGAATGCGTCCTAGTCTTCCAGATTTTTCTAGATGCTGTGCTTGAGCTGTTTCCCAGCGCGTGAGTTCAATTGCCCTCATGCCGCCTCCAAAGACTGGCAAGATCTGGCTTTCCACTACATTCGTGGCATCTGTTTCTGAACCGTATTGTTCCAAACTAGCGTAGAAGACTTCGACACCAGTTACTGAAGGACGTACCGAGGAATTGACATGTAAACTCAGTAATAGGTCGGCCTTGCTATTGTTAGCGAATGCCGAACGCTCGTCGAGCCTAACGGTCTGGTCACCTGTTCGTGTCAGTAGCACCCGAACGCCGAGTTGACTTTCAAGGGCTCGCTTAAGACGGTTAGCCACAGAGAGGGTAATAGTTTTTTCGTCGAGCTCAGATGGACCGACCGTCCCGTGATCCTGGCCGCCATGACCGGGATCAATAACGATCGTTCGAACTCTATAGGGCTGGGCGCGATTTTTGAGAAGAGGAACGTTGGCTCCTGGGATTCCTGTAGAAGGTATTGGTTCAGTTGTTGTGAGGGTATCGGCTCCAGTTGGTAGAATCTCGAGCACAAACTGGCTAGCGGCACCTCGGGTCCTGAATCCAGAAGATCGAAACGAACCGTACCTGGAAGTTAAACCGATTGCAATAGCATTTGATTGATCAGTAATCTGGAAACTTTCAATTAAATCACTTGAGCTGCTGAGAGGGAGATCGGTGTCAAGTTCGTGCGCTTCGAATTTAACTACTAGGCGACCTTCTTCCTCAGAAACCGTATATGGAGTGGTCGGTGTGACCTCAAACGCGAGCCGTGCCTCGTCACCTATAGTGTTTAAATTGATAGCGACTCTTGGCACATGTATGTCACCGATGATCACTAGGCGTGATGCCTTTCGAAGTTCGACATTCAAATCATGGATACGTGAAACCGCTCGGTTTAAAAATTCTACCGGCACAAGCCAGTCGGAATCATTCTGAATTGCATGGGAGGGGAGTGACACTAGATTTCCATTCACTGATACTAACGGTTGCCCTGCAGTTAATACGATAGATCTGTCAAGGTAGCTCACAGTTAAGG
>Ga0310121_10005550_pt1 | contig 10829 bp, 7 predicted proteins | sample CB27_Tmax_986_MG_FD_203504 | JGI IMG/M metagenome (GOLD analysis project Ga0310121, IMG submission 203504) | Marine microbial communities from Western Arctic Ocean, Canada - CB27_Tmax_986 | ecosystem: Environmental > Aquatic > Marine > Oceanic | place: Canada: Western Arctic Ocean | collected...
GACCACACTTCGATGCGGCTTGGACAGCGCGCCGCGACATCCTGAAGACGCGACGTCAAGAGAAACGCCGCTGGTCTTCTTCATTAAACTAGACCATCTTAACTTTTTTGTCCTGCACCCGATCCAGCCGGATGTTGTAGAGTTCGAACTCCGCGACCGGGACCTTTCCGTTGTCAGACCGCCGGCGTTTCAGCCTGCCCGCATTGTGGACGAGCTTGAACTTTTCGCTCACCAGGGTGCGGTCCCGTCCGTAGCGGAAGCCGATCTTGCTTTCCCGTGTTCGCTGCGCGCCCTTCAGGATGGAGAGTAGGTCGATTCCGTCATAAGGGCGCCCGGCGAGGGGGAGGCCGAGGAGGGACGAAATGGTGGGGAAGTAGTCGCTGCTCACACAGGGGGCATCGACCACCCGCGGTTCGAGGGTGCCGGGCCACTCTGCCACGGCGGGGACGCGGAGTCCGCCCTCGTAGAGACTGCGCTTGCGGCCCCGGAACTTTCCGGCCGTGCCCTGGGACTTGCCGCGCGGACCGGGATTACCCTCCGGCCCGTTGTCGCTGGCGAAGACGAGGAGGGTCTCTTTCTCGATTCCGAGGGCACGGAGCTGTTCGCGCAGCCTTCCCATCTGGGCATCGAGCGCGGTGATGCAACTGAAATAGGCCTGCTCGTTCTCCGGACGGTCGCGGTAATACTTCGCGATGTAGGTGGGATGTCCCACCACTGGTTCGTGTGGGGCGTGAAACCAGATCACCGCGAAGAATGGCTTCTCGTCGCCGGCGGCCGTTGCGATGAAGGGCGCGGCCCTGTCCATCACCATTCTGGCGGTGCAGCCCGCCAGCGGCTTCTCGAGGGGACTTCCGTTGTGCCAGAAGAGGGCGCGTCGATCGCCCTTTCGGGCCGCGGCACAGTGCGCGTTGGCGGGATCGTAGGGATCGTAAGTTGCGATAGAGAACTCGGAGCTGAACCACTGGTCGAAACCCGCCATGCCGGGACTCATGTGGTTTTGTTGGGGATGGCGGCCCTGGCCCTTGCCGCTGAAATCGGCGCTCAAGGTGCCACTTGCCGAAGTGGCCCGTGGCGTAGCCTTGCTGCTTCAACAACTCGGCGAGATTGATTTCCTCCTTCCTGAGGTGACCCGCGTTGGCGCCGGGAATTCCGTAGCGGAAGGGATTGCGTCCGGTGAGGCAACTTCCCCGCGTCGGGGAACAGACCGGTGCGCCGGCGTAGTAACGGGTGAGTCTCACGCCGGACTTGGCCATAGCGTCGAGGTGGGGAGATTGGATGTGCGGGTGGCCGTTGAAGCCGGTATCTCCCCAGCCGAGGTCATCCGCCATGCAGAGGATGATGTTTGGGCGCTCCGCTCCGGCCGCATGCGCCAGGAAGCCGGAGCCCGGAAGCAGGAGGATGAAGAGGACCAGGCGAGTCATGAAAGGAAATTGTTTCGCGGGCGGGGTTGACAAGGAGGGTGGCGTGTTGCCCGATTGCTTACGACATGAAAACAACGATTTGTTCGGTGCTTTCGGCGGCGGTGGCCATGGGGACGGTGCTCGCAGAGAACTGGCCGCAATGGTTGGGGCCGGCGCGCAACTCGGTCTGGAAAGAGGAGGGCGTCGTGAAAAAGTTTCCAAAAGGCGGACCCAAAATCGCGTGGCGCGTGCCGGTGCAGTGGGGCTACGGCGGCCCGGCGGTGGCGGACGGGAAGGTCTACGTGATGGACTACGTCATCGCGAAGGGGAAGGTCGTCAACAATCCCGGGAAAGCGATTCCCTTGAAGGGAAAAGAGCGCACGCTTTGTTTCGATGCCGGGACAGGAAAAAAACTCTGGGAGCACGCCGCGGAGGTCGACTACGAGCTCTCCTACCCGGGCGGGCCGCGCGCCACACCGACCGTGACCGATGGCAAGGTGTATGCGCTGGGCGGAATGGGCAACCTCACCTGTCTCGACGCCGCGAATGGCAAGGTGACCTGGAGCAAGGATTTGCCGAAGACCTACAAGGCGGACGTTCCGATCTGGGGGCACTCCGGACATCCCCTCGTGCATGGCGACACCGTCTACTGCCTGGCCGGCGGGGAGGGCAGCGTGGTGGTGGCGCTCGACAAGGAGACCGGTGCGGAAAAGTGGAAGGCCATCACTGCCAACGAGCCCGGATACGCTCCGCCCACTCTTATCAGGCACGCCGGCGTGGAGCAGTTGCTGATCTGGACCCCCAAGAACCTGCACGTTCTGAATCCCGCCACGGGTGCGGAGTACTGGTCGAAGTCGATCCAGCCGAACTACAACATGTCGATCATGGCGCCGCAGAAGAGCGGGAACAAACTCTACGTGGGAGGGATCGGATATAAGGGAGCGCTGATGAAACTGAGCGACGACAAGCCCGGGGCCGAGATCCTCTGGCGGGGCACACCCAAGACCGGCGTCTACTGTGCGACCAGCACGCCCGTCATCCTGGGCGACGTCATTTACGGGAACGACATCCGGACCAGCAGTCTCATGGCAGTGGACCTGGAAGATGGAAAGCGCCTCTGGGAGACCCGGATCCCTACCCTCGGGGACAACAAGGAAGGACGGGTCAACAACGGGACCGTCTTCCTGGTCTACCACGAGGGCAACAAGCTCTTCTACCTCTTCAACGAGAGCGGGGACCTCCTCATCGCGGAACTGAATCCGCGTGGTTACAAGGAGATCGGCCGGGCCCACATCCTGGAACCCACCAACGAAGCCTACGGCCGCGAGGTGGTGTGGAGCATGCCCGCCTTCGCTTTACGTTCAGCCTTCGTGCGCAACGACAAGGAGCTGGTGCGGGTCGACCTCGCGGAGTGAGGCTCATTTTCCGCAACTGTAGCCGCCATCGACCATCATGGCGGCCCCGGTGACAAAACTTGCCGCGTCGCTGGCGAGGAAGAGGGCGGCGTTGGCGATCTCTTCGGGGGCCGCCATCCGGTTCTGCGCTTGCTGGGCTTCCATCTGCTTGCGGTAGGTGTCCGGGTCGTCGTACTCGGCCAGGCGGGCCCGCACGAAATCCGTTTCGACCCGGCCGGGACAGATGCAGTTGATGCGCACCCCGCTCTTGCCGAAGTCGTAAGCAACCGAGCGGGTCAGGCCGACTGCCGCGTGCTTGGTGGTCGTGTAGGAAAACCGGTCGGCCATGGTCGTCACCCCGAGGGCGGAGGCGATATTGACGATCGACCCGGTGCCGCGTTCGACCATCCCGGGCAGGGCGGCTTTGATCAGGTAGAACATGCCCTTCACATTGACCGACCAGAGGCGGTCGAGTTCCTCTTCCTCCGCGTCGAGAATGGTGCCCACCGCGCCGATGCCGGCGTTGTTGACGAGGACGTCGATCCGGCCGCGCTTCTCGATCACGTCGGCAACCAGGGCACTGCAGTCGGCGCGATTCGAGACATCGGCCTCGACGAACTCCGCCTTGCCGTGGTCTGAATTCAAGGATTCGGCAACCCTTTGCCCGGCCTCGGCATTGAGGTCCGCGAGGACGACATGGGCGTGGGCCTTGGCAAAGGTTCGTGCGATCGCTTCGCCAATCCCGGTCCCGGCGCCCGTGACAATGGCGATTTTTTCGTGAAGAGAGAACATCGGTGGCTGACGGCTGTATTTGAGTTGCGATTCCTTTGCGAGCCGGATTTCTTCATTCCCGGCATGGGCGCCACGCCGACCACCATCAATTACCTGACGGAGATCCGGTTTGGCGCCGGCGCGGTGGAGATGGTGGCGGAACGGCTGGCGGATCTCGGGGTGGCGAATCCCCTCGTGGTGACAGATCCCGGGGTGCGCGGAGCGGGCTTGCTGGACCGGCTTGGTCTGCCGAATCCGGCGGTGTTTGACGGAGTCCCCGCGAACCCGACGGAGCGAAGCGTGGAGGAGGGGGTGGCCGGCTATCGCGCGGCGGGCTGCGATGGGATCGTGGCGCTCGGCGGGGGATCACCGCTCGACTGTGCGAAGGGGATCTCGCTCATGGTGTCGCATCCTGGGCCGCTGGAGCAGTATGCCGTCATCCGAGGAGGTCTGGACAAGATCACGGGGGACATGCCGCCCTTGATCGCGGTGCCCACCACGGCCGGAACCGGGAGTGAAGTCGGCCGGGCCGCCCTCCTCGGCCTGACCGATGGAACCAAGCTCGGCTTCCTCAGCCCGCACATGATTCCCACCGTGGCAGTCTGTGATCCCGTACTGACGGTGGGCTTGCCACCCCTCCTGACCGCGGCGACCGGAATGGACGCTATCTCGCATTGCGTCGAGACGTTTTGCAGCCCGCGCTACAATCCGGTCGCCGAGTCGATCGCCCTCGATGGATTGACGCGGGCCTTCGAGAATCTGCCGATCGCAGTCGCGCGAGGGGAGAGAATCGAGCCTCGGAGCGAAATGATGATGGCCGCGCTGCAGGGCGGGCTCACTTTCCAGAAAGGTCTCGGATTGATTCACAGCCTCAGCCATCCGCTGGGAGCCCTGGCGGGAAAGTCGCTGCATCACGGAACGCTCAATGCGATCTTTCTTCCCCACGTTCTTCGCTTCAACCGTGAGGCCTGTCCCGGAAAGTTGGAGCGCCTCGCCTCGGCGATCGGGATGGATCGTCCCGACGGCCTGGCAGACGCCTTCGATGAACTACGCGAAAGGATCGGATTGCCCGGGACGCTGCGTGATCTCGGCCTCACGAAAGAGGACCTCGCAAGCGTGATCCCCGATGCCATCGCCGATCACTCTTCGGCCACCAACCCGGCGCCCGTCGATGCCGTGGCTTGCGCGGCGGTGCTCGATGCCGCTTACCAGTAGTGCTTCGATTGTTGTGAGTTGATGGTCTTGCCAAATTGTAGGGCGGCCCGTCGTCGCTATGCGCCACCGTGACATGCCGCCCCGGCTGCCATGAACATTTTTGTGCGCCCAAAGCCCCGGTAAGCGGAGCGGGTTCCCCTGCGTAGCTCGTAGAGCGAAGAAGGGCTTGACCTACAACCCATCACTTTAGCCCAGTCCGTCTTCTAGTGCTTCGGCCAGGAAGTTAGTGTGCATTCGGCGCGAGGGTTTTTCTTCAAGTTCAAGGCGTGAGGAAGGAGCTGGTCGGGACCAGTGATTGACGAACAACGCAGAAATCGGAGAAAAGACCCGCGCATCCACCTGCATTCGGTCGGAGACCGCTGACTGATCTCCGAAGATTCTCATCTCCGAATGCACCCTAACTTGCGGGGCGATGCACTAGTCCTTCCAGCGGTCCGCCTTGACGCTACGGATCGAGTGGGTATGGTCCGAGGGATTGAGGTTACCTGCAATCGCAGCTGCGTTCATGGAATTCGTTGTCTGGCGTTATTCCTTGCAACCTGCACGCTCGTCGCCAAGGAGCCCGCAGCGAGATCCGATCATTGGGCTTTTCAACCGCTGAACCAGGACCCTCCTCCCGGTCATCACGACGACGCGGTGCAAAATGCCATCGATCGCTTCATCCTCGCGCGGCTCAAAGTGGCCACTCTCGCGCCCTCACCGGCAGCAGATCGACGCACCCTCATGCGCCGTCTGAATTTCGATCTGCTCGGGCTTCCCCCCACGGCGCGGGAGGTGGATGACTTCGTCAATGACCCGTCGCCCGGCGCCCATGGGAAACTCGTCGACCGCCTCCTGGCCTCCCCGCATTTCGGTGAACGGCAGGCCCGGCACTGGCTGGATCTCGTCCGCTTCGGGGAGAGCAGCGGCTTTGAACACAACACGCCGTGGGACGAAGTCTGGCGCTACCGGGACTGGGTGATTCATGCCTTCAACACCGATCTGCCGTACGACGAATTCGTAAGGCTCCAGCTTGCGGGCGATGTCCTCCGACCGGGCGATCCCCTCGCGGTCACCGCGACGGGATTTCTCGCCTGCGGGCCGTACGACCAGATCGGTAACGAGCTCGGCACCGAGAGCATGCGCAAGGCCACCCGCCAGACCGAACTCGGGGACCTGGTGGGGACCGTGGCACAGACCTTCGTCGGACTCAGCCTCGATTGCGCGCGCTGTCATGAGCACAAGTTCGATCCGCTTTCGCAGCGGGACTATTTCCAGGTCGCGGCCGTCTTTGGCGGGACGAAGGCGGGGAGCCGTCCGAACGCCGCGGGGGAGCACGACGCTGAGGTGGTTGCGGGATTGCGGCGCCTGGAGCCACGCCTCACCGAACTCGAGCGGCTCCGCGCCGCCGCCAGCGAACGTGCCGGCGGGATCTTGGCGGAACAGTTCGCGCCGGAGACCGACCATCCGCCGTTGCCCCCGGCGACCCCATATCACGCCCTGGTGCTCGAAGATGAACCGCTCGGCTACTGGCGGCTTGGCGATGCAGCGGAGTCGAAGGTCGCGAAGAATCTCGGGACGCTCGGCGCCCAGATCGATGGAACCTTCAGCGATTCGGCGCAGAGGGGGCTGCCCTCGCTGGTCGGCGACGCCGACAGCACGGCGATGATGATCGCGGCGGGGTCCCGCGTGACGGTGCCCGCCTTCGAGAAGTTCGCGGGCGGCACCGGCTTCAGCGTCGAGTTCTGGGCGCAGGTCAAGAACCCCGGCGCGGGCGGTTTCATCAGCCTCGTGGGCGATGGCGAGAGTGGCGAGGACTTCTGCCTCATGGTCTATCTCGGTTCCGGCCGGATCCGCGCCCACCTGCAGACTGCCGCCGGCATTCGCGCCATCGATTCGACGCGCCTGCTGAACGCCGGCGAGACGGTCCACGTCGTCTCCACCTGGGATGCCCGCAGCGGTGAGCTTGCCCTCCATTTCAACGGCGTGCCGGTTGAGACCAGCACGTCGATCGGCACGCTACCGGACCAGGCAGCGCCGGCCCACACCGACAACGCCCTCTTCTTCGGCGCAAACGGACGCGGAACGCCCGGAGGCCCCGTCGTCCTCGATGAGGTGGCGATCTACAACAAGCCGTTGCCGCTTTCTCGAATCGCCCTGCATGCGCGGTCCGGCGGAAAGGATGGCCGCGGCTGCCGCGATTGGGACGAGCTGTTAGAAGAACTCGATGACACCACTGCGGACAGGGCGGGCGAGGTGTTTGCCATCCAGCGCGATTTGAGCGCGCACCTCCTCCACGGACGGCTCGCGGCACCGGCGGCGACCCACGCCGTCACGCCCTACCAGCCGGAGGTTTTCCACGTGCTGGCGCGCGGAGATTTCCGCAATCCCGGCCAGGTGGCTGCGCCAGGCGGCGTGGCGGTGATCGGTTCGGGTCACGACTTCGGCATGAGGCCGGACGTCCCCGAAGCGCAGCGCCGGATCCGGTTCGCAAGGTGGATCACCGACGAGCGAAACGCCTTGCTCGCCCGCGTGGCGGTGAACCGTGTCTGGCAAAGCCATTTCGGCGTGGGGCTCGTCGCCACGCCCAACGATTTCGGAACCAACGGAAGCCCGCCGTCGCATCCCGCCCTGCTCGACTGGCTCGCAGGGCAACTCATCGAGAGCGGTTGGAGCCTGAAGATGATCCACCGCTTGATCGTGACCAGCGCCACCTACCGGCAGCAGTCGTTGGACCGGGTGGATGCCGGCAAAACCGATGCCGACAACCTCCTCCTCTGGCGGATGACACCGCGTCGACTCGAGGCGGAAGCCGTGCGCGACACCTTGCTCGCCGTCGCCGGACGCCTCAATCCGCGGCTCGGCGGACGCGGCTACCGCGACTTTTCCAAGACGCTGCAGGGTGAGAACTACAACTACCACCCGAAGGAGGAAACGACGCGGTTCGGCCGGCGGTCGATCTACCGAATGTGGGTCCGCTCGGGGACCCCTTCCTTCCTCGCTGCCTTCGATTGTCCCAACACCTCGGTCAGAACGCCGCGCCGCGCAGTGACCACCACCCCGCTCCAGGCTCTCGCGCTGCTCAACAGCTCGCTCGTCGACCGCCAAGCCGAGGCCCTCGCGGGGCTCGTCGCCCGCCAGGCGGGTGAGGCCGTTGCTGATCAGGTCGCGCTGACCTATCGCCGCGTTTTGCAGCGGAGGCCGACCGCGGAAGAAAGCGAATCCGCCGTGCACTTCATCGCCGCGCATGGCTTGCGGGACTTCTGCATCGTGCTTTTCAACACCAACGAGTTCCTCCATGTCGACTGATCGAATCCGCAGCACCCGCCGCGATTTTCTGGGCTCGTTTGCCACGGGGATCGGTGGCATCGCGCTCGCCGACCTGCTGCTGGGCGACGGCAAGCTTCTCGCAGCCAATGCGGGGAGAAACGTCGACCCACGCGCCAATCGCGTGATCCATGTCTTTCTGCAGGGTGGCCTCAGCCACCTCGATTCGTGGGACTACAAACCCGAACTCGAGCGTCGACATGGCGAGCCGATGCCGGACGACGAGAAGCCGGATGTCTTCGGGAAAAAAGTCGGCCTGCTGCATCGACCGTTCTGGAAATTCCGCCGGCACGGGCAGAGCGGTCTGTGGGGATCGGAACTCTTCCCCCATCTGTGCGGCCACATCGACAAGTTCGCCTTCATCCGCTCGATGATCGCGCCAACCGGCAATCACACCCCGGCTACCTACGTCGCCAACTGCGGGTTCTCGGAACTCGGCTTCCCCTCGATGGGGGCCTGGCTCTCCTACGGTCTCGGTTCGACCAACGCGAACCTCCCCGGCTTTGTCGTGCTCGGCGATCCGCGCGGCATGCCGGCGGGCGGACCGAATCTCTGGGGCAGCGGATTTCTCCCGGCCCAGCACCAGGGCGTGGCCTTCCGGAGCACTGGTTCGCCCATCGCCGATCTCAATCCCGCCCGCCGGGTTTCGCAGCAGACCCGTAACGCCCGCTTTGCCCTCCTCGAGGAAATAAACGGCCGCTATCTCGCCTCACGCGGCGGCGCGGAAAGCGCTCTCCAGGCCCGGATGAAGAGCTACGAACTCGCCGCGCGCATGCAGCTCACGGTTCCGGAGGCCACCAGCATCGAGGGCGAGTCTGCCCGAACCAGGACCCTCTACGGAATCGATCGCAAGGAGTGCGCCGAGTTTGGCCGCATGTGCCTCCTGTCGCGCCGACTCGTGGAACGCGGCGTCCGCTTCGTGCAGCTCTGGAGCGGTGCCACCCTCGCGCAGCCAACCTGGGATTCGCATGGCAATCTCGATAAGGAACACTGGCGGGAGGCCGTCCGGATCGACCGCCCTCTCTCCGGTCTCCTCTACGATCTCCACCAGCGCGGACTGCTCGACGACACCCTTGTTGTCTTCAGCACCGAGTTCGGCCGCACCCCGTTCACGGAGGTTGAAAAAGGCAAACTCGGCAGCGGCCGCGATCACAACCAGACTGCCTTCACCAACTGGCTCGCCGGGGCCGGAGTCCGCGGCGGAAGCTTCTACGGGGCGACCGATGAACTCGGCTTCCGCGCCGTCGAGAATCCCGTCACGGTCCACGACTTCCACGCCACCATCCTCCACCTGCTCGGCCTCGATCACGAACACCTCACCTTCCTCCACAACGGCTTCGAGCGCCGGCTGACCAACGTGCACGGCGAAGTCATCCGGGAGATTCTCGCGTAACAGTGCGACAACTTGGATTCGATGGGTATCCGCCTGCACGAATGGCTACGAAACCGCATCCACTTGCAGATCTCGCATGGTCCGCAGCGGTGAGCGCACCCGCCGCATCTTCCGCGCCCCGTCCCGCCTCCCTCCTCCGAAATATTCGCGTGTCATCGCATGCATCCCGTTCACAAAACGATCGCTTCCGATCACCAGCCCGTCGATCAAGTAGCGCGCCCGGCAGTACAACATCTGCGTCTCGCTCAACTTCCCGTCGCCGGCCAGAACTTCGGCGACCTTTTTCGGTGAAATCCCGCGCCGCTTCTTCGCCGCATCCCTCGGTCGTTCTTCCCCGTCCTCAAAAAGCACGACGCGGTAGCGCCGCACCAACTCCCGCCACGAGGCCACCTCTTTTGCGGCCCGTTCTCCCGATGTGACCGTAGACAACTGCTCGAACAAGACCAGGCGCAGGCCTTCCCGCGCTCGGTCTTTTCCGGCCACCGCCTCGGCATAACCGCACCACCGGTAATCCTTCGGATCCTTCACAAGTCCCGCCCGCACCGGGTTCAGGTCGATGTACGCTGCCGTGATGCGCGCCGCGTGGCCGTCCTCCACCAGGACGCTCTTGAAGCGCTCTTCCCACAAGTACCCCCGCCGGTCGTGCTTGCGATTGAACCATTGCGTGAAGCGTTGCTTCAGGACCTTCATGAAGGCCGACAGGTTCCACATCCGGGCGAAGAATTTTTGCCGCAAGGCCTCGGCCGCCTCGTCGTTCTTCTGGGACCGGAAATGCTCCAGCTCCCAGCGGATCTCGCCCACTTTCCTCTCGCTGTAAAGCCAGGCCAGGTGGCTCAGCAAGTCTTCATCCGACCACGAGGCCCCGCCGTCCTCCGGAGGGGAGGGGACCTCGAGCAGGAGGTGAAAGTGGTTCGACATCACGCAGTAGGTCAGCACCCGCACCTGGCAGAACCGTTCGTAGAGCCGCATCAACTTCACAAAGCGCTCCTTTTCTTCGCGCCGCAGGACAAAGTCGCGGTTCACGATGCGTGAGACGCAATGGTAAATCGCCGGCTTCCCCATCAGCCCCGCCAGCGCTTCCGCAATCGCGGCCGGATCACCTTCGATCCCACCGAAGTCGAGATTCCTGCGGTGCCAGGGGGCAAGATAGCGGGCTCTGCGCATGCCCCCTGCCTAAAAGGGCCGGTGACCACAGTCAATCCCTTTTTCTATTAAATTACCTGTCCCTTTATTTATGGGCCATCGGTGTCCGAAACTCAGGATCAATAATCGGCGTAAAGGGCGCGTAGCTGGTCGAGAGACTCTTCCCAGCAAGTGGCTTGGTAGAGTGCGAGTCGTAGCCAACGGTAG
>Ga0310121_10005552_pt1 | contig 10827 bp, 7 predicted proteins | sample CB27_Tmax_986_MG_FD_203504 | JGI IMG/M metagenome (GOLD analysis project Ga0310121, IMG submission 203504) | Marine microbial communities from Western Arctic Ocean, Canada - CB27_Tmax_986 | ecosystem: Environmental > Aquatic > Marine > Oceanic | place: Canada: Western Arctic Ocean | collected...
CCGCGGCAGTAGTACACGACGCCCTGCCCGGTCAGCTCGGCCTCGCCTTCCCGCAGCGAGATGGGGACGGGGAGCGTGATCGACGGCTCGTCGCTCTCCCAGGTGAGCACGGTCTCTCCGAGGTCGGCCACGGCCGGGTTGTTCGTGGCGAGCGTCAACTGCGATGGTGCCGAGCTGTTGAGGTGGAAATCGGGCGGTGACTGCAGGGTGACGCGTAGCGTCGCCACGCCGGGTGCGACGACCTGGGTCGGGAGCTCGACGCGGAGGACGTTGCCGGCCTGGGCGGGTCCGGCGGCACTGAGGTTCGTAAGCGAAAGCGTCGTCACTCCCGCGGTAGCCGGATCGATCACGCGAATCACATGGTTGCCGGTGTCGGCGAGGTAGAGGCGCCCCTGCGCGATGCTGAGGCTGTTCGGCTCCTCGAACGCCGCCTGCGCTCCCACGCCGTCGAGCCAGCCCCGCTCGCCGCCGCCCACCAGGGTCGCGACCTCGTCGTCCGCCAGCGTGAGTGCTTTCACTTTGTGGTTGTAGGTGTCGGCGATGTAGAGGACGCCGCCGTCGAGCGCGAGACCCTGGGCGTGTTGGATCTTCGCCGTCCCAGCGCGGCCGTCGACATCTCCCCATTCGAATAGGTCACGACCGATCAGCGTTTCGACGTCGCCCGTTCCTTCGTACACGACCCGGCGCACGGAGCTCGATTCGGGGTCGACCCAGTACAGGTGCGTATCGTCGCCGACGATACCGCTCGGTTGCGCGAGGGTCGCCCGATCGAGTCGATGGCCGTCGTGCAGACCTTCCTGGCGCGTTCCCGCGAAGACGGCGATGAAGCCGGTCTCCAGGGTGAGCGACCAGATCTGGTGCGTGCCCGCCATCGAGATATACAGCGAACCGTCGTGGTAGTGGATGTCCCACGGCGAGGCGAGGTCGGTGGCCGTCGCCGGCAGCCCCGGCGCGAAGGAGAAGGTCTGCACGCCCGTCCCGGCGATCGTGGTCACCTCGCCGGTTGCGAGGTCAATCTCGCGAACGGCGTGGTTGCGCGTGTCCGCCACCCAGAGCGTGTTGCCGTCGGGCGAGAGTTCCAGGCCCTGCGGGTCCCGGAACTGGGCCTCGTCGGGCCCGCCGTCGGCGAAGCCCGCCTCGCCGCTGCCGAAGGCGTTGATCACGACTCCGTCGAGGTGGGTGACGACGATGCGATGGTGGCCGGCGTCGGCGATGAAGAGGCGGTCGCCGGCCTCGTCCGCCAATACTTCGCTCGGGAAGGAGAGGAACGTCGAGGCGACGGCTGTCTCGAGCGAGAGCGGGATCGGGGTTTCGTCGATGAGGCCGAGCTCCTCGAACTCGGCGTGGAGTTGCGCCATGATCGGCTGAAACACGGGGTAGACGCTTTCGCCCGCGCGTCCGCCGACGACGTTGCCGCGCGGGTCGATGAGTACGACCGTGGGCCAGGCCGTCGCGCCCCACTGCCGCCAGACGACGAAGGCGGGGTCGTTCACCACCGGATGCTCGAGGCCGTAGCGAGCGATCGCCTCGGCGACCGCCTCGTCCTCGGCCTCCTCCGAATACTTGCCGGAGTGCACGCCGATCACGACGAGACTGTCGCCGAACTCGGCTTCGAGCCGCATGAGGTCCGGGATGATGTGCTGGCAGTTGATGCAGCCCTGCGTCCAGAAGTCGAGCAGGACCATCTTTCCCCTGAGCGCCTCGAAGGTCAGCGGCTCGCTGACGTTGAACCAGGTGAGGCCGTTCGGGAAATCCGGCGCAGGCTCAGTGCCGGCGACCGACTCGGCAGGCTCGCTCTCGTCGTCGACCGTTTCGGTCGGGCCGGCTTCGGGGTCGTCTGTGGGCTCGGCGCTGTCCGCATCTCCGCCACCGCAGGCGTACGCCGCGAGCGCCGCCGCCACCGCCACGCCGAACCACACCCGCCACGAACCGCGCACGGCGCTCTGTCCCCTCAGCGTCGAGCTGTTCCCAGCTTTCGGCCACCGTCCACGCTACAACCGCGGGCCGCGACGCGCCGTAAGAACTTGATGCCGCCTTTACACAGGCGCCGGCCGCCAGAGCGCCCTCGCTCGGACGCAGGCCGAACCTATAATCGATCGTACCGATGTCCACCCCCCAGCTCGATCTCGATACGCTCCGAAGCGAAGCGCTGGCGGCGCTCGCCACGGCCGCCGACGAGGTCGAACGCGACGCTTGGCGGGCCGAGTGGCTAGGCCGCAAGGACGGTCGCCTCACGCGCCGTTTGCGCAGCCTCAAGGACGCCCCGCCGGAGCAGCGCGGGGCGCTGGGGAAGTCGCTGAACGAGCTCAAGTCGCAGCTCGAAAGCGCCCTCGAAGGGCGGCGCGAGGCGGCGCGGGCTGAAGCGTTGGCTGCCCTCTCTGCCGACGATGCGCTCGACGTGACCCTTCCCGGCCGGCCGCAGGCCCTTGGCCGCCTCCACCCCGTGACCCAAACCCTCAACGACTGCATCGAGGCGTTCGGCGACATGGGCTTCCGGGTGTTCGAGGGGCCCGAGGTCGAGTGGGCTTCATACAACTTCGACGCGGTCCGCATCCCCGAGGACCATCCCGCGCGCGACATGTGGGACACGATCTGGGTGGATACGCTGATCGATGGCGAGCGCAAGATGTTGCTTCGCACGCACACCTCGCCCAACCAGATTCGCGTGATGGAGAAGTCAGATCCGCCGGTGCGCGTGATCGTCCCGGGGAAGTGCTACCGGCAAGAGGCGACCGACGCCACGCACGAGTGGATGCTGACCCAGATCGAGGGTCTCGCCGTGGACGAGGGCGTGCGCATGAGCGATCTCAAGGGGACGCTCTACGGCTTCGCCCGTCGCCTCTTCGGCGATGACCGCGAGATCATCTTCCACCACAGCTATTTCCCCTTCGTGGAGCCCGGCGTGGAGATGGCCATCGACTGCTTCATCTGCCGCGCCGATGGGAGCTCCTGCCGCACCTGCCACGGCACCGGCTGGATCGAGATCCTGGGCGCCGGCATGGTCCATCCCGAGATCATCGACAACGTGGGCTACGACTCCTCGAAGCACACCGGCTTCGCCTTCGGCGTCGGCATCGAGCGCGTGGCGATGCTTCGCTGGGGGATCGAGGACATCCGCCACTTCTACCAGAACGATCTCCGCTTCCTCCGGCAGTTTTAGGCGGGCCGTTGGCCATTGGCTGATGGCTCTTGGCATACTGCGCCGGTCGGAGGCTGAGCGTGCGCCCGTTTCAAGAGCTTGATGTCTGGCGTTTGGCGCACGAGCTGACGCTGTCGATATATACCGCGAGCGCTGCGTTCCCAGCAGAAGAGCGCTTCGGGCTCCAGTCCCAGATGCGGCGCTCAGCGGCCTCGGTTCCTGCGAATATCGCGGAAGGCTCGGCCCACTCGAACGACGGGTTCCGCCGCTACTTGCGCATCGCGCTCGCCTCGGCCACGGAGCTCGAGTACCACCTCATCCTCGCCCAGGATCTGAACTACTTAGACGCCCAGCTTCGAAGCGACCGGAACGATCGGCTCACGTCGGTGAAGCGCATGCTGCAGAGCCTCATCCAACGCGTCGGCGAACTCCCAAGAGCCAAGAGCCAAGAGCCAAGAGCCGTATCGCAATGAGACTGCCCCTCTCTTGGCTCCGTGACTACGTCGACGTCGATCTCTCGCCGGCGGAATTCGCGCGGCGGGTCACGGATGCGATCGCCGAGGTCGAAGGCTGGGAGGTCATCGGGGAGGGGTGGGACCCCGCGCTCGTGCGTGTTGCAGAGGTGCTGGCGGTTGAGCCGCATCCGAACGCGGACCGCTTGCGCCTCGCGACCGTAAGTGTCGGCGCAGGATCGCTGACCGTGGTCTGCGGCGCGCCCAATGTCGCCGCGGGGCAGAAGGTTGCCTTCGCAACTGAGGGCGCCGAGCTCATCGACGGGAACACCGGCAAGTCCGAGAAGCTGAAGCTGCGCGCCATCCGCGGGGTCGACTCCGCCGGCATGGTGCTGAGCGAGAAGGAGCTCGGCCTCAGCGACGAGCACGAGGGCATCCTCGTCCTGCCCGCCGATGCCACCCTGGGCGCGCCGCTCGTCGACGCGATCGGCGATGTCGTGTTCGATGTCTCCACCTGGGCGAATCGCGCGGACCTGCTCGGGATCGTCGGCTTCTCGCGCGAGGTCGCAGCGATCACGGAGCAGCCGCTCCGCGAACCCGATCGCAGCTACACGGAATCCGCGCGCCGCGCCGAGGAATTCGTTTCGGTCTCGATCGAGGCACCCGACCTCTGCCGGCGCTTCACGGCCAGCATCGTCGAGGGGGTCGAGCTGGGGCCGTCACCGCAGTGGATGCAGCAGCGGCTCATGCGCGCGGGCATGCGCCCGATCAACAACGTCGTCGACATCACGAATTACGTGATGCTCGAAACGGGACAGCCCCTCCACGCCTTCGACTACGACCTGGTGCGGGGCGGGGCGATCACGCCCCGCCGGGCGAATCCGGGCGAACGCCTGACGACGCTCGATGGGGTCGAGCGGGAGCTCGACCCGGAGATGCTGATGATCTGTGATGGCGGTGGCCCCGTCGCTATCGCCGGGATCATGGGCGGCGGCAACACCGAGGTTTCCGACTCGACGAAGACGATCCTGCTCGAGGTCGCGAACTTCCACCCCGGCTCGATCCGGCGCACCTCGTCGGCGCTGAAGCTGCGGAGCGAAGCTTCGCTCCGCTTCGAGAAAGGCATCGGGCCGGAGCTCGCTTCCTACGCTCAGCAGCGGGCCCTGCACCTGCTCGAAGCGGTGGCCGGTGGCCGCCCTGCCGCGGGCCTCGTCGATGTCTTCCCGACCCCCCTCCCCAGCCCGGCGATCACGCTCACGGCCAGCCGCATCGAGCAGGTTCTGGGCATCGCCATCGCCCCCGAGGGGGTCGAGCGCATCCTCGGCAGCCTCGGCTTCGCGGTGACCGCCGCCCCCGAGGGCTACCTGGTCACGCCCCCGTTCTGGCGGCCGGACGTCGCCCTCGCCGATGATCTCATCGAAGAGTTGATTCGCGTTCACGGCTACGAAAAGCTCCCAACCACGGCGCTCCGAGGCGCCATCCCAGCGACCGAACCCCGCCCCCTCGAGCGCACCCGCGAACGCGCTCGCGCGCTCGCTGCGGGACTCGGGTTCCAGGAGGTTGTGAACTACACCCTCACCTCAGCAGAGGAGCTCGCGCGCGTCGTCGCCCCGGGCGACGAAGTCCGCGCGGATCCGATCGCCGTCGCGAACCCGGTGGCCTCGCAGCACACCTTCCTCCGCACCTCGCTGCGGGGCTCGCTGCTGGCGGCGTATGCGAGTAACCGCCACCACGAAGACGCGGCCGTCCGACTCTTCGAGATCGGTGTCGAGTACTTGCCGACCGAGGCGGACTTGCCGCACGAGCGCCCCGTGCTCTGCGCCGTCCTCGGCGGGCAGCGCCTCGAGCGCTGGGCCCGCCCCGGGCCCGAGCGTCTGGACTTCTTCGATGCGAAAGGTGCGGTCGAGGCGCTGCTCGAGGACTTGGGCGTCGCCGCGAGCTTCGCCTCCGCCGAGCACCACGCCCTCCTCTCGGGTCACACCGCCGACATCGCGGCGAGCGATGCCCCGATCGGCGTCCTCGCGCAGGTGCACCCCGATGTCGCCAGTAGCTTCGATATCGAGGAGCCGGTGTTCCTTTTCGAGCTCTGGTTCGAGCCCCTCACCGCTGCCGTCCCAGAGCGCCCCGACTACCGCCCGCCGAGCCGCTATCCCGAGGTCCGCCGCGACCTCGCCCTGGTCGTCCCCCTCGACACACCTGCTGCTGCCCTGCTCGCGCTCGTGCGCTCGCACCGCTCCGGCGGTGTGCGCACGACTGCGGATGTCTTCGATGAGTACCGGGGCGAGGGTGTCGCGCCGGGGCTGAAGTCGCTCGCACTCGCAGTCCGCTTCCGCGCCGAGGACCGCACCCTGAGCGAACGCGATGTGACGCGCCTCGAGCAAGTCCTGCTTCGCAGGCTCGAAAAGGAGCTGGGCGCTACGCTCCGCGTCTAGCGAGGGACGGCCCTTTGGCCGAACGCGAACGTTCGCCCCTGTGTCCAGCCACGGCCGAGGAGGTACCTTGAAGATCACGGTCGTGGGCGCCGGTGTCTCTGGCCTTACCACCGCGGTTGCGCTCGTGCAGGCTGGCCACGCGGTCCAGATCCTCGCGGCCGCCCGTGCTCTCGAGGCGGCCTCGGGGGCGGCGGGTGCCTTCTGGTACCCCTTTCGCGCTCTCCCCCGAGACCGGGTCCTCGGCTGGAGCACTGCCACGCGTGATCGCCTCCTGGGGCTCGCGCGTGACCATCCGGAGGCGGGCGTCGATCTGCTGACGCTCTACGACGCGGCGGTCGGCGAGATCCCACCTTGGTGGGCGGCCGGCGTCGAGGACCTACGCCTGGAACGGACGAGGCTTCCCCTCGACGCTCCAGCGGCGTGGGTTTGCGGCGCCCCGCGCGTCGATCCCCGCAGCTACCTCCCCTGGCTCGAGGGGCAGCTTGCGCCGATCGCGATCGAAGAGGTGGCTGCGCTCGACGAGGTCGAGGGTGACCTCGTGGTGAACTGCACCGGACTCGGCTCGCGGCGCCTCCTCGACGACCGCGAACTCACGCCCGTGCTCGGCCAGACCGTCGTGGTCGCGGACGGAGCGGTCGACCCCTCGATCATCCTTCACGATGAGCGCGACGAGGCTGCACTCTTCTACGCGGTCCCCCGCCGCGGCGAGGTCGTGCTCGGCGGCTGCGCGATCGAAGTCGACGTCGACGTTCCTCCGGCGCCCGACCCTGCTCTGCGCGCAGCCATCCTGGGGCTGGCGGTGGCGCGGGGCGTCGCGCCCGGTGAGGTCCTTCGCGATAGCGTCGGCCTGCGGCCCGTTCGCACCGCCGTCCGCCTCGAGCGTGAGGGCCGGGTCATCCACAACTACGGCCACGGCGGCGCCGGGTTCACCCTTTCCTGGGGGTGCGCCGAAGAGGTCGTGCGGTTGGCGGGCGAGTAGGCGGAGAACTGCGCACGTGACCGATCCGCCCGCCCTCGACCCGGACGTTGGCCTCTGTAGCGTGTGTCAACACGGACGCCCCGTGACGAGCGGCCGCGGCTCGCGCTTCTGGCTCTGCGAGCGGGCCGCGGATGACGATCGCCTGCGCAAGTACCCGGCCCTTCCTCGTACCAGCTGCCACGCCTTCGTCCTCTCCGCTCGGGCTGTGATCTTTCCCGAGCCCGAAGCGGCCGCCTACACTGAAACGACGATGACCCTCACTCGCTCGGACTTCGCCGCCCGCTACCCGACGAACGATCTCCTGAACGATGGCACCGCCATCGTCTTTCGCCCCATGACGTCCGTTGACCGTGACGCGATTCTCGCCTTCGCCCGCGCGCTGCCCGAGGACGACCTGCTCTTCCTCCGCGAGGACATCACCGACCCAGCGGTGGTGGACGAGTGGATGGGCGAGATTTCGAATGGCGGGACGTTCACCGTCCTCGCCGAGGTCGGCGACATCGTCGTCGGCTACGCCAGCCTTCGTACCGAACCGGCGCGTTGGACCCGTCACGTCGGCGAGATCCGAATCAACGTGCATTCCGACTACCGCGGGACCGGCGTCGGAGCGGCCCTTGCCGGCGAGATTCGCCACGTCGCGCCGGCCCTCGACGTGCGCAAGTTGAGCGCGCAGATGACGGTCGACCAGTCGACCGCACGCGTCGTCTTCGAGCGGCTCGGATTCCACGAGCAGGCGATCCTCTCGGGCTGGGTCAGCGACCGCGCCGGTCAGGAGCGGGATCTGCTCATCATGGTCTGCGATCTCCCCGCGAAATAGGCTGCGGGGCGCTGGAGCAGGTCCGGCTTGAGACCCATCCTGCCGCACCGCTGGTCGATGTCCCGGGTGCCTCAGTGGCCGTGATCGGGAACCAGCCGGGCTCGCCCTTTCCGAGGAGCGCCCGCGTCGGCTCCCGTTCGCCGGGAGCGCCAGGCAGTACAGGAGGACACAGCGCGGCGTGAGCACGAACGATGACGGCGAGCTAGCCGGACCGGGTGAGGGCGGGCCCAGAAAGGCCGCGATCCTCGTGGTTCACGGCGGGAGGAATCCTGCCCGCGCGCGCTGGCTAAAACTGTGCCTCGAGGCCCTCGCCGAACACACGATTTATCCGAATTATCACATCTACGTCTGGAACAACGATGTTGGGGCGGTGGCAGCCCGGGAGCTCACGGGCGGGCTCAGCCGGTGCACGCTCATCGATGCTGATCCGCTCGAGCGACTGGAGCATCCGCACGCACAGGGATTGCAGCGGCTTTACGAACGGGCACGCAGCGACGGCGCCCACTACGTCGTCACCTTCGACGCCGATGCGATGCCCATCAAGACGGGCTGGCTCACTTCATTGATCGAGGCGATTGATGGCGGAGCTGCTCTCGCGGGCGTGTGGAGTGACGAGCGCAGTGAGCGGTGGGAGCCCTCGGTCCACCCCTCGTGCCTCTGCACGACGACCGACTTTGTCGACCACCACGAGGTCCGCTTCGGCGAGGTTCTGCGGGAACGAGAGAGCCGCTACGACACGCTCGCGAGCTTTACGCGTGTTGCCCTCGAAGCCGGCCTCCCAATTCACCGGCTGCTCCGCTCCAACCGCAACAACCTCCATCGGCTCATGGCCGGGATTTACGGTGACACGATCTACCATCACGGCGGCGGATCTCGCTTCGAAGTGGTCTACGGCGAGGCCGGGCGCAATGTGTTCAAGAATCTTCTCATCCGTGAACTGGGCACGGCCATGCTTCTCACCCACCGCGCCGGCTACCTGGCCTGGCTCCGCGGGGAAGCGATCGCGGGGCGCGTCCTATTTGTTCTGGGCATGTATGCAAGTGGCACCAGTGTCCTCACGGAATGCCTCGAACAGTGCGGCGTTAACGGAAGCGCCTTGAAGGGTCGTAGCCCGCAGCTCTCTCACGGCAACCTCGCGCAGCGGGAGGCAAGGCGGCTCAACGACTCGATGCTCACCCGCTCTGGAGGCAGCTGGAGTCAGCCGCCCGACCGGGTCGAGGCGGGCGATGACGAGTCGAGCGCCGTCCGCACGCTGCTGTCGACGTTGGAGAGCAGCGGCTCCCCGGGTGCGCTTGCAGACCCCCGTTTCCTGCTCACGGATCACGTCTGGTTCGGGGCAGCGACGAACCCGGGCTTCGTCGGGACGTTCCGGCACCCGGAGGCGGTTGCGAGATCGCTGTTGAAGCGTGACGGCATGGCTGTAGCCAGTGCCCACGCGCTTTGGCTCCGCTACAACCGGGAGCTGGTCCGACTGCACAAGGTCCACCGCTTTCCGCTGATCGAGTTCGAGCTCTCGGATCGCGAGGCCTTTGCGCAGACGGTTGCAGCGGTCGCCGCCGAATTGGGACTGGAGCCCCGCTTTCATGGGCTCAAGCGCATCGTTGACGCTCGCGCCCGCGAGAGCGAGGTGGCGCCCGACGTGCCTGTGCCGGAGGAGTGTAAAGAGATCTACGACTACCTCAGGATTCACCGCCACACAGGCTGGCTCGACCCGGAGAAACTCGAGGCACTCCTTGTCGCATGGGGCGAATTCGTTGACACCCCGGAGACCACTCCGCGACAAGAGATCGAGAGATGGGCGCGAACGAAGTTCCGGTCCGCGCCACCTCCCTTGCGGCGGGTCCTGAGACCGCCCCTGCACGCCATGCGCCGGCTGCGCGCCCGCGCCGCGGCTCGTGGGCGGGGCTGAACGAAACGATCAACCAGCCCCTGACCGACCGTCACCCGCTCTCAGCGATTCCCTCGGTTTCAGGAGGCCTTCCCAAGCGCCCCGCTGCGGGGAGAGCGGTCACGCCTCGTCGCGAGCCTCAGCCCGAGAGCCGGATCGCGAGTTGCGCTACGCGCTCGCCGAGCGCGTGTGCCTGGGCGCGGTCCTCATCCGTGACCTCGCCATGGGCGGTCGCCCCGTAGTACGAGCCCGATCGACGCATGCGCTCGCTCCAGGGCAACCCCACGACCACTAGGCCGTGTGCGAACAGCAGGTGCAGGAGCTGGAGCAGGGTCGCTTCGGTGCCCGCGGAGCGCGAATAGCCGGCCGTGAACGCCGCGCCGACCTTGCCCGAGAGCTCCCCTGACTCCCAGAGGTCCCCGGTGTAGTCGATCCAGTCCTTGAGCTTACCGGTGATCCCGCTCCAGTTAGGGGAGCCGAGGATGAGCGCATCCATCTCAAGCAGATCCTCGACCTTGGCTTCGTCGACACGACGACGGACCAGCTCCGCGTTCGTGGCGAGGATGCCTTCGGCGATGGCGTCCGCGAGCTGCTCGGTCAGCCCCCCGCGGCTGTCGTAGAGGAGAAGGACGCGCGCCATGCTTCTCCTTCGCGGTCGAGTATCTCTTTCGCCTCGGCCAGCGTTTCGAAACCGTACACGCGCTCGCCGCCTTCGCCCAGGGCATCGCGTAGGGGCCCGCTTGCGCAAGTGGCGTGCGCGCTGTGCGCCGCCTGCGCACCCTCGGCCGCGCCGCCGACGTGGACCACGAGGTCTCCGGCGCTCTTGAACGTCGCCGCGTAGGAGAGCAGGAACCCCTCCTCCAACTCCACCCCCCGCGGGCTGGAGTAGCTCAGCCGCCAACGGTAAACCTGCCGCGTGCGGCCGCAGTGACGCGTCACCCGATCCAGGCCGCCGTCGTCCAGCACGGTGTCGACGCAGACATCGAGTGCCGTGCTCACGACGATCGGTAGCCAGTCGTGCCACTGGGCCCAGCCGACGAGCTCGGCGAGTCCGGGCAGCGGCCGGGCGAGCTGACGGACCTGCTCGATCACCTCGTCGCGATCCGCATCGAACTCGCCT
>Ga0310121_10005553_pt1 | contig 10823 bp, 9 predicted proteins | sample CB27_Tmax_986_MG_FD_203504 | JGI IMG/M metagenome (GOLD analysis project Ga0310121, IMG submission 203504) | Marine microbial communities from Western Arctic Ocean, Canada - CB27_Tmax_986 | ecosystem: Environmental > Aquatic > Marine > Oceanic | place: Canada: Western Arctic Ocean | collected...
TCCCTTTGGAACCAGGTGTTTTGCGCTAAGCTGGAACTTCAAGAATACGTCGCACGTCTCCTGTCCTCCGAAGGTGCCGCCAACGGGTGAACTACCAGCGTTACGAAGCCAAGTCCGACAGAGCCGCGAACGACTTGAGCCGTTAGCAACATGAGGCCAAGTTCCGAGGAGAGAGCCGGACAACTCTTCCCCACTCAGTGACGCACAAATCCCCAGTAGCCGGAAGTTTCTTTCCCGAATGGGGCCAGGGCTTCCTGGGGGTGGGACTAAGCTGAAACTTCAAGCACGAGGAAACGAAGCAATCTTCGCCAGATGACAGAGCCGTGACCGTCAGGGAGCGGGGCCCGACAAGGACCATATTCCTCCGGCGCTTCCTCGCTTTATAGTCCCGGTTATGCTGGCTTCAGCGAGCCTTGACCTCGGGTCCGAATGGATCGCTTATCCACTACCGCTTCAAGTATTAACAGTCCACTAGCGATTCCACTTCCAATCCGTCACACCCTTCAAGTTTTGGATACACTCGGTCGGCCAGCCACCGTTGTGGAGATCGACGATCGTCTCGGCGACCATTTTGAAACCGTCTTCGTAGGATTGCGTGTCAAGTCCGGCTACATGGCCACTAGTCAAAACATTGTCGAGTTTCAGCAACGGACTAGTCAAGGACAGCGGTTCGACCTCAAAGACATCGAGAGCTGCGGCCCGCAAAGCACCCGTCTTCAAGGCCTCACAGAGAGCGGCTTCATCTACGAGTGGTCCACGAGCCGTGTTGATCAGTACCGATCCCTCCTTCATCTTCGCCAGCGAATCCGCGTTGACGATATGTCGGCTCTCAGCCGACATCGGCAAATGCAGCGAGACGTAATCTGCCCGAGCCAACAGCTCGTCGAATTGGAGCAACTCAACCTTCCATTGGTCGACGAATTCGAGATCAGGGTAGGGCTCAAACGCAATCACATTCATGCCCAAACCAACGGCTCGAGTCGCGACCGCTCGGCCGATGCGGCCCAAACCCACAATTCCTAAAGTCTCTCCCATGACACGGGGACGAAGCTGTCGCTGCCACCAACCTTGACGTACTTTGCGATCGAGTTCGGGAAACCCAAGGGCGACACCCATCAACAATCCGATCGTGTGCTCGGCGACCGCATGATGGTGCACACCTGGAGTGGTTGTGACGACGACTCCGGCATCATCGCACGCCGCGCCACGTCCACCGCGTCAAAGCCAACGCCACTGCGAGCGATTACACGCAAATCGGGCAGCGACTCAATGACGCGCCGCGAATAGGGTTCGGACCCGGCGACGGATGCCTGGCAGCCCCGCAGCGCGGAAATGACCTTGTCTTCTTGAGACAGATCAACATCAGGTAGAGCCATCTCGACCTCGAAACCGTTCGCTCGCAGGATCTTGAAATGTGGCCCCCCTTGGGAATTCGACGAGAGACTCTTGACTCTGGGCATACTGCTAAGATCTCCTCTTTACGGAACTCGGCTGGTGCCACGCAAGGGAGGCCAAGCGTATCGGACTTCCTTCTTTGGCGACAGCTTGTTCTGACCGAAGACCGTCGCTACACCACCTCCGCTGGGGGGTGGATGGGGAAGGGCCTCTTTTCTACCGCAAGAAGATGGATATATTTTTCGATGGAGCAGGGGGCAACTCGCTCTCTTGACCCCTACCCAAGGGACCGATACACTCCATCCACGAAGGCAAACTCCAATCAGGTCATTCGTTCGATACTCTGCTAGGTGGGGCCAATGCCCAAGGCGATCAGTCACACAATCAAACGACGGGGGAAGAACCCGGGCGACGGAGACGTGGAGATTCCTGTTGCCGAGGACCTTGTCACGGTCCCAGGGATTCCCGTGCGCGAGAAAGACGTTTCGTATTACAGCAGAATGTATCCTTTGGAGGCCCAGTTCCTCGAAAAATCCGCGGATCGGGAATGGGAATGGAGTGTCTGGAGTGATGAGCTGACCGAGTTCCACCAGGCTCACCACGAAAGAAACCGTTCTTTCGTGGATGCGGCGGAATCATCGGGCGACCTGGAGCCAACAGTTGAGGCTGAGCCAGGAAGGGACCTGACCGAGGAGATACGGACGAAGGCCTTGGAACTGGGTGCCGGGGAAGTCGGCTTTACCAAGTTGGACCGAAGGTATGTCTACGCCAGCAAGAAGCACTGGGTGAAATACCAACACGCTGTTTGCCTGGCGGTGGAGCAGGACTACGAACAGACTCAGACAATCGCCAGTATAGAGGCCGAACACACCCACTTCGGCACCTACGAGAAGATCGGAGCCCTCGGTTTGGAGCTGGTCGACTACATCCGGGCCTTGGGCTACCGCGCTCAGATTCATAGTCCCAGCGACGAGTCCGTGCTCTACGTCCCGCTGTTTGTAAAAGCCGGCCTTGGCCAGTTGGGAGCTAACGGGCAGCTGCTAACGCCGCTCTTCGGGTCCAGATGTCGGCTGGCGATCATCACTACGGATGCAGCCGTGACCTATGACAAGCCCGTCGATTACGGAATTCACAAGTTCTGTCAGAAATGCCAGGTATGCGTCAGGCGGTGTCCCGCGCGGGCGTTGGTCAAGGAGCAGGTTTGGTGGAGGGGCGTGCACAAGAACAAGGTTACCTACGACCGGTGTCGTCCCGTGATGGCAAGATACGAGGGTTGTGGTGTGTGCATGAAGGTGTGCCCCATTCAGCGTTATGGGATGAAGGCAGTAATGGAGCAGTATGTGGCCACCGGAGAGGTACTTGGAAAAGGAACGGATGACTTGGAAGGCTTCAAACTGAGGGGCCAATACTTTGGAGTGAGCGAGCTTCCCCAACTTGACAGCGAGACCTTTCACTTTCCCCACGGATCGAAAGATGAATGGCTCTTTCAGGAGTTCAAAGAGCGGCTAGCGAAGGACGGCATACCACCTGCCCACGAGTTGCAGCGGTTTGCCGCTGCCGTGAAGCGGATTCTGGATAAGGGCCCATCAACCCGATACGACCAGGTTGAGCCAAACAGCGACATCGACTAGTCTCCATTTCTCTACTGCCCGGTTGCCAGCTTTCGAGCCCTCACTTCCATCACTGGGACGGGCGTTCGCGTACGCTAGCAGGTATACGATCAGGCCACAGAAATCGCTCACAGATCCCAGCTCAGACGCCGTATTCAAAGAGATGCCGCTGGTCCGTGTTCTGGCACCGACAAGGGACGGGCTTTTCAGCGGAGATCTGGTGGTACTGAGAACTTGAAAGGGCTGACGATTCAGCGCATGATAATCTTCATAATGCCACTGAACCAGATTAGAATCCGCCAGATTCTGGTGCTCGCGAGCCTGTGGATTTCGCCCTCCTGCATGGACGATTCTGCCGACGAAGCAAAGGACCAATACCGGGAGATTGTCGATATCTCGAGGGATCCAGACGCCCTTCGGGAGTACCTGAAGCCGATTCCGCCGACCGAGCCTGCCGAGGCCTTGAAGACTTTTGAGACAGCCGAAGGCTTTCGGATGGAGCTGGTGGCCCACGAGCCCCAGGTGGTCGAGCCTCTGGCAGCAACCTTCGACGAGAATGGGCGCATGTATGTGGCAGAGTTCTATGGTTACCCCCGCCAACCTCCGCCGGGCGAAGAGGGTACAGGAAGGATTCGGCTGTTGGAGGACCGTGACGGCGACGGCCGTTACGAGACCGCACAAGTCTTCGCCGACAAACTGGTCTGGCCTACCGGTGTGGCAGTCTGGAAGCAGGGAGTGTTTGTCTCGGCGCCGCCGGACCTCCTTTACTTCAAGGACACGGACGGCGACGGTCGAGCCGATATTCGAGAGAAGGTTTATACCGGATTTGGGGTCACCAACGAGCAGCAGATGCTCAACAATATCATCTGGGGGATCGACCACAAGATCTACGCTTCCACGGGTGGCAACGGCGGCTACATCCGTCCTGGGGACCAGCTCGATGCCGAGCCCATTTCGGTCTACAATCGGGACTTCCGCCTCGATCCAGTGAGCAAGAAGCTGGAGCTCACAACCCAGACCTTCCAGTTTGGGCACAGCTTCGATGCGTGGTACAACCGATTCGTCTGCCGGGCCGGCTCCTTCGGCCGGCATGTCGTCATGCCTCCGGGATACTTGGAGCGGAATCCCTACCTCTTTTTCGACCTACACGGGTACCTGACGACCGGTTCCATGGAGGTCAACGCGCTAACCGAAGGGCGGATCCCCATCTACCGGACCAGTCCCATAGAACGATGGCGCAAGCTGCGGGAGGCCCGAAGGATCTTCGCGGGAAGAATCGCCCGGGTCGAGGAGGGCGGCCGGGAGGACTACCAGGCCTTCGCTGCCGCCTGGGCGGGAGTGAAAGTCTACACCGGACACGCCTACCCCGAGGAGTACCGTGGAAACATCTTCACCGGTGCTGCCACCGCCAATCTGCTTCACCGACGCGTGCTCGAACCCGATGGCGCATCCTTTAGAGCCGTGCGTGCCGGTACCGAGAACACCGAATTTGTCCGTTCCAGCGATAACTGGTTCCGTCCCGTGAACTCGGTCAACGCACCCGATGGCACACTCTACATCCTCGACATGTACCGGGAATTGATCGAGCACGGCCATGTGCCGAAGCGGGTCCTCAAGCACCTGGACTTCTCCCGAGGCTCGGAACATGGGCGGATCTACCGGGTGGCACCACTCGGGTTCAAGGTGCCACCTGCCCCCCGTTTGGGTGAGGCCAGCATCCAGGAACTGGTGGGGCATCTGGAGCACCCCGGCGGCTGGTGGCGGGAGACGGCACAGCGGCTCATCTACGAGCGTCAGGATCCCGTGGCGATTCCCGGGCTGCGGCGGCTGCTGAAGGAGAGCAAGCATCCCCTGGCACGGATGCACGCTCTCTGGTCTCTGAAGGGGCTGAAAGCCCTGAGAGACGAGGATGTTGCAAGGGCACTGTCTGACTCCTCGCCAGGGGTACGGATGCATGCCCTCGAGCACGCCGAGAGCAGGATGAATCGTTCCAGAGGTCTGTTTTACAGGATCTTGGAGATGGCCGGGGACGAGAACCCTCGAGTGCGTCTGCGAGTCGCCCTGGCCCTGGGCGCGGTACGGGACAGACGAATCCTGCCGGCCCTGGTGAAGATTGCCCGAAGCGACTCTCAGGACCGCTGGATCCGTAACTCGGTTCTGAGCTCCAGCGCGCATCTGGCAGATCGTCTCTTTACCGAGCTGTTGGACCTGGAAGGATTTGACCATGCGCCATTGGCCCAACAGTGGCTGGCTCCGCTTGCCCGGGTCGTGGGGGGAAGAGGGATGCCCTCGGAGCTCAGTCGGCTGACCCGAGCCACCTCTACCCACCCGTCTCTGGAGTCTCAGCCTGACCTTCAGCTGGCCATCGTGACCAGTTTGGCTGAGGGGCTGGCCATCAACGGCAGGACCTTCAGTGGTCTCGAGAACCTCCCTGCCTCGGCGAACACGATGATAGCCAGTCTTCTGGATAATTCTCGTTCGGCAGCCACCGATGCCGATCTCTCGGAGGAGGAACGCCTGGCGGCACTCCGCCTCCTCCGCCATGCCGCTTTCGAGCAGGTTAAGCAACCCCTGATGGCGCTCGTCGATCCCAGGCATCCCCAAGCCCTACAGCTGGCGGCTATCGAGGCCCTTGCCGGCTACGACGAACCGGAGATCGCCTCACGACTGTTGGAGTCCTGGGCCACTCACACGCCCAAGGTCCGGAACGGGGTGCTCTCAGGAATTTTGTCGCGTCTGGACTGGACCCGTGCCCTGCTGAAGGCCATTGAATCCGCGGAAGTCCCCGCACACCAGATCGACGCCAAGCGCCGCGAGCTGCTGATGAACCAGGACGACGAGGGGATCCGAGAGCGGGCCCTGAGCCTTTTCAAGTCGGCGACTCCCGGTGACAGAGAAAAGGTTCTGGCCGAGTACCAACCTGCCTTGACGCTGGCAGGAGACCGGGGACGAGGCGAGAGAGTCTTCCGGCGCGAATGCATCAAGTGCCACCGGCTGGGAACCATCGAGCATCCGGTCGGCCCGAATCTCATCGTGGCAGGCTACCAGGACCGGGAGCCCCTGCTGACCAGCATCCTCGATCCGAACCGGCTGGTGGAGTCCCAATATACGCAGTACGTGGTGACCGACCAGAAGGGCCGCCTCTACACCGGCCTCCTGGCCCAGGAGACGGCGGCCAGCATCACCTTGGTGGAGAGTGAAGACCTGCAGGACACCCTTTTGAGGAAAGACATCCGGGAGATTCGAGCCACCGGTCAATCCCTGATGCCGGAGGGGTTGGAAGAGACCGTCTCCCCCCAGGAGATGGCCGACCTGATGACCTTCATCCTCGACTACCAGTACGATATCGGAGCCGAGGGTGGGGGGTACGGTCCGGGACAGGAGGTCTTCGACGAACCGTTAGAGACGCGTCGCTATGGCGATGGTCCCTGACCCCCGGGCGCGCAGGGCGCAAGGAGTCGATCAGCAATGGAGGATTTCAGAGAAAGGAGTCGATCAGCAATGGAGGATTTCAGAGAGATGAAGAAAGAGTTTGATCGCGATGGCTACGTCGTCATGCGCGATTTCATGGGTGGTGAGGAAGCCGCGGCGATCTCAAATCAGATCGATGGCTTCATCGCCGCAGTACTGCCAACCCGCAGCGAGCCCCTTGCGTTCTACGAGGTAAATGATCGACCCGAAACCATCATGCGTCTCCAGAACATGCAGGACTACGACGAGTTTTTCGGGCAGCTGCTTCACGAGGATCGCTTTGTCAGCATGGCCTCGCAGCTGCTTGGCGACGACGTGGTGGCCAGGAACCTCCAGTGGTTCAACAAACCTGCGCGAGTCGGCAGCGTTACGCCGCCCCACCAGGACGGATTCTATTTCATGCTCGAGCCCAACGAAGCGGTTACCCTATGGCTCGCCCTGGACCTGGTCGACGAAGAGAATGGCTGTGTGCGCTACGTGAGTGGATCGAATCGCGAAGGAATGCGCCCCCACCAGCGGAGCAACGTGATCGGCTTCTCGCAGGGCATCACCGATTACGGCGATTCCGACCGGGAAAGAGAGACCCCGATTCTGGCCGCTCCCGGAGATCTCTTCGCCCACCACTGCATGACGATTCACCGGGCCGATGCCAACACCAGCGAGCGGCCCCGTGCGGCGCTGGGCTTCGTCTACGACGCTGCCCGCGCTGTGTACGACTCACAGGCAGCCGCGGCTTATCAGAAACAGCTGTACCAACAGTGGGAGAACGAGGGCAGGTTGTGAACGGTGGACGAGCCCGTCAGCCGTCGATGAGCCCGGTTACAGGATAGACCCATTGTGTCCGCGCTCGTATGTGTGCTTCGGACGCTTCGATAGAACGCTCAAAATGCCAAGTTATTTTTGCGCAGACCCTATAGCTGACAACGTGACTCGATACTGATCGGAACGATGTCGCTTCCTCGGGCGCCGCGCACTACCGCAATTGCCACGACTCCATTGGGTTCGAACCAGTCAGAGTGAGGACCCAACAAGAAGATGTCTCAGTCCAAGCCCGCGATCACCGTGATTGGTTCCATTAACATGGACTTGATGATCGGTTGTGAAACCCTACCCACGCCGGGCCAAACGATCCTGGCGGAATGGTCGACGGAGGTATGCGGAGGCAAGGGGGCAAATCAGGCGGTCGCGGCGGCTCGGCAAGTGACGATGATTGGTCGCATCGGTGATGATGCTTTTGCCGATCGATTGCTAGCGAACTTTGAGAACGCGCAAATCCAAGTAGATCATGTGCAGCAAACCAGCGATTGCGCCAGTGGTCTGGCAGTGGTTGCGGTAGAGCGCGGCGGCCAGAACTTGATCATGGTGGTGCCGGGTGCAAATGGTCGCGTCGGCGTTGACGATATCTTGAGCGCGCGGTCGGTCATCGAGTCAAGCGATGTAATATTGTTGCAATTGGAGATCCCGATGGAATCGGTTGTCGCCGCCATTGAGATCGCAAACGCGGGCCGGTGTTCGCTTGATCGTCGAATCCTGCGCCAGCACCAACTACATGGTCGAAACAGCTGTTCCAGGTCGATTTTCTGTGTTCGAACGAATCGGAGGCCGGGGCCTTCGTCGGCCATCCTGTGCAGAATCGGTAGCCCGCGCACTTTACGCAAGGGGGACGTCCAACGTCGCGATCACTTTGGGCGAACGCGGCACGCTGCTGTTTGATGGAGGACAGACGCATTCTGTTGACGCATTCTCTGTCCAGGCGGTTGATACGACCGCAGCTGGAGACGCATTCGCGGGTGCCCTGGCGGTACACTGGGCTGAGAACGACGACCTGATCGACGCCGTGCGTTTCGGCAATGCTGCCGGAGGCCTGGCCGCGTCCCGCACAGGAGCTCAGCCTGCCATGGGTTCTCGCCGCGACATCGAAAGACTTTGGCGATCGATACGATGAAACGCACCGTTTGGCTGCTGCTACTTTGGCCGCCATCCGAACCCGATCCAACATTTCCAGCACCCTGCTGGGCGTTTTTCTCCTGAGCTCACTGACCACCTGCCAGCCCACCCAGTTGCTCCGCCATGATGCTGGCCGCACCGAGATTCTCCTCTCCAACTATCGAGTCCTTTTTGATAAAAACCAGGAGGGCCATTCCGCCAGTGGCGGCACCCTGCTCTACGTCGATGGCGAGCTAAGCCTGCCCTCTCAAAGGGCTAGCGACGGTGATAGCGGGGTACAGGTCACCCTGGCCCGCAGCCAAGATGGCGGGAAAACCTGGGGCGTCCCCTCCGCCTTTGGCCCTCCGGTCGAGAGTGCCGACACCGCTTTTCAAGCTTGTGGCTTTGTGGGGATCAGTGGCCGAGGAACGACGATTACCAGCGGCTTCCACAATTCAAGCGGCATTCAAACTTCCACGGAAGGAATCAACTGGCGCCCCAACACGGCCTTGATTGGGCGCAAGCCGACAGGCCAGCCAGAATTTCACTGGGCTCGCTATGACAGTGGAACATTTCTGGGAGAACAGTTTGTGGAACGCGGACTGTGTACCCGCAGTGGCCGCATCGTGCTGGCCATCTGGGGATCCGCGAGCAAAGGTGAGAACTGGCAATGCGGCGTGCTGCTGAGTGACGACGACGGCAAGTCCTGGCGCTACCGTCAGGTGGGATACGCGCCGGACCTGGCACTCCGTGACAAACCGGAAGAACCCATTGGATACAATGAACAGACACTCTTTGAGGCACAGGATGGCACCCTGGTCTCGCTGATTCGCGGCCGGCAAAAGCTGGCTCAATTGGTGGATCGGCAACCCCGCGAAACCTATTTCAGCCGATCTGTTTCCACGGACGGGGGTGAGACCTGGTCCCAGCCCGAACTCACCAATCTATCTGGAACCGGGGCTACCGGAGTAGGACTCACCCTCCCGGACGGTTCCCTGATCAGCGCCGCCAGGATTCCGCACCATGTCGAAACCACCTGGATCCGACCTCCCAATCCCCAGCGATACGGACTACACCTGGCCCGTAGTTTCGACCTGGGCAAGACCTGGAAGAGCGAGGGGTTCTTCCAGCAAGACCCTGGTGGTCTTGAATTCGACAACTACTACAACGCCATGAACGGTCAGTTCATCCAGCTAGAAGAGAGGGCTGGATGTACGCTTTTGGCCATTTTGACGTCAAGGGCAATCGCCACCGAATCCTCGCCTTCGATCTTTCCTGGGACTGAATACCCCCTCTCATGAATACCGTACGGAGCGCTCTCTTGCCCGGTCGCAGGCGGAGCGGCTAGGGTGGATAATAGCCCGTTCGCCGAGCAGTTCTTCATTGAAGACCAGGGTGAGGTCATCGATCTTTCCTACGATGTCCGGAGAAAGCGCTGATCTTCAAAGTTCCTCGCAAGCGCCAGACTACTCCTGATGGAAAACCTCTTCCATCGCATGCCACCACTCATCTTTCTTGCGGGTTGGTACTGGAGTCTGAAGTGGATCGGTCTGTTTCCACCAACGCTGGGTTGTCGGATCGGCTTTCATCTTCTTCATGTCCGCCTCGAAATCGTCGCCGGTGTATTCAAAGTTGCTGAATAGATAGAATTTCCCTTCCTCGAGCTCGGCAAGGTAGATGGAGAAATTCCGGATGTTGCACTCCTTGATCATTTTCAGCACCCCAGGCCAAGCCTCGGCGTGAAGGCGTTTATACTCCTCAATGTGTTCCCGCTCGATCCCGATGACGGATCCAAAGCGCTTCACCTTAATTGGTTTCTCGGCACAGCCGAGGAGCATGACACAAGAAAGCGCCAGACCCACCAACATCGGAAAGTTGCCGTCGTTTGTCATCTTCACGTCTCCTTTTAGGCAGTCCACCCTGTTTGGCCTTGACGACCCAGTCCCGCCGGGAAAAAGTTTTCGCCGAGCCTGACTCGAGTTTCCCACAACCACGTCCGATCAGCGAAGGGCTCTGTCAAGAACAACTTCACATTCTGGTATCTCATCTTCACACCATATCCTCCCAGCCAGAACAGATTGTCACTGAGTTCGTTCACGTGGACCTCCTTCTTGACCCGAAAAGTTGCCGGGGATCGACTCCCGAAGCGTTCCTCCTGGTCCATCAGAAAAGGAGAGCCCCCATGCGTCACCGGATCCTACTACCTTGTCTAGCACTGCTGCTGCTGAGTGGGCGGCTTCTCCGAGCCGAAGACCACAATACGGATGAGCCTCTGGATATCGGAAAGCGGTTGGAGCTGTTTGTGGACGATTATCTGATCGATTCCATGACCGGGGAGGTTGATCTGAAGCTCCACACCCCCTCCTCGGCGGGCCGGGTCCTGGACTTCTACAAGCCCTGGGAGGGTACCACCTGTTTCTA
>Ga0310121_10005554_pt1 | contig 10820 bp, 1 predicted proteins | sample CB27_Tmax_986_MG_FD_203504 | JGI IMG/M metagenome (GOLD analysis project Ga0310121, IMG submission 203504) | Marine microbial communities from Western Arctic Ocean, Canada - CB27_Tmax_986 | ecosystem: Environmental > Aquatic > Marine > Oceanic | place: Canada: Western Arctic Ocean | collected...
CGATGTGACGACATGCGGGGCCAGCTCGTAGCCGATGGACTCGATGTTGACGTGTGAATATCGCATAGCGCCACGCGCCGCCGTCAGACGACGAGCCGCATCCCGAACCCCTGTACCTCGTAGATCGCGGTCCCGTCGACGGAGAGGAACCCGTGACCCGTGATCGTCGGGGTCGGCCCCTCCTCGACCCCGGTGACGACCACGTCGACTTCGACCCGACGGTTGCGCGGAACGATCTGGCCTCGATAGATCCAGGTGTGCCTGTGGCCGAGCGCAATCGGTTCGAAGCGATGTGTGTGTCGTACCCGCTCGCCCCAGCGGTCGAGGGCGGCCAGTTTCAGGAGTTGGAGGAACGACTCCAGCCCGAGAGAGCCAGGACAGACCGGGTCTTGGTAGAAGTGCGCGGCGAAGAACCACTCGTGCGGGTCAACCTGTTTGACTCCCCGGATGAATCCGATCCCGGCCGGTCCGCCATCCGGTATGAAGCACTCGATCTCGTCGACCATGCGCAGCGCGCGAGCCGGAAGCACGAGCTCGCCGTGGGACGGCGCACCGGCCGTGTCCTTCGGGGTGAAGGGTGCGACGGTCTCCAACGGGAAACGACGCGCTCGTCGTGCCTCGTCGGCGCCGGGGACGTAGCGCCGGGCAGACGCATCGCGGATGCCCAGTTGCTGGGATAGCGCGGCCGAGGAGAAGAAGCCAAACTGCGTGTCGCCATCGTAGACGACCCGGCCGGCCTGCCAGACCTGCATGTCGAACGACTGCACGATCATCCCTGCCGCCTCGGAGACCTTCGTGATCTCGACGCGCACGGTCAACGTTCCGGCGTCGTTGAACACCTCCTCATGCAGCGTGGCCGTCCCGCCGAGGTTGCGGAACGACAGGTCGTCCCGGCTGCGCAGCGCCGACCCCAGATACGCCGCGAGCCATCCGCACGGTTGGAGCGCGATCTCGAGCACGACGGCGAAGGGCATGGACCGCTGGCGGTTCGCCCGAAAATACCAAGCATCCACCGGCACGTCGTATTGGGCTTCAATCCATCCGCCCGGCGCGAGCTCCCACGCCTCGGCGTGAATGGCGGTGATGCGGTCGAGGAACTTGAAGGGCGGCCCCGGCAGTCGCGCAATGCGTCGGTCGGCATCGAACACGCAGTAGGGGTCGCCGAAGGCCTCCGACGGCTTCCCGACCGCGAAGGCGAGAATGCGGTTGCTGTCATAGAGCGCCGGCCGCGGGCCAACGGGGACCGCGGTCTCGCCAATCGCGGTGACGAGCGGCGCGTCTGTGGGGACCACCGACACCGCCGCCGGCGTCTGTCGCCAGGTGGCCTCGATCTGCTCGCGCGTGGCCCCGGTCATCTGCAGGGACATGCTGGTGAACTGGACAATCCGGTGTCCGTCGGCGTAAATCAGCGCGTCGGCGAGCGCATAGGGTTCGGGACGGTACCCGATCTCTGTGAGCTGCACCTCGTAGGTCACGACCCGTGTCGCCTGGGTCACCGGCCCGCGGCACCGGAGCGCACTGGCGGCGCCCGGCACCGGTTCGTAGGAGACGCCGTCCCGTTCGGTGATCCAGCCCATTCGCATGAGGAACACCCGCAGGGTGTGGAGGCAGCACTCGTACATCAACGTCCCGGGCATGACCATGTCGTCGACGAAGTGGCAGGTCAGGAACCACTCGTCTCCACGAATGTCCGCTTCGGCGCGGATCAGCCCGAGGCCGCATCGTCCGCCGGTCGGATTCACCTCGACCACGCGGTCGATCAGGCGCATGCGTCCACCGGGCAGCGCCACCGGCGCCCGCAGACCGAGGCCGTCGAACCGCGACCCGAAACAGCTGGCCAGGTCGCCGCGGCGCAGCGCCTCGACCTGCGGCGCGTCATACGATTCGACCCGCATGGGCACCAGCTCACGCCAGTCGTCGGCGCGGCGTCCGAGTGTCGGCGCCTGATCGTCGCCGGTCAGAAGAATGCCGCCGGACGCTTCTGTCTCCTCTTCGGTGAAAAAGCCGGCACAGCCGTGCTCCATGGTCAACACGGTCCGCTCCCCCAGCGTGCCCTCGAACCGGAAGAAAAACAGGTAAGTGTCACCCTGGCGGACAAAGCGGTCGATGTGGATGTCATAGCGGACCACGTCGTTCGGTTGCGGCAGTCCGCCATGAAACGTCACCGTGGCATCGAGCAACCGGTAGGACCGCGTGCCCTGCACCTCGAGGTCGATCCCCAGATAGGAGCACAGGAACAGATCGGCTTGCCCCGCCTCGACCGTGATGCAGACCGGCATGCGCTCGCCGTCGAGATACCACGCATCTGGTCGCACGTCATGTTCGGTCACCACCCGGCCGCTGGTCATCGAGGCCTTCACGCCCTCGATACTCAAGATGCGGTCAACGAGCATCAGCGGTTCGTCGGGGAGACGCACGCGCACCGGATAGCGGTCAAGCGCCGCGAACTCGGGACCCAGCACGGTCTCGGCCGAACCGACCGCGAACTCCAGACACGCAGTGCGGTCATACGCCACGCGGGACCGTGCGGCTCGACCGACGACAGGCGCCATCACCGGGGCGACGCGAGTGAACGACTGGGTGTCCGGTACCCCCAGCTCACCAAGCAGCCGAGCCTGCAACGCGAGCGTCTCACCCAGCCCGGTCATGGCGGTCTGTGAGTAGCGTAGGAACGCGTCGTGCGCCTGAGCGCCCGCCGTTGCGGCCCCCGCGGTGGCCCCGGCCAGGCTTGCCTGGGCACCCGAGTCTACCGCCGGCGCATAGGGCGGCGGTACGCGCGGTGCGGCTCGTGACGCTGCGGGTTCTGGACGGCGCTGCGGCAGCCGCGGCTGTGGAGCCCGTCCTCCCGTGGGTACGATGATGTGTGTCGTCGTGGTCTCGGCCGTCCCCGCCGTGTCGGTCGAGCAATGCCCGAGCGCGGTCGTGTCGTCCGCATACAGCGGACCGAGATCGACGAGCACGCGCTCCGCATAGAGGGCCGCCGTGAGCCGTAGCACCGTGGTCACGTCGGGTTCGCCCTTCATACACGCCGACTGGGCCACATGCGGACGGCCGTGGAGGATCCTGCCGATCATGCGAGAGCATGACGCTTGTGGTCCGGCCTCAACAAAAATGCGGACCCCATCGGCGTACGCTTGGTCGATCGTGGCCGCGAAATCGATGCCGGCCACGGCTTGTGCGACGATGGCGTCGGCGGCCGAGGCGCGATCGACGGGATAACTTCGCTGCCGGGCGGCGCTGTAGAACCGGATGCCGTCGGGCGCGGTCGTGGGCAGTTCGTGCAGTTGACGATAGGCATCCTCGACCGATCGGGCGACGTCACAATGCACCGTCGACGCCCCGGCCAGCTCGACCGCCTCGCAGCTCAGGGCGGTGATGACGGCGTCCACGGCGGCTCGCTGACCACCGACCACACACTCGTCGGTGGTGTTGACGATCTGCAGGTACGCGCGGTCGATGCCGGCCACGACCTCACGCACCCGATCGGCAGGGCGGTTGATGACGACGCTGCACCAGTCGACCCGCTCGTTCTCGCCGAGACCCCACGCTCGGCGAGCCGCGTCACACGGACCGATGAGATCCGCCTGGAACAGGGACGACGCCCGCATCCGGCGATACATCTCGTCGCGTTCGGTCCAGGCGCGCATCGCAAACAGCGCCGTCGACTCTCCGAGGCTGTACCCGATGGCGGCGGACGGATGGAGACCAAGGCCGCGGAGGAGGTCGCTCATGACCACGCCATGGGCAACCTGACCGAGCAGCATGGCCAGAAAGTCTCGATTGAGTGCGTCATCCGATGTCTGTCGCCACCCCTCGCGCCAGTCATGGCGTTGCGGCGCCACGAGCCTCGGCAACAGCTGAGTGTGCAGGTGCGCGGTCTCCGCGTCGAGCGCACGGAGGATGTGGGGCCACTCGACGCCCACACCGCCTCCCATCCCAACGTAGTGGTTCCCGGAGCCGGGAAACACGAACGCGACCTCGCCGCGCGGTCCCAACGGACGCGGCGAGTAGAAGATGCCGTGGCGACCGTGCATGGCGGCGTTCGGGTCCGCACGTACACCACGCTCGGCCAGGTCGATGGCGCGACGAAGACTGTCGAGGTCGGTCGCGTGGATCGCGAGGCTGACCGCGCCGGGCCCGGTCGTCGAGCGCTGCTCGGCGTACGCCCGGCGGGCGACCGCCTCGGTGGTGATGTCGCCGGAAGCGGTGGCGACGAGCGCGCGCAACCGCGCCAGACCGGCCAGGAGCTCTCGGGGGTCACCGCCGGACACGCCGAAGACGGCCTCGCCTCTGCTGCCTAGTGGTTGTCGACGCGCAGCGACCGGCACGACGTCCTGGCGCTCGACACCTTCCAGCACGATGTGGGCGCTGCCACCGTCGCACGTCATGACGCTGACACCGGCACAGCGGGGTCCGTCGGCGCGGTCACGCAGCCACGGCTGCGGCTGGGTCGGCATGTAGAAGGAACCACGGGTCCAGACGGTCGGAGCCGTCGGTTCCCGAAAACCCCTCAGTGGGGGGATCAGTTCCTGATACAGACAGAGCGCGGTCTTGACGATAGACGCGAGCCCGGCCGCGGCTCCGGTGTGGCCAATGGTCGGTTTCGCTGAACCGATGGCGCAGGACGCGTCCTTATCGGCGTCATGGTCAGCCTCGAAGAACGCGGTCAGCGCCTCGGTCTCCGCGGCGTCCTCGTCCGGGCTGCCGCTCCCGTGCGCTTCCAGATAGCTCACGCGTCCGGGCGCGAGGCGAGCATCCGCATACGCCCGCTCGAGCGCACGGGTATAGGTGTCGGGGTGGGGCCGTTGGTCCGCGGCCCCGGCGACACCGAGACCGCGAATCACCGCATAGATACGATCACCGGCGGCGGTGGCGTCTGCGAGCCGTTTGAGCACCAACGTCACGGCGCCCTCTCCCACGACGGTGCCGTCCGCCGCCACGTCAAACGGCCGCACCTCGTCCCGCGTTGAATAGGGCCTGACCGCGTCGGTCGCCAGCATCGCCCGCAGGTCACCCGGCAGGTCGACCGCGCCCACGACGACGGTATCCATCTCGTGTCGGCGGAGCGCCGACAGACCCACATCCAAGGCGCGAATACCAGACGCCTCCTCGGCCGAGATAGCAAAACTGGCGCCACCGAACGCAAACTCGCGGGCGATGCGGCTGGCGATGATATTGCCCAACGCGCCCATTACTCGACCCGGGGTCAAGGCGGGGCCTGATTCCTCTCTAAGCGCGGCGACCCACTCGTCGAATTGCCGGTGGTCGAGTTGCAGGTCGAGTGTAGTGGCCCAGTGTCGGGCCAGCCCCACCAGCGCCCAGCGATGATGAAAATTCGTGGTGTTGAGGTCCAGCCCCATGCCGATGATCACACCGGTCCGCAGGTGATCGGCTGGTCCTGACGTGCCGGCGTCGATGAGCGCCCGAGCGACCGACTGGAGCATCAGCCACTGTTGGGGGAGGGTCTCCGGAATCTCGTTCGGCGGCAGGCGAAACGCGCCAACGGTCACCCTGGCGGCATCGATGTAGGCGCCGGATGGCGGTCGATCACCCCAGGCGCCTCTGGTCACCGCCTCGTGGCCCCGCCATCGGGTGTCGGGCAACGGCTCGATCGCCGATTCGCCCCGGAGTACCGCTTCCTGAAACGCCTGGAGCGAGTCGAGACGTCCGATGTGCGCGTCCATGCCCACCACGGCGATCGGCGCTCCCGCGTCGATCGCGGCGACTGGCCAGCGAATCGAGGGAGCCCCTGCCCCTGTGGCGTCTTCCTCGACGAGGACGTGGGCGTTGATGCCGCCAAATCCGAAGGCACTGACCGCCGCTCGGCGCGGGGTGTCTCGGTCTCGGCGCTCCCATGGTTCGGCCATCGTCTGCACACGAAATGGGCTCACGGCCTGAGCCTGGTCTCCGCCCTGGTCAAGTGCGTCGTTGGTCCGCGCCCCGTCGACGTTGGCCGAGGGCGGCAACGTCCGGTCACGGATCGCCAGCAGGGTCTTGATCAGTCCGGCGGCTCCGGCCGCGGTCAGGAGGTGCCCGATATTGGACTTCACCGAGCCGACCGCGCACTGACCGGACCGCCAGGATTCAGACGACGACGTCTCGTGCCACAAGGTGTGCAGGCTCTGAAGCTCGACCGTGTCACCGAGCGGCGTGCCGGTACCGTGACACTCGATGAGGTCGATGTCCTTCGGGTCCCACCCGGCCTGGCGATACGCCGCGCGCATAGCCCGGAGCTGTCCTTCAGAATCGGCGGCCAGCAGACTACCGGCGATGTCGTTCGACAGACCGATGCCGCGAATCACGCCATAGATGTGGTCGCCGTCACGGCGGGCGTCGTCCAGGCGCTTGAGGACCATGATGCCCGCACCCTCACCGACGACCAGTCCGTCGGCGTCGGCACTGAACGGCCGGCACACGCCGGTGGGGGAGAGCGCACGCAACTGGCAGAACCCCATTTGCGTATACAGGCTCTCTGGCCGCGAGACACCGCCAGCGAGCATGGCGTCGGTACGACCCGACGTCAGGTCGTCGCACGCGAGTTTCACCGCGACCAGGCTCGACGCGCAGGCGGCGTCAAGTGTGCAACTGCCACCGCCCAAGCCCAGTGCCTGCGCCAACAGACTGGCCGGCCGTGCCGTCACCCGTGCGTTGAGCGGAGACGAGAGGGGCGTCGGGCCCAACGGTCCCGGGCCGGCCGGTCCGAGCAACGCCGCCTCGAAGGCCCGACCCTGTACTTCGTTGGTGATGGCTGAGGCGCCGTCAGTCGGGAGGGCTATCGCCGCCAACGTCACGCCGACGCGTCGACGGTCCAATCGGTCGGTGGCCGCGTCAGCAAAGGCCTGGCGGCCCACGTGGAGCACCATCTCGTAGAGTGGGTCCAGCCCGCGCAGCGTCTCGGCGTCCAGAGACAGCCCGGCGGCGTCGAAGTCGAACGGCTCGACGAAGCAGGCCCGCGTCGAGTAGACCGCGTCCGGGGCGAGGGTGGGGTGATAGGCATCACGGGGGTCCAGCACCCACCGACCTGGCGGTGCCGCGCTCGAGGCGTCGTGCCGGCTCTGGATATGACGCTGAAACGTGTCGAGGTCGGGTGCTTGCGGAAACAGCCCGCCAAGCCCGACCACGGCGACCGGGGCGGCGCGGGTCATCGAACGTCGGATGTTCGAGAACCGCGAGACTGGGCCGTGAGCGGGCGGAAGGCGTCACGCAAGGACGGGTCCACAGTCCACGCGTACCCCTCCATGCGCGCGAGTACGGTTCCAGTCGCATCGAGGAAGGTGATGTCACCGGTCACACGATGCGGAGTCTGTTCCCGGACCTCCAGCGCGGCGACGACCCCATCGGTCGGGAACGTCGGCGTGTATTGTCGGTACCGAGCCCCGAAGGTCGGGAGCGACACGCACCCGAGCACCTTGTGACACCACAGGATGCCCATCTGGAGTCCGGCATCCACGATGAGCGGGTCACCCAACCACGCGGATCGCAGAGGGTCGTCCATCCAGTCCGCCGGAGCCGGGGCCGAGCGTACGTGGGCGACGAGACCGTCCGACGAGTACCCGTCGATGCTTTCGATGCCATGAAAATGCGGGCCGTGAAAGAGCACCTCTCGATACGCGGCGTCGACGCTGTAGCCGTAGTTCTGCTTGTCGAGCTGGGGGGGCTGTGTGTAGTCCGGTGCCGCGGGGAGCGTTGACAACAGCATCGCACCGGCCCGAGCGTGAGCGGTCTCGTCCTCTTCCGGGCCGCTCCGCAGCTCGACATCAACCTCGAAACACTCGTCCTGACGGCGAATCTTGGATACCACCACCCGGAGATCGCGCGGGCCGTTGCTCAGAATCACGCCCTTGAGCACGCGAAACTCCGTGAATCCGCCCAGGAGCAACCCCGGGTTGTCGTGCAGCGCGCCGTGACCGAGCCACTCTTGCATGACCGCCACCGGCAAGACGGGATACCCACCGATGACATGAGAGTTCAGGAACGCGTGCCGATCGATGTCCAGCCGGCGTTCGAACACCGGGGACAGCCCTGGTTGGGCCGCCGATGCCGGCCGTGCGCGGCGAGTTGCGCCGTGGCCGGCGGGTTCCGGTAACACGTCGCCGATCACCACCTCGGTCGCGCCCGCCTCGATGTACGCCAGCTCGTCGAGCAGGCTCCGCGCACCGGCCTCGAGCGAGATGACGCCGACGCCCGCCCGGGCGAAGTCGCGCTTGAGGGCCGGGGTGACCATCCCGCCGTCCCAGGGGCCCCAATCGATCGCGACCACGCGACAGGACGGACGCAGCGAGGCCTGACGCTGTGCCACCTTGTTGAGCACTTCGTTGGCCATCGCGTAGTCGACCTGCCCTTGCCGGCCGAAACGCCCGCTGACCGAGGAGAACAGGGCCAGGAACGCCAACTCCTCCGGCTCGACGGCTTCGAGGAGGTGCCGGAGGCCGGCGACTTTCGTGTCGAACACGCGTGCAAACTGCTCGACCGTCTTGTCGTCGATCCACCGGTCTTCGAGCACCCCCGCGGCGTGGATGAGTCCGCGGATCGGACCGAGGCTGCGGCGAATGTCGGCGAGCGCCGTGGCGACGGCCTCCCCGTCGCGAACGTCCATCGAGCGATACACCGCGCGGCCACCGGCCCGTTCGATATCCGCGATGGTATCGGCGACCTCGCGATTCGCGATGTGGTGCCGATACGCCACCTCAAGGTCGCTCGGGGCTGGCGTCTCGCGGCCCTTGAACCCGTGCGCGAGCAAGGCACGCTTGATGTCCGCCTCGCCGGTCACGCCGTCCAGCCACGCCGGTTCCGGCTCCGGAGCGGGGGAGCGCCCAAGCAGCACGAGCGTCGGTTGGCTCTGGGTGGCGAACGCCCGAGCAACCGCCGCGGTCACGCCGCGGGCGCCACCAGTGAGGACCACCACCTCGCCCGGTCCGCATCGTGGTCGCCCAGACGGGATGGCGACCGGTATCAGGTCGAGACCGCGACGACTCCGTCCGTCCAAGCCGACCTCAATCGGGCCGTCGGCGGCCAGCTCGCCCGCGACCGCGGTCGCCACCTGTTCGTGGTCAGCCCAGGCCGCGGACACGTCCAAGGCCTTGCAGCGGAGCGCCGGCCACTCCTGAGATACGGTCTTGGTCAAACCGGCCAGACCACCCTGGACCGCGTCGAACTCGCCGCCGGTCACGCCGAACGCGCCGTCCATGCGGGAGACGGTGGCGAACAGCGCGCCGCCACCAGCAGCCGCCTCGCGCAGCATCGGGCCCACCCGTTTGGTCAGCGCGAACGCGTTCTTGAGCCGTGTTTCGGCCGCTTCACCCCAGATCGGGGCGGCAGCCGACTCGGGACACCCAAGCACGATGACGCCACCAATGCGGGCCGTGCTGTGACTCCCATTGTCGCCGTCGGCTGACACGACGTGAGCGGTGCGGCCCTGGGCGGCGAACTGGTCGCACAACGCCTGCGGCAGGCCGGTGCCGTCGTCGACGATCCACACCTCGCGGCCGACGGCGAGCTCGATCCGACCACTCTCAGTGAGCGCCGGCAACTCCACCGCGCGCAACACACGCCGGGTGGGCGTGGAGGTTGGCGTCGTGTGGTCCTGGCTCACGGGGCCGGGTTCCAGTGGCGGGTCCGCCGGCGTCACTAGTGTCGGTGGGTCGACCGAGGTGGCAGCGGCCGGCGGCGGGACGATCGCCGCCTCGTTCGTCCTCATGTAGTCGATGATGTTGCGCAACGTGCGCAGGCTGCCGACATACGCCGAGTCGACGGCCGCCATCTCGGGAAGACGGGTCTGCAATCCGGCCAGAATCTCCAGACGCTTGATGGAGTCGATGCCGAGGTCGGCCTCGAGATCCATGTCCAGGTCCAGCATTTCGATGGGGTAACCGGTGAGCTCCGCGACGACCTCCAGCAAGGTATCCGCGGCGACCGAAGCGCCGGCCGGGGGCGCGGCCTCACTGACCACGGCTGCCGTGCTCGGCTCGACCTCGTCGACCTCGTCGACCGGGTCAACGTGGCCAACCTCGCCACCCTCGTCAGGCGGGTCGCTCTGGGCGGCCTCGGGCGTAGCGGGCAGGGGAGGGGTGGGCGCGAGCGTCGAGAGCGCGGCGGGGGCGACCGGTTCGACCGCCACCGGCGTGTAGGGCGGCGCCGGCCCGCCGGCGGCCGGCTGGTGGGTAGCCGGCACGGCCGGATGCAGCACGTTCGAGCCGCCGTCGACGAGTCGTTGCTGGCTCTCCATCACCATCTGTATGGTTCTGTGGGCCGACTCCTGCCCTTCGAGAAACCGCAGATGCGCCTCGGCGGTCTGCTGCTGAAGCGTCTGCATGGCCCGCAGCCCTTCCTGCACGACCTCCAGGACGCCCGCCACGGGCACTGCCGGTAGCGGTAGCGAGACTGGCTCCGTCGGCACAGACGCGGCTGGGGTGGACTGGGTGCGGCGCGCGGGCACAGGCGGCGATGCCGGGACGGCGGCGACGCCGGGCGCCGTACCGTCGGTCGTGTGGTCAGGGTGTCTGCTCACGTCGAGGGGTCCATGGGGCTCCGACACGTCCGCGGTGGGCCGCGTCTCGGGGGCTGATGGCTGTGGTGAACGGTAGTTCGTCCCCAGCAGTGCGATGTTCATCTTAGGCTGACGAGGCTCGCGAGCGTCGGGTTCCCAAGCCGTCAGATCGACGGGATGCCCCAGGGCGCCGAGGTGCGCGAGCAGTCGAGCCAGGTCGGTCATCCCGGACCCTCGTCCGCACGTGGCGTCCATCGCGATGACGTCGTGCGGCCGGTCGCCGAGGGTCGCGCGCACCAGACTGGTCAGCACGTTGCCAGGACCGATTTCCGCG
>Ga0310121_10005555_pt1 | contig 10819 bp, 10 predicted proteins | sample CB27_Tmax_986_MG_FD_203504 | JGI IMG/M metagenome (GOLD analysis project Ga0310121, IMG submission 203504) | Marine microbial communities from Western Arctic Ocean, Canada - CB27_Tmax_986 | ecosystem: Environmental > Aquatic > Marine > Oceanic | place: Canada: Western Arctic Ocean | collected...
CCACAAACGAGACGGCTACCCGTACGACTACCATCGCCTGCTGTACACCTTCCGCGTCAAGTCGCGGACGAACGACATCGGTATCTTCCGGCCGCGCCACCGATGGAAGTTCCCTGCCAACATCCGCTTCACCGGCCCGTTCGATTGACGCCATGGCGCCGCTGAGCTGGGATGAGGCGGCCGCGCTCGTCGGGCGCACTCGCGCGGCTGGTGGGCGCGCCGTCTTCACGAACGGCGTCTTCGACCTGATCCACCCGGGACACGTCCGCTACCTCCAGGCGGCGGCGGCCACGGGCGACATCCTCGTCGTGGGGTTGAACGCCGATGTGTCGGTTCGGGCGAACAAGGGGCCAGCCCGGCCGCTCGTTCCTGAGGCGGAGCGCGCGGAGGTGCTGGAGGCGCTGGCCTGCGTCGACGCGGTCGTCATCTTCGGCGAGCCGACGCCCGCCGAGATCATCGCCCACCTGCAGCCGGATGTGCTCGTGAAGGGGACTGACTGGCCAGCTGACCAGATCGTTGGCCGCGACACTGTCGAGGCGCGCGGCGGCCGCGTTGTGCGGATCGAGGTCACGCAGGGCCACTCGACCACGGCGACCATCGAGCGCGTACGGAACCTGCCGTCCTGACGAAAGCCTCTCGGCTTTCGGCTTTCGCAAGATCCTCACACACGTTGTGGCGGCTCCCTGGACATCGTGGCCGGACGCGTCAGGAAGCAGCCTCATCACTCGAGGCCGGGTACTGCCGTCTCGGGATCGTGCGAGAGCCGAGAGCCCAGAGCCGGATTCCGGCGTGCTAACATCGAGGGTTCCCTGTGACACCGGGTGCGCTGACGTGAGTATCCCCACCCCGACATCACTGTCTGTACGGTCGCTGCTCAAGGCGGCGATGGATCGTCTCGGTTCCGCCGCGACGGCCGGTGCCGTCAGCGGCCTGACTGAATCGGCCCGGGCGCTGTTCGTTGCCGGCACAGCGCGCCGCGACACGGTGAGCCTACTCGTCGTGCCGATCGACGCCGAGGTGGACGCCATGACGGGCGACGTCAGCTTCTTCTTTGCGTCGCTCGAAGGGTTGCCGGACACCGACGCCAGACGAGCCGTCTGGGCGTTCCCGTCGCTCGAAATCGATCCGTACCGCGGCCTGAGGCCTCACTTTGAGGTGGCGTCGGCCAGAGCTGGCACGCTGTGCGCGCTGCTCCGAGGCGAGGCGCGCATCGTGGTCGCCTCCGCCTCCGCGCTGTTGCCGCGCGTGAGTGCGCCGGATCGTATGCGTGAAGCCTCCACGGTCCTGGCACCTGGCGACGAGACCTCGCCGACGGCCCTCGGCGACCTACTCAGCCGGGCGGGATTCGTTCGTGAGGATCCGGTCGACGCACACGGGGAGTTCTGCGTTCGTGGTGGCGTCGTCGACTTCTTCCCGGCCGGCGACGACCACCCCGTGCGCCTCGAGTTCGTCGACGAAACGGTCGAGTCGGTTCGACGATACGATGCAGCCACCCAGCGTTCGGTGGGGGCGATCGAGCGGGTGGCCGTGACGCCCGTCCATGAGCGGTTCGACACGGACGACGTCGACGACGCGCCGCCGCTCGTGTCCTGCTTCGAGTATCTGGCGGCTCATGACCTCCGGATCCTGACGTCGGAGCCCCACGAGGTGGCCGCGCAACTGACAGCGTCGCACGAGCGGCTCCTCGAGGCGTTCGGGAGTGCGCGCGCGCGCGACGAGTCGCCGACGCCCCCGGACCGTCTCGCGCTCGGTCCGGACGACGTCCAGGCTCGCCTGGGCGCCGCGGTGCAGCTGACGTCGCTCGACCTCGACGGGCAGACCGACTCGAGACCGCACGCGGTACGCGTGCCTTGCCAGCCGGCGATCGAGTTTCGGGGGCGGATCGCCGACTGGCTTGCTGCCGTGCGACGTGCGCCGGCTGCAGACCAGACCGTCCTGTTCATCGCGTCGACGAGCGGGACCGCGCAGCGCACCGTCGAGCTACTCACCGACGGCGGTGTGCTGGCGGCCATGGCCGAAGCCGAGCAGCTGCCGCCGCGCGCCGCGACGGTCGTCGCGGTCGGACAGCTGTCCCGCGGGTTCCGACTGCCCGACGTTGGGCTACAGGTCTACGCCGAAGCCGACGTCTTCGACGAGCCTCGGCGGACCCGCGCGCGCCGTCGGCCGGTGGCGCACGCCTTCCTCACCGATTTTCGCGATCTCAAGGTCGGTGACCACGTCGTCCACATCGATCACGGGATCGGCGTGTTCGTGGGGCTTCGCCAGCTCGAAGTCGGCCAGGATGCCCAAGAGTTCATGGAGCTGCGCTACGCGGAGGGCGCGAAGCTGTTCGTGCCGGTCGAGCACCTCGACCTCATCCAGAAGTACACCGGCGCAGGTCGGCCGGCGCTCGAACGGCTCGGCGGTGTGACCTGGGAGCGGGCGAAGACGCGCGTCAAGAAGGCGATGCGCGACATGGCCGGCGACTTGCTGAAGCTGTATGCGGCCCGAAAGACGATTCCGGGCTATGCCTTCGGCAAGGATTCGCACTGGCAGCGCGAATTCAACGAGGCCTTCGCCTACGAGTTGACGCCCGATCAGCAGACCGCGGTGTCCGATATCAATCGCGACATGGAGACCGCAACGCCGATGGATCGCCTTCTGTGCGGCGACGTCGGCTACGGCAAGACGGAAGTGGCGGTGCGGGCGGCGTTCAAAGCGATCATGGAGGGCAAACAGGTGGCGCTGCTGACGCCGACCACCGTGCTGGCGCACCAGCACGCCCGGACCCTGACCGATCGGTTCGCGGCGTTTCCCGTCAGGGTCGAGATGCTCAGCCGCTTCAGGCGCCGGGCGGAGCAGAAAGCCGTCCTGGCCGAGGTCGCGAAGGGCAGGGTCGACATCGTGGTCGGGACGCACCGTCTGCTGTCCAAGGATGTCTCGTTTCGCGATCTCGGGTTACTGATCATCGACGAGGAACAGCGGTTCGGCGTCGCGCACAAGGAGCGTCTGAAGCAACTGCGCCGCCGAGTCGACGTGCTGACGCTGACGGCCACCCCCATCCCCCGGACGCTGAACATGTCCCTCGTTGGCATTCGCGACATGTCGGTCATCGAGACACCGCCCAAGGATCGGCTGGCGATTCAGACCAGCGTCGTTCGGTTCGACCGCGCGGTCGTCGCCCAGGCGATCCGGCACGAGCTGTCGCGCGGGGGTCAAGTGTACTTCGTCCACAATCGCATCGAGTCGATCTACGCCATCGCCGACCTCGTGACCCGGCTGGTGCCAGATGCCAGGGTGGCCGTCGCACACGGGCAGATGCCGGAAGACGCCCTCGAGCGCTGCATGGTGCACTTCGTTGAACACGAGTTCGACGTTCTCGTCACGACGACCATCATCGAGAATGGCCTGGACATTGCGAACGCCAACACGCTCGTCGTCAACCACGCCGACCAGTTCGGCCTGGCACAGCTGTACCAGCTGCGCGGGCGGATTGGGCGGTCCGACCGGCGGGCGTACGCCTACTTGCTGGTGCCGCACGCCGACGCGCTCTCGCCGGTCGCTCGCAAGCGACTGGCCGCGATCCGCGAGTTCAGCGATCTGGGCAGCGGCTTCAGGGTCGCCGCGCTCGACCTGGAGATTCGGGGCGCCGGGAATCTGCTCGGCGGTGAGCAGAGCGGGCACATCGACGCGATCGGGTTCGAGATGTACGTGAAACTCCTCGAGGAGACGGTGCGAGGGTTGAAGGGAGAGGAGATCGCCGACGAGGGGCATGCGGCGGTGAATCTGAAGGTCGACCTGCGGATCGACGCTGAGTACGTGCCCGACATGACCCAGCGCCTGACGGTGTATCGGCGGGTGGCCGGCGCGCAGACAGAGGCCGAGGTCGAGCGGATCCTCTTCGAGCTCAGGGATCGCTATGGCCCGCTACCGGCGTCGATCCTCAACCTCGCCGAGTACGGCCGTATCCGGATTCTCGCCGACGCGATCGGGGTCGAATCGATCGACCGTGATCACGACACTGTCGTCGTGAAATTTTACCCTCGGACTCCGGTGGAACCCACCCGATTGCTGGCCGTCGTCGAGGCTCGCGCGGATGTGACGCTGGTCCCACCCGGCCTCCTCAAGATTGACCTTCGGGCCGCCCGGCCCGGCCGGGGCGCGTCGGGTGCCCCGGCGTCGTGGTGGACCAGCCGGGCAACGGCCGGCGCCGTCACGCCAGGATTCAACCGGCGCGCGATGACTCGCCGGGCGACTGCGGAGCCCCGCGGAGCCGGAGGTCTGTTCTCGCGTCTCGGAGAGCTGCTGGCCCAGTTGAGCGACTCGAACGATCTCGGCTAAGATGATGATGAGAAAGGTCTAACACACGTTGATTGTGAGTGGCCTGTGAAGAGACGCGTGCTGATGCGATCGGTCGTGACATGGCTCGTCCTGGGGGCATGGTGCGCTGCGGTGCCCGCAGCGGTCCTGGCACAGACTAATTCAATCGTGCTCGAGCAGATCCTGGTCAAGGTGAACGGGGAGATTATCACCAAGACCCAACTCGAGGAGCGTCAGGTGCAGTTCCTGCGGGATCAACGTACGCAGGGCACGCTCGACGAAAACACCAGCAATACCGATCTGGAGCGGTTGCTCTTCGAGGCGACCCCCCAGATGATCGTGGACGCGATCGACGAGATGCTGCTCGTGCAGCGCGGCAAAGAGAGGGGCATCGAGCTCGACGCGGACCGGTTCAGCGGCATCGTCGAGAACATCAAGAAAGAGAACGACATAGAAACCGATGAGGAATTCGACGAGATCCTGGCCGTCGAGGGGATGACGATGGAGGATCTCCAGCGGAGCATGGAACGCCAGTTCATCGTGTCGAGCGTGCAGCAGATCGAGATCATCAACAAGATCACGATGAATGACACCGAGGCGCGCGAGTACTACGAGAACAATCCTCACGAGTACCGGATCCCGAGCCGCATCACGCTCCGCGAGATTCTGATTGCTGTCCCGACCGATGCGGCCACGGGCACGGCGGCCAATACCGCCCTCGAACAGCGGGCCCGAGATGCGCTGGCGCGCGTCGCGGCGGGCGAATCGTTTGCGGCGGTCGCCGCGGAGTTGTCGGATGCTCCGTCGAAGGCCAATGGCGGACTCATCGGGCCGTTGAGCGACGAGGACTTGGCGCCCGCCGTGCTGGAGCTCCTGGAGGGACTGGCGCCGGGCGACGTGAGCGACTCGATCCGGACGGCACTTGGTTATCAGATGTTCCAGCTCGAATCGGCCACGCCGGCCTCGCGGCGGCCGTTCGAAGAGGTCCGCGACGACATCGCCAGCCAAGCGTTCAACGAGCGCCGGATAGTCGAGTACGAGGCGCTCATGCGACAGCTTCACGCCGACGCGATCATCGAGTGGAAGAACGACCTGCTGCGCGAAGCCTTCGAGGCGCGGCTCTCGGCGATCCGAGCGGCCCAGTCCGTCGGGTCGTGAGACGTCACTGCGTCCCAGGCCGACGGGTTCCTGAGCGATGACAGATTGCTCCTCTGCCGCGCTCGACGCTCAGGCGCCGGTCGACACGGCCGGGCGGTCCGAGCCGACGTGGTACGCGATCTGGACCCGCTCGCGGCACGAGCAGGTGGTACGCGAACAGCTGGAGCGGAAGCAGATTGAGGTGTTTCTGCCGACGATCACCAGGTGGAGTCGGTGGAAGGATCGGAAGAAGAGGGTCGACTGGCCGTTGTTCCCCGGTTACTGTTTCGCCCGGTTTGATTCGTCTCAGCAGCTCTCGGTGTTGAAGTGCTCTGGCGTCGTGAGCGTCGTGTCGTTCGACGGCATCCTCGCGCCGATCCCCGATCGGGAGATTGCCGCCATTCGTCAGTTGGTCGAGAGCGACCTGCTGTACGATCCGTGTCCGCTCATCCATGAGGGGACGATGGTCGAGGTCGTGCATGGGCCGCTGAAAGAAGTCGTCGGACGACTGGTCCGCAAGGGCGCCCACGCCCGTCTCGTGCTGTCGGTCGATTTGATCGGCCAGGCGGTCTCCGTCGACGTCGATGCAGCCGACGTGCGGCCGTATTGAGGCGACGGTGATGGAAGACCGAGGGCCCACCCGGGTCGGCGCCGTGACGTTGACACGCCCGTTCGGGCTGGCCCCCATGGCCGGGATGACCGACACCGCATTCCGCCGGCTGGTGAAGCGTCAGGGCGGATGCGGCCTGGTCGTGACCGAGATGGTCAGCTCGGAGGGCCTCGTGCGCGGCATCGATCGCACCCTCGAGTTCGCCGAGTACACCGAAGAGGAGCGACCTGTCGCCATCCAGGTCTTCGGAGGTGATCCCGCGAAGATGGCGGCGGCGGCGCAGATTCTCGAGTCGCTCGGTGCCGACATCGTCGACGTGAACATGGGCTGCCCGGTGCCGAAAATCACCAAGCATCACGCCGGCTGCTGTCTGATGCGCGATCCGGCCCACGCCGCTGACATCGTCCGGGCGATGACCCGGGCGGTGAACGTGCCGGTGACGGTGAAGATGCGCGCCGGTTGGAACGAAGACGAGATCAACGCACCTCAACTGGCACGGCGAGTGGAGGACGCTGGCGCGGCGGCGGTCACCGTGCACGGGCGCACCGCGAAGCAGTCGTATACCGGGCGATCGGACTGGGGGCTGATCGGCGAGGTGGCCCGCAGCGTCGAAATTCCGGTGTTCGGCAGCGGGGACTGTGTCGAGCCCGCACAGCTTCTCGACCGTGTGGCCGAAAGTGGTGCGGCCGGCGTGCTCGTCGGACGCGGTGCCTTGCGAAACCCTTGGATCTTCGCGCAGGCCGACGATCTGTCGAGTGGCGCCACGGCTCGACAGATTTCGCTGGAGGCGCGCGGGAAGTTTCTCCTGGAGTACCTCGATCTGCTGCTGGACGCCGGCGTCGACGAGCGCGTGGGGTATCGGCACGCGCTGCCCGGCGCGCCCGCGGCTGCGCCCGCCCGCGGCCGCGACCGCTGGGTGATGAACAAGCTACGTGCACTCGGGTCCTGGTACACGAAGGGACTCGACAACGGGTCGCACCTGCGGCAGGCGGTCAATGCCGCCGAGTCGCTCGCCGAGCTCCGCCGGATCATCCACGACTTCTTCGTGGCTTCCAGCAGCCCGCGCGCTGTCGCGTAGCGCCGGCCGAATGCCGGCGTGGTTTATGAGATGGGTTCTAGTCCTTCTTGCGTGGGCGAGGCGCGGCCTTCCTTCGGTCCTTGCGCTGCTTCGCGAACCGGGCGCGCGGATCAACATGGGTTCCGCCGGGCCGCCAGTCACGATCGCGTGTTGCGTCCCCCTTCCGTGCGCGCGGCCGCTGGCTGGCAGCGGCGCGCGCCTCGATCGGGGAATTCCACAGCCGCCCCCGGGCGAACCACTTGAGCGTGGCCGCCGGATCTTTCTTCCGGAGCTGATAGAGCGTCGAGACAAGCTCCTCCTGCGTCGCCGCCCGGAACGACGTCGCCGTGCCGTCGAGGAGGATCGTCCAGTAACTGTGGCGAGGAGGCATGCGCGTTCGTCAGGTCCGTAGCCGCTTCATCTTCTCGATGAGGGTCGTGCGCTTCAGCTGCAGCAGATCGGCGGCCTGGCGCTTGTTGCCATCTGACTTCTTGAGTGCCTGCCGGATGAGCTCACGCTCGACGTCGTGGACGTAGTCCTCGAAACACATCCCCTCGTCGGGGAAGGCCACGTGCACCTCGACGGCCGGGTCCGTGGCCGCCTGGATCTCCGGCGGTAGATCGTCAAGATCGATCTGCGAGCGGTCCTGACTGAATGCTAGGGATCGCTCGATGACGTTCTCGAGCTGTCGGATGTTGCCGGGCCACTCGTAGGCCATCATGTGGCGCATCGCCTCCTGCGACAGACCGACCTGCGGTCGAGCCGGCACGAGCTCGCTCCCGATTTTACGCAGGAAGTGCTGCGTCAGGAGCGGAATGTCCTCGCGCCGACTCCGCAGCGGTGGAAGCGGGACGGGAATGACGTTCAGCCGGTAGAAGAGGTCCTCCCGGAATGTCCCATGGGCAACGCGCTCGGTGAGATCGGTGTTGGTCGCGGCGATGACCCGAACGTCGATCTTGATCAGCCGCGTATCGCCGACCCGCTCCAACTCTCGCTCCTGTAGCACGCGAAGCAGCTTGGCCTGCAAGGCCGGGCTCATCGTGCCGACCTCATCCAGGAACAGTGTGCCCTTGTGCGCCTTCTCCAGGCGGCCGGGCCGCGATTCGACGGCGCCGGTGAACGCACCCCGCACGTGCCCGAATAGCTCCGTTTCCAAGAGCGTCTCCGGAATGGCCCCGCAGTTCAGGGCGCTGAGCCGGTGGGCGCGGCGCGGGCTGTTGTGGTGAATGGCGCGGGCGACGAGCTCCTTGCCGGTCCCGGTTTCCCCCGTGATCAAAATCGTGCTGTTGGTCGGGGCGACCGTCTCGAGCAGCTGGAAGAGTTCGCGCATCACGCGGCTTCGGCCGACGAGCCCTTCGAAACGATATCGCTCCTGGAGCTGGGAGCGGAGATAGGCGTTCTCAGACTTGAGGCGTCGCTGCTCGAGCGCCGACGACAGTACGTGTAGCAGCTCGTCGAACTGGAACGGCTTGGTGATGAAGTCGGCCGCGCCCACCTTGATCGCCTCGACCGCGCCCTTGACGGTGCCAAAGCCGGTGACGACGATCCCGATGATTTCCGGATACCGCTCGACCGCTGCCTGCAGGACCTGCGTGCCGTCCACGCCCGGCAGCCTGAGATCGGTGACCACGACGTCGAATGCAAATTCGGCCAGACGCTCGAGCGCCTGCTCGCCGGTGCCGGCCTGAACGACGGCGAAGCCCTGGTCGCTCAACTGCTGGGCGGTGGCCTCACGCAGCGGCGCCTCGTCCTCGACGATCAGTACATGTTTTTCATTTCCAGGCATTTAGCAGGGTGGCGGTATCTTGACACTCGACTTTCGATGGGTCAAGTAGACCACAGGTTCGTCTACAGGGCCGACCCGCCCATGCCGATAGACTCTTGGAACGCGGCAGAACGCCGCGAGGGAATTGGCGTCGCGACGACTCCGCGGCACACGGAACAAGATCATGATTGTCGACCGAAAATCCATCTCGATCATGAAGGCGTGCGAGCTGGTGGGTGTGAGCCGGCGGACGATCTACAACTGGATCGCGAGCGGCAAGGTGGAGTATGTCCGAACGGCTGGGGGCTCGGTCCGTATCTTCGTCGATACACTCTGGCGAGAGCCGACGGGGACGTCGAAGGCGGAGGTCTGGCCGGGAACCGTCCGCAAGGAGGCCTGAGCGAAGGTACGCGGCGCGCGGCCAGCTCCCACCCCAGGTCGAGAAAGGGCGCAAGTGGACGAGCTGTCAGACTCCGGCCGGTTGTTCCACCAACTGAACAACCAGCTCGGCATCATCCTCGCCAACGCTGAGCTCATCGAAGCGAAAGCTACCGACGAGATGAACCGATCGCGAGCGGCGCAGATCGTCACGAGCGTGCTCGATGCCATGAGTACCGTTCGCGAGATCCGCTCCGGCCGCCAGTCGCCCACCTAGAGCAATCCGCCCGCCTGATCCTCGCATTCTAGTTCTCCACTCTCCTCTGGGAATCGACTCGCGATTGTCATGAAAATGACTATTACACGACTATACAGTCAAATATCTGTTGATTTTCGAATAACATCTGGTCACTCTTGCCGAGGCTTTTACGTCATAGAATCCATGTAAATGGCTGTATTAATTAAAGTTGTACGTAATAAAGCAAACGATTAGACATTCGCTCAATATCGTTTATTAGGTTGGTACCGCTGTTGCAGCAGTCGGCGCTGCCATCGCAGGTGCCCGTGTCGGCTTGGGTCGCGCTTACGTTGTCCAGATCACCGCTCGAGGCACGCCCGCATGGCTATGGAGGGATTCCGAGATGCCGCGGCAGAGCACCGTTGCCCAGCGAGGCCGGATCGAGGACGGCGTGCCGTTCGTCCAGGCTTTGGCCCGCCGGGTGGCGGCCTCGATGCCGCAGTCGATCGACATCGGCGACCTGGTGCAAGACGGGATGATCGGCTTGATCGATGCCGCCCATCGGTTCGACGAGGCGCGGGGCATCAAGTTCGAGACGTTCGCCGAGCGACGCGTCCGCGGCGCGATGATCGACGCGCTCCGCCGTGACGCCTGGCCGCGCGGTATCAGGCGCGTCCGCCGGGAGTTGGAGGCGGCGCGCGAGGCGCTGCGCCGGGAACTCGGCTGCGAGCCGTCGCTCGCCGAACTTGCGGCGCGCGTCGGGTCAGACGAGACTCGTCTCGGCCGCACGATCGTCCGCATCAATACGATTGAGTCCACGTCCCCGCTGGCAACCGCGGACAGCGTGAACGAAGCCAACTTGCCGCCGGTCATGGTGCCGTCCGAGCCGGCGTCACCGGACAAGGCGTTCGAGCGGGTCGAAATCAAGAATCGGGTGCGGGCGGCGCTTGCCACTTTGTCATGGCGTGAGCAAAAAGTCATCGGCCTGTACTACTACGGCGAAGTGACGATGAAGCGCATCAGCGAGGAGATCGGGGTGAACGAATCGCGCGTATCCCAACTGCACGCGCGCGCCATCCAGCGACTGCGGAAGGCACTCTCGGAAGACTTCGACTCGGACGCGGCGGCGGCCGCCGCGCTCGGGGCGGTGCTCGTCACGATGCCCCAGCGCGCCAACAAGCGAGCCACGCGGTCGGCGCGCTCTGGGTCGGGGCAGTCGGTGCGCGGCGTCGTGTTGCGTTACCCGAAGCCGGTGCGCACCGTGAAACGGCGACCGGCTCCGCTGCTGGCGGCGGCCGCACGGTAGCAGTGGGCCATTCTTTGGATGGCCGCATC
>Ga0310121_10005556_pt1 | contig 10818 bp, 5 predicted proteins | sample CB27_Tmax_986_MG_FD_203504 | JGI IMG/M metagenome (GOLD analysis project Ga0310121, IMG submission 203504) | Marine microbial communities from Western Arctic Ocean, Canada - CB27_Tmax_986 | ecosystem: Environmental > Aquatic > Marine > Oceanic | place: Canada: Western Arctic Ocean | collected...
AGGTGAATTCGGTGATTGGGCCAGTCGCGGTCACTCCTTCATGGTCCGGTCAGATAACAGCACCATGCGGACCCAGGCAGGTGGATTGGGTGGCGGCGCCCCCGAGAACGCGATCACGGACTATACTCAAACCCAGAAGGTTCAGATCGAACTCGATGCTGTTAAGGGCGCGATTTACAGAGTCGACGACGGCAATGACGGTGGTGCAATGGCAGGCGGCTGGGACTTTATAGATGCTCCTCCTAGTAGTATTGGCTCTGCAGAAGACATCTACTTCCCCGTCATCTTCAACGGCCCATCCGGTGCCCATGACTTAGTCATTGAAAAGGTAGATCTCCAGTACGGTGTCGCGATTGACGACTGGAACCTCTATTAAGCCGATTACGGTCTAAGCCGTTACGGTAAATGGTAATTAAAAATTCCGCCCGGCAGGCAATCTGCCGGGCGGTTCTTTTTTTGCGCCGGTTCCGTTCCCTGTCCCGTCCCAGTTGGATGTGCAAGAATAGCGTCCCATGAAACCAATACGCCCCCCTTTGTTAGCCCGGATCGTCTTCATCGCGACGCCTGTACACCAAGCCGCTTTGGCGCGGACATTCACGGTGGATACACTAGCCGACACCGTTGCCCTTGATGGCGATATCAGCTTGCGTGAGGCCGTCCGAGCCTCGAACGCGAATGCCGCATCGGGTGATGCGCTGGCGGGTGACCTGGGGCGGGATTTCATTCAATTTGATGAAGCCCTGGGGAACGGAACGATCATCCTGACCAATGGTGAACTGGTAATTACAGAAGAACTCGATATTGACGGAACGACAAACTGCCCGATTTGCCCGGTTCTCCCCAAGAAAGGAGCCTCCGATCAGGCGGGAGATCAAATCACCATTGATCTTTTTAATGAAATAAACATTAGTGGGAACAATGCTTCTCGGGCCTTCGTCATCGCGGCAGCAGCTCAGATCGTGCGGATGACCGATGTCGACATCCTGCAAGGTTTTGCAAATGCAATTGGCGGCGCGATATGTGTCGATCCAGGAGAGACACTCAACCTTACGAGAGTAAAGATCACCGATTCTGTCGCAGGGGTAAACGGTGGAGCGATCTATAACAATGGTGGAAGGGTAGATCTCACATCCTCCACGATCAGCGGTAACGCTGCCAACGGAACCAACCCGGGAGAGGGAGGAGGAGGTATCTTCAATCATGGGTTGGCTACTCTCACAAATACTTTGGTAACCCTCAACACAGCAAACATGGGCCTCAGTGATGGGGGAGGTATCCTGAACGACAGCGGCCCCCTCCTCGCGGTCAACAGTCGTATCATCAACAATCAGGCCGCAAGAGCTGGCGGTGGCATCGAAAACAACTTTGGAGCTGTTACGCTGACCGACGTGGTATTGGATGGAAACACCACCGGCATCAACGGGGGAGCTCTCCATCAAAGTGGTCCGGCCACCGCCACTATTCAGGGTGGAACGATCACGATGAACACGGCGGGCCAGGAAGGCGGGGGTTTGTGGAATTCCTCGAACGGTACATTGATAGTTGAATCAAGCGGGATGGGGGGAACGCTGATCCAGGAAAACTCCGCGTTGGGAACCGGTCCGGAACAATCTGGCGGCGGAGTCTTTAATGACGGCGGGACGGTAAATATCACCGATGCAACAATTAAGGGCAATACTGCCATGGGCAACGATGCAGGCGAGGGCGGCGGCGGAATCTTCAACGACGGCACGATGATGATCACCAACTCGATATTGGGAGCGAATACGGCAACCAACGGACTCGGAAACGGCGGTGGGATACTCAACTCCGATGGTGGGTCGCTGACAATGACGGGCGGGAACATTGACGGGAACGAATCTGCTCGCGCCGGTGGAGGAATTGAAAATAATGGCGGCGTAGTGATACTCACGGATGTATCAACCATTGGCAACACCACGGGCATCAACGGCGGGGGGTTGCATACGAATGGCACAGGAATGGTGACCGTTAACGGAGGATCCTTCGAGGCCAACACCGCTGGTCAGGAGGGCGGTGGTCTGTGGAACTCCTCAACGGGTACACTTACCTTCGAGGCGAGTGGAATAGGCGGAACCACGCTTAATGGCAACTCGGCGAACGGCGATAGCGCTGACCAGGGAGGAGGAGGCCTGTTCAACAACGGCGGTGTGGTTTCGATAACGAAGGCGACGATTACAGTCAATCAGGCATTGGGGACGTCGGGCAGCGGTGGGGGCATTTTTAACAATGCAGGGATCGTTTCGATTACACAAACACTCATTACCAGGAACGACTCCTCCTGAGCTGGCGGTGGCATCGAGGACAGTGGCGGATCGACTCGGCTATCAGATGTAAGATTGAACGGCAATACAACCGGCGGCACCCCGGGGAACGGCGGCGCAATTCATCAAACCAGTGCCGCGGACCTGACCATACTGGGTGGCATGATTGACGCGAACATAGCAGACCAAGAAGGCGGGGGGCTATGGGTCTCCTCTTCCGGTATAGCCAGCATCAGTGGAACCAACTTTGTTGACAACACCGCTAGCGGACCCGCCGCCGATCAGGGGGGAGGAGGAATCTTTAACAATGGCGGGACCGTTTCGATAACAATGGGGACCATCGAGGGAAACATGGCTAACGGTTTATCTGGAAGCGGCGGGGGAATTCTCAACAGCTTTGGTGTGATGTCGATCACTAGAACAATGTTTATAGACAATAGCGCTTCCCGAGCCGGCGGCGGCATTGAAATCAGTTCCGCTACGATGGAGATGAACGAGGTTACGGTGATGGGAAACACAACCGGCGACAACCCAGGCAATGGTGGTGGGATCCACCATACTGGGTCTAGCACCCTGACCTTCAACGGGGGCGCCATTGAAGGGAATACCGCTGCGGCCGAGGGTGGGGGACTGTGGGTTACCACCACCGGAATAGCAACTCTTACCGGGACCATGATAACGGGAAACACAGCCAACGGTGACGGAACCGAGCAGGGGGGAGGCGGCGTGTTCAATGATGGTGGAATCGCCAACATTACAGATGCCATTGTTGAAATGAACTCTTCCACTGCAACTTCGGTTGGAAGTGGCGGGGGAGGGATCTTTAATGATGGTACGATGAACCTGGCCGACACCGCAGTCCGCGGCAATATGGCCAATACCGGAACGGCAAACGGTGGCGGGATTCTTAATTCTGATGGAGGCACGTTGACCGTTTCCGGAGGGTCCATCACGGAAAATCAGGGCGCTCGGGCAGGCGGGGGGATCGAGAACAACGCCGGAATGGTGACGCTGAATGAAGTCCAGTTAGACGACAATACCACTGGCATTAATGGCGGCGGACTCCATATAAGCGGAGCTGGAACGGCGATGATAAACGGAGGGACAGCTTCGGGTAATGAAGCCGGCAACGAAGGAGGGGGCCTTTGGAACTCTAGTAACGCAAGCGCAACGATCGAATTAGCCGGAACCACGATCGACGGGAATACGGCAGAGTTCGGCGGCGGGATCTTCAACGATGGCGCGGCTGGAACCTATACGATCACCAGGAGCACGGTATCAAATAATGTTGCCAACATGGCCGGCGGCGGACTGGATATCGAGGGTGGAGTAGTAAACATTATCAATAGCACCCTGTCCGGGAATCGCGTGAATATCGGTAGCGGCGGTGGAATGAATGCCGATGCCGGTTCGTCTGTCCGCTTGGTTCACACAACCATCGTCGGAAACCGCGCGGCGGCAAACGGCGGCGGGGTCGTGAGTGCCGACATTGTTATCGGAAACACCCTCATTGCCAATAACGTTGCAGGCGGGATAGGCCCCGATATCGTGGGAACGTTAGAGAGCCTGGATTTTAATCTCATCGGTGATTCCTCGGATGGAACTCTAAACGGCCCGACAGTCAACACAATCACCAATACAGCAGCCCTCGTCAGTGGGCTATCCGACAATGGTGGTCCTACGCTGACTCATAGACTAATGGCGGGAAGCCCTGCTATCGACGCGGCTGATGGGAACCTTTCTGTAAGTGAAGGCCTGGCAACGGACCAACGCGGATTTGCACGAATCTCGAACATTCCAGGGATTCCCAATGCTGACAATGGAGTCGATATTGGCGCTGTGGAGATAATCGGACTCATGATCAACGATGGATCAGGCAACGAGGATTCCGGATCGATACCCTTCAATCTCTCGCTCTCGCATGACATCTCCTCCGGCGAAAACGTATCTTTTCGGGTGGACACGGCCGATGTGCCTGGCGAGGCAGTCGGTGGAACCGATTACACAAAAGTTGTGGGTCAGATTCTTTCTTTCGCTCCAGCGGGTGCGCTGACGCAGGTTTTATCTATCGACATTACAGCTGATCCCGACCCGGAACCGAACGAGACGTTCGAGGTCGTCCTTTCCAATGCCATCAACGCAACAATCCTCGACAACACCGGCCTCGGAACAATCCTGGATGATGATGGCTCACTACGGAATTTTGATGTCCAACCGATGCCGGTAGATGACTTCGTTGACGCATTGGATTTGATTGAATGGCTTGAACGAATCGGCTCGGATACAGAATCGCGGGACTTGGTCTTGGAGTTTTCGTTATTCTGGCATGAGAATCAGTAAGGGGTGTTCAAGGACGGGTTTTACCTGATCTACTCCATCCACTGTGCGAACCGATACACCTCGTAGAATTCTCTCTTTGGTTCTCATTGCCGGGAATATCCTTATCTGGTGCATCCCGGGAAACATTCTCAACCTGGTCGCGGAGGAACGAGCCGTACTCCTGGGTCGCTACTCTCTTGAACATTTATCGACAGGTCTGTTGGTCTTTACTCTTTCAATACTCATAACATACGTTTTCTGGACACGCGATCCCCTCAAGCGCAAGGTCCGACTGTTTCAAATCGTCACATCCCTATTCGGTGTGGTCATCGGCCTCATTCTCCTCAACATCGTCCTGCTCCTGGCCGGGGAGCCAACCTATTATGTCCACGGTAACCTGGTCCACATTGGAAACGCGAACACCGCAGGCCAGTTTGTCCTCCACCGTCCTCCTAACCAGAATTTCAGGGTAACGTTTGAAGATGTCCCGAGGCCCAGTTTGATGGGGAGCAGCGTCCCCCGAGGTTATGAGGATGTTGAATGTATCCTCACATTCGATGCTGAAGGTTTTCGGAACAAGGATGTCCCCGATCAGGTCGATGTCATTACCCTGGGCGATTCATTTACCGAAGGCTCGCGTGTGTCGGACGAACAAGCATGGCCGGTCTTGTTCTCCAAGATAAGTGGCCTGTCGGTGCGGAACCTGGCGGTGTCGGGTTATGCGCCGGTAGATTATCTGGCGGCGTTTAAGGAGTTCGGACTGAAGCGGAATCCGAAACTGGTTTATTGCATGTTATACGAGAGCAATGATTTCAGGATGCCGAAGCCGAGGGGAACGAAATCACGACAGAGGTGGTACGAACCGATCAAACGTACACCCGTAATCCGACGAATCAGATCCTCAATCATTCAAACTTTCGAGCCAATCAGCGCAGGCAACCTGCTGGACGGACTCGAGACCCTTTCCTGGTTACCCGCTGCTTTTCCCAGTGACGGGGCCGTCAAACATTATTGGCTCGATCCAAAGGATTTCACCAACCTTTATGTGACGGAGGAGGAGTTTCGGAATCGCAAACAGTGGCAGGCAGTCAAGGGAATCTTGGAAGATCTAAACACGGTAGTAATTGAATCTGGGGCGTCGCTGGTGGTTCTGTACGCCCCCGATAAATCCCATGTGGTCTTCCCACCCATCGCCTCCGAGCTACCGGCGGAAAATATCAGGGATTTCTGCCAGCTACGAAGCAGGGACGATCTTCCCCCGCCAAATAAATTCATTACTGAAATGCTCGAGCGTATCAACTCCAAGGAATCAGTCGTCCGGAAATGGGCGCAGGAGCAGTCGATTCCCTTCCTCGCCTTAACTGCGCCACTGCGCCAAGCCGCGGCTGAGGCCCGGCAGGTCTATTATACGTATGACAAACACTGGACACCGTCGGGACAGCAGGTTGCCGCCGATGCGGTCCACAAATTCTGGCGGGAGGAAATTGAACCACACATTTTAACTCAGTAATATTTGTTCTTGAAGAAATCGCTGTACGGTATACCCAGTGTTTTTTCGGTGTGCCTCCGAATTCGGTCGGCTTTTCGGAGGATACGTCTGATAAGGAATTTGTGCCATCGAGTTAACTTTTCCGTCTCCCAATAGGCTCGGAGGAAACGGATTCGGTCAGCGGGGCGGATGTAGGTGGGATCCGCGGAGAAGTGGAGAGAGGCCAAGTCTTTGATGCATGGTCGGAGCCACCAAGTTGGGCGTTGGATGGCGCGCTGAACATCGATGACGGAAAGTCTTCCCTTCCCTTCTGCTTCATTGATTGCAACCAGGATGTGACCGAGGTAGAAATCCCGGTGAACCCACCCCGACTTGTGCATCTGCCGAGTCAGCTGCGCCACCTCTTTGATTGTCCGCCGTTTCTCAGCGAGCGCACTGCCGGTGACTGGCGGTTGCCAGTTGTGAAACCAATGCCGCTCTAAAGGAGTTGCCTCCAGATCACGCGTCGCTATAAAGGAGGCGTTCCTTATTCCCTCCCATTCACCTTCGCCCCAGGCGACCACCTCCGGAGTCGGGATACCGGCTTCAGCGAAAGCATTCAGTTTTTCGACCTCCTTTCGGGCTTCACTAGGCCTGGGAAAGAACCGTAGTGTCTGAGAAATTGATTCAGATCGTGGCGGCTCCAGGTGACGTTTGAGGAAGACTTCCACTGGAATGCCATCGACGCGGAGCGCCACGACGGGGCGCTTCGGTCGCATTGAAACCTCGCGGTAGGGGAATTCGGCGAGCGCCATCCAATCCGAATAGGTCCGGAGCCCCGCATTCTCGAAGGCAGTCCGATGACTCTCCTGAACGTGGACCACGCCCTCCCGGTGGGTTGGTTTTTCCGGTGTGGTTTGAGGAGTATTCATTCGGTGTGATAATAGGCGAGCGGCTTCCCCGAAAAAAGTTGTTCGGTTGGGCCGGAAGAATGGACCCGCTTCCATGTGGCCAGACCAAATCCACCCACTATTGGCTTTTCTGCTCCCTTTGGCGGTGTTCGCCGTTGCGGGCGTCAACTTATACCTCTTGCTGGGACGTCGGCTGAACCTTTTCCTATCAGAATCGATCTTCCTGGGCGGATTCCTCACTACATTCCTGGTCTTCACAATCGTCTGGCTCACCAACATCTCCCTTTCCGCGACCTTCTGGACCCTCTCGGTGGCCATGCTCCTATTGCTCGTGGTTCAAGCCCTCGCCGTCCGTAGCCGAATTCGTGAGAATTCGGAATTGCCCGGTCAACCATGGTTACGACTCGCGATCGCGGGCGCTTTGGTGGTCATCCTATTCGCTCCGACAAGTCCCCTGCTTATCGCACTCCTTGGGACTCCACCCAACTTCTGGGATGAGTTTCACCAGTGGAACCTACACCCCAAGATGCTTTCTGAAACGGATGATGTGGTCCGCTCCGGCAAGTGGCGATTCCCGTACCTCGAATACCCACCCTTCTTTCCCCTTTGGTCATCGTTTGTTTCGGTTGTTCAAGGTTCACTTGTGGAGGGCGCTCCAAGAGCGGTTAATCTGGCAGTCCTCCTACTCGGGATCGTCTTCGTATTCGAGTGGATTACCAAGCAGACGAGCAATATCGGGCTGGGCCTTGTCGCCGCGGCTTCGACACTTTCCTTGCTCATCGCACTGCCAGTCGACCTGGTCCTGGACGGTAGGTCTTACTTCATCCGGTCTTATGTGGATGGATCGACTTCCCTTCTCTTCTCCCTGGCAACCATTCGGTTGATCGACTTGTTCTCTCGCGACAAACTGCCTGATGTGTCCTCTTTGTTCTATGGATCTGCCTGGATATCCCTCGTTCTCTTTCTGAAACCAGTGGCGAAACCGCTCCTCGTGTTGCCGCTTCTGGTGATCACCTTGTTGATATTATCCCGTGGTTTCAAGTCTTTTATCTCGTATCTCCCGAAACTCCTGTCCCTCTTGGCGCTACCGGCTACTACCGTGTTGGTCCATGAGGAATACCTACGGGGTATAGATTTTAAGCCGGTCTTCCGATCGGCGCGCAGACCGTCTGAAACGCTTTTTGGAGATTTTGGCCTCCAGGTCTTCCTTTCGATGTGGGATACGCTCACGAACATGGACAAACTCGCGGCCTCGTTCCTGATGCCTCTCGCTATCTTAGGAGGAACGGGCGCTTTACTTCTGGTCTATGCCATCGTGCGCCGCTCTTGGAGAAAAGCAGCGCGACAAGAAGGTTTTGTCTTGTGGACCACATCAATGACTTTATTGGCTTGCCTTCCGTTCAAGGCGATTCTCCTTTGGATTGGTTACTGCCTATTCTTTAGTGAGGAGGAGGCGCAACGGCTGGCCTCATTCGACCGTTACCTATCTTACGGCATCGTGTCCGGCTGTATCGGAGCTGTGATTGGATGGCACTTCCTCGCCAACCACCTTCCTTTCGTCCGATGGAAAATCGCTCAGGCCGCTCTGGGAATTGCTGGAGTGCTTGTGATTGTTGGCACCGTCCCAACTCTTGATAACAATAGGGAGTTTTTGTTCATCGAACCTGTTTATGAAAAAGTGGCAGCGGTTTCGGATGATCTTTTCGAGCGTGGTTGGCTGGAAGCCGAGGAGAAAATCGTCTGCATTACCCAGGGTGAAATCGGACTCATGGAAATGGTGTGTGTGTACCACCTCTACCCGGCAATCGTGGACCCGGAGACCTCCTTCGGAACCCGCGGAAAGAATTACCACAAATGGAACGACCAGGTAGCGACCAGGAGAGACTTCCTGGATTACCTCCGCGAGGCGAAATGTTGCAAGGTCCTGGTGATCCTATCGGACTGGCGGATCGACGAGTGGCTGGGGATCCAGGCCAAAGAGGATGTTTTCCACTTCATTCAGTTCTTTGAGGATGGCAGTTCGCAGGTGACCGAATACTCCTGGATGCTGGGGGGAAACGTCCTAAATCTGCAAACCGGTGAACCGAGACCTGCTCCGTTTTGAGCAAATCGATTGCATCTACGAACCCTATCGGCATGACCTCCACATCGTTGGCCACCCTCGTTACCATGTCCACTGGTGGCCGTTGGCCTGAAGGGAGGGTGTGAAGGCTTTGATTCCTCTATTTAAGTGGTGGCTGACCCTGGAACTGTTGGCGCTTGTGGGGCTTCCCATCCTCTGCGCGCTGTTCCCGAAGTTGCGGGACCGTGGGATCGGTTTCGCTCGTCTAATCGGCCTCCTGGTCGTCGCCTATCCAGTCTGGCTGCTTTCGCACTTTGATGCGGTTTTCGGGCGTCCGGTCGTTTACACAGTCTTTGTCGCGTTCGGCATTCTCTCCGCCTTCCTTTTCGTAAGGGATTACAAGAAGTGGGAAGTAGTTTTTAAGAACCCCAGGGAACTGTTCCTGTCCGAATTTGTCTGGCTCGTTGCCTTCTTCGGGTTGGTCTGTATCAGGGCTTACAACCCGGAGATTGAGGGAATGTGGAAGGGCGGCGGCTCCGAAAAGTTGATGGACATGAATTTCGTCAACAGCATCCTGGCGAGCACACAGTTTCCTCCCCGTGACAATTGGCTCGCCGGTTTCCCGATCAACTACTACTACTACGGCTCTTACTTAGCGGCGGTGATGATCAACCTCACTGGTGTGCTGCCGCATGTCGGCTACAACCTGATGGTGGTAACTGTTTACGCCCTGGCGATCCAAGGTATTTGGGCAGTGCTGCGTAACCTGGGATGCCGTTGGTATTTCGCCCTGCTGGGTGCGTTCTTGGCCTACTTTGCCGGTAACATCAAATCTGGCGTTCTTTTCTGGGAATATCTTTCGGAAGACAAGTTAGAGGATGTGTTCTACCTCTGGAAAACGAGCCGTGTCATCGATCTTCCAACGGATGGGACGATTAACGAATATCCCTGGTTCTCATTCCTCTGGTCCGATCTCCATCCCCACCTATCGGCGATGCCGATGCAGGTGGCGGTGGTCGGACTTTGCTATGGGTTGCTAACCTCGTTTTCGGCATTGGGCGTGGCGAGAAAGATCTTTGCAGGACTACTCCTCTCCATCGTTTATGGGAGTTTGGTTGTTACAAGCGCTTGGGACATTCCAGCGTTCGGCGTTCTCGTGGTCCTGTCCACCCTGGCTGCTATTTCCATTAAGGAATCACCTAAAGATATTATCTGGGGCGTGGCCGCTCTTATCCTTGGAATTGGTGTTTTAGGTGCTACACGGGTGGGTTTACCAATGCCTGCCGCGGCCGGTGTGCTGGCGGCAGGAGCTCTTGTCATGCTTTTCCTTTCCGCAAAGCGTTCCGAATGGCGGCTCGCTGCGCTCCTGCTGCTTAGTCTGGCAGCAGTAGTGGGAGCCTTGTCCATATTTTACCGCCCCTTCTTCTCCAATTTCGTCCCGCCGACTTCGGGTCATAACAATGTCCCGTGGGATACGAAGTCTCCAATCTATCTCCTCTTCCTCATTTTCGGCGCGCACTTCTCCATCCTCATACTTCCTTTGCTCTCGGTCGCGTGGACCGCGACCCGGGAAGCGCTCGGCTATGATATGCAGCCGAAACAAAATGGGAGCGGTAATCAGAAATCCATCTTAATGGGATCACTCCTCCTGGGATTGCTGGGAGCCTGGGCGATCGGGATCCTCTTCGTGAAGGGGAAGGTAGCGGCTGCGGAGGGCGCGCCCAACTTACTCTACAGTCCGGCTGTCCTGGCAACTTTCCTTACGGTGGGAATGCT
>Ga0310121_10005557_pt1 | contig 10818 bp, 6 predicted proteins | sample CB27_Tmax_986_MG_FD_203504 | JGI IMG/M metagenome (GOLD analysis project Ga0310121, IMG submission 203504) | Marine microbial communities from Western Arctic Ocean, Canada - CB27_Tmax_986 | ecosystem: Environmental > Aquatic > Marine > Oceanic | place: Canada: Western Arctic Ocean | collected...
TTAAGTTCCGCAAGCGAATTGCGCTGCCGCCAGCGGGCGGCGGTGCGCGTCACGTCGCCCGTGATCGCGACGCTGTCGTCGCGGCCGAAGTGATCCAACTCCTCGGCGGTGTCTTCATCGACCACCGCGACGCGTAACTCGCCGTTGCCCGACACATCGGCATTGACGAACAAGTCGCCCTTACCCTCGAAGATGAACGGTCGCGTAATGACCAGCCCGCCGTCTTCGTCAGCGTTGAGCGAGGCGAACCCGTCACGGCGCAGCGTCGCCAGCCCGAGGCCGTATTGCCAATCACGTTTGCGGGCATTGATGCTGCCACCGCGGTAATAGAACCAAAGCTCATCGTCTTTGATGATCGGGCCGCCGACCGTCGCCAGATTGACCGCACGCAGGTAACCGGGCTTCCAACTGTCTTCGTCACCTAGGGCGATAAACGGCTTGCGGTCGCCGAAGTAATACCAGTGCCGCCCGTCGCGGCTGGCGGCCAGCCTCAGGTGGTTGTGCTTCAGATAGGGGCGGTTGGGTTGAAGATCCCGCTCCTGGTGCTCTTTCTTGGTCACGGGCGTGTAATTAGACATCGAGAAATTGTTGAGCCACATGCTTTCGTACGGATATCCGTCGGCTTCGTAGATGCCGAACATGCCGCTGAGAGGCTGTTTGGCGTCTTCACCGTCAGGATAGGCGATGATGCGCGGCGATGACCAGTGGATCAGGTCGTCGCTCTCGATCTGGCCGACGACGCGGGCGGCTTGAAGGACCGGCGTCATGCGATGATCGGGCCCGATGCGGTGCTTGGTCATGCCGATGTATTTTTTGAGGATTGGATCCCAGCGCACGCGAAACGCATCACTGCCTGACAGGGGCCAGCGGTGCGGCGCCTCGACATCGGCATACGGGCCCTTCCAATGGTTGGTCTGGGCCTCGAACGTCCAGCGGTAGCCGTCGGGCGAGACGTGCAGTTCGTAAGGGTTGCCGCCGACGGACGACACATCATCGGCAAGGTAAGGCCAGCGGCCGTGCCGGTGTTCCGTTTGCCTGCCGAAGATCGCCTTCCACCTCCGATTGGGATCGGGATCGTCCGGCTCGTGCATCAACCCGTGCATTTCGCCGGAGCCGATGATGTTGTTCGGGGTTCCCGGGGGGCCGGGGATGCGCTGCGAGTCGACGGAGTTTAGATCGAATACGTCAAGCTCGGGTATTTCCCAGTGGATGCCGTCTTGAGAGTGGGCCACGTGCATCATCCAGCCCGCGCTGTTGTAGTGCATGCAGTAGCCGGACCCGTGGGGGTTGGTGCAGATGAAGACCGCTTGCAGACTGTAGGGCTTAAAGATCGGGTTGTCCGGATGGTCTTTCGCTGCGTGCGTTTGGCGCAGCACGCCCTGTATGTGGGCGATCATGTGGTTGTCGACGAACAGTTGCCGCTTCGAGTCCAGCTTGGCGCGTACCAGGGCCATGTCCATGGGGAACTGGTACCGCTCGTTGAGCAGGATGCCGTATCCGATCGGAAACGGCGTCCAGTCCATCTTCTCGTTGGCGTCGGACCAGCGGCGTTCGACGACCTGATCGTCGAACTCAACTTTGACGGTCTGCGTGGCGGTCATGAAATATCTCCAGCAGGTGTTACGTGCCTGATCAGCGGTCTTTCGGATTTTGCATCCTCGTATTGCACAAAACCGTGCATCTATATTACAGCCTGGCACAGGAGTGTAAAAAAGCTAGCCTGCGCGCCCGATGGGCGAGCAGACCGGCTGGTACGAAGCGCGTGCGGGCGCCTCGCTTATTTACAAATCCTCATTTGCGCGTGACGGGATCGTCTCAGCAGCATCAGCCCGCCCAGCGTCACGGGCTCGGGAATCCATATTGCCTGGAATGCCATATCCCAATCAGTCAGGTGTTCCCAGCCTCCGGCCAAGCGTACGAGATCGGCAGTATTCCAGTAGGTGCCCAATCGGTCGGCTCGCGGTCGTGCCGACCCGGGTGGCCCATCGCGTTCGCGTCATATATCCTTGGGCTTCGTGAAGTTCCTGTCGAGTACGTACATGAACATCACGGCCATGGCGTCCTGGTTCTGGTCGGTCGTGTTGTTGTACATGGCTATGATTTCATACTCGTGGTCGCGAAACAGCGGTTTCCCGACGTCACTGCTGTAGTGCTCCACTCGAGCCAGCCCAATACCATCTCGAATGTTCATGGCCTGGGATTTGTAGATGCTCTCGTTCGTGGTGAGATTGCGCAACTCGATCCACTCCGCAAAGGGGTGAAGATGCACCGCCGCGTAGTGCAGCGTGGTGTCGTACCGAAGACCCATCGTTTTGGTGGCCAGCGTCCGATACACGTGGCGACCCGGAGGAACCACGAAATGGCCGCTGAACAGGCGCCCTAGAGAATCTCGCTTCACGTTTTGAAGCGTGCCCACGGCATCCGCACCCGGCAGGCAACTCGCGTGCTTCTGGGATTCGGTAGCGTCGCTGTCGGCCACGTCGAAGATGGTCGCCTGTCCGTCCAGTGCCACCATGACGAACGCGGCGTGCATCGCCAACGGGCGGATGGGCGTCTTCAGGGCAGCGTCGCGAACAAACTCCACACTGATCTTCTGTCGAACGCGTTCGATACCCTCCGTATGATGAAGATTCAACACCTGGGCGAACAGATTTATCTCATCGTGGGCCATGATCGGGATGCCGAAGCCGTCGGGTAGCTGAAGGTCCAACTGGCCCTGGGCTAGCGTGATCTCCGTGATCCGGTTGCCGAATGGGTGCGAGCGCAGCGTACTGTGACACATGTATTGTTGGGACTTGGGAGTTGTACCGTCGGCGCCGGTGATCACCGCGTGATAGCCCTTGATCCACAGAAGTTCGGGCTTCTCCGTGTCGAGAAGGCGGAATTTCGTTTCCCACTGTGGGCCCTTCATCGAAGGATAGATGCGGTCGATCTCGAACGTGTCGGTCAGAACAACCATGGCTTGCTCCCCGGGTCCCTCGTCCGCACAACCCAGCAACAAGGCGGCACACATGAGGATCAGGATTTCAAGCTTCGTGCGAAACATGAGACGCTCCGAGTAACTCATCCTCCGAATCACCCCTGCCCGACGAATAGGTAATTTAATCTGCGATCCGATTTTAGTCAAGCAATTTCAAAGATAACACTCCTCGGTTCGCCTGGCATGATCTTGCTCCTGAACGGACTGCCGCTTTGCGCCGCCCCGGCCGCGGTGAAGTCAGTTTTGTTCGTTCTCGTTTCCCTCGATTGCGACAAAATCACCGGTATCGCGCATCCATTCTTCCAGGCGCCGGCGCAACTGTTGGCGAAGCGATTGGTGATCCGGAGAATTGACGAGCGGCTCTTTCTCCATCGGGTCGGCTTCCAGGTCATAGAGTTCGTCCACATCGCCCCGGGTATAGATGTATTTCCACTTTCGTTCGTCGATGTCGGCAACAATAGCTCTCATAGGCCGGTGGTTCCGGCCACGGTCGACGTTGTATTCCATGAAGGTCGCATCATGCCACGGGGCATTCGCATCCTCGATAATGGGGTGCCAGGAGTTCCCCTGCACGCCGTCGGGTGCGGTGCCCAGAACAAGGCCTCGATAATGAGATGGACAATCGTTGATGTATGATGCGTACCGATGGCGATGTATCGTCCGGTCAACAGGTGTCGGACGGCATCATGTACCATGCGTGCATGTCATGAGATACTATCACCGCTTGGCAATACAGCGATACCCGTGCGCTGTCATCTCCCTCCTGCCTTCGCCACCCATCGCCCGCTCGACGTTGTCCGCAACCTGTGAGGCGAAAAAACATCATGTCTCCGTTTTCGCAACGCGAGGTGCATCATTTTACTTGACATCGGGGTACCGTTTTGGTTTACCCGAATCATACACGGGTGGTTTCCTTGGTCTGCGGGGGAGGCGTCGCACAGAAGTGTCGGTTTCATGTCACGAAAGAAAAGGAGGAAAAGATAATGACCGACCGCCAACGACACCGAAGCGAATGGCTTCGGCAGTTCTCCGCCAGACGTGACGACGGTAATCTCCAGGTCTGGGGTATCAGTGAGTGGTTCAATGAGCCGGTCGAACTGGACACGATCGACCGGCGTCTTCCTGAGCAATTGCAAGCCCATCTCAAGTACGACGTGGATCAGGTGGTCTGGGATGCCGGGCGCTCCGAGCTGGCGTACCATTCCGATCTGCCCGGCACGACGACGTTCGGCGATCGCGATCCGTCCACGCCCCTCCATCAGCTGTTTACCAAGCACCGCCCCTTCGAGTACTACAAGAACTGGTGTCAGGCGCACGACAAATGCGCCATCATGCGACTCTGCATGAACCGGTGGTACGGTGGCGAAGACAAGTTCGCCAAGGCGCATCCGGATTTCGCTGAAAGGGCACCTAACGGCGAGGTAGACAAGAGCCGCATGTGCTATGCGATTCCTGGGCTGCGGCAGGAACGTCGAGAGATCCTCCTGGAACTGCATCGCAAAGGCGCGGATGTGTTGATTCTCGATTTCTGCCGTCAGCCGCCCATCCTTAAATACCATCCGACGCTCGTCGAAGGCTGGCAGAAGGAAAGCGGCACGGACCCGCGGGAGATCGTTTCGTATGACATCCGGGACTACCTGGACTGGTTCCGGTACCGGGCCAACTTCCTCACGGAGTTCATGCGTGAATTACGCGCCGGCCTCCTCGAGCAGGAGGCGGAACTAGGTCGCCCCTGTTGCCTGATCCCGCGCATCCCGGACAGTTCGCCCATCCTCACGATCGCGGCCGGTATAGACGTCGAGACCTGGCTGCGGGAGGACCTTGCGGACGCGACAATGCTCAGTCCACTCGTGTGGAGCGAGGTCGACATGGGCTCACATCCGGAGTACCACGTGGAGGTGTGCCACCGTTACGGGAAAGCGTGCATCGGCGGCATCGGCACCCTTGCGCTTCTTGGCGGTTCGAGTTCGGACAGCGGTCCAACGGCGCCGCCCTGGAAGCAATTCGCCTTCTACCTGAGGGCCTTCCGGCAGCATCAGGCAGGCGTGGACGCCATGAGCATCTACCAGACCGATGGCATCTATACCCGCGAGGAACTTGCCGAATTTGTTCGACCTTTCAATGATGCGGCTGCCTGTGAGCGCCTGGCCGTGGCGGGCATCGAGCAGGCGCCCGAGGAACTTCCTCGGAGGTTCGGATTCGCTCCTGGCCTGGACTGTCACTCCACTGCGTGGGGCTATCCCCCGTCCGGGAGGTTTTACTACCTCGGTCCTGTCGGTTCTGAAAGGCTGTAATTGCGTTCCAAGGCGAGAGGTGGCGAAAATCCAAGTTACTATTTCTTATCTTGATATAGCGTGGTGAAAGGCAGGATAAGGAAGGGTAATCGATGACAGAACAGCCCGACTACGAATCGAAAGCTCCGAAATACACCTTCGCCGATACCCTCGAGGAGCAGGAGGAACAACTCGCCGCCAATCCCACGATGAAAAGGTTTGCCGAATCGCGCGCGGCAATGTCCGACGATCCGCACCGGCCAGTCTGTCACTTCGTCAGCCCCGAGAACGCCATGAACGATCCGAACGGGCTCTGCTTCTGGCAGGGGCGCTGGCATCTCTTCTACCAGGGATATCCGGCGGAACACCCGCGGGAACACTGGGGACATGCCGTCAGCGACGATTTGATCCATTGGCGGGACCTGCCCTACGCGATCTATCCAAAAAACGAGAGAGCCTGCTATTCGGGGGCCACGTTTGTGGAAGACGATCGCGTCATCGCCATGTACCACGGAACCTTTGCCGGGAACATGATCGCGATGGCAAGCGATCCGCTGCTGTTGAATTGGAAGAAGCTGACGGACCACGCCGTCATCCCGGGTAGTCGGAACCCCGACGGCAGTTACATACCAACAGAAATGTCTCTGGATCCCAACCTGCTGCCGTACACCGTCTTTGACCCGTGCATCTGGAAGAAGGGCAACATGTACTACTCACTGTCGGCGGGACGGCAGGGTACGGGCCCCGACGGCAAACCGATCCGGGCCAACTATCTCTTCCGCTCGAAAGACCTGGCGACCTGGGAGTACCTGCACCCGTTCGTCGAGGGCGACTGTTTCACACTCGTCGGCGACGACGGGGCGTGTCCGTATTTCTGGCCCATCGGCGATCGGCATATCCTCCTCTTCTTCAGCCACATGAGCGGCGGGCAGTATCTGCTCGGCGACTACGACACCGAGCGGGACAAGTTCGTTGTGACCAGCCACGGAAAGTGTAACTTCGGCGCCGTTCTGCCATGCGGCGTCCACGCGCCGTCCGCGACGCCCGATGGTAATGGCGGCGTCATCGTGATCTTCAACATGAATCACGGTACCTGGCGTCTGCCCGCAGAGGATGGCGACTGGAACCAGATCATGACGCTGCCGCGACGCCTGACGCTCACCGGTCGCGATGAGCTCGCCATGGAACCAGCCGGCGATGTCGAATCGTTGCGCCGTGATCATCGACATGTCGACATGATGACGCTGCCGTCAAACCAGGAGGTCATGCTCGAGGGCATCACCGGCAACGTCATGGAGATAGTGGCCGAGATCGACACGCAGGGATCGCCGATGGTGGAGCTCAACGTTTTGTGTTCACCGGGCAAGCAGGAGCACGTCCGCATCGCCTTCTTCCGCGAGCGGGGGTTCCACCCGCGCCAGATGCGGGAGGGCCCGCCATATAGCCTGGTCTCCATCGATTCCTCGTACGCCTCCACGCTGCCCGACGTCGAGTCGCGCCCACCCGAAACGGCGCCGGTGCTGATCCATCCAGACGAGATGCTGCAGCTGCGGATCTTCATAGACAAAAGCGTCGTCGAGGTGTTCGTCAACGGCAGGCAATGCCTGGCCTTGCGCGTCTACCCGGCGAGGGAAGACAGCGTCGGCGTATCGCTGCGGTCTCAGGGCAACGACGCGGTACTCGCATCGCTGGACGCGTGGCAGATGGCGAGCATCTATCGGTGAACACGCCCGTGTTATCTTCTGGGGTTGAAATCATTGCAATCAGCGCCGGAGGCATGCTCGGATTTACCATCCAATCCCCGGTACGACGCAGCAATCGCCTTTGGTCTTCAGCTAATCGTCGTCGTGGTAGAACCAGTCGATCGGGACGGCCTGGAACTGGTTGTAGCCGGTCCACCATTTGCCTTTAGGTTTGTTGGTGCCGTAGGTGTGCGGGTCTCGTTGGAAGCCGATTTGGCGGGCGACCTCGTCCGGGTCGAGGCCGTAGGTTTTTTCAATCACGTCGATGTCGCCAAGGTTGTTGACGCCGTAGCTGATGTACGCCTTGCCGTCGTGGAACAGGCAGCAGGAGTGGTCGAGCCGCAGCGGTCCGGGGGCGCGGTGGTAGCGCGTGCGGTCGATCGGCTGATGCGCGGGGCCCGAGAGGCAGACCCCCAGCGGCTCGGGCTCGAGCTTCGTCACGTCGTCGAGTGACTGGAGGTTCTTGTGATGATGCCACGTCTGGCCGTCGGTGCTCAACGCGCAACTGATTCGATGGCGAAACAGGCCGGTCATCGATTCCCAGCGCGAGATCTGGTTCCAGATCAGCAGCACCTCGTCGCGCCCGGCGATGCGCTTGAGGTTAATGGGCGAGCGGCGCTGCGCCAGATCGGTCGGCTCGGCCTCTAGCCAGGTCTCGCCGCGGTCCTCCGAATACGCCCGGAACACGCGGTTGAGGTTCGAGTTGCCCATGAGCATCAGCCGGCCGTCGCCAAGCTCGGCGATCATCGGCTCGTCGAACGCGTACCCGCCTGCCATGCCGCGGTCGATCGTCGCGTGCGTTTCGTTGAGGCTGCGCCGCCATGTCCGGCCCTGGTCGTCGCTGTAATAGCAGGCGCCGAAGCTGAGCATGTACGTATGCGGGTTGCCGAACGATTCGCCCAACTGATTGACCATCACTTTGCCATTGACTTTGATCGTCGGTCCGAAACGGCGCGAACAGGGCAGCACCAAGCGGCCGTCCGTGAGTTGAATCATCACATCCATCGTGACGAGCTCGCGCGTCCCGCCGGGGTTGATCGTCACCGGTGCTGACCAGGTCTGGCCCTCATCATTGGATGTGTGGAACGCAAACGTGTGGCGGGCGTGCAGCGGCCCGGCCGGCGTCGGCTCGTAGCAAGCCGTGTGCGAGAGCGCCAGCGCACCGGACTGCAAACGGATCACGCTTGGGCAGCGGCCCTGGCTGACCAGGTCCTCGCCCGATGCCAGCTTCAGCGGTTGACCCTGCGACCACGAGCGGCCTTCATCGTCCGAGTACACCGCGCACATCGTCTTCGGGTTGCGGTAATAGTCGCCGTAGATGAGCATCAGCCGCCCGTCGCGCAACATCTCCATGCTGCCGGTCGCAAGGCTGCACGGCAGCTTTGCCAGGGGAATAGGTTGAATGAATCGATTGGCCATGACGGGTTTCCCGTTGCGGTGCCTCCTGTTATCGCCCCAAGTGTATCGGTCGATCGCCTCGCCCCATCCCACTCGTGTTTCTGTGGTCGCTGCCGATTACTTTCCGAGCCCCATGCCGGCGTCGATCAGATGCAGCAACTCTTCTCCTGCCGCCAGGCGCCGTGCATTGTCTACGGCGATTGCACAACGCCGGCGTATGGTTTCATCGGTCTGGCCGGAGGTGTGGGGCGTGGCGATGAAGTTTGGTAGTTGATATTCCGGACGACCGGCGTCGGCCGGTTCGCTGGCAAATACATCGATTCCGGCTCCTGCAATCTTGCCGCCGAGGATGGCCTCGGCCAGCGCGTCTTCGTCGACAAGGGCTCCTCTCGCCACATTGATCAGGAAGGCCGAGGATTTCATCAGTCCCAGCCGCCGGTCATCGATGATGTGCCTCGTTTCCGGCGTCAGGTGCAAATGTAGAGAGACCACGTCGCTGCGTGATATGACGCTGTCCATTTCATCAGACAGTCCATAGAAGTCGGGCTGCATGTCCTTGGGCAGGTCTGCATCCAGCGGCCTGATATCGATCGCCTCGATCCGCATGCCGAAACTTTTGGCACGCTTGGCAAGCTGACGACCGCTGGCGCCAAAGCCAATGATTCCCAGTGTCATTTGATCCAGTGTCTTGCCGTTGGGTATGCCAAATATTCCAGACTGAAAATTATCTCTCGCTTGATGATATTTCCGAGTGAGCATCAAAATGTACATCATGGCACACTCTGACAGGGCCAGGGCACTGGTAAATCCGGGTGTGTTTCCCAACCGGGATCCCTTGTCCAGAATATATTGGACTTCACAGGCATCTAGGCCCGTGCCGATGATCTGCCAGAATTTGGCATCCACGGCAGCATCGATGATCTCCCGCGACGCATGGCCGCCGATATCGATCACCATTTCAACACCACGCAACTGCTCGTCTAAATCGCCGTCGGGATCGAGTTCCTGGCAATCAAGATGGGCGTGCAGTTCACGGAGGCATGCATCCATATATTCATTGTTTACCCAGTTATAAACCTGAATTTTCAATTGGGTTGTGGTGATCATGTGGTTGCTCTGCCTAAATAGTTGGGGAACAGCGGGGTTTGCTCTGCTGGCGAACCGAGTTTTTGCAGGCGCCCGGATTGCGAAACGATGTCTTGGTCGGATATCGTAAAAAAGTTCCAGGGAAACTGATGAAAAATTTGATTTCTCGCAGGTTCGCGTGGATGCTCCGGGGTGGGAGCGCCGGAAAACGAACGGTTTCACTCGCAACTCTCATGTGCTCACCTTTCTCCGGTAGCCATGGCTTCATGCGTCGGCGCTGTTGCCAGGCACGTGTAGTATTCGCTTCCACCGTAGTTCGTGCCGCCATTCGAAGATCCAGAGAAAAGGCCTGCGCCCTTCCACGGCCCACTCCAGCGTGGGCAGGTCGCCTGCGCACTTCATGATTACAGGGACTCCTGAACATCCAATGAATGTTCCGCGAGGAATGCTTCGGCCTCCGCTGACGTGAAAACGCCCGGCGTGGTACCCAGCATTCTAACGGCGGAGGCCCCGAGAGCGCAGGCATAGTGTAGCGTTCGCGGCAGATCCCAGCCGCGCAGCACGCCGGTGATGATCCCCGCGTCGAAGGCATCGCCGGATCCCGAGGGGTCCGTCACCGGCATGGAGAAGATGCCCGTGCGCCAGCACTCCCCACGCCGCCCCGCCACGGTCCCGTTCTGGCCGCGGGTCACGATTGCCGTTCCGGCCCCCGCCGCCAGGAAGGCCCGAACCTGGTCCGCCGGCTTCTCGCAACCGGTCAGGACGCGGGCTTCGTCGTCATTCGGAATGAAGTAGTCCACGTAAGGAAGGAGCGGCGCCAACTCCGCCATCCCCTTGGTGTGCTGGGGAACGACGACGTCCACGACCGTGACGACGCCCTTCTCCCGGCAGAACTTCAGCAGTCCCAGAAGGTCCGCCGTTCGGATCGCCGGCATCAGGAAAAGCCCGCCGAGGTAAAAAACCTTCAGGCCGGCCACCCAATCACGCTGGATGTGATCGACCGTGAACGCCGCGTTGGCACCGAAAGTGTGGATGTACCGACGATCCTGTCCTTGCACGAGCAGGATGACCGTCTTGCTGGTGGGATGGTCCGTCACAGTCGTAATCTGGGTGCAACCCACGCGGTTCCTCTCCAATTCAGCCGTGACGATGGTGGCCGAGGAATCATGGCCGAGACATCCCGCGACATCCACCGGGATTCCCTGTTTCGCCAGGCCGATCGCCACGTTGGCGGCGCATCCGCCGGCATGTGCCGGCATGTCGTCCACCGCCAGCAACTCTCCCTCGCGGGGAAGTTCTGTCATTGGTCCGCAGACCGTGTCCGCCACCAGTATTCCCG